>Ga0302324_100012235_pt1 | contig 17508 bp, 13 predicted proteins | sample Palsa_T0_1_FD_201949 | JGI IMG/M metagenome (GOLD analysis project Ga0302324, IMG submission 201949) | Peat permafrost microbial communities from Stordalen Mire near Abisko, Sweden - Palsa_T0_1 | ecosystem: Environmental > Terrestrial > Soil > Palsa > Peat permafrost | place: Sweden: Abisko...
TCAGTCCAATCATGATCGGCCCCAGTGGTCCGGGCGGTTGATTGCGCTCGTCCGTGATGGCAAAGATCATGAGGATCAATAATGCGGTTCCTATCGTTTGATCCAGCAATCCAGCCGACATCACGGCGGGAAATGCGGGGAATGTCGTGAACACGCCCGCGGTATGGTCCAGGCCGGGATCTACGGCGAGAAATGCCGGATGATAATTCCACAACACCAGCGCCGCCGCCACAAACGCCCCGGCCACCTGGACGATACAATAAGGAATTACTTTGCTCCACGGGAAGCCCCGGTAGGCGGCCATGGCGACTGTTACGGCGGGGTTCAGGTGCGCGCCCGTTATTTTTCCGGCGATGTAGACGCCCATGGTTACAGCGAGTCCCCAGGCCAGGGTGATGTTGGTGTAGCCGCCCTTCACCACTTCAGCCGGAACGCCGGTGCCAAACAGCATCACCATGGCCACTACGCCGTTTCCAAAGAGGATCAGCACCAGCGTCCCGAGAAATTCGGCGATCAGTTCCGCGGCAAGATTCTGTTTCATGTGAAGGTGGATTTTATCATTAACGGCCAACCCAAGTCGCGCTTCGGTGGATTGTGGCGTCATCCCGATTTCATGAAGCTTTGGTCCGGGCAGATTATTTCCGAGATCGGATCCAGAATCACGCGCGATGGCGTGCCATATGCCGCTGTCATCGTACTGAACGCCCCGGCTTCTCAAATGGGTTTTCTGACTGCAATCGGCGCGGCCTCGGTGCTGTTGTTCGGCCTGCTGGCAGGCGTCTGGGTGGATCGCTTCCGCCGGCGGCCCATCCTGATCGCCGCCGATTTGGCGCGTGCCGCGATTCTCGCCACCATTCCCATCGCAGCCTTCGCCCATCGGCTGTCCATGGCCCAACTCTACGTGGTGATTGCACTGGCCGGAATCTGTACTGTATTCTTTGACGTTGCTTACCAAAGCTACTTGCCCTCGCTGGTAGAGCGCGAGAATTTGCTGGAAGGCAACAGCAAATTGGCCATGAGTTCCTCGGTGGCCGAAATCGCCGGCCCCAGCCTTACTGGTCTGCTGGTGCAGCTCATTACCGCGCCCATCGCAATTCTGTTCGATGCCATCTCATTTCTGATTTCTGCCGCCAGCCTAATCCTGATCCGCAAGCCGGAGCCGTCTTATCCAGCGCCGGTCTCCACGCCGCATCCCATAGCGGGATTACGGTTCATCTTTAGCCATCCGTTGCTGAAGCCGCTGGCGTGCTTCTCCATCACCATGTTTTTCTCCATGGGATTTCTGGGACCACTGTACGTTCTGTATGCGGTTCGCGACCTCCACATCGCTCCGTCGGAACTTGGAATCGCCATCGGCATGGGCGGCGTTGGAAGTCTCGCCGGCGCCGCTCTGGCTCCTTCCATCGGACGCCGCTTCGGGCTGGGCCATACCTTCATCGGATCCGTACTTGCGATGGCCGGTGCCTATGCCTTGATCCCGCTGGCGCAAGGTCCGCGACCCATGCCGATGCTATTCCTGATGCTCCAGCAGCTAGTCGGCGATTTCGCGTTCTCCACCTACCTCGTCAACCAACTGACCCTTCGCCAATCCGAGGCGCCGGAAGAAATGTTGGGCCGCGTAAACGCCGCCATGCAGCTTATGACCCGCGGCGTATTTCCCATAAGCGCTGTAGTCGGAGGGGTTCTGGCCGGCGTGATCGGAATCCGCCAAACATTGACCATAGCGGTTGCCGGCGTCTTCTTGGCGACGTTTTGGCTCATACTATCCCCGCTGCGGAAACTTGGGACGGGCGCGATATATCGATGACACAAACATATGCGCTAGATTATTGGCAGGTGAAGGATGTCAATCCAAGGCTTGTTGCGATGCGGGGCCCGCTCAAAGGTTCCACTATCGCTCTGCCCGAGGGCGCCTATTCCATCGGCCGGCATGGCGCCAATAGCCTCCAACTCGAAGACCATGGCGTATCGCGCCAACATTGCATCTTCACGCGGTCCGGCAATCACTGCGAACTGAAGGATCTGGAAAGCCGCAACGGTACTTTTGTGAACGGCGCTCCCGTCACCGTGCAGCAGCTTGAATCGGGTGATGAGATTCGCATCGGCGGCAGCCTGCTGGTGTTTCTCACCGGGACCCAGCAGGTATCCAGTGGTGCCGATACCAACACCCGGCAGCTGCGCGCGGAAGATTCGCTGTACTCGGCCTCCAGCGAGCAGAAAGACATCTCGCCCTCTTATCGCGCCGTCAACGACCTTCGCACACTGCTGCGCGTAAGCAGCATGTTGCATTCCTTCCGCGGCTTGCACGACGTGCAGGGATTGCCGGCCGCGGAAGTTCTGAGAAGCCATCTCGCTTCGCTGTTGCTGGAATTGATCCCAGCCGAGCGCGCCGGGGTTTTCATTCCCTTACAGGAGGTGGAAGGCTGGAAGCCGGACGCCGAAGTTTTTCAGCAAATTTGCCGGGAGCAAGTGGCGGTGTGGGTGGAAGACGCCGACGGTGCCGGGCTGGCTCAATTGGGTGCGCCCGTAATCGTGCGGGGCGAATTGGCCGCGGTGATTTATCTTGAATCCGCCGATCCCACGCGCCGGCTGGATGAGGGGCATCTGCAGTTAGTCACCGCAGTGGCCGAAATGGCGTCGGGTGCTTGGGAGAACGCCACTATCCTGGGTTGGCTGCAGCAGGAGAATGAGCGGCTGAAGACCGAACTCAAGCTGGAACACGACATGTTGGGTTCGAGCGCCAAGATGCGCGACCTGCAGCGGCAGATCGCGAAAGTGGCATCCTCCAATTCCAACGTGTTGATCTTGGGTGAGAGCGGAACCGGGAAGGAGCTGATTGCACGCGCCCTACACCGCAACAGCCTGCGAGCCGGCGGACCCTTTGTAGCCATTAATTGCGCCGCCCTGGCGGACACCCTGCTCGAAAGTGAATTATTCGGGCACGAGAAGGGCGCATTCACTGGAGCGGTGGCCCAGAAGAAAGGCAAGCTGGAGATGGCCGTGAGCGGCACGGTATTACTGGACGAGATTGGCGAGCTTTCCCCCATCCTGCAAGCGAAATTGTTGCGCGTGCTCCAGGAGCGGGAGATGGAACGCGTCGGCGGCACCAAAACCATCAAGCTCGATATACGCGTCCTGGCTGCCACCAATCGCGACCTGGATGAAGCCGTGAAGCAGGGAACCTTCCGCCAGGATCTTTATTACAGGTTAAACGTGGTGGTGCTGAAAGCGCCTGCTTTGCGCGATCGGCCGGAGGACACCTTGCCCCTGGCGGAACATTTCGCCAAAAAGTTCGCTCGCGAGTGCGGCCGCAAAATTACGGGTCTGGCGCCGGCCGCGCGCGCGTATCTGCGGGGCTACTCCTGGCCCGGAAATGTCCGGGAGCTGGAGAACGCCATCGAGCGCGCGGTGGTGCTGGGTTCGACCGACACCATCCTCCCGGAGGATCTACCCGAGCACATCCGCGAGTCGCGTCCGGCGGAGGTGTCCGCCAGTTTGTACGAAGGGGCGGTGGAAGAAGCCAAGCGGAAAGTGGTCTTGAAGGCGTTCGAACAGGCCAACTATGAACACGAGATCGCTGCCAAAATTCTGGGCCTGCATCCGAACTATCTGCACAAGCTGATTCGCACAATGGACCTGAAAGCTGCGATCAAAAAGGCGGGGAAATAGGTGGAAACTAATCCATTTTGAACAGAGGCTGCCCGGCCAGCGTCGTTCGAAACCCGAACACCGCCAGAGCCACTGTAAATAAGATCGTGAACGCTGCGTCGCCGGCGTACCAAACCGACAAATCCGTATTCACTGGAAACTGATTCAAGAAGACTGCGACGAAAAGCGCGGCCGCCACCGCCAGCAGTCCGAATCGCATGAGTGTGAACACCATCAAACCGAAGAATAGGATGTTGACCGGCCATCCGATTAACGCATTCGAATCGTTGATGGCGTAAATTCCGGCCAACATAACCACCACTACGCTGGCGGCCAGCCACTGTTTCCGTAACATCACGAGGCAGAAGAAAATCAGGAATAGGATTCCAAGCGACTTGCTCAGGGTGTCGACGAACAGGTATAAGAATTGGCCTGTCAGGAACCGGCCGCCTAAAAGGGTCGCCAGCTCTGTAGACACTCTCGTGGCGGAGATTCCGTAGATCCCGTAGAGCAGGCTGCCAGCGCCTTGGATTAGCGCCAGCACCACACCGCTGAGACATCCGATTAGCAGGTCGCGTCCAACCAGCGGATCTTGAAACCCTCTGGCCAGGACGCGGCTCCAACCGATCATGGTCTGCGGCCAGCGCCGGCGAACAAACGGTTCGAATGAAATGTAGGTCAGGGCCAGGGTCACGGCGCTGAATACGGAGCGCATCACAGCCATGAGGAACAGATCCGCTTCGCCGGCGCCGGCCACGTGCGTTCCGCCGATCAGCCAGCTTGCGATGCCAATCGACAGAGCGAATAAAGCCACGCGGAGCGCGCCGCGAGTGTCGCCGCGTCCCAGACGCAGGTTGTAGCGCGCGAAAGGGACCGATGCGATCATCACGATCAGTTGCAAGGTGAGATAGACTAACGACCCCTGTGTTCTCTCGCTGAGAGGCGGCGGACCGCGCGGAGCCAGGATCTCGGTGTAACTCACAGGACGGCCGTGATACTCGGCTGCTTCCACGCGAATGGGAATCTCAGGTGTCTCCGGATAATTGCCCAGCCACGCCATCCGGGCATCCGCCATGACGGCCGGCGTCCACTCCGGTTCCACGGGCTTGAACTGCGCGAGATCCAGTCCCGCGGCTGCGAAGAACGCCGGCCAGTCCGGCGCAGGCCATGGACCTTTCGTTGCATCGAACTGCGGCGGCACCGCGATAAAGCCGCGCATCCGGCCCTGCATGTCCGTAGAAATCTCAAACATTCCGGGAACATCTTCCGGCGGATCTGTCCGGCTGACGCGGGGGATGGCGGTGACTTGATGAGGCACCATCGCGACTGGGCTGGCGCGGTAGGAAAAGGTTACTGCCGCAGGCCGGGCGGGCAGATGTGCGCCGTGTGGTTCGAGGCGGATCATCCCGATGGCGTCGAAGTGGTAATGAAAACCGGTGGCACTCGAGACCGGAGGCGCTGCATAGCCAAGCTTTTGACTGATGTCGCGCGCTTTGGCGAGCAGCACTTCCGACGGATTGTCCATGGGGACTCTGTTTAACAAATTGGTCTTCTGATTGACAACGGAATAGATTGCCAGTCCGGCAATCACGCCGGCCAGCGAGGCGACTGCTTGGACACGTTTGCATCCGGCTTTCTCACCGGAAGCGGCCACCATTTCAGGCGACGGAGTTTCTCCGGCAGCCAAGGCAGCGGCCAACGGATCGCCGCCGGGCAGAGCCGCGGAAACAGCCAGCGCGGAACTCGGGCGATGGCGCGGATCGGGCGAGAGACATTGCAGGATGACGTTTTCAACTCCTGGATCGATCTCCTTGACGATGTTGCGCGGCGGCACGGGCATGCCTTTTTCTGTCAGCCGGATCAACTCGGCGCGGGTTTCGGCGTGGAATGGCCGCTTGCCCGTGAACATTTCGTACAACACCACGCCCAGCGCGTATACGTCGCTTAACGTGGAAACTTCTTTTCCGGAAAGCTGTTCCGGAGCCATGTAGCCGGGCGTTCCATTGCGCGCCTCCAGGCCATCGATCTGACCTATGATTCCAGCCAGGCCAAAGTCAGTGATCAACACCTGGCCGCGTCCGTCGATCATGATATTTCCGGGCTTCAAGTCGCGATGCAGCACGCCCTTGTTATGCGCGGCCGCCAAGCCGGCGCATAGCTTGCGCGCAATCTCGAGCGCTTTATCTCGCGGCAGCCGTCCGATGCGGCGCAGCAGCGAATTCAGGTTTTCCCCATCCACGTACTCCATGGAAAGATACGGAATGCCTTCCACCTCGCCGATGTCATAAACGCGGCACACGTTGGGATGCGCCACTTGCCGGGCGATGCGGACTTCGTTGTGAAAGCGGGCCAGCGCTTTAGGATCCTCCGCCATTTCGAGCGGTAGAAACTTGAGCGCCACTTGTTGACCAAGCCGCAGATCCGTGGCTCGATAAACCTCGCCCATTCCGCCCGCGCCCAGTTTGCTGATGATTCGGTAGCGGTCGCTCAGCAGCGTGCCCGGCAGCCACCGACCGTCATCGGAAGAAGAGGGATCCGACGACAGCGGATGCATCACAGACACTTCAGTGGCAATCAGGGAAGCCGGTGTGGACGAAAGCTCGGTGGCACAGGCGCCGCAATACCGGCTGGTCTCGGGATTGTCTGTTGCACAGCGGCTGCACTTCATTGACTGTACCTAAATTATACTGGTGGGTACGTAACGGGCGCGAAGTAAGGCTGCTTTTGGAGACCAAGATTCAGAATCCGGTACCGGCCGAGAATGTAGTCCGGTCAGCGGGGATCGTCTCGGCGGCGGTAGCGATGTCGCGCCTCACCGGGCTGGTTCGTGAAATGGTGATGGCCCGGCTGTTCGGCGCCGGGTTCGTTTACGATGCCTTCCTGCTGGGGTTCCGTATCCCCAATCTCACGCGGGACTTGTTTGCAGAGGGCGCCCTGTCTTCCGCCTTCGTCCCGATCTTCACCCAGACGCTCTCGCAGAAGGGCAGAAAAGCAGCGGCCGTCCTCTCGAATCTGGTGGCAACGGCGCTTATATTAATCGTCGGCGTGGTGTGCGTGATCGGCGTCATCTTCAGCCCCACGCTGGTGCACTTGCTGGCGGAAGGATTCCGCCAGGTGCCCGGGAAATTCGAGCTCTCGGTGAAGATGACCCGCATCATGTTTCCGTTTTTGCTGCTGGTGGCGCTGGCCGCGCAAGCCATGGGCGTATTGAACGCATGCAACCGCTTTGCGGTGCCGGCGCTGGCCTCCACTTTTTTCAATATCGGTTCGGTGGCATTTGGTTTGGCGCTGGGTTACTGGCTTGGACCAATTATCGGAATAGCACCGATCACCGGCATGGCCATCGGAGTGGTGCTGGGCGGCGCATTGCAACTCATCTGGCAGATGCCCGCGCTGCGGCGCGAAGGATTCGGTTTCCATCCGCTCTTGGATTGGAACCATCCAGGACTCCGCAAGATTTTCACGCTCATGGGCCCGGCGATTCTGGGTAACGCGGCCGTGCAGATCAACGTGATGGTGAACACCAATTTCGCATCGCGCATTCCAGGCAATGGGCCGGTGAGCTGGCTGGGCTACGCCTTCCGTTTTATGCAATTGCCGCTGGGATTGTTTGGCGTGGCCATTGCCTCGGCCACATTGCCGTCCATTTCAAGAAGCGCGGGCGCGGGAAATTTCGAGGAGTTCCGGCGGACGCTCTCCAAATCGCTCGGCATGGTTTTACTTTTGACACTGCCCTCCTCCATTGGGCTGGTGGTACTGGGCGACAGCATGATCGGCGCTATTTATCAGGGCGGAAAATTTCAAGCGTTCGATACGCATCAGACTGCACTGGCGCTTTCCTGCTATGCGGTTGGTCTGGCCGGATATGCCGCGCTCAAGGTGTTGAATCCGGCATTCTATGCGCTGCATGACGCGCGGACCCCGATGCTGATCAGCGTAATTTCCATCGCCGTGAATTACATCACAGCGGCGGCGCTGCTGCGGAACACCAATCTGAGCCACGCCGGCCTGGCGCTTTCGACATCCACGGTGGCGATTTTCGGGGCGGTGGCGCTGTTTGCGATTCTGAGAAACCGTATCGGCGGTATTTACGGAAGAAATCTGGCCAGCAGCGTTTGGCGGATCACGCTGGCGTCGGCGGTGATGGGCGTCGCGGTGTGGGCGTCCAGTCACGGGATGCAGGCGTGGCTGGGCACCTCGCGCTGGGGCCGCGTGGCGGATCTGGCGGTGTCGATTCCTGTTGGGCTAGTGGTGTTCTACGCTGCCTGCCGCAGGTTGCGCGTGACTGAGTTGGACCTGGCTACGCGATCGCTGGCCGGGCCGATACTCAGAAGACTGTGGAAATGAACCTTCGCGATCAGTTCGGCAGAGGCTGCCAACCGATGTTTTCACGGCTCCTCGTTAGCGGCCGGTCGTAATTGCTTTGCGGATGTTCGCTAGCGGGGCGTTGTCGTTGAATGTAACCACGCCGTTCGACACCTGGATGCCGAGTTTGTTCCACAGGTCATCCAGATCGGTTTGAACCGCTGTGGCTTTCATTCGATTGTAGAGATCGGCCAGCACTGTCGTTCCAGTGGCATGATCGCCGGTCTTCAACACTTTCTCGATGGGCCACTCGTGAACGATGGTCCCGCCTGCCGACACAATTGCCCGCATGGCATCTTGCAGCCCCTTTTTATTGCCGGTGCGCTGGTGGATCTGGACATCGGCCAGCATCCAGTACAGCGCACCGCCCCAATAGGTTCGTCCCCAGGTGTGCGTGTTGTCCAGGCCGCGATCGCCTTCGCTGGGCAAGCCTTGCGGCATATAGCGGGCCATTTCGCCCCAAATTTGTTGCGCGGTCAGTTTACCGGTTTGGCAACGTGCGATGGGTTCGACATAGGTGGCCATCCCTTCTTCGATCCAATGATGCTCGCGATCGTCGCCGGCGATGTCGGGGAAGGCCATGTGCACCAGCTCATGCGTCATCATCCAGTCGTCATCCAGTTCCTGCTGGGGGGTGTGTTGTCCCACTGAGATTCGCGTAAATCCGCCGCCGGAGCCGTAAGTGGTGCCGCGAAAGATGCCGCTGCGCCCAGCCGTAGGCCGCACCAGGATTCTCGGGTGAGGAACCGGAAAACGTCCGAAATACTCCGTGACTGCTTCGGCCGCGGTGGAGATCCAGGCTACGATCCGCGGCGCGGGCAGATCGATTGGCCCTGGGCCGAACGTGACGTCAATCACTGCACCGCCCACTTTGATCTCGGCCGGTGCCAGGTTTTCATCAGCCGAGCAGAGAACGCCGGATGCCGAGAGGCAGGCGATGAAGACGAAAATCGGGGCGTGCTGCATCATTAGTTATGATGTTCGGCGGTGGCATTCGCGTTACGTTCCCCCGCGAGGAAATGTTAACATGCACTTAGATGGCTGCAGACATTGAGCAGGTCACCCGCTTGCAATCGTTAGACCTGAAGATTGCGGAGTTGGAGCGGGAAGTTGCTACCCTTCCAAAACACATCGCCCAGATCGAGAAGACGCTGGATTCCCACGTCCGCAGGTTGGAGGCGGATCGGGCCGCGCTGGTGGCCAACCAAAAAGAACGAAAGCGCCTGGAAGACGACGTCAAGGTGGAGACGCAGAAAATCTCTAAACTGCGGGATCAGATGCTGGGCGCCAAGACTAATGAGCAGTATCGAGCCTTCCAGAACGAGATCACGTTTTGTGAAGATACCATCCGCAAAGCCGAGGATCGAACCCTGGATTTAATGTCGGAAGCCGAGCCGCTGGACGTCAACGTGAAGAAGGCGGAAGTAGCGCTCAAGCAAGAGAAGCAAACGGTGGAGGCGGAAAAGTCGCAGGCTCGCGAGAGGACCGCCGTGGATCAAACGCAGCTGGAGCAACTGCGGGCCGAACGGAAGAGCGTGGTGGCGGGGCTGAAGCCGCAGACCAACCGGGATTACGAACGCATTCGCAAGAAATGGCATGGAGCCGTGGTGGCTGAGATAACGGATGGGCGCTGCGGCGCATGCCAGATTGTTCTTCGGCCGCAGTTTTTCCAGGATTTGCGCCACAGCTCGGAGCTGATGTTCTGCGAGAGCTGCGGCCGTTTTCTGCACTACAATCCGCCAGTGAGCTTTGAACAGGACCTGGCCGCGCATCAGTAGCTTGAAACCTGCACACGTGTGGCAGGCTGAAAGCCTTGGCAGGCGGAAGCGCCTGCCCCACATTGCTTGCGGTACTATGCTTGTTATGGTCCGCCTCGTCGTCGCGCTCCTGATTGCATCGGTCGTTTTACCCGCCCAAACCGTGATTCGTCTGGGGACGCTGGTGCCCAAAGGGTCGCGCTGGCACGAAATCCTGCTCACTATGGGCGAGGAGTGGAAGAAGGCCTCCGGCGGCAAGATCGAGCTCAAAATCTATCCCGGCGGCGAGCAGGGTGACGAGCCGGAGATGGTCCAGAAAGTCCGCATCCATGGACTGCAGGCGGTGGCGATTTCAGGTGCGGGATTAAGCGGAATTGACGCCGCGGTTTCGGCGCTGCAAATCCCCATGATGCTGGATTCCTGGGAAGAGCTGGATTACGTGCGGGACAAAATTTCCGCGCGTCTGGAAAAAGGGATGGCCCAGCGCGGTTTTATTGTGCTCAATTGGGGCGATGCAGGCTCGGTACATTTTTTCACCAAGAAACCGGTTTCGCATCCCGACGAAGTCCGTGCTCTGCGATTGTGCGTGTTGCAAGGCGACAGCGTCACGTTTGAGCTGTATAAGCAGAACGGCTTTCATCCGGTAGCGCTGGCAGCGACGGATATCTTGACCGGGCTGCAAACTGGATTGATTGAAGCGTTTCAATCGCCGCCCCTGATCGCGTTGAGCAACCAATGGTTCGGCGGGGCGAAAAACATGTTGGATATTTCCTTTGCGCACTTGGTGGGGGCGACACTGATCGATAAAGGTGTTTGGGACAAAATTCCCGCGCCGGTGCAGAAAGAAATGTTAGCTTCCGCCCGTACTGCGGGGGTGGCGCTGCGAGCTGAGATTCGGACAGCCGAAGCCGGAGCGGTGCCGATCATGCAGCAATTCGGCCTCAACGTAGTGCATCCCGACGCGAAAACAGTGGCCGAATGGCGGCAACTCACCGAAAGTATCTGGCCCAAGTTTCGCGGTCCTGTGGTTCCGCCGGATTTGTTTGACGAAGTGAAGCGCCTGCGCGACGAGTATCGCAAAACGCATCCGGCGGCCAAGGCGGCAGGTAAGCCGTGAGTCTGGCGCCGCCGCCTCCTGAAACCGCCGGCCCCAGCACACCGTTTGAGACTTTCGAAAACTTCTTTTCAGTAGCCGCGCTCTCGTTGATGACCGTGCTGCCGGTGATTGAAATGGTGTCGCGGCAGTTTCAATGGTCAGGCATCCCGGGGTCGGCGGTGGTGGTGCAGCAACTCACTCTTTGGATCGGAATGCTGGGCGGGATGTTGGCCTCCCGCTCGGATCGATTGCTGGGACTGTCTTCCAGCTCGTTTCTGCCCGAATCCTGGCGCGCTCCGGCGAAGGTGCTTTCCGGCGCCGCGCTGGCGGCTGTTTCCACATGCCTGGCGTGGGCCAGTTACGTGTTCGTGACGTCGGAACGCGACTCAGGAAGTTACCTGCTGCCGGGTTTGCCGAAGTGGACCGCGCTCTCCATCATGCTGATCGGTTTCGCGGTGATCGCTCTACGCGCCGTCTGGCACGCGAGCTCAGGTTGGATCGGCCGCGCCGTGGCCGCTCTGGGACTCTTCATTCCGGCGCTGCTTGGATTTGTGATTCCCGTGGGCACCATCGGCGTGCTGCCCTTATCCCTGACGGCCCTGCTGATTGTCAGCGTGCTGGGGCTTCCCATTTTTGCGGTGTTCGGTGGATTGGCGCTGCTGCTTTTCTGGGGTGCCGGGACGCCCGCGGCGTCGGTACCGGTGGAGATGTACCGCCTGGTGGCATCGCCGCTATTGCCGTCCATCCCGTTATTTACTTTGGCCGGTTACTTCATGGTGCAAGGCGGCGCCACGGTTCGCCTACTCAGGGTGTTCACCGCGCTGTTTAGCTGGATACCCGGCGGTCTGGCGATTGCGACGGTGGCCATTTGCACGGTCTTCACTTTTGCCGGTTCCGGGCTAACGATTCTCTCGCTCGGCGGTTTGCTGGTGCCGATGCTGGTGAAGACCAGGTACCCCGAGAATTTTTCCATCGGGCTGCTGACCGCGTCCGGATCGCTTGGCCTGCTGTTTCCCACCAGTATTCCCGCCATTCTCTACTGCGTTTATTCCCGGACGCCGATGCCGCGTTTATTCACGGGCGCCATTCTGCCGGAGCTGGTGATGGTGGGTTGCGTGGCGGCGGTGGGCATTTACATGGGGTTGAAACACGGAGCAGTGCGCGAACGATTCGTTTTTCGCGAAGCCGCATCGGCCATCTGGCTAGCCAAGTGGGAGTTGATGCTGCCGGTGATCATGGTGGTGGGTCTGTTCGGCGGATTTGGAACGTTGACCGAAGCTGCCGCGCTGACAGCCTTTTGCGCGTTCGTGGTGGAAGTGTTCATCTATCGCGATCTAAAGCTAACGCGCGATTATCGCGAAGTGTTTATCGAGTGCGCAACCATCGTGGGAGGCATTCTGCTGATCATGGGCGTGGCGCTGGGCTTCACAAATTACCTGGTTTATGCCGAGGTGCCCGCGAAACTGATTGACTGGGTCCAGACGCATGTTCAATCCAAATACCTGTTCCTGCTGTTGCTGAACCTGGCGCTATTGCTGGTGGGAGCGCTCATGGACATCTTTGCCGCGATTCTGGTGGTGGTGCCGCTGATCCAACCTTTGGCGGTGGCCTACGGGATCGATCCGGTGCAAATGGGCGTGATTTTTATCGCCAATCTGGAATTGGGTTATCTGCATCCGCCGGTGGGTATTAATTTGTTTCTCTCGGCGTATCGATTCAAGAAGCCGATGGGGACCATTATCTGGGCGACGCTGCCGTTTTTGTTTATCCTGATGGGGACTGTTTTGCTGATCACCTACGTGCCGTGGCTGACTACCGCTCCGCTGCACTGGTGGTTGGATAAGTGAGGCGGTGGGATAATAATGTCATGCCCGTCCGTACTACCGTCGTAATCCCGGAGCCGTTGCATGATTTGCTCCGTCGCCGAGCAGCGCAGTCGGGAACTTCGATGCGTTCGCTGATCGTCCAAGCCATTGAACAAACCTATCCCGCACCCAAGAAGGGGAAGGGAAAGCGCGTTACTGGCCCGATGATTAAGGGCCGTGGTAAGCGTGGTCCGCTTTACCCGGTTAACGAGAACCCGCATGACCTGGTTTTTTCCTGACCTCAACGTCTGGCTGGCTTTGTCCGATGCTGGCAATTTCCACCATTCGAAAGCCTGGAATTGGCTCAACCTGTTGCCCTATGATGCACGGCTGATGTTTTTCGCGGTATACCCAACTCGGGTTGCTTCGACTGCTCACGAACCGGTCTGTCATGGGAGAGCAGACGCTTGTTCTCAGAGATGCCTGGGCAGTTTACGATCATTGGCTGGCGGACTCACGCGTGGAGTTTTATCCCGAGCCGAACGGCCTGGATGCCGTGCTCAGGGAAGCGACTGCGCCCTTTGCCGGCCAGGCCGCGCCGAAGTGGATCGGCGACTGCTATCTGCTGGCTTACGCGAAACACAGCCGCGCAACTCTAGTCACGTTCGATAGGGCGCTCCACGATCTAGCGCGGAAGCAGCTTTGCTCAGCCGTCGAGCCTAGGTCGCTGACCGGCTGATTTGGTTCCGAAGAACAGGGCGGTCTCCTTGGAAAAAATCGCTGCGACGGCCGGATTGGCAGACGGAAGCGTCTGCCCCACTTCCGCCTGCAATCGGTTTTTTCTGAGACGCGTAAGCAAGGGGACAAAACCAAGCGGTCAGAGACCTAGTCCGACCGTAAGGCCTGCATGACATCTACGCGAGCGGCGCGGGCGGCCGGAAGCACGGACGCGATTAGCGCGGCGCCTAGCAAGACGATCGCCGCGCCCACTACCGGCAGGGCATCCGGCATCCGCATGTCCGGAAAACTGCTTTGCGCTAGCGTTCCCAATCCGTAACCGCACGTGGCGCCGGCCAGGACACCCGCCGCGGCAATGACCACGCCTTCAGCGATGACACCAGTGAGAATGCGGCCCGGCGCGGATCCGATGGCCAGGCGAATCCCAAACTCGCGCGTGCGGCCGCTGACGGAAAACGCCAAAACGCCTGCCACGCCTACGATCGCGATGGCCAATGCCACGGCTGCAAAGCCGCCGAATACCAGAGTATTCAACCGGTCCGGGGTGAGGACTTCGGCGCGGATGTCTTCTAAAGTGGCGGCGCGCTCCACCACCTGGTCGGCGGAAATATCGCGGATGATTTTGGTGGCCGGCGACACCAATGCGTACGGGTTGGTGCGCGCGTGAATGAACAACCGCCCGACCCAAGCTTCCTGTTGCGACAGCGGTTGATAGACGGTGAGAGCGGGGCCTGGAACCACATTCTCGTCGTCAACATCGGCCGAGACGCCGACGACACGGCGGGGTGCGCCGCTGATGTCGATGAATTTGATCACCGGATCCGTCCACATCACATGGCGATTGAGCGCGTCCTGACTTGGAAACATGCGCTGGGCGACACTTTGGCTCACGATGACGACCGGCTCACTGGTGCGGCGATCCGAATCGTTGAAATCGCGGCCGGCGATAATGGGGACGCCGAGGGCGGCGAAAAATCCAGGCGAGATCACGCGCACGCGAGCGCGAGGATCATCTTCGCCTGGCGCGCGGACATGGCCGTCGGCCGAAAAGGAAAGCCCGAAGCCGGCGGTGCGGGCATCGCGCCACGGGACGGCGGTGCCGACGGCGACTGCGTCCACACCAGGCAGCGCGGAGATGCGCCGGATGGTTTCCTGGTAAAAAGCCACCACCTGATCGGGCGTTTTTCCGTAGGACATCACCGGGACATTGACGGCGAGGACGTGATGGGTGTCAAATCCGGTGGGCGCGGCCTGTAGCGCTAGAAGCGTCTTCAACAGCATACTGGCGCCGGCCAGCAGTACGAAAGACGCGGCGATTTGCACGACGGCGAAGACTCGGAGGCGGCGATTGGCGCTGCCGGTGATCCGCAGATTGCCGCTGGCCAGGCCGAATCCGTGCGAGGCGCTGGAGGAGGGAAGGCGGGGAACGAACGCGAGGAACACCGCGGCGACGATCGCGAGCGCCGCACCTACCCAGAGCAGGCTGGCGTCCACCGCAAGATCGAGCGCACGGACCGAGAAGCGGGACGCGTAGCGAGCCAGGATGGCCACCATGGGGCGAGCGCTCAGGACACCGAGCGTGGCGCCGGCGCCGCATAGCAGCAGGCTTTCCGCCAATAGGGTGCGCCGCAATGCAGCGGTGCTGGCTCCGAGCGCGGCCCGGATGGAAAGCTCGCCCTCGCGGCGGATAGTCCGGGCCAGAATCAGATTAGCGATGTTGGAGCAGGCGATGACGAAGACCAGCACCGATGCGGCTAACAGCACCAACAATATGGTTCGGGCGCGCGCGGTGATTTGGTCGCGCAACTTTACCGCGTTAATGCGCACATCCGCCCTGGGCGAATACGCTTCCGGATGTTGCTTGATCATGGACCCGTGAACAGTTCGGAGCTCGGCGCGCGCTTGTTCGAGAGACACGCCGGGTGCGAGACGTCCGAATAATTCCGTCATCCGGTGAACGCGTCCGGTGACCATGGTAGCTGACAGATGATGCGGGCTGGTGACGACGTTGGCGATGATTTCGGTGTCCGCCGGATAGGGGATGGATGGTTCCAGCACGCCGACGATGGTGGCGGAACGCTCGCCCAGGCGGACCGTCTTACCGATGACCGTTGAGTCACTCCTGAGAGTGGATCGCCAGAAACGGTAGGTCAGCACCAAGGCTCCGGCGGCGCGGGGCCCGTCGTCCCGCATGTCGAGCAGCCGGCCCAGCACCGGATGCAGCCCCATCACCTCGAAATACGATCCACCCACCACGCCTGCCTGGACCTCGCGCGGCTCGCCGAGGCCGACCATGGTGAAGCCGATGGTGGAGAAGTCGCCGAACTCGCTGATGGTCTTGACGCGGGAGCGCAGATCCTGCATTTCCGGTACTGAGAAATAAGTGTTGTCAATCTGCATACCAGGCGCACTTTGGCGGATGTAGATCAGCCGGTCTTCATCCCGATTGACCAGCGGCCGCAGCAACACGCCACGCACCAGGCTGAAGATGGCGGCGTTGGCGCCGATGCCGAGCGCGAGGGTGAGAACCACAGTGAGGGTCAGGCCTTTGGCGCGCGTGAGCGTGCGTGCGGCGAATTTAAGATCGCGCAAGAAGTTCACGATGGATTCAGTCATGCGAGTGCTCCTTCGATTCGGACATGTCTTTTGCGAGGTGATCCAGGATTTGATTCCAGCTGTTTTCCATGCGTTCTGAGTCCATTGCGGTGTGTTCCACGGTGGAGCTCTCGATGCGCGAATGCAGAGTGAGCCGGGTTTTTCCGGACTCTTCGGTGAATGTTACGATGGTCACGCCTTCGACAGTCATATTGCTTTGCGAGTCCTGGACGCTCACGGCCAGCACCAGCCGCTCGGGCGGAACAATTTCCCGGACGGTTCCTCGATGGTACACGGGGCCATCTGGGGTGCGCATGTCGATTCGAATGGCGCCGCCTACGCGTGGATCCAGTTCGCAGAGAAGAGTGGTGAATCCGTCCGGACCCCACCAGTGTTTCATGCGCTCTGCATCGGTCCAGGCTTCAAAGACCAGTTCGCGCGGTGCGTCAAGAAGGCGAGTAATTGTGACTTGCGGCAGGGGCGGCTGCGCGTCGGGAGCGATGATTTGCAAGTACTCGGCCAGCTTGCCGAACATTTGGTGGCAGCCTTCCACGGCGCCGTGTTTCTTTACAACGTATTCGCGCTCTTCGAACGATGGGAAAAGCATGCGCAGCGTGAGCCTGGTTTTTCCCTGTTCGTCACCGAATGTCACCGTGGTTTGAAAGGTCACCGGCTCCGATCCTTCTTCCGGTTCGTGTTTATAAACCAGGCGCGCCGGCTTCACAACCTCGAGAAACACTATTCTGTTCTTATAGTCGACGCCATCGGGACCACGCATGGTGAGCCGCCACACACCGCCGGGTCTGACGTCCATCTCGTACACCGACGTGACGAAGCCTTTCGGTCCGTACCACTGGATCAGATGCGAAGGATCGGTCCACACTTTGAAGACGAGTTCGCGTGGAGCGTCGAAGAGGCGCGTGAAGACGAGTTCGCGATCCGAGGTATCGGTGGGAGTCTTAGTGTTTGCGGCGCTTACGGGCATGCGTTTTCTCCTTGCTTTGTATTTCACGCAGATAGCTATCCAAGCGATCCAGGCTCTGTTCCCAGAAACCGCGGTAGTGTTCCACCCAGTCGGCCACATCCTTGAGCGGACTGGCCTGCAGCCGGCAAGGCCTCCATTGGGCTTCACGCGAACGCGCGATCAAGCCGGCACGCTCCAGCACCTTCAGGTGTTTGGAGACGGCGGGCATGCTCATCCGGAAGGGTTCGGCGAGTTCTGAGACCGGGGCCTCACCCGAGGCCAGGCGCGAGAGGATGGCGCGGCGGGTGGGGTCGGCCAGGGCGGCGAAAGTAGTGCTGAGCTGATCGGAGGCTATGGTTTGCATAAAACCAATCGGTTAAGTAACCACATGGTTAAATGTACACCGCAGCTAAATTCTTGTCAAGGGCTATCGGTAGTGCGCTTCCATGAGAAGGCCAGTCGAGGTCAAGTGTAAATTTGTAAAAACATAGTGACAACCATAAGCCTGCTCGGTGCCGACCAACGAGAGGCGTATCAGTC
>Ga0302324_100012236_pt1 | contig 17508 bp, 15 predicted proteins | sample Palsa_T0_1_FD_201949 | JGI IMG/M metagenome (GOLD analysis project Ga0302324, IMG submission 201949) | Peat permafrost microbial communities from Stordalen Mire near Abisko, Sweden - Palsa_T0_1 | ecosystem: Environmental > Terrestrial > Soil > Palsa > Peat permafrost | place: Sweden: Abisko...
ACGGCGTCGATATACCCGATCCAATCGAGCTGTTCCAACGAGATCACGACGCGCCCCATGCGATTCAATTGCAGGTCCATCGGCAAGGGGCGCCCCCACCAACTCTTGCCGCTCGGCGGCAAGCCGCGCGCGAGCAAGCTATCGCTACTTTGCAGCAGGCCCTCGACGCGAACATTTTCCAGCATGGACAGGCCGCGAAACAGCAGTCGGGTTTCTTGCGGAATGCCTGCATGGCCTTCGAGGGCCGGGCGCATTTCCAATAGGATTCGAAGCGGTGTCTTGGGTGTGGTCATGTCTTAGGTATCGTCATTGATTCGAGGCGTGGTCGAGTGCGCGCTCCACGATGGCGAAATGATCGGGCCACAGAGGTGCCTGCCAATCCGCCAGGCGCTGCATTTGCGCGGCGCGTCGTGGGGAGTCGGGGCGGGAATATTCGACAATAGCATCCTGCCATGCCATCAGATCGAGCGGGTCGACGTAGTCCGGAACATCCCGGCCGACCTCGCGAAACACCGGAATGTCGCTGCAAATCACCGGCACCCCGGATGCGAGCGCCTCGGCCATCGGCAAGCCAAAGCCCTCGGCGAATGAAGGCAGCAGCAAGGCCCGCGCCTGACTGAGCAGAGACCCGATGGCCGTATCGCTCAATCGGTTGTGCTCTTCGACCAGGCCGCGCAAGCGCCGCGAGCGCTCGAGCATGTCGACGGCCTGCTCATTTTCCCAGCCGCGCGCACCGATCACGAGCAGCCGCGGCGGTGCCACCATTGTGGTTGCGAGCCGAGTCCATAGATTGAGCAACAGCAGGTGGTTCTTTCTTGGTTCGATGGTACCCAGCACAATGAAGTATGCCACCGATTGCGGCCTCAGGGGGACCATGGGCATGTTTTGCGGGCGCGGGAATGCACTCACGCCGGGCCGCGCGACGTGGATGTTCGCAGCAGGCAATGCCGGGTCGGGCTCCGACGCTTGGAAATGCCGCAATGAATCGGCGGTCGTCTGGGAGTTCGCGATCACAGTGTCGAACAGATGAGTGATGATCCGTGCGAGGCGCCGATACCCCTGTTCCTTGCCGGGTTGGAAATACTCCGGATAATCGATTGGAAGAAGATCGTGCAGGAAGCAGACGCAGCGCGCCCCGAAGGAGCGCCGGAGGCGGCGCACCGTATATTCGCGCGAGAGGTGGTGGTGCGAGACGACCAGAAACATCGGCGGCTCGCGATGCGCTTTGAGCTGCCGCCGCAACTGGAAACCGACCCTCCAGCGGCTGAGGAACAGCGTTCGGTACAAGGCAAACAATCCGCTTGAATGCGTCCGATTGGCTTCCGGCGCGCCGCCTTCCCAACGAGCGGCCACCGCCTGAACGAATCGCCGGGCGCCTGAGGGACTGATCCCGAACAGCCATCCGAGCAGGTGAACCACGGCGTAGGCAGGCCGCGAGGCGTCGGCCGCCAGGAAGTGCTGGGCGTAGGCGAGTTCGACGCGGTCGATCCCGCTCGGGCCCGTGCGCCGCCCCCGCCAGATCAGGCGCGAGATATCCAACAACACGGGAGCTGACACTGACAATGCTTACCTGGGCGTCCGTAAATCAGGAGCCGGCCCGGCCCCGCGCGGGGGAGCCATGGGCGGTGGATCCTCGACGGCGAGTGCACGGATTTCCCGAACGGCCAGCACCGCGATCACTGCCACCCCCGCGACGGCCAGCATCGAGATCACGAGGTCGTGACCCGTTATAGAACCAAACCGGCTGAAGGGCGCGAACGGGATCTGCAGGTGGAGGATCCCGAAGGCGAGCAAGAACAGGTTGCCGAGCAATAGAAGCGCCCGAATCTCGGTGGGGCCAAAGCCGAAATAGGTGATGCGCATGGTGTTGCGTACATGAGCGCCGATCAGCGTGTTCACGAAGCCCATCAGGAATGCGATCAACCCCAGGCACGCCACCCCGAAGTGGGCACAGGGCGATATACCGATGGCAAGAAAAATGAGAGTCTGGGAAAAAAGATCGCAGGTATGATCCACGAAAAAACCGAAGCGTGGCCGCTCGATGCGTCGGCGGCGGGCGACAGTCCCATCCAGCGAGTCTCCGAGCCAGTTGGCCACCAGACCGAGGTTGGCGAGCCAAAGCCAGGTCAGCGAGGAGCGGCTCAGCACGAACCCCGCCGCTGTCAGACAAGAACCGAAAACGCCAAGAAGTGTCAAGTGATTCGGCAAAACCCGGGCCGGCAGCCGATCCGCCATCCACGCCAGCGCAGGTCTCTCCAGACCTCCCAGCACGCTGTCGTTCATTCTATTTACGGCCATCCGTGGGACGCCCTGGGTTTCGAGATTCGGGCGTGCAGCGTACAGAAAGGCCTCTCCCCCCTCAAGTGTGGCATCGTGTTACTGTCCTGCGCGATATGGCTGCAGTAAACCCCATTCCCGCCTGCCCCATCACCGGACTGCCCGCGGTGCGTCTGATCCAATCCGTTTCGAGCGACTTGCTCAACGGTCTCTGGCGCGCCTCGTTTGGGGTCGCGACGGAGGGGCAACTCGGCGTAGGAAGCCGCTTCGGCTTGTGGGAATCGCCCTGCGGGCTGGTCTTCTTCGATCCGATGATTGCGGGCGATGCCAGCTTCTACCGCAAACTCTACCCCGACTGGGGTCAGGACGGACCCTGGGCGCGGCAAGCCGCAGAGCGCGCCGACTATGCGCGGGCCGCCGCAATGATCAGGCCGGGCGAGCGGGTCCTCGACATCGGCTGCGGGGCAGGCGCCTTCGCCGCTCATGTGCGGCACGCCCGCTACGTGGGCCTCGATGACCACTACCCGACGGCCGGCGCCGCGGCCGATATCCGTAACCAAAGCCTCGCCGCGCACGCCACCGCGAATGCCGGGCAGTACGATGCCGTGTGTGCCTTTCACACCCTCGAGCACGTGCCCAACCTCGCCCAATTTGCGTTCGACTTGCAGCGCTGCCTGAGGCCCGGGGGATATTTGATCGTGGCGGTGCCGAAATTCCGATCTGCCGTCAACGAAATCCCGAATTTCGTCTTCAATGCGCCGCCGCATCATCTGACTTGGTGGAATGAGCAAGCCCTGCGGACGCTGGCCGAGAGTGTCGGGTTGCAGATCCAGTCGATCGAGGGACTGCCGCTGAGTCCACACCATCGACTCGGTCATTGGATGGGCCGCGTCGCGCCGAGGCTGACTGGTAAGCACTACTTCCGGCATGCGCTTGCCTGGCATGGCGCGCTGCTGTGGAGTTTCCTCGGCGGACGGCTGTGCGGCGCGCTGCTCGGTACCCCGCGCGGTGCAAAACCGGTCGAATTACTGATGATCGCGCGCAAACCGCAGGCCGGGATGCGGTAGCCCGACGCCATGATCGACCTCTGGGTGCTAGCGGCGTGGCTGCTGACGGACGTGCTAGCCACCTGCGGTGTCTGGCACTATCGCCGTAATGTGGCGATGATTGCGCCCTCCCCGCAAACGCCGAAAGTTGCCGTTCTCACCGCCATCAAAGGCGTCAGCGAGACCACGCCCCGGTTTCTCGACGCGCTGTGCCGCCAGCAGTATCCCGGTTATCGGCTGGTGTTCGCGCTCGAGTCAAGTTCCGATCCCGTTTTCCCCCTCCTCGAAGCGATGCAACAGAGACTCATGGGCAGCATCCCGGTCGATATCGTCATCGCTGGGCAGGCCACCCAGCGTGCACAGAAGGTCCATAACTTGTTGGCGGCACTGCGCACATTGCAGGCCGACGATAGGATCGTGGCGTTCGCCGATGCGGATATCCTGCCGGACGAAGGGTGGCTGTCCCATCTCGTCCGGCCGGTCGCCCACGACGGCTTCGCCGCGAGCACCGGTTATCGTTGGCAGCTGCCCACCGATCGGCGCTGGCCCAACCTCATCGCGGCCGCCGCCGACCTTTCCATCGCCACGGCCGTGCGCTCGGCACGCTGGAACGTCTGCTGGGGCGGCTCGGTCGCCCTCGACCGGGCGGCATTGAATCAGATCGATCTGCCGAGGGTCTGGAACCGGGCGGCGTCCGACGATTTGACGCTCACGGCGGCGCTGCGCGCGCATGGCTCGCGGATAAACGCCCCGCTGCATCTGCTGGTACCGAGCCCCGCAGCCTACGACTGGAGCCGTCTTTTCAGTTTCGCTCGACGTCAATACTTGCTGGTTCGGATTTACTCGCCGGGGCACTGGCTCTTGGCGGGATGGACCCTGTGCCTGCCCGCGGTCGCGATGACAATTGCCATCAGGGAGATATGCGGCGGACGCTGGTGGGCCTGGAGCTTCATCCTCGGCAGTGTGGCTTTGCTTCAGGTGCGGCTGCTCATACGGCGCCGGATCGCCGATCTGCTATTGCCGCAGGCCGCAATCCCGGCGGCCAGAGCCACCCTCACTTTCGCCCGCTGGGCGTGGCCGCTGATCCATGTGGTTCACCTGGGCGCGTTTTTGGCGAGCGCCGTCGGGCAACGATTCACTTGGGCCGGAATCCGCTATCGCCTCAACGGCAGGTCCGCATCGGTCGAACGCCGCGCGGGGGAAGCCTGAAGCCTTGCAAATACCCAGAAAATGATTAAACATGCGGGGCTGAAAACCGCTGCAACGGACGGAGTTCCGTTGAACTATCACCAGGTTTTCTTACTCTTCATGTTCAATTGAGTGTTGTGCGGGGGAACTGCGATTATGCCGATGATTGGCTCTGCGGTCGGATTTTGGCGATAGTACTACTGCGCAGGCCCGGCATCGCAAATAGAGCTCCGCGGCAGCACGCGCCCTACCGGGTCACTGACACTCCCTTCATGCATCGAATCCAGATTTCGGTCATCGCCGCCGTCAGCGCTGTTCTGCTGTCGGGTTGCGCAACGTTCCTGCCGACAGTGGGTCCCAGCCGGGGCGCAATCGATCGCTCGAAGGCGGTCCCCCCGAATGCGGGCACGATCCAGATCGTTGATATCGACGCGGCGGTGAGCAGCCAATTGCTCGCGCAACGCAAGTCGCGCCTGTTTTCCGAAGTTCTCGGCAATGAGCGCATCGCCGCACACACGGTGGGTCCGGGCGACCTGCTCGATGTGACGATCTGGGAGGCCGGTCCGGCCACGTTGTTTCCCATCGCGGCGATGAGCCCCGGCTTCAATGCCGCGCAGGTGACTTCACACGCCACCGCGTTTCCGGAACAACCCGTGGACGACGACGGTTCCATCTACATACCCTTTGCCGGCCGCATTCCTGTCGCCGGCAAAACCCTACAGGCCATCGACGCGGACATCGTCGAGCGGCTGGCCAAGAAAGCCAACCAACCCCAAGTGATGGTGCAGATGAGGCAAAGCTTTTCTTCGAATGCCACTGTCGTGGGCGAAGTCAATAAAAGTACGCGCGTGTCGCTAGTCCCGGGCAACGAGCGCCTGCTTGACGCCCTGGCAGCCGCGGCCGGCGTGCGCCAGCCGGTCGACAAGACCACCATCCAGATCACCCGCGCCGACCATGTCTATTCCTTGCCGATGGATACCATCATTCGCGATCCGCAACAGAACGTGCCGCTGCTGCCAGGAGACGTGATCACGGCGCTGTTTGCGCCCTACAGCTTCACCGCGCTCGGCGCGACCGGCAAGACCGAGGAAGTCAATTTCGAGTCTCGGGGCATCACGCTCGCGCAGGCTCTCGCCCGATCCGGCGGCCTGATCGACTCGCGTTCCAATGCGCGTGGCGTGTTCATTTTTCGCTTCCTGCCGAAAACCGCGCTCACCTGGCCGCGCGAGCCGGTCAAGACCACGCCAGAGGGCATGGTGCCGGTCGTGTTTCGCATCGATTTGACCGATCCCGCGAGCTTCTTCTTGATACAGAATTTCCCGATGGAAAACCGCGACGTGCTGTATGTGTCCAATGCACCGATTACGGAGGTTAACAAACTCCTGCAAGTGATATTAAGCATCGCCTACCCGATTGTGGCCATCGAGTCACTTCCATGAAGCTCTGGCTACGCCGTCATTGGCTGTTCGTGGTGATGGTGCTCGTACCCACGCTGAGCGCCGTCGTCTACTACGGACTCATAGCGTCGGATGCGTACGTCTCGGAGTCCCGCTTCCTCGTTCGCAACTCGCAGCAGCAGTCGTCTTCCGGACTTGTGGGCGCGTTACTGCAGGGCACCGGGCTGGGGGGGGGGCATACCGGAGACGAGGCCTCTTCAGTTCACGATTATATTTTGTCGCGCGATGCGCTGAAAGAACTCGACGAGAAGCTCGATCTACGCAAGTCATTCTCGAACCCGGATATCGATTTACTCGATCGGTTTCCAGGACTCGGGTTGAACCGAAGCTTCGAAAAGTTTTATCTCTATTACGGCAAGCATGTAGGCATCGAGTCTGACTCCGGATCGTCGATCTCTGTCTTGACGGTGCGCGCATTCACCGCCGAAGACGCATACAAAATCAATCGTGCGCTGCTGGACATCAGCGAGCGCCTGGTCAACACGCTCAACGACCGGAGCCGCCGAGACCTGATCGACTTCGCGGAACACGAAGTGAAAATCGCCTCGGATAAAGCCAAGGATGCGGCCGTTGCACTGTTTACCTATCGCAATAGCCACGAGGTGTTCGAACCGGACAAGCAAGCCATGGTGCAGCTCGAAGCCGTCTCTAAAATACAGCAAGAGCTTGTCGCCACCGAGACCGAGCTGGCCCAGATCAAGAAGCTTTCGCCGGACAATCCGCAAATTGGCGCACTCACGAACCGCGCCGATGCGCTGCGCAATGCGATCGCGTCCGAAGCGTCCAAAGTAACCAGTGCCAACGGTTCCTTCAGCGCGCGTGCAACGGATTTCGAGCGGCTGACCCTGGACCTGCAATTTGCGGACAAGCAGTTGGGCATCGCGCTGGCGGAACTCGAGTCAGCCCGCGCCGAGGCTCTGCAGAAGCAGATATACATCGAGACCTTGGTGCAACCCAATCTGCCTGACAAGGCCATGCAGCCTAAGCGGATCCGTTCGATGTTCACTGTCCTGATCCTCAGCTTGGTCGGTTGGGCGATCGCGAGCATTATGATCGCGAGCGTCCGCGAACATGCGGACTAGAGCAGCGCTCTTTTAATGGCAACGACGAGCGAATTGTCGTTTTTTCAGAGCCTCGCGATTCAGTTCCGCGTATTGCATGCATTGATGATGCGCGAAGTGATCACACGCTACGGCCGCGACAATCTGGGAGTACTGTGGCTGATCGGGGAACCGATGATCTTTACGCTCGGCGTGACAACCCTGTGGAGCTTGGCGAAACTCTCACACGGCAGCACGAGCATACCCATCGTGGCTTTCGCGGTCTCGGGCTACTCGTCCGTGTTGATGTGGCGCAACGCCGCATCGCATTGCAGCGCAGGCATAGAACAGAACAAGGGACTATTGTTCCATCGCAGCGTTCTCATCATCGATGTGTTTTTGACGCGCATCGCGTTGGAAATCGTGGGCGCCAGTGGTTCGTTCATTATTCTTGCATCTTTCTTTACGTTCATCGGTTGGATGCCGCCCCCCCACGATTTATCACTGGTACTGGCGGGCTGGTTCATGTTGGCATGGTTCGGAGCAAGTCTTGCACTGCTGATTGGCGCGGGTACGGCGTTTTCACCACTTGTGCATAGGTTGTGGCATCCTATCGCCTACTTGCTGTTTCCGTTGTCGGGCGCAGCCTTCATGGTGGAGTGGCTGCCAAAGAAACTCGGGGAGCTCGTCTTGTTTCTGCCCATGGTTCACGGAGTCGAACTGCTACGCCACGGATATTTCGGAAACGTCGTGCGGACGCATTACGATGTGGCGTATATGGCGGAGTGCTGTCTCGCTATGACGCTATGCGGAATGTACGTGATGCGTGAAGCCAGCCGCAGGATCGAGCTCTGATGCTTTCGGTCGAACACGTGTCGAAGGTGTATGAGACGCGGCGCGGATCGCACAAGGTGTTCGACGACATAAGCTTCACGCTGGAGCGGGGCAGGAACATCGGAATCCTGGGCCGCAACGGCGCAGGCAAATCGACGATGATTCGACTCATCAGCGGCGCCGAGCGACCGACCACCGGCCGTATCCGGCGCGGCATGCGTGTCTCCTGGCCCTTGGCGTTCGCTGGAGCGTTTCAGCACAACCTGACGGGCCTGGATAACTTGAAATTCGTTTGCCGTGTTTACGGCGTCCCCTACAAACCGCTCGTGCCATTCGTCGAAGAGTTCACCGAACTCGGAGAGTTTTTTCGCGAGCCGGTGATGCATTATTCCCACGGCATGGCGACGCGACTGGCATTTGCGCTCTCCATGGCCATCGAATTCGACTGTTTCTTGATTGACGAGGCGATGGTCGTCGGCGACGCGCGGTTTCACGAGCGCTGTCACTACGAGCTTTTTCAAAAGCGCAAGGATCGCGCCTTTATCCTCGTCAGCCACGATGCGAACGCGATCAAGACATACTGCGAAAATGCAGTTGTATTATACGAAGGCCGGCTTCATACCTTCCCGAGCGTCGATGCAGCCTATGCTTTTTACCTGGACACGCTGGCGGAAAAAAAAGCTCAAGTAATTGAGCGATGACGGATGTGACCATACGGGATCTCCGATGTTGGCCGGCCTCCCTCTGACAGACTATCTACGATCGTCAATATGATTGACCGCACCACGACGAAGGCTGGCTTGGACGTATGGCTAAACGATTCGTGCTGATCGACCGGGACGGCACCTTGAATGTCGAAAAGCAGTACTTGTCTGATCCAAATCAATTGGAGCTGATTCCCGGAGCGGCCCCCGCCCTGAAGCGGCTACAAGAGGCCGGTTGGGGGGTATGCGTGGTGAGTAACCAATCGGGTATCGCACGAGGCTACTTCGATCTGGCACAAGTGGCCAAGGTGCACCGGCGGCTGGCTGAGATGCTGGCCGAAATCGATGTCCGCCTCGATGGAATTTATCTCTGCCCGCACGGCCCCGACGACGGGTGCGACTGTCGCAAGCCCTTGCCGGGGATGGTGCGCCAGGCCATGGCCGAACACGGATTCGATCCCCGGCGGGCCTGGGTGATCGGCGACAAGGAAGCCGATGTCGGGCTGGGTCACGCGGTGGGAGCAAAGAGTATTCTGGTACGCACCGGCTATGGACGAGAGCATGAACCCAATACCCAGGCGGATTTCATCGCCGACGATTTGGCGGCTGGCATAGATCTAATTCTGAGCAACAAGGAGTAATGTAGATTACTTGTTGGTCGCGGCAACTCTCTGCACCGTGTTCGTCGTACTATGTCCCTGGATGAGTTCGGCCAAAACGACTGTTCCGCCACCATTGATTACCACATCCGCACCGACGATATTATCCACTGAGTAATCTGCTCCCTTGACAAGTATATCCGGTGTCAGAGCTTCGATTAGCTGCAGCGGTGTGTCTTCGGTGAAAATCACTACTGCGTCCACCGATTTCAGAGACGCAAGCACCGTGGCCCGGGCGACCTCCCCTTGAGCCGGTCTGCCGGGTCCTTTCAAGCGACGTACTGATAAATCCGAATTCAGGCCGACGATCAAGCGATCGCCCGTTCGCCGAGCTTGATCAAGCAGCGATATATGCCCAGGGTGCAGCAAATCAAAACAGCCGTTCGTAAAAGCGATCTTCAGTCCCTGTTGGTGCCAGTCTTCCGCCAATTGCAGTGCATAATCCAGAGAGAAAATCTTGTGCCGGTCACTATGGTCGGCAGCGGGCCTTAGCATTCCGATGATCTCACCGGCCGTGACCGTTGCTGTACCGCGCTTGCCCACTACTATACCGGCGGCGAAATTAGCCAGGGTGGCGGCATCAATAATATTGCCTCCCGCCGCCAGACCTAGGGACAGGGCGGCGATCACGGTGTCTCCGGCACCGGACACGTCGAACACCCCGCGCGCTGTGGTTCTCAGATGTGTCGACTTACTTCCCGGCTCCAAGAGTGACATCCCATCCTTCCCGCGCGTGACCACCATCACCTCACAAATTCCGTCATCCAGGCTGTGGCGCGCCCCCAAAATCACCTCTTGGTCGCTTTCGCATTTGAATCCGCACGCAGCCTGCAGTTCCGCGCGATTGGGAGTCAGCACCGTCGCACCGCGATACTTGGCAAAGGTTTTGCTCTTAGGATCCACAATCACTTTCTTGCCTGCCGCTCTGGCTTTCGAAATGGCCGTGCGCACTACCGACTCGGTCAAGACGCCCTTTTCGTAATCAGACAGTATGACTATATCGGTATCGGACAAGGCCGAGCTAAACTCCGCAAGCAAGCGCTGCTCTACCAGATGCGGCACGGGTTCCCGACTCTCCCGGTCAGCCCGTAATACCTGCTGTCCATCCGCGACGTAACGCGTCTTGACTGTCGTTGGCCGTAACCGGTCGGTGATCAAACGGGCCTCCACATTGGGTGCCTGCGCCAGTTGAGCTCTTAGAGCCTCGGCCCAGACGTCTTCGCCCACCACTCCGATCAATGTTGCGCGCGCGCCCAGGGCGGCGAGATTTCGAACCACGTTTCCAGCGCCGCCCGGCATATCGGAGGTTCGCTCTATCGCGATCACAGGGATTGGCGCCTCTGGTGAAATGCGCTCGACGCCTCCGTATACATACCGATCGAGCATGAGGTCCCCCATCACCAGAGCTCGCGTTCCGTGATATCCGTCCAGCAGTTTGAGCAGGGAAGCGTAATGCATGGCTATCGCCTCAGTTGGTCACACCAAACCCAAGCGCTGTTCCAGGGCCAGACACAACATATGACCGATCAAAATGTGCATTTCCTGAATCCGTGCCGTCACGAGTGACGGCACGATGATAGTCGCCTCACAGACCTCCGACATCTTGCCGCCGTCGCAACCCGTCAGGCCCACAGTGTGCACCGCTCTGCGGCGAGCTTCCGCCAACCCCGCGATAACATTGAGGCTGTTCCCCGAAGTCGAAATGCCGATTGCCACATCGCCAGGGCGTGAAAGCGCTTCCACCTGGCGGGAGAAGATCGCATCGAAGCCCAGATCATTGCCGCCAGCCGTCAACGCTGAAGAATCCGTGGTCAAGGCAATCGCCGCGATTGCCCCACGATCCTTCTTGTAACGGATCACCAATTCCGCCGCGATATGTTGAGCATCGGCGGCGCTGCCACCATTACCGAAAAGAAGAAGCTTTCCGCCTGCCCGCACGCTAGCCTCGACCACATCGAGTACGTCGGCAAAGGATCGTTCGATGACCGACGCGGTGGCTTCGAAAACCTGCCGGTGCTCCGTCAACTCACGGCGTATGAAATCGCCTGCGTCAAAGGGAAAACTGGTCGATTGTTGTGGATCCGACATCCTGGCTGCCTATGTTTCCTTGAAAATTGCGCGCTGAAATTCCTTGCATCGCAGCGTCGTCCTGACTTCCTCAATTATGCATTTAAATTCTCTTTCTTGCGACTGAGCTTGTGAGGCTGCAAAGAGGTGCCGCCGGCGGGACTATGCGCTGACGGCCTATGCAGCGGCGATGACTACACGGTGGTGAACTAGCATCTACCCAACCGGCGAAACGCTTGGTCTTCCGATGACTCAACAAAATAGACGTTGACGCCGACAAGATAGCAACCGACGAGCGCCATGTTTTTGGACCACCCGATCCGTTCTAGTTTTTTTACGATTGAGAAATACAGGCCCGCATTTGCCATGCGTCGGCCTTGATCTGATCCATCATTGACCGCATCGCGCGGAGGTGCTCCAAGGCTTCCACAGCCAACCTGTCCGATCTTCGTTCTGATCCAAATTGACCTCACGCCTTGGAGAATGCAGGAGCTGGATCAACTACTTTTGATTTTAGCATTAGTTACCCTGCATGTGAAATCGGTGGGGTGCTGACAGGCGTTGTGCACGGCACCGTCCACGGTCGCGTCATGCCAACGTGCGATCATCCAGATACGCAAATCATTGATTGACGTCGACCTGCGCCACCCCACAGATTATTATATGTGGTTGGGCCTGTCCTGGCGTTTCCGTTTTTGAAGTCATTAAGCTCATGAGGAAGGAAGCCACCAAGAGCGCACATATGATGATGTTCTCGATTTCAACCGCGTGTGATGCCATGGTGACCCCATTCCGCCGATCGGGGTAATGATGTATTCGGGGAAATTGATCTCCGCGCAGACCTGTGAGGAGTGCAAAAAATGAACGGTGAGTTCATTGACATTGCCGAAATTCACCAAATTCTTATTTCGGACACAACCACGCGATTGGGCGACTTACCGCCGGTTGTCGCGGCCAATATCCATTCGATCAAGCACCAGCATCCCGGTGCCCGCCATTTCCTTTGGGGTGCGACAGAGCTTCAGGCCTTCATCGCTGGGAATTTTTCCAGCGATGTAATCGACGCCTACAACACTCTGGCCGCGTACACGGCCAAAGCCGATCTCGGACGCTACTGCCTGTTGCTGGTGCGCGGGGGCCTTTATTCCGATTTGAGCAACCGCTTTCTTGCTCCGATGCGAATACCTGTCGGTCGGTCGGTAGCTTGTTTTCGTGATGCGGAACCCTACGGTGGGGCGCCTTGGGCAACCACTCCGACCATTCTCTACGCCGAACGAGGGCGGGAGGAATTGAGGGCCGCAATCGACCTGCTGGTTGATAACGTCAAGCGTCGCCAGTACGGCGTTAACGCACTCTGTCCGACCGGGCCAATTCTTTTTGGCCGGGCGTTGGCTATGATCAACAGGCCTGAATGCTATTGGGCCGGCACCATGGTCCCTCTTTCTGGAGCGCATCCGCGGCGGACTCACGCATTCATGGGGCCGGATGGGACGATGGTTGCCGTCCGGATGCAGCGGGAGGGGGGCGGGACGGCCGAATTGGGCCTGAAAGGCACAAATAATTACAACAAATTATGGGAACAGAGACGATATTTCGGCGAAGGCGTCCCTGTCGAAAGTCCCGAGACCACGAGACTATGGCGTTGGTTGCGCGGTCGAGACACCGACAGACGGAGCGAGCAGCGCACAGAGACTTTGCCTCCGCCCTCTTCGCCTCCTGTAGCGGATCATCGTCGCGCCGAGATCGGGAGCGTCGCGCCGGGCGCCCCGACATCAATCGGGACGATCAAATGCATCCACTACATAATCCTGGAGCACGACGAAATTTTCGGGAACGCTTCATCGGCAGAGGCGAAGGAAAACATTGAAGCGGTCCGGAACCTGCATCCCGACGTCCCCCATCAGATTCTCAGGGATACCGACCTGCAGGCCTTCATCAGCGCCAATTTCAGTTCCGAGGTCTCCTCGACATACGAAGCACTGCCGGTTGGTCCCCTGCGAACCGAGTTGGGAAGCTATTGCCTGCTCCTCGTTCACGGCGGTCTTTACATCGATTTCAAGACCAGGTTCCTGAACTCGTTCTCACCGCCGTCCGATCGGACCCTTGCCTGTTTCCGTGCGGCTGCGCCAAGAGACGGCGCATCGGACGACGGTGTATTTTGGGCGGTGAGCAATACGGTGATCCTGGCAGCCCCGGATCAGGACGAAATCAAGTTGGCTCTTGACCTCACCATCGCCAACATGCGGAATGTTCTGTCCGGAGAGGTCGCGCGATATGCGACAGCGTCGGCAACCCTTGGGCGCGCCATTGCCATGCTTTACCGCCCGGAACGATACTGGGTCGGCGAGATGATCCCGATCCCGGCCTCTGAGACGACGACCCTTGCTGGCCACAGCCTGATCACTCCTGACGGAACACTGGTTGCTCTTCGCGGTCGATTGACATTGAATATTGCCACTTCAAGTGACACGATCACGCCTATGGGCAAAGGTCAGTTGCCGAAGGCGATTCGAAACGTCGAATTCACGGACGACCGCGACATGCCATCGCAGCATCGCAGGGTGTCGCCCTCGCCCAATTCCGGGATCGCCCAGGGACGAGTTGCCCAATGAAATGCATGAGCAACGCATTTTTGTCGATACGATGAATATCCACGGACAATTCGGCTCCTCTCGCCAGGATGTCGGTGGACTCCCAATGCCTCAGCGGCTCAACATGGTGCTATTCGATCTGCTTGCCCTTAAGGACGAGTCATTCGTCAGGGCCGCCTATGAGTGCATACTGGGACGAGGACCGGATCCCGAAGGCCTGCGGCACTACCTAGCACATCTGAGGGTCAGTGGATCAAAGGCCGATGTCCTCTACAGCCTCGCCCGTTCGTCCGAGGCGAGGCGCTGGGATAGGATGATCGACCTCAGCGGCCAGTCAACAGAACGGTTTGTCGAAGAAGCTTACCGGCGCGTACTCGGGCGCGAGGTCGACACTGCAGAAAAAATCAGGTGCGTGGAGCGGTTGCAGCAGGGACGCAGTCGGCGTGCAGTGATTGGCGACCTCCGTAAGTCACCGGAAGCGGCGACGGCACCGATCAATGTATTCCGCCTAGCTCTAATCCGTTACACCAAGGGCATTCGCCGAGCCAGGGGACCTCTGGGGTGGTATTACACTCACCGCCGCTTGGAAGCCCGTCTGGAAGAACTCGACTGGCTTTTCTGTGGCAATGCGGAACCACGAGATTGCGCGATTTCCACCGGGACATCGTCATCTCCTCAAGCATTCAACGACCTCCTCGCCTTGCATGACGAGGCCTTCGTTCGAGCTGCTTATCGGACCCTGCTTGGTCGCGAGGCGGACAGTGGCGGGTTGAGTCATTATCGCGCCCGACTGCGGGCCGGTTGCGGCAAGGCTAAAATCATATGGGCGCTGACGCAGTCCGATGAGGGTCGGCGAAAAGCTTCTTTCGCTGACCTCGGCCATCTTCCCGACATAGAATTCATCGATGCCGCCTTTTCCCGCATCCTGGGCCGCAAGCCCGGTGTCGAAGGGCGCGATCATTATTTGAACTTATTGAGGCGAACCAGACGCAGGGACCGCGTAGTCCATGATCTCAGCCATTCCGAGGAAGCGCTCAATAGCTCTGGCGGACAGTTTCTTCTGGCTTTGGAGGATTATCTTCATCGGGAGCGTTCGGCGCGTGGGGTGCTGGCCCGCTTTTCCGCGACCAGGCGTATCGAACGGCGTCTGGACGAGATCGATTGGATCCTTGGCCGGCTAGGGGCGCAACGAGCCTCTCCGCATGAAAGCCAACAGGCGAAGCCCATGACGGACCGCCTGTCCACTCGAGCGCGAGAAATCCACTCCAAACTGGTGGCGGGACAAGCAAAACCGCCCGTGGCAAAAGATGTGACGTCCGAATTCGTTGAAACCGTCGCAGGCATCGCCGCCGGTGTTGGACCGTCCGAATCCGATATCGCCCTGGCCGCAGCGGTGGACGAAAATGAACGAGAGGTCCCACGTTTTCGGGCTGCCCGTGAGCGCGAGGCGGCGCCTCCGCGCTATCTGGCTCCGCCGAAAAAGCCACCGTTGCCACAACGCCTTCTCCAGGGCTTCGCCACTTGGGTGGTTGCGATGGCCACGGCCACGCACGACAAACGGCCGGGCGGGATATACGCCAAGATTAGGACCATCGATTTCGCGCACATCGGTCTGGGCGACAACCTCATGGCCTGGGCGGGACTCCACGCGCTGCTTATCAACGACGTTCCTGTCCTCGCCGCTGGGTGCACAATGTACGTGCCCGCAGATTTGGCCTCCTTGGCGTCGGCCATCTTTTCCCGTTTCGGCCTGCGCGTCGAAGGCGCTGCGCCACACAGCCCGGTGAAGGCGGTCAGTCCGGTCTTCTCGCCGCTGCCGCCCGAGACGCTCATGGACTGGTACAAGACCTACATCGGTATCGATTGGCGGATGAGCTGCTTTGAGGCACTGGACCTCCAGAAATCTATACCCCGCCTGCATTTCGGAGACAGTCCCAGGATTCGTCTTCGCCTGCGCCTTTCCGAACGAATCCTTTACCGCCGTCGGGACTGGCAATCTGCCGAAGCGGGTTACATCGGCTATCGCCTTTGGCTGCCGGTGGCGCGGAAGCTGGGCATCATGCCTTTGCCGTTCCTGGCAATGATGAAGCGCGCACTGTTCCCGCTGCGGGCCGACATAGCCAAGCATATCGAAGAAAGCGTTGCTCCCGAGAAGAAGACGATCCCGGACACGGCGGTCTTTCCGGCTGGGAAATCGTTCCAGGCCTTCTCACCGGCGGTCTGCAAAGCCCTTCGCGAGCAGTTGCCGGCGGAGAACACCTGCTTCTATATCCAGAGTAACGATCCGTGGATCGATGCATACCGGGCCGCGGGGATCGAGCCAATGAACTTGGAATCGATCGAAGAGGTTTTCTGGGTCGTTAAATCGGCGCGCCGGGTTTTGACGACAGACAGCTTTTCATCTCACGTAGCTCAGCTGCTTCGTGACGATTTTGTCCTGACACTGACGCGGGATTTCCGGGAGAACATCTTGCATCCTGGCGCCAATCCGGTAATTCTCGCCAATCATCCGCCATGCGCGCCGTGCAATTATCATCCGCGTGGGAATGATCAGAAATGTCTGGCCGGGTTCACGCACTGCATCGCCTTCGACAGTCAAATGTTCATCGGCGAAATCGTCCGGACAATGCGGGCATTTCCCGAGACCGACGCTCCATCGGGCGTCTCCATGAATCCCGAAGACGTTTCGGCCCTTGAACGGAAAAACACATCGCCTAGTTGAACGAGTTTCCTGGCTTTGGCAGGGCGCTTGCTAGGACTGGCGTCTCAGGGGGCATTGGCTTCGTTGTCCCGGGAAGTCGCACTCGACGACAACTCAGAGGAATGTTGGTTAGTACTGCAGACGTCTTCTGAAATCGACAACCTTTGCTTATATCTGACTTGACGCGGAAAATAAAGCTACGCCCCCCATCAGCGTAGTTCCACACTTCCGGTGAATCGGCTAGGATCACATCTATGAAATTGGAGGAGCCGTAGCGCGTGGATCAGAACTATTCGATAGACGCTGTGTTTATGTTCAGAAATATCGTGCGGATGCTGCGGCCGCATCGCCTCAAGGGCGCAACCAAGGTTCGAATCGGGCGTCATTTCGACGGCGGCTATACGATGGTGGACCGCTTCGGGGGCGTAGAGGTCGCTTATTCTCTGGGCATCAACGACGATGTTTCCTGGGACCTCGACATGGCGCAGAAAGGCATCCAGATATTTCAGTACGATCATACCATCGAGCGACTACCCTACGAGCACCCGCTCTTCAACTGGAGACGGATCGGCATTGCAGGCAAGGCGGCGGAAGCCGCCAATCTGGCGACGTTGGAGTCGCTAATCGAGACCAACGGGCATCGCGACAACCGCAATCTGATCCTCAAATGCGACATCGAGGGCGCGGAATGGGACATGCTGATGTATACGCCGAACACGGTCATCGGCCAGTTCTCGCAGATCGTAATGGAAATGCACAATCTTCACCACGTCCGCGATTACGGTCCAGCCGACGCGGTGCGTAAGGCGATTGGCAACCTCTATGCGAGTCACCGAGTCGTTCATATCCACGCCAACAACTACGGTGGTATGGGCATCGTCGGCGGCTACGCCGTTCCCTGTGTACTTGAAGTGACGCTGGCGCGGCTCGACATGGGCGAGTTT
>Ga0302324_100012237_pt1 | contig 17506 bp, 13 predicted proteins | sample Palsa_T0_1_FD_201949 | JGI IMG/M metagenome (GOLD analysis project Ga0302324, IMG submission 201949) | Peat permafrost microbial communities from Stordalen Mire near Abisko, Sweden - Palsa_T0_1 | ecosystem: Environmental > Terrestrial > Soil > Palsa > Peat permafrost | place: Sweden: Abisko...
GTGGTAGAGCGCGGCCCTGAAAAGGCCGGCGTCGGCGGTTCGATCCCGTCTCTGGCCACCACATTACAAATGACTTGCGGAAATTTGTGGCTTTCGCTGCGGGAGCGGTGAGATTCCGATTCCAAATCGTTCCTTGCGCATCCAATTTTCGTGAACCAATCGACGAATCACCTCTTCTCTCCCCTTAAACTACGCAGTCTGACACTTCCGCACCGTATTGCTGTCTCGCCGATGTGCGAGTACTCCTCTACGGACGGGTTCGCCAATGAATGGCACTTTGTCCATCTCGGCAGCCGTGCTATTGGCGGAGCAGCCCTGGTCATGACAGAGGCGAACGCGGTCAGTCCTGAAGGCCGTATTACTCCTCATGACCTTGGGATTTATAAGGACGAGCATATCTCTGAGCTCAAGCGCGTTACCGGCTTTCTGCATCAGCACGGAGCTTATGCCGGCACGCAGCTTGCTCATGCCGGCCGCAAAGCCAGCATGGCTATTCCGTGGGAAAAGGAGCGTCTGATTCCGGCGTCGGAAGGCGGCTGGCAGCCCGTTGCTCCCTCCGCGATCCGTTTTGGCGACTCCTATGGCGTTCCCACCGCGCTAGACCGTGCGGGGCTGGATAAGATCGTCGCGGACTTTACTGCAGCTACACGTCGCGCGATCGAGGCTGGATTTGATTTGGTTGAGGTGCATATGGCTCATGGCTATCTGCTGCATGAGTTTCTGTCGCCGCTCTCAAATCAGCGCACGGACGAGTACGGCGGCAGCTTCGAGAATCGCATCCGCTTCCCGCTTGAGGTGGTACGCGCTGTGCGCGCGGCGTGGCCGCAGCATCTGCCAGTGCTCGTGCGTATCTCTGCGACAGACTGGGCTCCGGAGTCACTCGGACCTGCATGGGATCTTGCCCAGTCGGTTGAGTTTGCCAAGCTGTTGAAGAAGGAGAGCGTCGATCTGATCGATGTCTCAACTGGCGGCAATCACCCGGCGCAGCAGATTCCTGTTGGATCGGGCTATCAGGTGCATCATGCTGCGGTGATTCGAAGTGAAGCGGATATTCCGACTGCGGCTGTGGGGATGATTACCGATCCGGCGCAGGCAGATCAGATTGTCCGCTCAGGTCAGGCAGATCTTGTTCTGCTTGCGCGGGAGCTTCTTCGCAATCCATATTGGCCGCTTCATGCTGCCGATGCGCTGCATCAGCAAATAAGCTGGCCGGTTCAGTATACGAGAGCCGGCGGCCGAAACATCACAGCGCGTGAGGCGGTTTCAACGCCTGCGGTGTAGTCTCCTGGTGAGGCTGGCGCTCGCGATGCTGGCGCAGGACTCGCTGTACCGCTTGCGGCAACCGCCCGGGCCTGAAGGCCTCATAGATCAAGTGCTCTTTCCGGGAGGCCGAAGCCCCCGGCTCCCTCCGGAATCCGCGATTTGCAACCGTGTCCTTAGTAGGCGAGTGCGACGGCGTCGGCGCGCATCTCGCTGGCGGCTGCGTAGACGCGATCGGAGTCCTGTTTGCGATTTTCAACGCACTCGTAGCGACCGAAGCCGCCATCGCTTGCGCCCATGGGCCAGCCCAAGGCGATCAGGGCCTGGCGCGTGTCGACAGGGACGCCTGCCTCCAGGCGAAGCAGGCCGCGGGATGTGAGGTTCGGCGCGTCTTCGCCCATGGATTGCGAGGAACCTTCGTGGTGCCAGCGCGGGCTGTCTCCAGCGGCTTGAACATCGAGGCCGTAGTCGACGCGGTTGACGATGATCTGGGTCTGGCCCTGGGGCTGCATGTCACCGCCCATGACGCCGAAGGCAAGCCATGGCACGCCATCTTTTGAAGCGAAGCCGGGGATGATGGTCTGGAAGGGACGCTTGCCGGGTGCGTAGATATTGGGGTGTCCGTCCTGCAGGGAGAAGAGCTCGCCGCGATCCTGGAACATGAAGCCGAGACCGTCGGCTACGAGTCCTGAGCCCATGCCGCGGAAGTTCGATTGAATCATGGAGACCATCATGCCGTCTTTGTCGGCGGTGGTGAAGTAGGTGGTGTCGCCGTGACTTGGAGCCTGGCCGGGATATACGGGATCGAGAATGCTATCGAGGCGGATGAGCTTCGCGCGCTGTTTGGCGTAGTCCTTTGAGTTGAGCCAGTTGATGGGGATCTTGGCGAAATGCGGGTCGGCGTAGAAGCGGGCGCGATCTTCATAGGCGAGGCGCTTTGCTTCAATCTGCACATGCAGCGATTTGGCGGACTGGAAGCCGAAGTCGCGCAGGTCAAACTGTTCAATGATATTGAGCATTTGCAGGGTTGCGAGGCCCTGCGTATTGGCGCCCATGGCGTACACATCGATGCCGCGGTACTTGGTGACGAGCGGCTCATCCCACTCGGCATGATGTTCGCGGAGATCTTCCTGCGAGAGCCATCCACCAATACGTTTGAAGTAGGCGTCGACTGTTTTGGCGATGGGACCGTCGTAGAAAGCATCGCGTCCGCCTTCGGCGATCATGCGATAGGTGCGGGCGAGATCGGGATTGCGGCGTACGTCGTATTCATTGGGCGCGATGCCGCCGGGGGTGTATGTATGTACGGCGTTGGCTGTCTCTTCAACGCCAGAGTCGGGGCGCAGAAAGATTGCCATGTTGCGCTTGAGATACCAGCCAATAATCTGCGGCACAGGAGCGCCGATCTCGCAGTAGTGGATAGCTGGTTCGAAGAGCTCGGCCCACTTGAGTTTGCCATAGCGCTGATGCAGTGCCCACCAGCCATCGAGTGCGCCGGGCGTGGAAACGCTGACAGCGCCCAGTTTGGGGAGAACACCATTTTTTGCCCGCGAACGGGCAGTGGCGAGGGACAGCGATTTTGGGGAGCGGCCGGAACTGGCCATTCCGGCCAGCTTGCCTACCTTGGGATCCCAGACGAAGGCGAAGCAGTCGCCACCAAGGCCAGAGCTGACAGGTTCTACAAAGCCGAGCATGGCATTGGCTGCGACGGCTGCGTCAACGGCCGAGCCGCCGCGCTTGAGCATCTCAATGGCTACTTGCGTGGCGAGCGGATGCGCAGTGCCCGCTGCTCCGGAGCAGCCGAGTGCGGGTGAGCGCGTGGTAAAGCTGGCTCCTGAAGGCCGGTCGCCAGCATGAACGTCCGGGCGTATGAAGCGCTCTTCGCCGGGTGCCTGAAATTTGGGAAGGCCGGAGGGCTGATCTGGTTGACTTGGTTGACCTGTGCCCGACGCACTGTGGGCGGGATTGCTGCCCTGGTTCTGCGCGGAAACAACGGACCCTGCGGCTGCCAGAGGCAGCGTTGCCAAAAAAGTGCGGCGGCGCATGGCAATCTCCTTTAGATGACTGGGGAAGGTTGGGATTTGGTGACGCTTTTCGTGCAGAGCGGGAATGCTGTGATGCGTAGTTTTGCGGCTGCGTAGGGTAGGAGATTGATTGTCTCTTCGGGCTGGTCACTGGCGACTGGGCTCGGAGGCAACGGATTCGCGGCGCCGTCCTCGGCGCGCCACGCGGTAACCTTTCGCGCCTTCACGATGAGTTTGACTGGGGAATTTCGAACCGTGAATGGGCTTTGGCCTACTTCTGCTGCGGCTACCTGGATGCTTTCAGCAGGTGAGTTTGGATCGAGGATCAATGCGTAGTTCCACGCAGTCGTTGGGAAGATCTGCCAGTCTGCGGTCATGCCCCGGTCGCGAAGTTTGACCCAGCTTTCACCAATGCCGTAGGAGAAGACGAGCGGTCCGCGTTCGACGGCGATCGAGTTGTTGAACCAGCGGGAAACGCGCGGAGTCATGGGGAAGTTGATCACGACCTGATCGCCTGATTTCCATGTTCGTTCGATGCGAGCGAAGGAACCAGCCTCGGGGGCGGGCGCGTGTTGGCCATTGATTGTGATGGCGGCGCCTGTAGCCCATGCCGGTATGCGGAGTTGAAGCGGAAAACTGAGCGGGACTGCTGGATTGATTGTGATGCGTATACGGCCGTCGAATGGATAGCCGGTCTCTTCAACTAGATGGATGGCTGTGCCTCGGATAACTGTGCGCACTTCGCAGGGCGCATAGGCCGCGGCGACCAGTCCTTGTCGGGAGGGATTGCTGTCCAGGGCAGAAAGCATGAACAGGCTGTTAGCGAACTTAGGCCATCCTTGATGGAAGTTAGCAGTGCAGCAACCGAAGTTAGGTTCAAGGCCAAATAGATTGGATTCGGGACCATCCGTCGCCCATGGCTTGCGGTGCAGACTGCATTCCACCTGATTGGATTCCTGGTTGTATTGATGCGCCCACATATCGTCGGTCAGAGTCCCGGGCAGGGCGTTGAATGCGAGCCGTTCCAGTCTGTCGCCTAGAGAAGGATCGCCAAGAATGGCGAGCGAATTCTCGAGCGAGAACATGTACTCGACTACGGTGCAAAGCTCCGAGCCTTGCGATGGATCCAAGCCGGCAAGATTCTCGTCGCAGGAAAACATGCCGTTGGGCATGCCGTGATACTGATTCAGTTCTGCGATCATTTGGAGAACTGCGGAGCGGTCAGTCGCGGAACCGGAAACGATTGACCATACCGGGCCAGCTTTGATTGCCTGGCCATTGTTGACGCCGTGTGTCGGAAACCCTACGTCTTTGAGGCCTTCAGCCTCTTGCCGCTTGAGATCTTCTGCGGTGATGCGCTTTGTGTACTTGAAATCAGCGTATTGAGCCTGCCAGTTGTAGCCCTGCTGGTGAAGTAAATGCGCCAGGTCAAGCAACTCCGCCGAGCCAGTGCGATTGTAAAGCCAGATGACGCTGAGAAGCTCATCCTGCCAGCGAAACTTGCCCCAATCACGCAGCGGCCGATGAGGTAATTCCTGCAATTGATAATGGAAATATTTCTCCATCGCGGGTATGACACGTGGATCGCCTGTGAGCTCGAAGTATTGGGTGAGCACCTTGAGGATTACCATGCGGGGCCACCAATCGTCGTTCGACGAAGGGCCGATCATGCCGCCCGGGGCCTGATGATCGAGGACCCAGGCGATGTACTTCTGCGCTTTGGCCTTGAGGCGAGCATCGTCTAACAGATAGGCGAGAGGCACGAGGCCGTCGAGGTAATATGGTCCACGCTCCCAGGACTCGCCTGTTCCGCCGAGCCATCCACTGTTGGAGCCAACGTCGGCCCATGTCTCGTCCAGGTGGCCGCTGAGACCACTAGCCTGGATTTGGAGCTGGCCCTGTAGCCAGCCTCGTGGGCGTATTGAGCCGAGAGGCAAAAAGTAAAAAGCATTTGGGGTAAGTGGCGAGCGATTCTGAATGGCCGATGTCTGTGGGGCTCCTGCGGATGAAGCGACGAGGCGGTTCAGCGGCAGCGACGCACCGGCGCCAAGGAGGCTGAGATGCTTGAGCAACTTGCGGCGCGTGAATAGGATTCTGGAGAGCTCTGGCACCCTTGACTCCACATGGTGAGCGTGCACCTATCCTAAGCTAACTAAGCAGAGGTGTGCATTACTTAAATGGTCCGACGGTGAAGTCAATAGCCAAAGACACCGGCAACTCACTGTCCGATCGTAGACCATATACAATTTTGCAAATGAGCGAAAGCAAAGTGCATGCAGGGCGAATTCGGGCGGTTGACTCCCATACTGCGGGAGAGCCGACTCGCGTCGTTATTGAAGGCGGTCCGGAACTGGGTACAGGAGATTTGCGGAGCCGCGTGGAGATGCTGCGCGCGCAGCATGATGGGTTCCGAACTGGTGTGGTGCTTGAGCCTCGGGGTTCTGAGGTTGTAGTGGGCGCTTTGCTGTGCGAACCTGTCAATCCTGCGGCAGCTGCGGGTGTCATCTTTTTTAACGATGTGGGCTATCTCGGAATGTGCGGGCATGGGACTATTGGCGTTGTGACGACGTTGGCATATCTCGGCCGCATCGCTCCGGGCAAGCACTTGATCGAAACGCCGGTCGGAAACGTGGAGACTGAGCTTCATGCGGATGGCAGCGTCTCGGTGCGGAATGTCCCCAGCTATCGTTATCGCGAAGCCGTCGCGGTGGAGGTGCCGGGGTATGGACGAGTCGTTGGAGATATTGCGTGGGGCGGTAACTGGTTTTTCCTTGTTTCAGAACACGGTTATGAAACACATGGTTGCGAACTGAAGCTTGAAGAACGCAGCAAGCTCATTGCATTGACGACTGCTGTCCGAACGGCGCTTGCGGAGAACGGCATCACCGGGAAGGACGGAGCCGTTATCGATCATATCGAGCTGTTTTCGGAGCCTAAGAGCAGTGAGAATTCAAGCCGCAACTTCGTGCTTTGTCCTGGAGCTTCGTTTGACCGATCGCCTTGTGGCACAGGAACGAGTGCAAAGATGGCGTGTCTCTATGCGGCGGGCAAATTGGCCGAGGGAATTCAATGGCGTCAGGAGGGCATACTTGGAACGGTGTTTGCGGGCTCGGTTGTAGGCCATGGGGACGCTGTTCTTCCAACCATAACGGGGCGTGCATGGATTACGGCCGAGTCTACGCTGTTGCTCGATGCTACGGATCCTTTTCGTGAGGGGATTGCTTTTTGAAGCGAAGCTTTGATGTGCTCATCCTCGGTGCGGGTATTGTGGGGTGCGCTTGCGCATTGGAGTGTGCTCTCGCAGGACTGCGTGTAGGCATCTTTGAGCGCGATGTACCGGGCGGTGCTACTACTGCTGCCGGCATGGGGCACATCGTGGTGATGGATGATTCTGAAGCACAGCTTGCGCTGACTCGTTATTCGCGTTCTCTATGGCAGCGGTTGCAGGCGAAACTACCCGCGACGGTTGAGTACGAAAGTCGCGGCACGATATGGGTGGCGGCTAATGATGAAGAGATGCGCGAGGTCGATGCCAAGCGCAGCACCTATGCTTCGGCTGGAGTGGAATCGCATGTACTCGATTCGCACAAGCTTGCCGTTGCGGAACCGAATCTAAGAGCAGGGCTCGCGGGTGGGCTGTTGGTGCAGGACGACGCTGTGATCTATCCGCCAGCGGCTGCCATGTTCTTTCTTGAGGAGGCAGTTCGCGCGGGAGCGGTGCTGCTGCGCGAGCAGATGGCAGACCGCATCGGCAAAGGGATCGTCAGTACAACTGATGGAAGCAGATATGAAGCGGATCGCATTGTGGTTGCGACCGGAGCGGACATTCATCTGATACCGTGGTTGCCGATTCAGAAGAGGAAGGGGCATCTGCTTATCACGGATCGCTATCCGGGCTTCTTGAATCACCAGTTAGTTGAACTTGGATACTTGAAGAGTGCGCACAAAGTGAGTGCTGATTCTGTTGCATTCAACATTCAGCCGCGGATCACTGGACAATTGCTGATTGGATCGTCGCGGCAGTACGGAAGCGAAGACGCGACGATCGATCACAGGATTCTGCGCGAGATGCTGGAGCGCGCACGCAGCTATATGCCAGCGCTTGCTCAGCTCTCCGGCATACGCGCTTGGACTGGCTTTCGCGCTGCCACGCCGGACAAATTGCCGCTTATTGGAGCTACGGACGATTCATCGATCTTTCTCGCGATGGGTTTTGAAGGGCTCGGAATCACCAATGCTCCAGGAGCTGCCCGGCTGCTGGTGGATAACCTGTTGGGCCGCACGTCGGAGATAGACGCCGCGCCGTTTCTTCCGTCGCGCGTGACGTCGCTGAAGGCTAATCATGCCTGAGTGCTTGACTGTGACTATTTACGTCAATGGCAACGCGGCGGTGGTGCCGGTGGGTTCGGTGGTGAGCGTGGCTATGCTTGCCGCGGGTGTGCCGTGCCGGCTGTCTGTCTCAGGCGAGTCGAGGACTGCGCTGTGCGGCATGGGCATCTGCTTCGAGTGCCGCGCGATTGTGGATGGAGTTGCGCATCAGCGCACTTGCCAGTTGCTCTGCCGTGAGGGGATGCGCGTGGAGACACAGGCATGACGCGAAGAGTTGAGGTGCTGGTTGTCGGCGCTGGTCCCGCAGGCATCGCAGCGGCAACGGCGGCTGCGAGACATGGCCGCGACACAATTGTGATCGATGACAATGCGGCGGCAGGCGGCCAGATTTGGCGAGACGGCGTGCGGCGCGATCATGGCAATTACGATGCGGTAAAGCTAAAGGTGCTGGCTGCATTGCAGTCATCCGGTGCGAGGATTCTTAGCAATCGGCGAGTCGTAGATGCGCCGGCTCAAGGGGTTTTGCAGGCGGTAGTGGAGTCGCCAGAGGGAATCAAAGCAGAGAGCTTCGCGTGGGATCGTCTGATCCTGGCTACTGGAGCGCGCGAGCGGTTCTTACCCTTTCCTGGATGGACATTGCCTGGGGTGTTTGGAGCAGGTGGACTGCAGGCGTTGGTCAAGGGCGGATACGATGTCGCGGGCAAGCGCGTCGTCGTCGCTGGAACCGGACCGCTGCTGCTGGCGGCCGCGGCGCATTTGCGTGAGTATGGAGCGAAGATCGTTACGATCGCGGAGCAGGCTCCGCTGAGAAAGCTACTTCCGTTTGCGGCGTCGCTTTGGTCTAGCCCAGCGAAGATGCTGCAGGGCGCGCGCTATCGAGCATCACTTGGTAGTGCTTCTTATCGGACTGGTTGCTGGCCCCTCGCGGCTGACGGAGAGGCGTGGGTGCGAGCGGTGCGTTTGACCGATGGTAGACGCACGTGGAGCGAACCTTGCGATCTGCTGGCGTGTGGATTTCATCTTGTACCTAATACGGAGCTGGCGGCTCTGCTTGGCTGTAGCTTTCGCGACGACTTTATCGTTGTGGACAGCGAGCAGAAGACTACCGTTGCAAATGTCTTTTGCGTTGGAGAGCCTACAGGCATTGCGGGCCTTGATGCTGCGCTGGTGCAGGGCAAGATCGCCGGCCTGATTGCTGCGGGAGAATCGCACAAGGCTTCAGAGCTTTACAAGCGCCGCGACAAAGAGCTTGCATTTGCACATAGGCTGGAGTCGGCGTTTCGGCTGCGTGAAGAGTTGCGTTCTCTTGCTGCGCCTGACACTATTGTGTGTCGCTGTGAGGATGTTCGCCTTTCGCAATTACAGGGACGCGCGTCGTGGACGGAAGCCAAGCTTGCGACGCGCTGCGGCATGGGTCCGTGTCAGGGACGCATCTGCGGGCCGGCGGTGCAGACGCTTTTCAACTGGCGCCCTACGTCAGTGCGCCCACCTATCTTTCCTATACCCATCGGAGTTTTCAGCAATGAAGACTCTTCCAATTCATACGAATCGGAGATACATCAGGAGATTTCATGAAGTGGTTTGGAGTAATGCCTGCAATGACGACACCTTTCGACAGCAAACTCGCTGTTGATCACGCCTTTCTGGCTCAGCATGCAGCGTGGCTGTTGGAGAACGGATGCACCGGCCTGGTGATGCTGGGCTCTCTTGGCGAGGGCGCGACATTGGAGCATCCGGAAAAGATCGAGGTGCTCAAGACTGCGATTCGCGCTTCTGAGCGGAAGAAGACGCCAGTGATAGCAGCCATCTCGGCGCTCTCCACGGCGAATGCGGTGAAGCTCGCGAAGGGTGCGGAAGATGCAGGATGCGAGGGACTAATGGTGCTTCCGCCATATGTATACACGTCGGACTGGCGAGAGATGAAGCAACACGTTTCGACAATCATTGGGGCGACAAAACTTCCTTGCATGCTCTACAACAATCCGGTGGCATATAAGACGGACTTTTTGCCTGAGCAGATTGGGGAACTGGCAGAGGAACACGACAACCTGGCAACGGTGAAGGAGTCCAGCGCGGATGTGCGCCGTGTGGCGGCTATTCGCGAGGTGCTCGGAGCCAGGCTGGAAATCTTTGTCGGTGTGGACGACATGCTCGTGGAGGGTGTGAATGCTGGAGCAAGAGGATGGGTTGCGGGGCTGGTGAATGCATTTCCTGCAGAGTCGGTCGAGCTATTCAACCTGGCGCTTGCTGGTAAGCACGACGAAGCCTTTGAGCTTTACCGGTGGTTTCTGCCTCTGCTCCGTATGGATACGGTGCCCAAGTTTGTGCAGCTTATCAAATGGGTTCAGGGTGAGACAGGCACAGGGTCAGCTACAGTTCGAGCGCCGCGCCTGGAGTTGTATGGGGCGGAACTTGCCGAGGCTCAAGAGATCCTGAAGATTGCGCTGGCGAATCCTCCTTCGGTCAAGTCCACAGCGTTTCCTGCGCTTAAGGAAGTTTGAACTCAAGGATGGTAAGAGAAAGGAGCGGGAGCTTGAACATTCGCAGGATGACAATATTTGGACTGCCGCTTGGTTTGTTGCTAGTCTCAGCTTTCAAAGCAATCGAGTCTTGCGCAGGCACCCTCGCCGGCCGATGCGTCGAATGCAATGCGCGGCTGGATGCCTTTTTCATCGCGGCGTGGAATATCAGACGGATTGATGAGCAATCGAATTTGGGGAGATGAGGAGCAGGCATGAGCAAGAAAGGTGTTAGTAGGCGTGGATTCTTGAAGAGCTCCGCATTGGTGGCTGGTGGCAGCGTGGGGCTACCGAGCAGCCTGTGGGGCATGTCTGCCTGGACTGCTCAGGATGAGGCAGTGCACGTGCCGCGCTCGAACAATCACATCGGTTATGAAAAGGTTGCATGGAAGGCCAGGCCTTTTCCCATGGCGCAGGTACGGCTCATGCCAGGGCCGCTGAAGGATATGCAGGAGCGGGATCGCGTCTATCTTTACATGCTGCCCAACGACCGTTTACTGCACAGCTTTCGACTGACTGCGGGCCTGCCTTCAACAGCACAGCCTCTGGGCGGATGGGAGTTACCGGATGGTGAGTTGCGCGGTCACCTGTCTGGCGGCCACTATCTATCGGCCTGCGCGCTGATGTTCGCTTCGACAGGAGATGAGGCTCTCCGACTGAAGGCCGAGGCTCTGGTGGTCGAACTGGCGAAGTGTCAACAGTCGAATGGTTATCTAGGAGCGTATCCCGAGAATTTTTATGACCGCCTCAAGCGATATGAACAGGTCTGGGCGCCTTTCTACACGTACCACAAGATTATGGCCGGACATCTGGATATGTATACGTATTGCGGCAGTGAGGTTGCTCTCAGAACCGCGCAGCGGATGGCGGACTGGGCTATCGAGTGGATCGCGCCACTGAGCGATGAGCAACTGGCTCGGGTGCAGATGGTCGAGCACGGCGGCATGAACGAAGTCCTGTTCAACCTGTACGCTGTGACGGGCGAAAAGAGGTATCTGGAGGCAGGCTATCGCTTCGAGCATAAGCGATTCTTCGACCCGCTTGCAGCACATGAGGATAAGCTCGCCGGGCTGCACTCGAACACTAATATTCCCAAGGTGATCGGCGCCGCGCGCGGTTATGAGTTAACCGGCGACGAACGCTACAGGAGCATAGCTGAGTTCTTTTGGCAGACTGTGGTTGATCACCACACCTTCGCTCCCGGTGGTACATGTAACACTACGCCCAGCGAGGGATGGAGCGAGCCGGATACGCTCGGCACGCATCTGGGCAGGGACGGACAGGAGTGCTGTTGCAGCTATAACATGCTCAAGCTTACGCGGCACCTCTTTGGCTGGGAGCCGGATGCGCGCCGGATGGACTACTACGAGCGCCTGCTATGGAATGTGCGTGCGGGCACGCAGAGCGCCGACGGCATGTTGATGTACTACGTGACGACCGCGCCGGGCGGCTGGAAGACCTTTGGTACGCAGTACGACTCCAACTGGTGCTGCACCGGAAGCGGCATCGAAGAATATGCGAAGCTCGTTGACACGATCTATTTTCAGAGTGAGAACAGCGTGTATGTAAATCAGTTTGTGGCCTCCGAAGTGAGCTGGCCAGAGAAGCGAGTTCGCCTCGTGCAGCAGACAAACTTTCCCGAGGAAGAACACACGACGATCACGGTTCACGCTGAAAGGCCGGTGGCTTTTGCTCTGCGTGTGCGTGCGCCACACTGGGCTGAGGGCGTCGCGATAACTGTGAATGGCCATCCTGAGAAAGCGGTGCCTGGCACAGACGGCTATCTGGTCGTAGATCGTACGTGGAAGAGCGGTGACAAGATAGAAGTGAACCTGCCGATGAAGCTGCGCCAGGAGCCTGTAGCTGGTAGTCCGGAACTGGCGACGCTGGCTTATGGTCCACTGGTGCTGGCCGCGCGCCTGGGCCGCGATGGCTTGAGTCGCGAAATGATTGAGGCACATGCAGGCCCCGATGTTGACCGATTGCCGGCGTTACCGATGCCGCGATTCGATGCGAAACCGCCAGGATTTTGGGTCAAGAAAGATGATGATGGTGAATTGAGCTTCCACACTGTTGGTCAATTGCAGGAAACCAGGCTTCGCCCGCTCTATCAGATCACTGACGAACGATTCTCGGTGTATTGGCAGAATGTTGAGAAGGCGTAAGTGAGTGGCGATGAATCGGTTAGATGCGGCGAGATACTAAGCTCTGACAGATTCATCTGACATGAACGCAGTTACGCGAAGTGAGAGGAGCGTGATCGATGGCATTTTTTGAGAGCGATGATGTTCGCATCTACTACGAGTTTGACGAGGTAGCTCATGCTCCGGTACTGATGCTTTCGAATTCGCTGGGTACCAATCTCTCCATGTGGTCGCAGCAGATTCCGGAGTTTAGCAAACACTTCTCCGTTCTTCGATATGACAGCCGCGGTCATGGGCAATCGTCAGTGCCGCGCGGCCCCTATAGCATCGAGCGAATGGGTCGCGATGTGGTTGCCTTGCTCGATGAGTTGGGATTAAGCCGCGTTCACTTCTGTGGATTGTCGATGGGCGGGATGGTTGGCCAATGGCTCGGAGTAAATTCGGCTCATCGTCTGTTGAAGCTCGTATTGAGCAATACGGCTGCCAAGATTGGCGTCGAGGCGACCTGGAACGAGCGTATCGAGACAGTGCGGCAACATGGCATGGAAACCATTATTCCCTCCACTCTTGGGCGCTGGTATACGGAGGAATTCCGCGCGAGGTTTCCTGCTGAGGTAGCGACAACACGTGCGATGCTACAGTCTATGGACCTCGAAGGATATGCTTCGAGCTGCGCTGCCGTTCGAGATATGGATTACCGCGAGGAAGTGAAGAGAATTTCTACGCCAACGCTGGTTATATTCGGAACAGAAGATCCAGTTACGACGCCGAGCGACGCGAGATTTCTTGTAGATTGCATCGCAGGGGCAAAGACTCTCGAACTCCACGCTGCGCATCTCGCGAACATTGAAGCGGCTGACGCTTTTTCTAGAGGTGTGGTTGATTTTCTGCTTGGCAGCGAGCCCGATGATCCACAATCCAAATAAGGGGTTAGATATGGATGATCGCCAGCGTTACGCAGTGAAAAAGGGCCAGCGCGAACGCTGACCCCTCTTGGGCTCCCTTACACGCCGTTCACTCCGGAGCGGCGCGGCGCCTTGAGCCTGGGTTACTTTCCGAAGACCTTTTTTACCTCGCCGACTTTGTTCTCGACCTTGCCGTTGAACTTCTCGACTGTGCCTTCATCCTGAAGTTGGGGGTCATTGGTGAGTTGACCGACTTTTTCTTTGACCGCGCCCTTGGCTTCGTGAACCTTGCCCTCTACGCGATCGTGTGTGCTCGAAGTTGTGGTCGTAGACGATGTCATTTGAGATCTCCTTGGGTTCCTATCCCTGGGGACGGAACAGATTTGATTGAGCGCTAGCTCAGATTTGGGCGCGTGTTGCGTCTCAACTGAGTTGCCCCGAGTAAGCACCCCGCGGCAATTTCAGAAGCTACTCCTCTCTGTGTGGAAGAGTTGATCTCAATTGGGCACCCAAGTGATGAAACTTGAAGAATCGTCTCGCAAATTGTTGAGCATTTACGGCACCATCACGGCACCAGAGTGCTGATATTTTTAGCGGGGCGCGCATTCACACTTGCAACATTGCGATGGCTGAAGGCATTTGGAGGGACTTCGGCGAGGCTGAAGCCGGGACCGGCCCACTGCAACCTGGGGCTGGAGGGACTCATCGATTCCAGCGCCTCCAGACGCAGTAGATGCTTGCCCGAGCGCAGGCCAATTGTCCCGATGGCGTCGCGCACGGCGTTTATCTGGGATCCGCAGACCTCGCCAAAAGGTGGGCCGGTCTGCGCGACCGGCTGTCCGTCGATAACCAGACGCGCACCGTCCCTGGACAAAAGATGGAAAGTGTAACCACCGTCCGCAGGTACTTCGATGAGTCCGTCGTACACAACGGCATAGCGAGTGAAGCCTCCTGAATCCGGGGCGGCCAGCCTCAGGGCCACGCCTCTACGAGATGCGGTTTCGGTCTTGAATGTGGGCAGTTCCGGCCATGTACCCGGAAAGATTTGGTACTCCAGGCCCGGCAGCGTCGCATTCTTGGCAGTCAAGCCTCCGGCTCCATCGTTCCAATGGCCCACGACCACCAGGTCCTGGCCTGCCCAATCCTGGTGGCCCTGTTTGTCCTCCACATGCAGCAGAACGCGGAATCGCCCGGCGCCATTTGGACCTCCGCCGTCCAGTTCGGTGCCCAACGCGTCTGTGTAGCGATGACGGACGTGCTGGCCTGTGGCAGTCGTGCCGTCGCCAAACAGCCATTCGTAGCGCACGTGCGGGTTCGCGGTGTCGTCCGCGTCGAAATCTGCGCGCATTCCCGGTTCCAGCACCTCGGGTGTTATCTGGAATTTTGCGCGAACTGCCTTGTCTCCCGTTGCATAGGTTGGCGGAGGCGCTCCTTCGCTCACCACGACCGGCAAATTGCTGTTGGAGGTGACTACAGCCTGCCCATACTTCACGTTTTCTACGCGCACGTCCTTCACTTGTCCTTCCAGCCTGGAAGAAACCAGCGGGGGCTGCTCAAGCGCCCAGATGTTACGGAATGTGACGCCGTCGAGGCCGGGCTGTTCCTGCTCTATTTGAAAGAGCGAATACCAGTCGTCCAGCCACAGATTCTCAAACGTGAATCCATTGTGTGTTCCTTTGGCCCCGTCGGCACCCCAGAAGGTGAACAAAGCAAAGGGCAATCCGCAGGAGCCAATGCCTCCATCCAGAATGTCGGAGTTGCGAAGCGTGAAGTTGTGCGAGTTGAAGATTTTCTCGGGCCAGCCCGCACGCACAATGTTGGAAATGCTGGTGGATAGCACGCTGTTCTCTATCAGTATGTTGGAGACGTCGTGCCCTGGAGTCACCATTGCAGTGTGGCCATAGCCATCCCAGTTACCCTGCATTGCGAGCACATCGTCTGAAGCCCTGAAAAACGAGTCGCGGACGATGGTGTTCCCTCCGCCAAGCCAGTCCATGCCGTCCTGATTCGCATTGCCCGGGTTGCCGCCGATTACTCGCAGGTCGTCGAAGAGAAAATCGCTCGAATCTTTCATCTGCACGGACCATGTGCGGCTGCGCACCAGGCAAGTAACACCATGGATTTCAATGTGATGGGCGTCCAGCGCTCCAATGCAGTGCCAGTCCGGCTTCTGCATCCAGCCATCGTCGTCCTCTGGATTCTGGGGGCCGTTGTAGACAATCACGCCTCGGCCCAACACTTTGACATTGCTCACTTTCCACAGATTCAGGCTGCCATAGATCACCGCTCCCGGCGCCAGATACCAGGTTTCGCCGCTCTTTGGATTCAAGCTGCCTTTATGTACTCCGGGCTCTACAAAATGGAACTGAGGCCCCTGCACTTTAGGAGGATCGACTGGGCGGGAGACAAAAAAGAACAGCATCTTGGCATGATTGAGAAAATCGCCGGGGCGGGTGATCGAGAGCTTAACGGGGTCTTTCAGCTCAAATTCAATGGTGCGGCCAGTCCGAACCGGGCGAATCCCGAGCCGCCAGGGCTGAATATCGACGCCGCGATCCCAGAAACCATCATCGAAAGCGGTGATTTCGACCTTGACCGCAGAGGTGGCCTCGATGCTTACGTAGTCGTAGCTGGCTGCCGCGTGGGCCACGTCGACGGGCTTGCCGTTCACTTGTACCTGGTACTGCACTGAGCGCAGTTCCTTGGGCACAGGGACAGGGATTACCCGCGCCTCGGTTCTGAGACCGAAGCCGGTGAAGAGAAGCAGGACGATTGACATTACTTCAAGACGACGCAAGAGATACCCGAGCAGGGAAAACCGTGTTCCCGGAATTCGTACACGCAGTGTATCGCCGTGGGCCAAGGCGTGGCATCCCCCCTCCGCGTCATACCGGCGGCAGATCCCGATCAGCCGCGGCGACGAATGCTTACACACCTAAATTCTTTCACCCCTAAATTCCTTCACCCATAGACACGTAGTCGCGGAGTTTTTCCACTTCCTTGCGGTAATCAGCGCGTTCCTGATCTTCGGCACGGAAGGAGTCCTGTTCGCCGGTGCCGCGGCCAACCATGGCCTCTAACTGCTCCACGCGCTCGGCCAGGGCAATCAGCGCGTCTGAGAGTGGGTCCTTTACTTCATGCGGGTCGGTGATGAGCACCCGCTGCCCATTGCGATAGATGATGTGCGCCGGCACTCCGACCACAGTGGAGTTGGGCGGAACGTCGCGCAGCACAACGGAGCCGGCGCCGACGCGTGAGTTCTCGCCGATGGTGATGTCGCCCAGGATGTTGGCGTTGTTGCCCACGAAGACGCCGTCGCACAGCGTCGGATGGCGCTTGCGGCTGGAGTGATCGCTGTGACTTCCGGTTCCACCCAGCGTCACGCCCTGATAGAGTGTCACATCGCTACCGACGATGGCAGTCTCACCGATCACCACGCCCATGCCATGGTCAATCAGCAGCCGCCTGCCCAGGAGTGCGCCGGGGTGAATTTCAACCCCGGTCCAGAAGCGCGTCATCTGCGAAAGGATCCGCGCTGTGAGCCGCCAGCCTCGCATCCACAACCAGTGATGGAAACGGTGCGCCCATACGGCTTGCAGCCCAGGCGAGCAGACAAGGACCTGCAACCGCGACTGCGCCGCTGGATCGCGCTTTATCACCGAGTCGATGTCTTCGCGAATCCGCGCCAGCCACTCCATTCAAAGCCCTCAGCTTCCAGCCACCAGCCCATAGCTAAGAGCTAGTGGCTAGTAGCCAGTGGATGCTCTTACAAATTTACCGGTTGTGCCTGCAGGGCCTGCACTTCTGCCCGCGTCGCTTCAAACAGCGCACTTGAGAGGTATCTCTCGCCGAAGCTGGGGATGATGGCGACGATCAACTTGCCGGCGTTTTCCGGCCTCGCGGCAACTTTCAGCGCGGCGTGAACCGCTGCTCCTGAGGAGATTCCGACGAAGAGCCCCTCTTCGAGTGGAAGACGGCGCGCCGTATTAATGGCCTCGTCATTGGTGACGGTAATTACTTCATCGATCAGCTTGGTGTCCAGGATCGCTGGCACAAAACCTGCCCCGATGCCCTGAATCTTGTGCGGCCCAGGTTTGCCGCCGCTGAGTACCGGGCTGTCGGCGGGTTCTACGGCAATAGCCTTGAAACTTGGCTTGCGCTCCTTGATATATTGGGCCACGCCAGTCAGAGTTCCGCCCGTGCCGACGCCAGAGATGAGATAGTCAGCGCGCCCCTCCGTGTCTGCCCAGATCTCAGGTCCGGTTGTGGCGTAGTGAATGGCAGGGTTGGCCGGATTGTCGAACTGACCCAGAGTAAAACCATTC
>Ga0302324_100012238_pt1 | contig 17506 bp, 17 predicted proteins | sample Palsa_T0_1_FD_201949 | JGI IMG/M metagenome (GOLD analysis project Ga0302324, IMG submission 201949) | Peat permafrost microbial communities from Stordalen Mire near Abisko, Sweden - Palsa_T0_1 | ecosystem: Environmental > Terrestrial > Soil > Palsa > Peat permafrost | place: Sweden: Abisko...
CTCGCCGTTCCACCAGCCAAGCCCAAGGCCCGTCCTCACCGATGACGAGGCGATGCGGCTGCTGCTGGGGCCGTCCGCGCCACCGCATCCCGACCGCGACCTCGAGTGAGGCGTTCGGCGCCGACGACCAGGCGGCGCCAGACCGTCCAGCAGGCCCTCGATATCCGCTTCGCCGCCCTTGACCCTCGCGCGGTGGGGCGTAGGGTCTTTGGATTCTCCGGGGTGTCCCCAAGCTCCAAGGGACTGAGAGGCCGCTAGAGAGGCGGCGACCCGTAACGACCTGATCCGGGTCATGCCGGCGAAGGGAGGGAAGATGCGGACGGCCAAGGCGCTCACCGTTTCGGTCGTTCCCCGCTCGCCAGCTCCGCCCGAAAGGCTCTTTTAGAAGAGGCGAAGCTCCGCGGCCATGAACATCCAAGCCCCGATCTCCAAGGCGGTCCCCACCGGCGAGCGACCGGGTTCGAGAAAGGTCTATCAGCAAGGGGTGCTGCATCCCTGCCTGCGGGTGCCCTTCCGCGAAATCGCGGTCCATCCTTCGGCCGGCGAGCCGCCGCTGACGCTCTATGATCCGTCGGGGCCCTACACCGATCCGGCGGCGGCGATCGATATCGACAAGGGGCTGGAACGGCCGAGGACGGCGTGGGTCCTGGCCCGCGGCGATGTCGAGGACGCCCCGGCAAGGCCCCTGAAGCCCGAAGACAACGGCAACGCCCGCGGCAAGCATCTGGCGCCGCAATTCGGCGGCGAACGGACGGCGCTGCGCGCCAGGCCGGGGACCGGCGTCACCCAGCTCGAATACGCCCGCGCCGGCGTCGTCACCGCCGAGATGGAATACGTGGCGATCCGCGAGAACCTGCGGCGCGAGGCCGGCGCGGCCTTCATCCGCGACGGCGAGGATTTCGGCGCCGAGATCCCGGATCTGGTGACGCCACGGTTCGTCCGCGACGAGGTGGCGCGCGGCCGGGCGATCATCCCGGCCAACATCAATCACGGCGAACTCGAGCCGATGATCATCGGCCGCAATTTCCTGGTCAAGATCAACGCCAACATCGGCAATTCGGCGGTGCTCTCGAGCGTCGCCGACGAGGTCGACAAGATGGTCTGGGCGATCCGCTGGGGCGCCGACACGATCATGGATCTCTCCACCGGGCGCAACATCCACAACATCCGCGAGTGGATCATCCGCAACTGCCCGACGCCACTTGGAACGGTGCCGATCTACCAGGCGCTGGAAAAGGTCGGCGGCGTCGCCGAGGACCTGACCTGGGAGGTGTTCCGGGACACCCTGGTCGAGCAGGCCCAGCAGGGGGTGGACTATTTCACCATCCACGCCGGCGTGCGCCTGCCCTTCGTGCCGCTGACCGCCGGCCGGGTGACCGGCATCGTTTCGCGCGGCGGCTCGATCATGGCCAAGTGGTGCCTGGCCCATCACCGCGAGAGCTTCCTCTACGAGCGCTTCGAGGACATCTGCGAGATCATGCGGGCCTACGATGTCTCCTTCTCGCTTGGCGATGGCCTCCGGCCCGGCTGCATCGCCGACGCCAACGACGCCGCCCAGTTCGCCGAGCTCGAGACCCTGGGCGAGCTCACCAAGGTCGCCTGGAAGCACGGGGTCCAGGTGATGATCGAGGGGCCCGGCCACGTGCCGATGCACAAGATCAAGGCCAACATGGAAAAGCAGCTCGCCGCCTGCCACGGCGCACCGTTCTATACCCTGGGGCCGCTGACCACCGACGTCGCGCCGGGCTACGACCACATCACCTCGGCGATCGGCGCGGCGATGATCGGCTGGTTCGGGACCGCGATGCTCTGCTACGTCACGCCCAAGGAGCACCTGGGCCTGCCCGACCGCGAGGACGTCAAGCAGGGGGTCATCGCCTACAAGATCGCCGCCCACGCCGCCGACCTCGCCAAGGGCCATCCGTCGGCGAGGTTCTGGGACGACGCCCTGTCGCGCGCGAGGTTCGAGTTCCGATGGGAGGACCAGTTCAACCTGGGCCTCGATCCGGAAACCGCGCGCGAGTTTCACGACGAGTCCCTCCCCAAGGAGGCCCACAAGACCGCCCACTTCTGCTCGATGTGCGGGCCGAAGTTCTGCTCGATGAAGATCAGCCAGGAGATCAGGGACGCCGCCGCGGCCCAGAACGACGTCGCCTCCGCCGGCATGGCGCACATGGCCGAGAAGTTCCGCGAGGGCGGCGGCGAGATCTACGTTCCGGCCGAGGCCTGAGGCGAAGCGGAGTTCTCCCATCTTGACGACCGGTTTGTCAGGGTATACCTGACAGTCAGGATCAACCTGACGCCGGAATCTCTCCATGCCTGAAGTCGATACTCCCGCCCCGCCGCCGCTGCCGCAGTATCGCAAGCCGGAGGTGGTGTTCTGCTCGTTCTGCCTCAAGTCGCAGGATGACGTGGCCAAGATGGTCGCCGGGCCGGCCAACATCTTCATCTGCGACGAGTGCGTGGCGATGTGCGCCGAATACATGGCCGGCAGGACGCCCGACCGGTCGAAATACACGCCGCCCAACGAGCTCCCGACCGAGCGGCTGCTGGCGCAGCTCAAACCGGTGGACGAGTCGCTGCAGGGCAAGGGGAGCCAGCTCCAGTGGCTGGTCGATACGCTCAGAGCGCGCGAGGTTAGCTGGGCGGCGATCGGCCAGGCGCTGGGCGTCTCGCGCCAGTCGGCCTGGGAGCGATTCTCCTGAGCGACGGTCCTCCGGGCCCCGGTGCGAGGATAGCGGGCCGCGTCCTTGCCTCGGTCGACTGGGCGGAGGCCGATCTTTCCGGGACGGTCTTCGAGGACTGCGCCTTCGAGGAGGGCGCCTTCGCCGGCGCTGATCTGACCGGCGCTAAGTTCGTCAACTGCCGGCTGCGCGGCTGCGGCTTCGCCCACGCCGAGCTCACCGAGGCGGCTTTCAGCGACTGCGGCTTCGCCGACGCGCCGGACCGCCCGGGCGCGTCGTTCGCCTTCGCCAGGTTCGAAGAGGCCCGGTTCGAGAACTGCAACCTCAGCCGCGCGCGCTTCGAGGGCGCGAGGCTCTACGCGGCGTCGTTCGTCGACTGCAACTTGATGGCGGCGCAGTTCCGCCGCGCCGCCTTCCACCGCGCCTTCGGCCGCAAGGTCGTGCGAACGGCGGCGATATTCCGCAACTGCAACCTCGAACTCGCCGAGATGGCCGGCGCGGGCCTGGCCGGCTGCGAGCTTTCGGCAAGTCGGCTGCGCGAGGCGGACCTCACCGGCGCCGACCTGGAAGGCGCGGACCTCACGGGCGCCGATCTCTTCCAGGCGATCATCGACGGCGCCAGGCTGAAGGGCGCGGACCTGCGCGGCGCCGAGGTGAGCGGCCTCGATCTGCGGCGGGCGGCGAGCATCCAGGATCTCAAGATCAACGCCGACCAGCAGCACCGCCTGCTGGCCGCCATGGGCCTGGACGTTTACCCCGCACCTACTTCGTGAATTCGAGCCCTCGGTAGACTTCCGTGCCCAGGATGGTCCGCATGGACTCGCGCCGCATCCCCAGTTCCTGGGCCTTGTCCAGCGATCCGAACTGCGCCGCCGCCGACTTCTCCGCGTCGGCCAGCGGCCGGTCGAACGCCGCCAGGTTCTTGAAGACCACGACGAGGACGAGGTTCGCCTCGCCGGGCCTCGGATCGAGGGGCTGCTCGATGCTGTAGCCAAGAATTGCGCCGGCGCGCTTGCCTTCTTCCATGCTGACGCGCCAGCCGCTGGCCAGATCCTGCATGTAGGCGTTGAGCTGGCCGGGTTTCACCTCGACCTGGGTGACCTGGGTGACCGTCCCACGATCGTAGTTCCGCGGTACGGCCTGGGCCATGGCGCCCGAAGCGCCCAAGCAGAAGAGGACCGCGACCCCCGAAATCAAAGCCAGCCCGTTGCGCATTTCGATCTCCCCAAGGATTTTGTTCAGCATCTGAACGGGAGCACTAGTCCACAAGCCAAGCTTGATCGCAAGTCGTCGCCGACCAGCGCCGGCGGCCGCTCGACGCCGCGAGCCGGGACGTGCATCGATGGCGGAGGCTCTTTGCGAGATGGCGCGGCGGAGCCATCGAAGCCGGGGGGGCGGGTTGATGGCGGGCGCGGGGCGGCTAGGGCGGGACGCGCGGTTTCTTTGGGGACTGGCGCGGACCCTGTGGCGGGTCGCGTCGATCTCGGCCAGCTCGAAGAACTTGATCTGCGACGATCTGGAGCGGGCGACGAGCCGGTGGCCGGCGCGCGAGGCGATCAGCTTCGAGGGGACGAGCCTTACCTACCTGGAGCTGGATGCACTCGCCAACCGGTGGGCTCATTGGGCGGCGGCCCAGGGCCTGGGGCGCGGCGACGTCGTGGCTCTGATCCTCGCCAACCGGCTGGATTATCTGGCGATCTGGTACGGTTTCACCAAGGTCGGCGTCGTGGCGGCGCTGATCAACGACGAGCTAGTCGGCGCTTCCCTGGCCCACTGCCTGGAGATTTCCGGGGCGCGGCATTGCCTGGTGGACGCCGTCACCGCCGACAGTTTCGAGGCCGTCCGCGCCGGCCTGCGCGGCCCTATAGTCTCATGGAGCCTGGACCCGTCGACGACGGCCGGCGCCGAACTGCGGAGGCTACTCGACGGCCAGAGTTCCGGGCGGCCGCCGAGATCGCTTCGCTCGGGCATGACCGCCGGGGATACCGCGCTCCTGATCTACACCAGCGGCACCACCGGGCTGCCGAAGGCGGCGAGGATCAACCACGTGCGCGCCCAGCTCTACATGCGCGGTTTCGCCGGGGCGACCGGGGCGCGGGCCAGTGACAGGATCTATGTCACCCTGCCGCTCTATCACGCCACTGGCGGCCTCTGCGCGATGGGGGCGGCGATGCTGAACGGCGGCTGCGTGCTGCTTAGGGGTCGCTTCTCGGCCCACCACTTCTGGGCCGAAGTCGCAGACGAGCGGGCGACGATGTTCGTCTACATCGGCGAACTCTGCCGCTACCTGGCTAACCAACTTCCGGACCCGGGCGAGCGAAGACATAGCCTGCGGCTCGCCTTCGGCAACGGGCTGCGCTCCGATGTCTGGGAAGTGCTCCAGACACGGTTCGCAGTCCCGCGGATCCTGGAGTTCTACGGGTCGACCGAGGGCAATGTCTCGATGTTCAATTTCGACGGGAAGCTGGGCGCGATCGGCCGGGCGCCGCCGTATCTCGCGCCCCTTTTCAACGTCGCTCTGGTGGGCTTCGATGTCGAGACCGAGGCGCCGTTTCGTGACGCCGGCGGCCTCTGCGTCCGCGCCGCGACCGGCGAGGTCGGCGAATGTGTCGGCCGGATCGACGATGGCGCGCGGACCGCCTATTCAGGTTACGCCGACGCCGCGGCGAGCCGGAAGAAGGTGCTGCGCGATGTGTTCGCGCCCGGCGATCGCTGGTTCGCCACCGGCGACCTGATGCGCCAGGACGGCGAAGGCTATTTCTATTTCATCGACCGGGTCGGCGACACCTTTCGCTGGAAGGGCCAGAACGTCTCGACCACCGAGGTCGCCCAGGCGCTGACAGCCATGCCCTGGGTGATGGAGGCCAATGTCTATGGCGTCGGGGTGGAAGGCCACGACGGCCGCGCCGGAATGGCGGCGCTAGTGGTTGGTCCCGACTTCGACCTGCACGATTTCGCGGCCCGCCTCGATCATGCCTTGCCGGCCTACGCGCGGCCGCTGTTCGTGCGCCTGACGCCCCGGTTGGAGACCACCGGCACTTTCAAGCAGCGCAAGGCCGACCTGGTTTCGGACGGCTTCGACCCGGCCAAGGTCGCCTCGCCGCTATACTTCCGCGACGAAGGGGGACACTTCGCCCCCCTCACGCCGGAGCTTTACCAGCGCATCACCGCGCCAGGGGCCAAGCTCTGACCTATATTCCAAGGTCCGTGAGCGATGAGTCTGACATTCCCCTGACCGGCGCGAGCCTGATCAAGGATCAGGTGCGCCGGCTGCCCGACCGGCCCGGCGTCTATCGGATGTTCGGCGACGGCGGCGAGGCGCTCTACGTCGGCAAGGCGCGGTCGCTGAAGAAGCGCGTCGCCCAGTACGCGCAGGGCCGGTTCCACACCCAGCGCATCGCCCTGATGGTCGATCTGACGCGGTCGATGGAGTTCACGACCACCCGCACCGAGACTGACGCCCTGCTGCTCGAGATCAATCTGATCAAGCAGCTGAAGCCCAGGTTCAACGTGCTGCTCCGCGACGACAAGAGTTTCCCGGAGATCGTCATCCGCCGCGAGCACCCCGCCGCGCAGCTCCGCAAGCACCGCGGCGCGCATTCGATCAAGGGCGATTATTTCGGCCCGTTCGCCAGCGCCTGGGCGGTGAACCGGACCCTGAACACCTTGCAGAAGGCGTTCCTGCTGCGCTCCTGCTCCGACAACGTCTACGAGACGCGCACGCGCCCATGCATGCTCCACCAGATCCGACGCTGTTCGGCCCCCTGCACCGGCCTCATTTCGCTCGATGACTATCAGAAGCTGGTCGAGGAGGCCGAGGCGTTCCTACGCGGCAAGAGCCGGTCGGTGATGGGCAAGATGAGCGCCGAGATGCAGGCGGCCTCGGACGCCCTCGAATTCGAGCGCGCCGCCCGCCTGCGCGACCGAATCCGCGCCCTTTCCTCGATCGCCCAGGAGACCCAGGTCAACGCCGAGACGGTGGCCGAGGCGGACGTGTTCGCCCTCCACGCCGAGGGCGGGCAGGCGTGCGTGCAGGTGTTCTTTTTCCGCGCCGGCCAGAACTGGGGCAATCGCGCCTACTTCCCGCGTGTCGACCGCTCCGACGCCGATCCTGAGATCCTCGCCGCGTTCCTCGGCCAGTTCTACGATGACCGCCCGATCCCCAAGCTGGTTCTGGTCAATATCGAACCCGCCGAAGCCGTGCTGCTCACCGACGCTTTCGGCCTGAAGGCCGGCCGGAAGATCACGATCCTCGCGCCCCAGCGCGGGGAGAAGCGGCGGCTGGTCGACCATGCCCTCTCCAACGCCCGCGAGGCGCTGGGGCGGCGGATGGCGGAGAGTTCGACCCAGTCGAGACTGCTCACCGCCCTCTGCGAAACCTTCGGCCTGGAAGCGCAGCCAGAGCGGATCGAGGTTTATGACAACTCCCACGTCATGGGGACCAACGCCGTTGGGGCGATGATCGTCGCCGGCCCCGAGGGCTTCCAGAAGAACCAGTACCGCAAGTTCAACATCCGGAGCGCCGACCTGACGCCGGGCGACGACTACGCGATGATGCGCGAGGTGCTGCACCGGCGCTTCGCGCGGCTCGCCAAGGAGATGGAGGCGGGCGAGAATCCGCCCAGGCCCGATCTGGTGCTGCTGGACGGCGGCGCGGGGCAGCTGGCGGCGGCCCGGGAGATCATGGCCGATCTCGGGGTCGACGATGTGGCCCTGGTCGGCGTCGCCAAGGGTCCGGACCGCGACGCGGGGCTCGAGCGCTTCTTCTTGCCGGACAAGGCGCCGTTCATGCTCGAACCCAAGAGCCCGGTGCTCTATTTCCTCCAGCGCCTGCGCGACGAGGCCCACCGCTTCGCCATCGGCGCCCACCGCACCCGCCGGGCCATGGCCATGCGCGCCAATCCCCTGGACGAGATCGAGGGCGTGGGCCCCTCGCGCAAGCGGGCGCTGCTGCACGCCTTCGGTTCGGCCCGGGGTGTCTCGCGCGCATCGGTGGACGACCTGACCAAGGTCGAAGGCCTGAGCGAACCCCTCGCCCAGCGCATCCACGACCATTTCCGCAAGGCTTGAGGGGCGTCAGCCGTCGGAGTCGATCTCGCAAGCTCCTTCCGCCGCGATCAGACGGCGCGCGCGGCCAGGAAGGCGTCCTCGGCGGCATAGTCGAACATCCGGGTCAAATACTCGGGGAAGACGGCCCCCGAGGCGGCGGCGATCTCGATCGATCTGCAGGCCGCCCCCACCGAGGAGCGGTAGTCGGTGACGGGCCGATAGCCGAGCGACAGCGCCCGCGTCATGTCGACGACGACGGGTTTGGGAACGCACCAGGGATGTTCTCCGACGCCACTCACTGGCGGACCGGCGAAGCGGACGATCTCGAGGTCAGAGTTGCGGGCGGCGATGATCGCTTCCCCGATCGCGGCGGCAGTGAGGGCCTGCGGGTCGGCGGCGTTCAGGACCCGCGTCGCCGGTGCGGCCAGGCAGACGGCGATCAACTCGGCGATATTGGCCGTGGCGCTGGTGTGGAAGCGGCTTTCACCGTTCCAGGCCATGGGCGCGGCGCGGCGAAGATCGAGGATGCGCTTGACGAACCACCACTCCCTTGGATGGCGTGAACCCGGGCCATAAATGGCGCAGGCGCGCAGGAGGGTCACCGGTGGGCGTGCATTCTGCAGCAGGTGCTGTTCGAGGGCGCTCTTGCGGGTCGAGTAGGTGGCCGCCGACGGGGGCACGGTTCGTTGATCCTCGTCGATCGGGTCGGGAAAGTCGGGAAAGCCGGTCTGGGCGGCCTCGTCGAGCGTGCGGCCCTTTGCGTCGCAATAGACGCTGGCCGACGAGATGACGACCATGGCGCCGACGCGATCCTGGACTTCCAGCAACTGCTGTCCGTCGTGCTCGTCGAAGGCGACGGTGTCGACCAGGGCGTCGACGCCCCCTCCAACCGCCCTGGCGATAGCGTCGGCCTCGTTTCGGTCGAGGGCGATTGGCCGCACGCCGGCCTCCACCAGGTCGATGGGGACGCCTTTCGGATCCTTCTGGGCCGAGATGACGGTCCAACTGCCCGCTAGCAGTCGCCGCGACAGCGCCTGGCCGATCTGCCCCGAGCCCCCGATGATCAGCGCCGTCTTGGCCATGCTCTTTCCTGAAGGACGCGAGGACGCAGACACCACCCTTGCCGGCGGGTTAGGTTAGCGGCCATGCGCGCGATTCCAAATCTTCTCACCGGCCTCCGGCTGGCCCTGGCCCTCTTCATGTTCCTGGCGCTGGCGGCCGCCGCCGGCGATGTCCCCTGGCTCAGCGACACCCTGACCCAGTCGATGCAGTTCGCCCTTGAACGCTGGGCTTTCTGGTCGTTCGTCGTTGCCGCGGTCACCGATTTCTTCGATGGAGCCTTGGCCAGGCGTCTGGGCGCGACCAGCGTCTGGGGCGCGATCCTGGATCCGATCGCCGACAAGGTGCTGGTGTGCGGTGCGGTCCTCGGCCTGATGTCGCTCGGCTCCAATCCCCAGGTCGTCCTTCCCGCGGCCCTGATCCTCTTTCGCGAGTTCACGGTCAGCGCCCTGCGCGAAGTGGCGGCCGGCAAGGGCTTTACCCTGCCGGTGACACTGCTCGCGAAATGGAAGACCACCCTGCAGCTCACCGCCCTGGCGGCCGAACTCCTCGTGGCGTGCTGGGCCTCGTTCGGCCTCACAGCCGATCCGTCGGTGCTGGGCCCCGTCACCCTGATCGCCCATAGCCTGCTGTGGATCGCCGCCGCCGTGACCCTTATCACCGGCGGCCAGTACTGGGAGCAGGCGCGCAAGGCTTTGGCCAAAGCCTGAGGCCCGGGTGACGCCCGGAGGCTACGACCCCGACCTCTTCGCGGGCGCCGCCGAATATTACGCGCGCTACCGGGTTCCCTATCCACCGTCGGCGATCGCCTACATCGCCGAAAGCTTCGCCCTGGATCGAGGCTGTCGGGCGCTCGATCTTGGATGCGGACCGGGCACTCTGGCGATTCCCCTGGGAGCGATCGTCGGCGAGGTCACAGCCATGGACCCCGATCCCGGCATGCTCTGGACGGGCAGACGGCTCGCGAAGGAGGCCGGGGTCGGCAATATCCGCTGGATCGCCGGCGGTTCGAGAGACCTGGCCCAGGCGCGCGGCCCATTCCGTCTCGCGGCGATGGGTCAATCCTTCCACTGGATGGACCGCCACCAGGTCCTCGAGGATCTTCGCGGCCTTATCGAGCCTGCCGGCGGCATCGCCCTGGTGGCTCCGGCGGCCAGGCGGCCGCAGGAGTCGTGGGAAGAGGCGGCCGACGAGGTTGTCAGACGGTTCCTGGGCGAACCCGCCACCCATCCCCAGCGAAACCCCGAGCCACGCCACGAGCCGGCGCTCGACCGCTCAGAATACGAAATCGTCGCCCGGCGAGAGTTTCCTTCGACTGTCGAGCGGGATTTCGCCTCGATCCTGGGGGCGCTCTACTCGATGTCGGGATCGGCGAGGCGGCTCTTCGGCGACGAGGGGCCGCGGTTCGAAACCGAACTTCGCGAAGCCATGGGCGAACTCAATCCGGCGGGGGTCTTTCGCGAGAAGGTCGAGACGGAGGTGGTCATCGCGCGCCTTCGGACAAAACCGCGCCCGGCGAGCTATTCGCAGTAGATGCGAACCTTGGCGTGCTCATGGTCGACATCGACGGTGAGATCGCTGATCTGGTCGATGAGTTCATCGAGGTTTTCGGGCCGCAGTTGGTTGATGTCGATATCGACACCCTGACGGTGCATCGCCTCGTTGACCTTGTCGCGGGCCCGCGGCGGGATCAGGCTGCCAAGACGGACGCCGGCCCGCAACAGCTGGATCGGCACGCGTATGTTCACCTTAGTCGGGCCATCGCCCGGTTCATTCGCGTCCACGGTCACGCGCATGTACTTCGGCGAATTGCTGGAGCGGGTCGGCGCAAAGCCGCCGGCGATGACCGGGACGGGTTCGCGCTCGACGGCGGTCAGCAGCCGCTCGGCCTCGTCGGCCGTGATCTTGCCCTCGGCGAGCATCGCCAGAACGCGTCTGCGGTCTTCCTGGGTCGGCACTGGTTGGTCTCCTTCTAGAAAATTGCGATCCGGATGCGGACGGCGCGGGTCTCGATCTCGACGAGGGTTCCAGAAAGGGCGATCAGCAGTGCGCCCAGGCTCAGGGCGATCCGCCAGGGCGAAAGTCCGCGCCGTCGCAATATCGGCTGCAGGACGGCGACCGCGACGAGCGCCAGGGGCGAGAGAAGCGCAGCGAGGGGTGTCACCGGCAACCACAGGCGAAGCGCGCGCCGGGGAGCCGGACGCGCGAGGGCCTGGTCGGACCGGCGGGGCGCCGGGCTATCAACGACCCGAAGCGCGGTCACGACCGGTTCTCCAGGTCGGAGATCGCCTGCTCGGCGGTGATCTCGCCAGCGGCCAGGCGCTCGAGCACCTCGGCGCGGGGCGGCGAGGGGCTCGTCTCGATGAAGTCCAGGCGCGAAGCGATTCGGTTGAGCCTGGCTTTCACCGTCGGGTAGCTGACGCCGAACACCTGTTCCATCTCCTTGATCGATCCATGGCTCCTGATGAAAGCGGCGACGAACACCTGATCGTCGGCCGACAACTGCGCTAGCTGAGGCGGCGCGAAGGCGCCCTCGATGGCGATGTCCCTGCCCGCCAGACGCACCCTCTCGACCACGAAATCGTGACCTTGGGTGAGTTGGATCAGGTCGCGCCAATCGTCCGGCGGCTGTTGGGTCATGGTCGTGATATCAAGTTTCTTGATGAGAACATTAATTTTCTGAATTTGTCCCGTCAAGAGATTTAATTTTGGCCATGGATGGGCGCTCGCCCTCGTCAGAAGCCGAGTGCGGCGATCAGGCGGACGTAAGCCCAGCTCCTGGTTAGAGCGGGCTCGGCGGCGGTGGCGGAGGGTCGGGCGGGAGAGGAATGAACTCGTCCTGGTCGAGATCCGGGAGTTTCATGCGCCCGGCGCGCCAGTCGGCCTTGGCCTCTTCGATCCGCGCTTTCGAGGAGGAGACGAAGTTCCATTCAACGAATCGTTCGCCCACGGGTTCGCCTCCCAGGAGCATCCCCGTGGCGTCGTTGACGGCTGTGATGAGAACCGCTTGGCCGGGGGTGAAGACGATCATTCGGCCCGCGTCGAACGCTTGCCCGTCGACTTCCACCCGACCCCCGGCGACGAAAGCGGCTCGCTCGGCATACTCCGGCGGCAGCTGCGCCTTGGCGCCGGCCTTCAGCCGCCAATGCACGTAGAACATCGGCGAGTGGGTCTTCACCGCCGCCCTGGCGCCGAAGGCTTCGCCCGCGACCAGTCGCGCCCAGAGACCGCCCGATTCGTAGGTCGGCAGATCCTCTGGCCCATGGTGGGCGAAGGCCGGATCGATCTCCTCGGCGCCGTCGGGCAGGGCGACCCAGGCCTGGATGCCGTGCATCTCCCCGCCGGTCCGCCGCAGGGTCTCGAAGCGTTCGGAGTGGGTGACGCCTTTGCCGGCCGTCATCCAGTTGACTTCGCCGGGCTTGATCTCGACTTCGGAGCCGACACTGTCGCGGTGGGTGATCTCACCATCGAAGAGGTACGTGACGGTGGAGAGCCCGATATGCGGATGGGGCCGCACATCGGCATGCTTGGGAAGCCCCGCCGGAAAGCGGACCGGTCCGAAATGATCGAAGAAGACGAAGGGGCCGACCATCCGATGCTTGGCGTTGGGGAGCACCCGGCTCACGGAGAAGCCGCCCAGATCATGCTGCCGGCCTTCGATGACGAGTTCGATCATTCTCGGCCTCCGGTTTCGGGGCTGATCAGTCCCAGCGGCGCCGCCGTGGAGTTCTTCACCGAGCGGATGACGATCCGGCTCTCGATGTTCGAGACCAGTCCCAGCGAGAGGATGCGCTCGCGCAGGAAGTCGTCGAAGGCGTGCATGTCGCGGGTGATGATGCGCAACTCATAGTCGGCGGCCCCCGTGACGGTGGCGCACTGGGCGACCTCGGGCCATTGTTTCACCGACTGCTCGAAGGTGTCGAGGTTCTCCTTGGTGGGCAGGGAGAGCTTGACGGTGCAATAGACCTCGAAGGCGAGGCCGAGCTTCTCGCGATCGAGGATGGTGACCCGGCGCAGGATGATCCCGTCCTCTTCGAGGCGCTTGATCCGCCGCCAGCAGGGGCTCGAGGACAGCCCCACCTGCTCGGCGATCTGGGCCACGGACAGGCCTGCGTCATGCTGGATCAGATCCAGGATCTTGGCGTCGGTGGGGTCGAGTGTTTCGGCCACAAGGGGGATCCGTCAGATGTGGATGGCGTGGCCAAGCGCCGCGAAGGCCGCCTCGTGGAAGGCTTCGCTCAGGGTTGGATGAACGTGGATAGTGCCGGCGACGTCCTCCAGCAGCGCCCCCATTTCCATGCAAAGAGCGAACTCGCCGGAGAGTTCCGAGACGTGGCCGCCGACGGCCTGGATCCCAAGGATCCGATGATCGTCGGCCCGCGCCACCACGCGCACGAAACCCTCGTCATCGGCCGAGGCCATGGAACGGGCGCGTCCGCTGGCGCTGAAGGGGAAGACGCCGGTGACGATCTCGCGGCCGAGCGCCTTTGCCTCCTCCGGCGCGAGGCCCGCGGTGACGATCTCCGGCTCGGTGAAGCAGACCGCGGCGATCGCGGCCGGGTCGAAGCGCCGCTTGGCGCCGGCGATGATCTCAGCGACCATCTCCCCCTGGGCCGCGGCCTTGTGTTCAAGCATCGGCTCGCCGACGAGATCGCCGATCGCCCAGACGTCCTTCATCGAGGTGCGACACTGGTCGTCGACCTTCACGAACGGCCCGGCGAGGTCGATCGCCATCGAGTCCAGGCCCCAGCCCGCGGTGTTGGGCCTGCGCCCGACCGTCATTAGAATCCGGTCGCCGTCCAGGCGCTGGATCTTGCCATCCTTGTCTTCGAAGACGAGCGTTGCACCGGCCTCGGTTTCTTCGACCGACCGGGCCTTGGCCCCCAGCTGGGTGACGACCCCGGCGCGCCTTAGCCAGCGCGCGACCGGCTGGGCCAGTTCCTTGTCGAAGAGTGGCAGGACGCGGTCCATGGCTTCGACCACCGTTACCTCCGAGCCCATCTTCCGAAAGGCCGTCCCGAGCTCCAGGCCGATGTAGCCCGCGCCAACGACGATCAGCCTGGCCGGGGCGCGATCGAGCGCCAGGGCTTCGGTCGAGGAGATCACCCTGCCTCCGAAGGGGATCGACGCCAGGCCGACCGGGACGGATCCGGCGGCAAGGATCACGTGTTCGGCGGTGATGGCGACCGTCTCGGCGCCGGTCTGGACCTCGCAGGTCTTCGCGTCCGAAAAGACGGCCCAGCCGTTGATCACCTCGACCCCAGCCTTTCCAAGAAGGCCAGAGACGCCCTTGGAGAGCCGCTCGACGACCCCGTCTTTCCAGCCGACCGCGTCGGCAAGATCGAACCTCGCCGCGCCGTCCAGATGGATTCCCAGGCGTCGCGCGCCGCCTTCCCTGGTCAGGTCGTGGTACTGCGAGGCGGCGTGGATCAAGGCCTTGGAGGGAATGCAGCCGCGGATCAGGCAGGTTCCCCCCAGCCGGTCCGCCTCCACGAGCACCGTCTGCAGACCAAGCTGGCCGCAGCGGATCGCGGCCACGTAGCCCCCGGGACCGCCGCCGACGACGAGCACCTTGGTCGCGATGCGCCGACTCATTGAGTGTCCATGAAGAGCAGCGCCGGGTGCTCCAGCAGCGCCTTCACCTTCTGGATGAAATCGGCGGCGTCATAACCATCGACCACCCGGTGATCGAAAGACGAGGAGAGGTTCATCATCCTACGCACGACGATCTGGCCCTGGCGCACGACCGGCCGCTCGACGATCTTGTTGGGACCGATGATCGCGACCTCGGGGTGATTGATCACCGGCGTCGTGGCGATCCCGCCCAGGGGACCCAGGCTGGTCACGGTGATGGTCGAGCCGCGGAGTTCGTCGGCTCCGGCGTGACCGCCCCGCGCCGCGGCGGCAAGGCGGCCGATCTCGGCGGCGCAGTCCCAGAGATCGCGGGCCTCGGCGTGGCGGAGCACCGGAACCACGAGGCCATTGGCGGTCTGGGTCGCGATCCCGACATGCACCGCCTGGTGACGATGAACGACGCCGGCCTCGTCGTCGAAACGGGCGTTGATCTGGGGATAGCGCGCCAGAACCTGGACAAGCGCGCGGATGACGAAAGGAAGTACTGTGAGCCTTGGCTGGTCCTCCCGCTTGGCGGCGTTGAGATGGACGCGCAGGTCTTCCAGCTCGGTGACGTCGAGCTCCTCGACATAGGCGAAGTGCGGAATCCGACGCTTGGACTCCTGCATTTTCTCGGCAATCCGCCGACGAAGGCCGATCACCTTGACCTCCTCGACACCTTCGCGAGGCTGCAGCGCCGTTCCTGGCGCGTCTGGCCGCGGACCGCCGCCGGCGGCCAGATAGCGGTCCAGATCTTCGTTCGTGATGCGCCCCCCTGGCCCGGTTCCAGGGATGAACTGAAGCCGGACTCCAAGTTCCTGGGCACGGCGGCGCACCGCGGGCGGGGCGAGGGGCTTCTCTCCGGGGGTCCTGGCGAGGTTCGCCGGCGCGGGCGCCGGAGCCTCGATGCGAGGCGGCTCCGGAAGCGGCTCAGGCGCCTTTCGGGTCGAGACGATCGTCGGCGCCGGCTCAGTCTTTGGCTTGGCCGCCGGCTCGGAGGCTGAGTCCCCAGCGCCCGCGATCTCGATCACCGCCAGGGGTGAACCGACCGCCGCCATTTCGCCCGGTTCGCCGTGAACCGAAACCACGCGTCCGGAGACCGGCGCCGTCATTTCGACCGTGGCCTTGTCGGTCAGGACATCGACGAGAGGCTGGTCCTCCTCGACCTGTTCGCCGACGGCGACATGCCAGACGACGATCTCCGCCTCGGCGGTGCCTTCGCCGACATCGGGAAGTTTGAAGACGTAGCGCCCCATCTAAGGACTTTCCCTTCAGGCTTCGAGGGTGCGGCGCAGCGCCTGCGCCACGCGCGCCGGGCCCGGGAAATACTCCCACTCGAAGGCGTGGGGATAGGGCGTGTCCCACCCCGCGACGCGCTCGATCGGTGCCTCGAGATGATAGAAACAGCGTTCCTGGACCAGGGCCGACAGTTCGGCCCCAAAGCCGGACGACCTAGTCGCCTCGTGGACGATCACGCACCGGCCGGTCTTGCGCACCGAGGCCGTAACGGCGGCGATGTCCACTGGCCACAGGGTCCGAAGGTCGATGACCTCGGCGTCGATCCCAGTCTCCTCCGCGGCCGCCAGCGAGACATGGACCATGGTGCCATAGGCAAGGACGGTGATCGCCGAGCCTTCCCTAAGGATCTGCGCCTGGCCAAGGGGCACGGTGTAGTAGTCCTTGGGCGTCTGGCTTGCCGGATGCTTCGACCATGGAGTCAGAGGCTGGTCGTGGCGGCCGTTGAACGGGCCGTTGTAGATCCGCTTCGGCTCGAGGAAGATCACCGGATCGTCGTCCTCGATGGCGCTGATCAGCAGCCCCTTGGCGTCGTAGGGGTTCGAGGGGACGACCACCTTCAGCCCCGCGACGTGAGTGAAAAGCGCCTCGGGACTCTGGCTGTGGGTCTGGCCGCCGAAGATGCCGCCGCCGTAGGGCGTGCGTACTGTCATCGGCGCGAAGAACTGCCCGGCGGAACGATAGCGCAGCCGCGCTACCTCCGAGACGATCTGATCGTAGGCCGGGTAGATGTAGTCGGCGAACTGGATCTCGACCACTGGCCGCAGGCCATAGGCGCCCATGCCGACGGCGACCCCTATCAGGCCGCCCTCGGCGATCGGTGTGTCGAAGCAGCGCTCCAGACCGTGCTTCTTCTGCAGGCCCTCGGTGGCGCGGAAGACGCCGCCGAAGAATCCCACATCCTCGCCGAAAATGAGCACGTTGGGATCGCGCTCCAGCATCACGTCCATGGCGGAGTTCAGGGCCTGGATCATGTTCATGACCGCCACGGCTTCAGACTCCCAGCTGCTGGCGTTGTTCGCGCAGGTGCCAGGGCATTTCCTTGAACACATCCTCGAACATGCTCGAGACGCTGACCCTTGAGCCACTGCCGAGCGTGCCGTGCGCCTCTGCCTCGCGCGCCGCCGCCCTGACCGTTTCGACAAGCTCCTTCTCGAGGGCTTCGTGCCTGGCGTCGGACCACTCTCCGATCTGGATCAGGTGCGCTCGCAGGCGCGCGATCGGGTCGCCGAGCGGCCATGCAGCGGCCTCGTCCGCGGGCCGGTATTGGCTTGGGTCGTCGCTCGTCGAATGGCCTTCGGCGCGATAGGTGACATGCTCGATCAGGGTCGCGCCCAGATTGGAGCGCGCGCGCTCCGTGGCCCAGACCGTGGCTGCATAGACCGCCAGGAAGTCGTTGCCATCGACGCGCAGCGCCGGCAGGCCGTAGCCGATGGCGCGCGAAGAGAAGGGGGACTTGGGGTCGCCGGCGATGCCGTAGAACGAGGATATGGCCCACTGGTTGTTGACAACGTTGAGCACCGCCGGGGCGCGGTAGACCGAGGCAAAAGTGAGGGCATGGTGGAAGTCTCCCTCCGCGGTCGAACCGTCGCCGATCCAGGCCGCCGCGATCCTTACGTCGTGTTTGAACGCCGAGGCCATGGCCCAGCCGACCGCCTGGATGAATTGGGTCCCAAGGTTGCCCGAGATCGAGAAGAGACCGTACTCCCGGCTCGAATAGAGCACCGGCAGCTGCCGGCCCTTGAGCGGGTCGTTCTCGTTTGAGAGGACCTGGCTCATCATCTCCACGAGCGGGTAGCCGCGCG
>Ga0302324_100012240_pt1 | contig 17505 bp, 12 predicted proteins | sample Palsa_T0_1_FD_201949 | JGI IMG/M metagenome (GOLD analysis project Ga0302324, IMG submission 201949) | Peat permafrost microbial communities from Stordalen Mire near Abisko, Sweden - Palsa_T0_1 | ecosystem: Environmental > Terrestrial > Soil > Palsa > Peat permafrost | place: Sweden: Abisko...
TCGGGCGTGCTGCTGTACGGCATGTCGATGCTCTATGGCCTGACCGGGACGCTCGATCTGGATCAGCTCAGCCGGGTGGTCAGCCAGGGCCCGGATGCCGCCCTGATCATCGGCGTCGCGTTCGTGGTCGCCGCGATCGCGTTCAAGTTTGGCGCTGTGCCATTCCACATGTGGGTGCCGGATGTCTACCAGGGCGCTCCGACCAGTGTGACGCTGTACATTGCCACGGTATCCAACCTGGGGTCGTTCGCGCTGATCCTGCGAATGCTCGCCCATGGACTGGCCGGGAGCCCCGCAATCTGGACCCAAATGCTGATGGCGGTGGCGGTGCTGTCGCTGCTGGTGGGCAACCTCGGCGCCATCGCGCAGACCAATATCAAACGCATGCTGGCGTATTCGGCCATCGCCAATGCCGGCTTCGTGCTGCTCGGCTTCGCCACCGGCAACAGCGCCGGCTATCAGGCAGCGCTGAATTTCACCGTCGCCTACGTGATCACGACGCTGGCGTCGTTCGGCATGATCCTGATACTGAGCCGCAAGGGCTTCGAGCACGAAGAGATCGCGGACTTCAAGGGCCTGGCCACGCGCGATCCGTTGCTCGCGGCGATGATGCTGGCGCTGATGTTCTCCACCGCCGGCGTCCCGCCGTTCATCGGTTTCTGGGCCAAGCTGTGGATCATCCAGGCGCTGCTTGGCGGTCACCACGCGTGGCTCGCCACCTTCGCCGTGCTGGTATCGGTGATCGGTGCGTTCTACTACCTGCGAGTGGTGTGGTACATGTATTTCGAGCTCGCCGGTGATCGACCGGTGCCCGAGCCGCGCAGGCGGCTGCGCTTTATCCTGCTGCTCAACACCGCGGCGGTTACGATCATGGGGCTGTTGCCCAATGCGCTGCTGACTTTGTGTCAGCGGGTACTGCCCTAGCCTTTGCCGCTAAGTGATTGAACAATAACCATTATCGGCTACGCTCGACCAGGCCGTGGTGGGCTGGCGGCCGACAGGCCAGCTGCCGGCTGCCATAGGGTGGAATAGTTCGCGGCTAGCCGTCGCGCCTGGTGTAGAATGCGCGGCCTCCTGGTGCGGGGTGGAGCAGTCTGGCAGCTCGTCGGGCTCATAACCCGAAGGTCGTAGGTTCAAATCCTACCCCCGCTACCAAATCACCAGTGCAGCGCCGTCCAACCCGATCCAAAAGTCGTGTTGGAAGGCGCTTTTCTCCTTCAAAAATAGGCATTTCCACACAGCGCTCGGGTCAACCCGGGGCGACCCGGTGCATTGACAGCCGGGGGCAACTGGGGGCAAGTTTAGGGGCAACCGGCGCAGACGCCGATTACGAGTTGCCCCCATGCCGCTCACCGACATTACCATCAAATCAGCCAAGCCGGCCGGCAAGCCCGTGCGCCTGTACGACCGGGATGGCCTGTACCTTGAAGTGGCCCCCAGCGGGGGCAAATGGTGGCGGCTTAAATACCGCTTCGCAGGCAAAGAGCGGCGCATCTCCTTAGGGGTCTATCCAAAAATCCAGCTCAAGCGAGCCCGCGATCGCGCTGCGGCGGCCCATAAGCTGCTCGCGGAAGGGGTGGACCCTGCGGCCCGCCGCAAAGCCGAGCGGTCTGCGCTTCGGGTTCGAGCGGCCAATACCTTTGCACTGGTGGCGCGCGAATGGCTCGCCGCGAAGCTGCCAGTGTGGGATGGGCGGCATGGTAAGCGGGTGAGCGCGCGTGTTGAGAAGGATTTGATTCATTGGCTGGGCGCAAAGCCGATCGCGGACATCACCACGGCGGAAATCCTTGAGACGGTGCAGCGCATTGAGAGCCGCGGCGCACTGGACGTTGCCCGGCGGGCGCTGCGCGACTGCGGGTGCATCCTGCGCTACGCCTGTTCCACCAATCGCGCGAGCGCCGATCCGACATCCTTATTGCGTGGGGCGCTCAAACGGGTCAACGAGGTCCACCGCCCCGCCATCACCAAGCCTGCGCAGGTCGGTGAACTGCTGCGGATGATCCATGGCTACACCGGAACCATGCCGGTGCGCTGCGCTCTGCGGCTAGCCCCGCTCGTGTTTGTGCGGCCGACGGAGCTGCGTACCGCTCAGTGGTCAGAGATTGACTTCGAGGCTGCCGAATGGCGCTTTAGAATCGGCAAGACCGGTATTGACCACATCGTGCCCCTGGCCACCCAAGCTATTGAGATCTTGCGCGAACTGCAGCCATTCACAGGGCGAGGCCGGTATGTTTTCCCGAGCGCGCGCAGCAGCCGGCAACCCATGAGTGACAATGCGGTGCTTGCGGCCTTCCGCCGCATGAGTATTCCTCAGGAGGAGATGTGCGGCCACGGCTTTCGGGCGATGGCCCGCACAATCCTCGATGAGGTGCTGAAATACCGAGTCGACATCATCGAACACCAGCTGGCTCACAAGGTGCTCGATCCCAACGGGCGTGCCTATAACCGTACGGCTTTTCTCGAGGATCGCCACGAGATGATGCAAACCTGGGCCAACTACCTGGATGGCCTTCGAACCGGTGCCAATGTCGTGCCGTTTCCGCAGCGCGCATAATCAGACGAACCGCTACGGCTAGGCCGACGGGCTGAAGATGGGGCACCTTCCCCCACTGCCGTAGCGATTCCTTCGAAGGTGGCACTGGAAGGAGTGTCATGGTCACAGTTGCAGAGATTGTCTTGCCGGCTGGCAAGACCTACCTCACCGTGGAAGAGATTCCGCGCTGGATCGCCTTGGCGCTGTATCCAGAAGGAGGCAAGGATGCCGAGAAGCATGTCAGCCATCTGCTCAAGAGTGCACACCCAGGGGGCGCTGGCCCTGAGCATGCGGAAGACATCACCCCGGAGGATGAAGATTACATCGAGGAACTCGGGCCTGAGGATGTGGCCTATCTGACCAGACTGTGGGACGCCGTGCCGCTGCCGCCGGTTGAACGATGCACCTCGGTGCGAATGTGGCAGTCTTACCTGAAGGCATTCGATGCCGCCACGGACAGACCAGCCTGGCGCCCGATCCCCGTTTGGAATCTTCCGTCCTTCAACAAAGCGATATTGCGCAACGATGCGATAGAGCGCCATGCTCTGGAGTTGGACGGTGCGATCAAAGCCGGGCAGGTGGTACCGCGCTCACATGCCATGACACCGCTTTCTATCGACGAGGGGACGAAACCTAACTCCCGTGTCATGGTGGATGACCTTCAGCGATACGCGGCGAAGTTTCATATCGAAGTTCGCACCGAGCCGGCGCACGCCGCACTCACCTCGAGCGAGGAGGGCACGGCACCACTGAATCAGCGGGAACGCAGTGCCTTGGACAACACCATTGCGGCACTGCTGTATTTGCTGCTAACACCTGGAGTCAGCGGGCGGCCCCACTTTCCGAGTCAGTCCAAGCTCATCGAGGCGATCCTGGAGAAGTATCCGGACACCTACGGCCTTAAAAAGCGGACGCTGGAGGACAAGTTTGCTCAGGCGCGCAGCGCGCTGCCTTCAGCCTAAGTAAGAAAACACCGCAATAGCGGTGACAAGCGCGGCAGCAGCGGTGCCTTCCCGCTAGGGGTTTCTTAGGGTGCAGCCATGTATCACGACAACCGAGGAGGTGTCGCCATGGCCACTGACCCACTGCCCCCGACCGGATTTCTGCGTCTTCCACAGATCATTGGTAACCGCCGCGCTGACCCGCCGATTCAACCCATTATTCCAGTCTCGCGTTCGAGCTGGTGGGCGGGAGTGCGTACCGGGCGCTACCCGGCACCCGTCAGGCTCGGGCCCCATACGACCGCCTGGCGCGTTGAAGATATCCGGCAGCTGATCGAGCGGGCCGGCCATGAATGAGCCGCGCCGCCGCCGTCGCACACGTCGCTGTTTTTACCTCCACGGCGATCTGGTCGCTGACGGCCGAGCGTGGTGCCAGTTCTGCAGCAGCTTCCAGTTGCCCGCGCATTTCTCGATGCATGGTGACACGATGAACATCGCCAAGACCGGCCTTGGCTTCGCAGCAGCGCTGCAGCTCGCGGAGCATGGCTGCGTGTTACAGGGTGCGCGAGTAAACCTGTTCGATGATTTGCTATCGAGCAAGCGCCTATGAGCGTGGAAGCCTCGGCGACTATTCGCAGTGCTCTCGCACACATCCCGGCTCACGATCGTGAAGTATGGCTTCGCGTTGGCATGGCTATCAAAGCTGAGCTGGGCAGCGACGGCTTTGAGATCTGGTGCGAGTGGTCTCGCTCTGCAGAGTCCTATTCCGAAGACGATGCACGCAAGGCCTGGCGATCGCTCAGTTCAACGGGCGGGGTCACTGTCCGCACGCTCTACCATCTGGCTTACGAGCACGGTTGGCCGGGCGCTTCCGACAGCGGTTCTAGTGGCAGCGTCAAAACTGCGGTGGGGCGCGATGCCCGCACTGAGCGCCGTGCTGCGGCGGCGACCCGGGCGGCCGAGATATGGGCGGCGGCGACTCCGGCGCCGGCTGATCACCCATACCTCACCCGAAAGGGGGTCACTGCCCACGGCTTGCGCCTGTATCGAGGCGATCTTGTCATTCACCAGGCAAGCTGTGATGGCGCATTGGTCATGCCGCTGCACGATGTTGAGGGACAGCTGCATTCGCTGCAGTTCATTTGTGAATCCGGCGAAAAGCTCTACCTGCCCGGGGGACGCATCGGCGGCTGCTATTTTGAGATCGGTCAGCCCGGGGCCGTGCGTTGCGTGGCTGAGGGGTTTGCCACGGGCGCCAGTATTCACGTAGCAACAGGGCATGCGGTTGCGGTTGCCACGAACGCTGGAAATCTTGCAACAGTCACAAAGGCGATTCGCTCGAAGTCTCCCGCGGCTCGCCTGATCGTATGTGCTGACGATGATGCCAAGACCTCGGGTAATCCAGGACTGACCAAAGCACGCGAGGCCGCCATCGCGGTGGGTGCGCTGGTCGCTACCCCTGATTTTGGTGCATCTCGACCGGCTGAGGTGACGGACTTCAACGACCTGCACAGACATTGCGGCGTGGATTGCGTTCGGAGCTGCATTGAGCAGGCGGCGGCGCCCGCCAAGGCCGCGACGGATTGGCCAGATCCTTTGCCACTAGATCGTACGCGCGCTCTCGCTCAACCCTATCCGTTGAGTGCGCTTGCTGGCACGCTAGGCGCTGCGGTGTGTGAGTACCAGGCGTACGGCCAGCAACCTCTGGCGCTGGTAGCGTCCTCGGCGCTTGCCGTGGTGTCGCTGGCGGCGCAAGGGTTGGCTGATGTGGCACGTGATGATCAGCTTTCCGGTCCGTTGTCGCTGAACTTTCTCATCATCGCGCAAAGCGGTGAGCGCAAGACGGCTGCTGACAGCGCACTGGGCGCGGCCCTGAAGGCCTGGGAGCGCGAAAGAGCCGATGCGCTGCGTGAGGATATCAGGCGCAGCGTTGCCGCCCAGGAAGCATGGGCGGCAGAGGAAGAGGGACTCAAGACCGCAATCAAAGCCGCGATGCGCCGCAAACCGGAGGATGCCACCAAGCTGCGAGAGCGGCTCATGGACCATGCAGCCGAGAAGCCTGCCGCCGTGATTGCTCCGCGCTTGCGCTACGAAGATGTGAACGCACAATCCCTGGCGTTCATGCTCGCCACCGGCCACCCTTCCGCGGCGCTTTGGAGCGATGAAGGCGGCATGGTGACCGGCAGCCTCGGTATGGGTAAAGACTCGCTGCTCGGCTTTATGGCCGGCCTTAATCGACTCTGGGATGGTGGCTCGATCCATCATGATCGAAAACAGGCGCAGTCGGTTCATCTGGAAGGACGCCGGGTCACGGTAAGCCTGATGTTGCAACCAGTCGTGCTGCGCGAACTCACCCAGCGCGCCGGCGGACTGACCCGCGGCAGTGGCTTTCTCGCGCGCTACCTGATCGCAGCGCCCCAGTCCACCATGGGAGCGCGGCCATATCGGGAGGCACCACCAGGCATGCGTGCTCTGGCGGCCTTCCACAGCCGCATTCGCGAGCTCCTCAATACGCCCCTACCGCTCGATGATCAAGGCCGCTTGATACCCCCAGCATTGCGGCTGTCGTCCGGCGCCTTCGCCGTGTGGCGCGACTATCACGATGCGATCGAGCGCGAACTCAAACCCCTCGGGGAATACGCGACGATTTGTGACTTCGCCGCCAAAAGTGCTGAGAACGCGGCGCGCGTCGCAGGGTGCCTGCACATCTTCGAAGGTGCGCAAGGTGCCATTACGCACGAGACGATGCAGCGGGCCACGCAGCTGGCTCGCTGGTACTTGAGTGAGGCGCTTCGGGTGCTGGACGTGCTCGACGAGCCGCAAGCCTGGGGCGACGCCAGAGTCTTGGGGGCGTGGCTGGCCGAGCGCGGTGACTGTCCGATTCGGGACGTGTTGCGGCTGGGACCCGGTGCGCTACGGGACAAGTCCCGCAGGAACGCGGCGATCGAAGTGCTGGTGGACCTGGGACGGGCGCGCATCGAGCGACACGGGCGACGCGAGTTGCTGCTCAGCAATCCGGCAGTACGGCACTTTGCGACTGCGACACCGGCGACATTTGCGACGCAAGCATGGATGAGTAGTGGTGCTGTCGCAGAAGTCGCAGCTGTCGCTGTCGCAGAATCACAAGGGCAGGATATCGAGGTTGTTGAGTTGTGAGCGCTCAGGAGGTCCTGCGAGGCTTGCGCGCGCGAGGCGTCGTGCTTGAGGGCGGCAACGGAAAGCTTCGGTATAAAGCTCCTATAGGAAGCCTCACTGCGGAGCAACGCCTCAGCCTGATCGCAAACAAGGCGGCGATCCTGGATCTGCTGGAAGCTGAGCGCCTCTCAAATCGGCGTATCGTGCACTGCGCAGACTGCGCCCATCAGATCCCGGCGCGGCCGCTACGTCGCGCCAGTGGGGCGCTTTGGGACATGCCGGGCGGCTGTGCCCAACATCGGACTTCCCCGGACGATCGACCGCCGATCTACCCTTGCACGGGGTGGTATTGCGACAAGTGGGTCTCGAATGAGTCGCGCTGATGGGCCTCTACGCGGCGCGGGACTCGCTCATCTGTCGCCTTCGTCGCGCAGGACGGTAGATTGAGGATCGCCGTCCCTTGAGTGCCGCGCTGGATGACTCCCGGGGTCAGCAACATTTCCACCATCGCGTCAATCTCGCGTCGCTTATCACGGACCTCGAGCTGAGCGTTAACGTCCATTGAGACAGTGGGTCTCCCCCATCCGCGGTCCAGGAGGGCGATGGACGCCGCCACGCTTGCCCTGGGATCGTCGGACTTCGACCAGAAATGCAGCCGCGCTATAGCCTCAGGTGTGTGCCGCCGTGCAAGCTCGCGCACCTCTGCCACTTCTATCTCAACGCGCCTACCCTCTGGATTGCCGCTGCGGCCTTTTTGAAATGGCATCTGCTCATTGCTCCTGCACTGCTAGCAATGAAAGCACAGCGCCGTATTTTCCGGCCAGGTATTTCTGTACGGACCGTGTGACCAAAGCTTCACGGGCACATCAGGGTGGCTTGCCCTCCGGGCATCGCCTGGTAAAAGCAAGTCGTTGGCTTCGACGGGGCTGGCTGCTGCACTGCCTGCTCCCACGGTAGTGGCTTCAAGTGCGCCTGGGGATCAGAAAGGCAGAGATTAACGGCAGCGTCGCGATTGTTCTTCTGCCGCATTGCGGAAGCAAAAACGCCCAACGCACCACCGCCCTGTTGCTCATTGTCCTGCATTGGTCGCTGACGCATAACTGTCTGGCAGATCGCAATCGCCTGCTGCAAAGCAGACTCAGTGTCGTGCGCTTGCTGAACGGATGCGGGAATCGCAATGTCCGTAACGCCCTGACACGCCCGACCAGCGCGAAGAAAATCCTGACGGTACTCGGCACACATCGACATCCCGTCGCGACACATATTTCGCGCTGCCCGGCACGAATAGTCGGGGTCATTGTCATTGTCAGGCTGCGCTAGGGCGGCAGGTTCGACCGGTGCGACTGTGGCCTTTGCGGTGATTTCATTCCAATGCGCCTGCAGCTCCTGACCCCAGCTTCTATGGGCCTGGTCACTTCCCGCGGCGTCGCTAGCTTCCCATTCAGTCCATAAGTTCACTATTTCTTGGTAGGCGTCCTCTTGCGAAACATCATCTGGTGCAAAACAGACATGGGGAATGTGGACACCAGTTGGGAGGTGATGAGGCTCGATCCATTTGCACAGGACCTTTGCCACTTCCTTAGCATAGGGGTGCGCATTGTCCGAAATCGCCGCCCGAGGATATAGGCAGGAGGCAAGACAGGTGGCAAGTAAGAGAACGGCCCTGCGGATGTCCATCGACATCATTGGAACCTCCGATGCGTCGCCGACGCGGCTCTACTGGTCGTCGACAAAGGCCGATCAAAGTAGGAATGTACTGGTGGAGTGGATTTTGTTACAGACAGCGCGCTCTAGCCACTCTTGTGACGAGATGGGACCCGTCCGCAGAACCGGTCTTTCAGGGGCCAATGGGGGCCGGGGGGGTCGGAGACACCAAACGGCAGTCCTCGGCGCTGGGGGAGAAAAATATTTCCTCGCCGACTCTCACTCAGCAAAGCGCGCGTCAGCGCCCTGTTGCCCAGAGCGGATTTAAAGTGCCAGAGCTAGAGACGAGGCGCGATCGTGGGGGCAACTTTGGGGGCAACTCGCGTCCGCCTGACGGATCTTATTTTTGTAGAACAGCAGCTTGCGATGACTTTTCAAATCCTACCCCCGCTACCACAGTTGTGGTTTTGGCGATGCTCGTCGAATCTTCAGGCACACGCGCCTGCAGCGCCTGCAGCAGCGCCCCGATAAACGGTGCATAGTTGCGCCAGCGCTCAATGGATGCGTCTTGCATTCTTTGCCGCACCTGCCACCTGCTCGCGGTGATCACCGCGCTTCGAGTTTGGTGGAAATCAAGGCAGCGAGCATCCCATGGCAGCCCGACAAATTCCACCATCCGGCGACTCCAGGCCTCTTGGTCGGAGACCAGCGCTTCGTAGGGAACATCCAGAATGCTATCGGCGGGGAGTATTGAACGCCAGTGTGCCATGAGACGCGCATATTCGTGATAATAGTGTGCAAGATGCTGCAGGTCGTTGGCCTGGGGATGTGAAGTATTGAATTCGACGAAATAGTTCGACAGGCAGGTGTCGATCGGGTTGCGCTGCATGTGAATGATGCGTGCGTTCGGCAGCGCTGCATGAATAAGGCCAAGCCAGAAGAAATTGCTGTTCGTTTTTTCGACCACTCGGAGTGCGTCAGTCGAAAATTCCTGCAGCAGCCGCAGGTACTCACGCGCCATGTCGCTGATCGAGATCAAGCTGTCCGAGCCACTCGCCATGCCTGTTTCATGCTTAACCGACACAAGGTGCCAGTGCCCCTGTGCCCCGACGGAACACACCGCTGCGTGCGAGGCGAGGATCTGCTGAGCGAGGGTCGTGCCCGTTCGCGGTAAGCCAATTATAAATACAGGACGTAATGAACGGTCCGAATCAGCGTATGCGCGGCTCAGCCAAGCCCGATCATACAAACGCATTATTTGGTCTATACGCTGCTCCATGAGCGCGCGGTCGTATTTGCGCCCAAAAAACTTGGCTAATTCGTTTGCGCGTTGGTAATGGCTGAACGCCTGTGGGAAGTCCTTGACATCGTCAAAGTACTTGCCGAGCGCGTAGTGCAACATCGACTCCTGCCGAGGCGGCCATCGCCTACCCGCGATTCGCCGCGCCTGCGCGAGCCAGGCCGTATCGCCGTGCGTCATCTTGCGCAGGAATGCGATGCGAGCCCAGGGCAGCGGAGCCTCCGGATCGATCTCGGCGGCATTGCGATACAGGCGTTCCGCTTCGGCAAACTCGCCCCGGTCGGCATGCAATTCCGCCAGCAATGCGATCGCCAGAATCGAGCGCGGCTTGAGTTCGAGCGCTTTGCGACAGTTGGCTTCGGCCTCGGCGTCGCGGTTTTCCAGACGCTTGATGTGCCCGAGATAGGTGTAGGCCTCCGCGTAATCGGGTTTGAGCTCAAGCGCCAATCGAAAGCTCGCCTGTGCATCCTCGAAAGACCCCAAACTAAGAAGCGCGTACCCCAAGCCGTTGTGCGCCTCCGCATAGCCGGGCTTGATTTCCAGCGCGCGGCGGCAGCTTGCCGCCGCATCCTCGGCCTGCCATAGATGAAGTAGAACGTTGCCAAGCTTGGCGTGCGCCTCGGCGTAGTCGGACTTGATCTCGATCGCCCGACGGTAGCTGGCAAGTGAATCATCAAACTGCATGAGTTCCAGCAACACATCGCCCGCGTTGGCGTGCGCTTCAGCATAGTTCGGCTCGCTCTCGAGGGCGCGGCGGTAGCTTCTCAATGCCTCATGAGGGTGCTTTAGCGCGCGCAACGCATTGCCAAGAGCGTTATGCGCCGCGGCGAAATCGGCACGGATCTCGATCGCTCTGCGAGAGCTCGTCACCGCCTCTTCGAACTGCTCGAGCCGTTGCAGGGCGGTTGCCAGATTGCTATGCGATTCGGCGTAATCCGCTCTCAGTGCAAGCGCCCGGCGATAGCTTGCGGCCGCCTCCTGGGCTTCGCCGAGATCCAGTAAGGCGCTTCCCAGATTGTTGTGCGCTTCGGCATAGTCGTGCTTAACCTCCAGGGCTTGCCGAAAGCAGGTCAACGCCTCCTCGAGCCGGCCGAGGGCACGTAAGGTGTTGCCCAAATTGTTGTGCGCCGCGGCGAAATGTGGCTGAGCTTGCAAAGCGCTCCGGTAGCTTACCGTCGCCTCAGCAAAGCGCCCCAGGTCGTACAAGGCGGTGCCCAAATTATTGTGCACCATCGCCAAATCGGGGTTGATCGCCAACGCCTGACGATAGCTCGCCATCGCCTCGTCGAGGCGCCCCAGGCCGCGCAGCGCATTGCCGATGTTGTTATAGGCCTCCGCAAGGCGCGGGTTAATCTCCAGCGCCCGGCGGCAACTGGCTACGGCCTGATCAAGCTGACCGCTCTCCAACAGTACATTGCCTAAATTACTGTGGGCCTCAGCATCGTTGGGGCAAAGCTGCGATGCGCGCTCCAATTCGTACCGCGCGTTCTTTCCCTGCGCCCACAGGATTACACCCAATGCCTTCCATAGGAATCCCGAACTGGGATTGCGAGCAAGAAGCTCCCGGGCCTTGTCTTCCGCTTGGGTAGCGCGACCGGAGTTGATGGCAGCCATGAGCTGAGTAATCTGATCAGTCACAGCAGACGCTGAAATAGGAGGATTCCTGTCGTTTACAACAAATGCTGGTGGCGGGGCGCTACGGGATGTCAGCGCGTTCTTTGGACTCACGCCTACAGTCAAGAACATGCTACCTAATTGGCCGGCGAGCGCCAATTAAGCAGCGGTCACGGGACAACTGCCGAGGTCGGATGAACGTCTGAGCTTTACATATTCTAAGCGCTGAAACTACGTTTGCTATAGATGCGGCGCTGTATCGCTGTTGTCTGCCACCGGTTGTGTACGGATCGCGGCGCACTCAGCGCCGGCCGAAGTTTGAGGAGCTTGCCCGACTTGCGGCAGGCTTTATTCTGCCAGTAAGATGACCAATAAGAGATTCTGCTAGCCCGGTCCACAATAGCTATCTGACGAGGGCCGCTTTGCCTATCAGCCTCCCGATAAATGAGAGCAGTCCGTGCCTGCTGTCAGGTACGCACGTTATGACCTCTGACGGGGCAACGTGCGTTGAAAATTTGAGCCTTGGCGCCATGGTGCTGACGGCGTCTGGCGAATCGCGACCGGTGCGCTGGCTGGGCCAACGCGAGCTTGATTGCAGCCGCCATCGCGATCCTGCCTCGGTTTGGCCGATCTGCATCAAGGCCGGCGCCTTTGCCGAGAGTCAGCCGTCGCGGGATCTGTGGGTGAGTCCTGGACATTCGATTTACGTGGACGGGGTTCTCATCCAGGCGGAAAAGCTCGTCAACGGCGCGACGATTGTGCGGGTACCGCGCGCGCAAGTGAAATATTGGCACGTGGAGCTGGACAGCCATGACGTTCTGCTGACCGAGGGGCTGCCCACCGAGAGCTACCTCGATACAGGTAACCGCACCTCCTTCGCCAACGGCGGTGACTTTGTAGAAGCACACCCTGATTTCAGACCTAAGCACTGGGCCGAGACCTGCGCGCCGCTGGTTTTGGACGGACCGGAAGTGCAAGGTGCCAAGGAGCGCTTGTTGGCGCGCGCTCGCTCGCTCGGGCACGCCATCACCGAAGAAGCCGACGTGCACCTATGGGTCGACGGACGCCGGATCGACCCGCTGCAGTTGAGCGCCACGCGTCTGGCGTTTACATTGCCTGCGGCAAGCACGGCGGTTGAGTTGCGAAGCCGCCGCTTCGTCCCCGCACACATGGTTCCCGCGAGCGAGGACAGGCGCGTACTGGGGCTGTGTATACATCGCCTGCAGCTCGATGGCGCGGGTGTCGCCCTGGATGATGAGGCCGTATTTGCACAGGGCTGGTGCAAGCTCGAAAGCGATGACAATGGTCAACAATGGCGTTGGACGTCGGGCCGCGCCGTGTTGCCGGCGGGAAGCCGGCTCATCGTTGTCGATATTAACGGCGGACTCTACTGGCTTGACCCACAAGTTGAGCTAATCGTGCAGTCGGCCTAGAGCGGGGATCACGTAAGGCGTCTATCGCACGGATCAGTGACCGCCGTACCTTCTGGCGGGATTTGCGGCTGTTTTTACGCGCCTGGAACGCCAATTTTCTCCTCCAATGTAGCGCTATTCGTTGGCAAGGTTTCCAGGGCCCTGCGGACTGCCTTGGCCGTTTAAATCCCGCGAAAATGGGGCGTTGTACATGCCGTCTTGGAGGTAAGGTTCGGGGTCCTAACGGCGGCGGGGAAGGGTCGCAAGTAAGTGACAATCTGCGCCGCATTTCATGGGATCACGGTCCGTTCCACCTAATACGCGAACCCCACCATCAGGGCCACTCATCCCGCCATCGGTGCAAGACTTCGGCCGTCACGCAGTGGGTCTCTCTCAACTTGGATTGCTGTGACCTCAATGCGACTCCGTCAAGCTCCTCAATCAGCACTGTATCAAAGACTTTGGCTGTGTCCTTCTGAACTGCGAAGTAGCCCACCAAGCCTCCGTCAGCAGAAGACGCACCAGCTGGCCCAGTGTCATACACGACGAAATGGAAGAATTCTCTTGGGTGCGCTCCGGACTCTTCCACTGGCCGTGGATCTCCGTCAGCGTCTCGCAGAGCACTCAGCGCGGGCGTTGATTCCAGGAGTGTTTCCGCCTCTTGGAGCGATAGCCTAGAGGGTGTGCATGATGCAGCCACTGGCGCTCCATTGGCGATCGCCGCGCAGCAGCTTAGTGCTCCTAGCGCGATGATTTGCCATAGCGGGCCGCTCTTCACATGTCACCTATCGGTTGGTCTTGGAAAGATCACCGCTGGCGTGCAACATACTTCTTGAGGGCCTCGTCCATTCGAGTCTGCCAGCCACGGCCGGAGGCACGAAAGAAAGCAAGCACCTCATTCGAGATTCGAACCGTCGTCTGGGTTTTCTTGGCCGAACCCGCAGGCCTACCTCGGCGCACGATCTTTTTCCCGTCGTAAAGATCGGCCCCGGCGACCCAGTCGCCGGTTATTGCTGGCGCGTCGTCCGGGTCACGCCAGATGCGGCGAGAGCGTTTTGACATCACGGTCATTGGCCTTCCTCATGGATCACGCTTCGTCGGATCAAAGATGATCACCACCTACTTATTGTAGTTATATTTATTCAAAGCATTAGCGCGCCACTGTATATGTGGCTGGGCTTGTTGCCCATAGAGATTGATCCAGACAATCTGGGCGCCGCTATTCATTAAAGTGACACTCACTACCACATGAAATAATTACACAAACAAGCGCAACAAATCGCGCCACCCCTAAGGCATGACGTTCCACTGCGCATACAAGCACAAATCGAAAGCGCTTATGCGTGGCGAGGTAAGCCGTAGCGGACCGCTATGCCGAGACCGTGACGGCCTGGCAAAATAATGCACGCGGTCTCCAGCTGAAATCAGACTACTGTGAGTTAGGTCCCGGTTGAATTTCAGATTCCGTGCGAGACTCTATCGATCCCGGCGAACACGCCACGTAGCTCTCAATTGTCGATAACGATTCACTGACTCAGGCGCCGGAATCCGACCAGGCGTTCGTTTTGTCGGGTTGCATCGCGTAAGGCGCAAGGTGTCGATCACCATTTTGCCACTGGTTTGATCGAACAATATTCCAATCGGTCGTTCTGAAATGAGGCGGAGACAGCGAACTCCATGCCATAAGCGCCATGCGGGCTTGAGCGGCGCAGTGATGTTCAAGCAGGTAGGGGAAGCAGTATGAAGCGCCACGGCTCGTTGAATCACATCTACCGCCTCGTGTGGAGTCGAGTGACACATTGCTGGGTGGCGGTGGCAGAAACCACGCGCGCGCGCGGCAAAGGCGGCGGCAAGAGCGCGCGCCGTAAGCTTGTGGCCGCAAGGCTGTCCCTAACGGCTATTACCTTAACTTCGTCATTTGCGCTGGCCGGCCCCACCGGCGGACAGGTGGTTTCCGGCACCGGCACGATCAGCCAATCCGGTGCAACCACCACCATCAAGCAAGGCAGCCAGAACCTGTCACTTGACTGGAACACGTTCAACATCGCGCCGCAAGAAACGGTCGACTTCGTGCAACCTTCCGCCAGCGCCATCGCCGTCAACCGCATCTTGGGCAGCAACGGCTCACAAATTCTTGGCCACTTGGACGCCAACGGGCAAGTCTTCCTGATCAACCCGAACGGCATCCTGTTCGGTGCTGGCGCGCAGGTCAATGTCGGCGGGCTGGTGGCCTCCACGCTGGATGTTATTGACGCCGACTCGAGCGGCAGCACGCGCACGTTGAACGGCAATGGCTCCGGCAGCGTCGTCAACCAGGGCACCATCAATGCGGCCAATGGTAGCTACGTGGCATTGCTCGGTAACCATGTGAGCAACCAGGGTACCATCACCGCGCAACTGGGCACGGTTGCACTCGGCGCCGGCAGTGGTGTCACGCTCACCTTCCGCGGCAACAGCCTGCTGCACCTGCAGGTCATGCAGAGCGTATTGAACAGCCTGGCCGAAAACGGCGGCTTAATCCGCGCTGACGGCGGCACGGTGGTCATGACGGCCGGTGCGGCCAATACACTGCTGGCTTCCGTGGTCAACAATTCCGGGCTGATCGAAGCGCGCACGGTGCAGAATCAGGACGATGAACAGTCCGGCACGATCACGCTCCTGGGTGGCATGACGGCGGGCATGGTCGATGTCGGCGGTACGCTGGATGCCTCCGCGCCCAATGGCGGTAACGGTGGTTCGATCGAGACCAGCGCTGCCAGCGTTAAGGTCGCGAGCGCCGCCAAAGTCACTACAGCGGCGACCTTGGGGTTGACGGGGTCTTGGTCGGTCGATCCTTACGACTTCACGATTGCATCCAGCGGCGGCGACATCACCCCCTCGACCTTGGGCACCGCACTGGCGTCTGGCAGCGTGACGATCGCCACCAACAACTCTGGAGTGACCTGCACCGGTGCCACATGCGGAACCGGAAATGCCTCCGGCACCGGCAACATCAATGTGGAAGCGCCCGTCTCATGGAGCGCCCATACACTCACCTTGAGCGCCTACAACAACATCAACTTCAGCGCCAGCCTGACCGGCACCGGTACTGCCGCCGTAGCGCTGACGTACGGTCAGGCATCAACGGGGGGTGGCTCCAGTAGCTTCAGCTTCTACAACGGCGCGGATATCAATCTGCCTGCCGGTACCACTAATTTCACCACGCAGCTTGGGTCGACCGGTTTGACCGTGCACTTCACGGTTATTACCTCACTCGGCAACACTACCAGCGGTCTTCAAGGCATCAATGAGAATGCGGCCACCTTGAGCGCGAATTATGCGTTGGGCAGCAACATCACCGCATCTGGCAGTTTTACGCCGATTGGATCGTTTAACGCTACGGCGTTTTCCGGGACGTTCGACGGCCTGGGGCATACCATAAGTTCGCTGAGCATCAGTACAAACGGGTCGGGCAACGGCACGGGTGTGTTTGGGGATTCGTCCGGCTGGATTCGCAACGTTGGGTTGACGGGGGGCAGCGTAGCGATCAGCAACGGCGTTTATGGCGGTGCGCTGGTGGGCATAAACTATGGGAAGGTCAGCAATAGCTATTCGACAAATAGCGTTACCGGAACTAATAGCACGTTCTACATTGGCGGACTCGTAGGATGGAATTTCGGCACCATTACCAACAGCTATACCAATGCCGTCGTCAGTGGTGATAGCACTTCTAAATATGTGGGCGGACTGACGGGAGCAAATACTGGCGGCGCGATCAGTAATAGCTATGCCACCGGCAATGTGACAGGTTCTGCGAATGTGGTTGGCGGCCTGGTGGGAGAAAACGATGGAAGTTCGGCCACCGGCAAAACCGGAACAATCGCCAACAGCTATGCGACGGGCAGCGTGAGCGGAGCGAGCTACGTCGGCGGGCTGGTTGGATATAACTACGGTAATGGTGTCACTGCAGGTATCAATTCAAGCTACGCCGCCGGCGTGGTGAGCGGGTTGGACAGCGGCGGCCTGGCAGGCGTGAACGACGCCGGCAATGGAGCAGCGACTATCGCCAACAGCTATTGGAATATCTCGAATACTGCGACTGGCGTCGGTTTACTTCTTGGCGGTGCGTCTTCCAGCGGAGCGAGCGGCCTTTCGACTGCAAACTTGATGCAGTCGAGCCATACCAGTGCGGGATTGAGCACCAGCACCTGGGTCACCTACAACAGTTACACCTACCCGCTGCTGCAATCGTTCATGACCCCGCTGACCGTGACAGCTAATGCCGCGGCCATCTACACCGGCACTACATACAACGACAGCGGCGTTACGTTGTCGTATACCTCGTACGGCGCGACAGTGACGCCCACGTCCGCGCTCGTAACCTCCAATGTCACCTATACAGGAACCGGGCAAACCGCCGTGCATGCCGGCAGCAGCTATACGATCCTCCCTGTCGATCTGTATTCAACCCAGCAGGGCTACCTCATAACGGGCGCAACCGGCAACTTGACGATAGATCCCAAGACGCTGACGCCGACCCTGACCAACAGTGGCGTCACCAAGACCTACGACGGCACGACCAACGCACCGGCTGGATTTACCCCGACCTACAGCTTGAGCGGACTGGTATCCGGCGATACCGGCGCCAGCCTCACCGATACCAGTGCGGCTTACGACAGCGCGCATGTCGTCAGCGCCAGCGGTGTCACGGTATCGGGCTTGAGTATCAACGGCGTTGTCGGTAGCCACAGCTCGCTGGCCAGCGACTACACCTTGGCTTCCGACAGCGCCAGCGTGGCGGCAACCATCACGCCGGCGCCGTTGACAAGCAGCCTGTCCAACGTCGCTGACGTCACCAAGACCTACGACGGCACCACGGCGGCGCCAGGCGGTTTTAGCCCGACTTACGGCTTCAGCGGACTGGTTGCAGGCGACAGCGCCACGCTG
>Ga0302324_100012241_pt1 | contig 17504 bp, 16 predicted proteins | sample Palsa_T0_1_FD_201949 | JGI IMG/M metagenome (GOLD analysis project Ga0302324, IMG submission 201949) | Peat permafrost microbial communities from Stordalen Mire near Abisko, Sweden - Palsa_T0_1 | ecosystem: Environmental > Terrestrial > Soil > Palsa > Peat permafrost | place: Sweden: Abisko...
GGGATACGGAGTCGGGGAAAAAAATAGTCGCGGACGAGTCGCCAGGACCAGAGCCCCAGAGTTCTTCGCAACCGTCGAGTCCATCCTCGAGTCCAGCATCAGGTCAACGGTCGGGGAGCCAACGATCGATTGGCTCATCTGGAGCTGTTCCGGTGTCGGCTGCACGGACAGGAGTGTCCGCGCCACACGAGTCTGCCGAACTGCGCTCGGCTGGACGGCCGAGGGCGGCCGTCCCTACGTGGGCTTGGGTGGCGGCCGGACTTCTTCTGGCGGCGATCATTGCCGGCGGATTTTATTGGCGGTCGCACTCCACGCCGACACTGACTGGGAAGGATTCCATCCTGCTGGCGGATTTCGTCAACACCACGGGCGACCCGGTTTTCGACGGAACACTGAAGCAGGCGCTGGCTGTGCAACTCGAGCAGTCGCCCTATCTGAACATCGTGCCCGATCAGACCATTCGCCAGGCGCTGCAGTTCATGGGCCGGTCAGCGGACGAGCGGGTCACGGGCAGCGTGGCCAGAGAAATTTGCGAGCGCGAGCACATCAAGGCCATGCTGAGCGGGTCGATCGCCACGCTCGGCAGCCAATACGTAGTGGCGCTCGACGCCACCAACTGCGCCACCGGCGACTCGCTCGCCCGGGAGCAAGTGACGGCCGCGACAAAAGAAGCGGTGCTCTCCGCCGTCGGCAAAGCCGCGTCAAGCCTGCGCGGAAAGCTCGGCGAGTCCCTGGCATCGATTCAGAAATTCGACACGCCGGTGACCGAGGCAACCACGTCATCGCTCGAAGCGCTCAAGGCGTATGCCGCGGCCGATGAACTCCGCAACGGCGGGAGCGAGGCCGAGTCTCTTCCGCTGTTCCAGCACGCCGCCGAGCTCGATCCGAATTTTGCCATGGCCCATGCTCGTCTGGCCGCCGTTTACAACAATATTGGGGAAGAGGATCGGTCGGTTGCGGAGGCGAAGAAGGCGTTTGACCTCCGGGAACGAGTGAGCGAACGCGAGCGGTATTACATTACCGATCACTTTTATACCGCGACGGGAGACCTCGAGAAGGACACGGAGACCCTGGAGTCGGCCATCAAGGCCTATCCGAATGATTCCAGCGCCTTCACCAACCTGGCGCTGATATACAACCTTTTCTACGGCCAGTTCGAGAAGGCTGTCCCGCTGGCCAACGAATTCTCGCGCCTCGAGCCCAACGCCCCCTTTGGCTACGATCACGCGGCGGCATCGTACATGGCGCTGAACCGGCTGGAGGAAGCGCGCACCGTTCTGCAAGAAGCAGTCGATGCCAAAGCCGACAACCTGTTCGTCCATGAACAGTCGTACCAACTGGCCTTCTTGAACGGCGATGCCGACGGCATGCAGCGGCAACTGAAATGGTCAGAGGGAAAACCCAGCGAATACTTACTGTTCAACGAAACAGGCAGTGTCGCCGCGACGCATGGTCAGATGCAGAAGGCTGGCGAACTGATGCAGCGGTCGGTGCAGGTGACCGAACGACTGGGCTTCAAGGAAACGACGGCCGACACGCAGGCGGCCCGGGCACTGACGCTGGCGGAAGTGGGGAACGATTCGAAGGCACGGGAACTGGCGGCATCCAGCTCGGCGTTGGCGCAGGGGCGCAGCAATCTGCAGCCAGCGGCGGTGGCGCTGGCCATGACCGGAGATGGCAGCCGCGCTCAGGCCATCGCGGACGACCTGGGCCGTCGCTTTCCAGACGATACCATCCTGCACCAGGTGATCATCCCCTGCGTTCACGGGTTGATCGAATTGAAAAAGGCTCCAGATGCGGCCATCCAAGCGCTGCAGTCAGCGACGCCCTACGAATTGGGCAATGGCCAGCAGGGGCTCTTGCCCATCTACATTCGAGGCCAGGCCTACTTGCAGGCGAAACGCGGGACTGAGGCAGCCGCGGAATTTCAAAAGATCGTGGATCATCGCGGGATCGCTCCGACCCAGCTCGAGCATTCGCTGGCCAAGCTCGGCCTCGGCCGCGCCTATGGAATGACGGGAGACACTTCCAAAGCGAGAGCCGCGTATCAGGATTTTCTCGCCCTGTGGAAAGATGCCGATCCCGATCTTCCCATCCTGAAAGAAGCCAAAGCCGAGTACGCCAAGCTGCAGTAGCCGGAACATCCCGCCGGTACTTTGACCTTTTCGTCGCAAACATGTGTGATCTGCATCACCTGCATCCCCATCAAGCCTAAGAACGCTAACAGCTAAGGGCTCATTGCGAGAAAAATATTTCTGGAGAGACGTGAAAACGCTCACTGAGTCGCTTAATGTGATCCTTGTTTAACTCCCGCTTGCCATTGAGCACATCTGAAACAATGCTCTCTGTTCCGAATACTTCTGCAAGATCCTTTTGGCGGAGTTGATGTTCTTCCATGAGGTGCCGAATAATATCGAGTGGCCCGACCCCAACGACGGGGTAATGTTGGTCCTCAAACTGTTCGATCAGAACAGTGAGCAGATCAATGAGTTTTTTTTCTGCCTCTGTAGGTTGTTCTTTTGCGGTAAGGCTTTCGAGCAGCTCAATGGTTCTGCGGTTCCCTTCCTCACTATGAATTACTTCTGGCTTGGTTTCCTCTAGAAGATTTCCGTACTCAACGGACAGCGCGTTCATTGTTTCCACCCCTCTGCATCGTATTCGGCGTGCGTAAGCAAATGCTTTACGAAAATGATCTGCCACCGATACTCAATCTTGACGATGAGGCGATATGCACCGCCTTTTATGTTGAACACCGTGTACGGATCAACGAAATCGGCGTGGGGATAGACGTTGCGAACCTCGACCAAAGTTTCCCATTTTGCAGACTTTGCAACTTTGTACCATTCTCCTATGGGTCGTTCTAATGTAGGGTCGTTCGCTACCACATCTCGCCACGCACTTTTTGAGATCACGTGCATGTAGCCTTTTACATGCTTCGCATATTGCGAAGTTGTCTTAACCCTACTTCGCAATATGCGAATACGCAACTACCTATACGTATTAGCCCCTACTTTGGATACCCGTTGCAAAATATCGTGGATAATTCCGGTCTTTAACATATAACTCCTTTAAAATCATATATTTTACTGGAATTCTTCATAGCCCAACGGTTCCGGTAGCGCGTGGGAGGGTGGGCTAAGTTTTGTGTCAATACCCTTCTAGTAAATATCGAAGAATAAGGCAGGTTCGGCGCGCTTACAAAGTTTCAAGGTTTTAAAGCCAACCCGGCGGTGCTTGGCTTTACCTTGAAACTCTGGAACCTTGAAACCTGCCCTAGACAAGAAAACTCTTTCCCAGGCATGGTCATAGACCCTAAACTAAAGTAAGTAGGCGAGGGTCGGATCCAGCCCTCGATCCCCCGGGGGTTCTGTGCGCGTACTGGTGACGGCTGACACGTTCAGCGGAGTGTGGACGTACTCGCGCGAGTTGGTTTCGGGTCTCGTTACCCATGGCGCGCAAGTCACACTGGTCAGCTTCGGAGAAATTCCACTTCCCCATCAGACGGCCTGGATGGACGGTCTGCACGGCCTCGAATATCATCCCACCGCGTTTCGTCTCGACTGGATGCAGGAAGGCGAGCAGGATTTCGACGCGGCACAGGATTATTTGTGTGCCATCGTTCGCGATACGCGCCCTGATTTCCTGCACCTGAATCAGCTGAGTTTTGGAGCGCTGCCGGTAGCGACGCCGCGAGTGGTGGTGGCGCACGGCGACGTGATCACCTGGTGGTTGAGCATCCACGGACACGAACCCGCCTCCTCGGCATGGCTCGAGTGGTATCGCGATACCATGGTCGCGGGCTTGAAGCGGGCCGAAGCCGTGGTTTCGACTTCGCGCTGGATGGAAGACATGCTGCGCGTTGCCTACGGCGGCGACTTTGAGGGACATGTAATTCCGCCCGGACGCAATCCCATCTACTTCAATCCGTTTGTGACCAAGGAAGAATCGGTCCTGGCGATCGGACGCCTTTGGGATACGGGCAAACAGGTAGCATTGCTCACGCAACACACCCACGGACTGCCGGTGTGCATCGTGGGAGCGGACAATCCGATTCCCGCGCCCCCGGTGCCCATCCGCGCCGACGTTCGCGTTTCCACCGACGAACACGAAATCTCGGTGAAGGGAGCGCAGACCGAATCGCAACTGCGTTCCCTCTACAGCAAGTCAACGATTTTTGCGGCGACTTCGCGCTACGAGCCCACCGGACTCGCCTCGGTCGAAGCCGCCTTCTCGCGTTGCGCGCTGGTGGCCAACGACATCGAAGTCTATCGCGAACTCTGGGGCGATGCCGCCTTGTATTTTGAACGCAACAATGCAGAGAGCCTGAGCGAAGTGCTGGCGCAACTCGACGCCGACCGCGAACTGGCGCGCCTTTACGGCACCCGAGCCTACAATCGCGCGCGCGAGCGCTTCACCGCGCGACGCATGGTGGACGATTATCTGCGTCTGTATCGCCGCTTGCGAACTCCGAAAGTGGCCGTCGCATAAAGTTGATCGGGAGCCGGGCGTCGCGCCCGCCGCTCCACCGCAGGTCGCAAATGATGCGTATCCACTCATTTGCTCCGGCCATGTTTTAAGATCACGGCCGCGGGCCCCACGCCTGATTTCCGCCTCTCTACTCAAGGCGAAAGAAGGTAGCAGAAAGGAGCCGTGGGCGGCCCCATGCTATACTTTTTAAAGCATTTTTCCTGTCAGATCAGCCGACGGAGGACAGTATCGACAAACGTTTTATCCGCATGAACGAGCGCATCCGGGCACGTGAGGTTCGCGTGATCGGCGACGAAGGGGAACAGATTGGCGTGATGCCTCCCTTTGAAGCGCTCAAAATGGCCCGCGAAAGAAACCTGGATCTGGTGGAGATTTCCCCGACCGCGCAACCTCCGGTTTGCCGCATCATGGACTACGGGAAATTCCTGTATCAGAACGAAAAACGCGAGCGCGAAGCCAAAAAGAAGCAGAAGACGATTACGGTCAAAGAAGTAAAGTTTCGTATCAACGTGGACGATCACGACTACGAAACGAAAAAGAATCATGTGCTTCGCTTCCTCGATGAAGGAGACAAGGTGAAAGCGACCATCTTCTTCCGCGGACGCGAAATGACGCGGCAAAGCCTGGGGCGCCAGATTCTGGAACGTCTGATTAAAGATGTTGACCAGAAAGGTTTGGTGGAGTTCCGTCCGCGGCAGGAGGGCAATACACTGCACCTGATTCTGGCCCCGAAAAAGAGCGAAGGCGGAGCGAAAGAAAAGCCGGCTCCTCCGAAGCCCGCATCACCTCCCGCGTCCCGAGGCGGCGCACAGACAGCGTAGAGCAGCTTTCAGCCGTCAGCTATCAGCCATCTGTAAAATGTGCTGGTGCAATCGCTCATGGTGGAATCGCTGTGCTTCGCTGGCTAAGGGTGTAACCGAGAGCTGACAACTGAAAGCTGAGAGCTATTTATGCCTAAACTAAAAACACACAAGGGTGCTGCCAAGCGCTTCAAGAAAACTGGTACGGGTAAGATCGTACGTCACAAGGCGGGGTTGCGTCACATCCTGTCATCCAAGGCGAAGAAGCGCAAGAAACACCTGGGCAAGGCTACCCTGGTGAGTGACGGAGATTACAAAAAAGCGGCGCGAATGATCCCGTACATGTAATGGAACGACGGGCCCTTCGGCAAGCTCAGGAAAGGCTGCCCGTCCTTAACCAGTAGGCGACAACCAAGTCTGCGGAGCGGAACACCCCGCAGCGGCGCGTGAAGAGGTCAGGCTTCGGAAATCCCTTTGGGTAGAAGCCTCCTTACCTCCAGCCGCCAGACGAAATAAAAAGGAGAACAGCAATGCCTCGTGTAAAACGCGGAACCAAACGCCGCGCCAAGCGCAAAAAGATTCTTGAACGCGCCAGTGGATATTTTCTAACTAAATCCAAACTTTACCGTTCGGCGAAAGAAGCCGTCGATCGCGCGCTGAAGTTTGCCTACTCCGGGCGCAAGCAGAAAAAGCGCCAGTACCGGTCGATCTGGATCGTGCGCATCGGCGCAGCCGCCCGCCTGAACGGACTGAACTACAACCAGTTCATCAGCGGATTGAAGAAGGCTGGCGTGGAACTGGACCGCAAGATCCTGGCGGATCTGGCGGTAAAAGATGCAGCAGGATTCGCGCATCTGGTGGAGCAGGCGAAGAAGGCGAACGCAGCGGCGGTTTCAGCTTAGCTGTCAGCTTTCAGTCTCAATTTACTCGTGTCATCCTGAGCGGAGCAGAGCGATTCGCAAAGCGAATCGCTCTGCGTAGTCGAAGGAACCCTACCCCCGGCAAAATATGTGGAGCGCGTAGGGGTCCCTCGCTTCGCTCGGGATGACAGAGTCCTAAGAGTCCGTGAAAACATGCCCTACACCGTCCCCAAACTGACCGACTTCTCGACTGGGGCCCTCGATAGCGCCGTACGCGAACTTCTGTCCGCGCTCGATCAGGAATCTGCGGCAGTCGGCTCCGAAAACGACCACAAGGCTTTTCGCGATCGCTGGATGGCGCGCAAGAACGGAATCCTCACTCAACTGAATGATCTCTGGCTGAAAGGCTCGCCGGGCCCAAACAAACGCGAGGTCGGCCAGCGCGTCAATGAACTCAAGACCAAAGTTGAGCAGGCGGTCGACGCCGCGCTGGCGCGCCTGCAGAGCGGTGCTTCCTCCGGCAAACTCGCCGCCGAGCGTCTCGACATCACCCTCCCCGGCATCCGTCGTCCCATCGGCGCCGAGCATCCCGTCATCAAGACGATGAACGAGATTGTTGGAGTCTTCCGCAATCTGGGCTACTCGGTGGAGGAAGGTCCGGAGATTGAAACCGACTTTTACAATTTCGAGGCGCTGAATTTTCCGCCGAACCATCCCGCGCGCGATACGCAGGACACGCTCTTCATCGCCGGGCAGGAATCGAAGCCGCCACGCGACCGTTTGCTGTTGCGCACGCACACGTCGCCGGTGCAGATCCGGACAATGCAGAAGACGAAGCCGCCGGTGCGCGTAGTGTGTCCGGGAAAAGTTCACCGCAACGATGCGCTCGACGCGACACATTCGCCCATCTTTCATCAGATCGAAGGCCTGGCGGTCGACACCAACATCACCTTCTGCGATCTGAAGGGCACGCTCGACCACGCCATGAAAGCGCTGTTTGGATCGAGCGTGAAGACGCGGTTTTATCCGTCGTTTTTCCCGTTCACAGAGCCGAGCGCCGACGTGCAGATCAGTTGCATTTTCTGCGATGGCAAGGGCGTGCGCGACGGCGCTCCCTGCCGCAACTGCAAAACCAGCGGATGGATCGAACTGCTCGGCTGCGGCATGGTCGATCCCAATGTGTACGGCTTCGTCGATTACGATGCCAGCAAAGTTTCGGGATTCGCCTTCGGCATGGGCGTGGAGCGGATTGCGATTCTGAAATACGGCGTGGACGACATTCAGCTGTTCTTTCAGGGCGATGTGCGATTCTTGGAGCAGTTTGGGTAAAGGCTGCGAGCTACGAGCTTCGGGCTTCGAGCAGGCAAAAGCGACCTCAGGATCGCTCGCGGCTCGTAGCTCATAGCTGACTATCTCATGAAAATTTCTCCCCATTGGCTGCGCGACTTCGTTGACTTCCCGGTCGACTACGTCCGGCTTGCGGGTGAGCTTACCCTCGCAGGCATTGCGGTCGAAGGGATCTCCGGCGAGGGCGACAACACGGTCTTTGAGATGGAGATCACGACCAACCGTCCCGATGCGATGAATCATTATGGCGTGGCGCGCGAGGCCTCGGCGCTTTACGATTTGCCACTCAAGCCGATCGAGCCGAAGCTGCCGCCGTCGCAAGGCAAGTCCGACGTCACCATCGACATTCAGGAGCCGGAGCTGTGTCCGCGTTTCACGGCGCGTGAAATTCGCGGCGTCAATGTCAAGGGCTCGTCTGGAATCGTCGCCGATCGTTTAAGGCTGCTCGACCAACGTCCCATCAGCAACGCGGTCGATGCGACCAACTACGTTCTGTGGGAGAGCGGCAAACCGACGCACGTGTTCGATCTCGATCTGCTCGAAGGGCGGCGTCTGGTCATTCGCAAGGCTCGCGCGGGCGAGACGCTGAAGACGCTGGATGGTGTGGAGCGCAAGCTCTCCACCGAAGACCTCGTCGTTGCCGATGCGAAGAAGCCGGTAGGGCTGGCCGGTGTGATGGGCGGCTTCGACACCATGATCACCGAGAAGACTAAGAACATCCTGATCGAATCCGCATGGTGGGATCCGGTCACGGTGCGCCGTATGTCGAAGCGGCACGGGATTCACACCGACGCTTCGCACCGCTTCGAGCGCGGAGCCGATTTCGAATCGACCGTCCCTTCAACCAATCGGGTCGCCGAATTGATTCTCGAATCCGGCGGAGGCACGCTCATTGGCAACGTGATCGACGTGATCGCCCGTCAGCTTGATCTTGCTCCGGTAGAGCTCGACCCGCGCGAAGTCTACCGGATTCTGGGCGAAGATCTCAGCACACTTGAAATCAGCCGAATTCTCAGCCGTCTCGGTTTTACGATGCTTCCGGGCGGCGAAGATACTTACCTCGTCCACATCCCGAGCTGGCGCCTTGATATCGAGCGCGAGATCGACATCATCGAAGAACTGGCACGCCTGCACGGCTATGACAAGTTCCCTGACACGCTTCCCGGCTACAGCGGCGAAGTTCGGGAGCTGCCCGATGCGCGCAAGGATTCACAGTTGCGCTCGGGGCTGCTGGCGCTCGGTTACAACGAAACTATTTCGCTCACTTTCATTTCGAAGGAAGATGCCCGGCGCTTTTCGACCGCGGTCGAGCTCGATCTCGCGAACCCATTGAGCGACGAGGCTTCGGTGATGCGCACGTCGATGGTTCCGAGCATGCTCAACATGCTGGCTTATAACCTGAACCGCGGCAGCGACAATGTTCAGCTGTTCGAAGCTGGAAATGTATTTGAGGCATCGGGCGCAAATTCAAAATCAGCAAATATGCCGCTGGAGCTGAAGCGCATTTCGATGGGCGCGACGGGAAACGTGGGTGCCGATGTGGTGCGCGGACTCGCTCCGGGGGCCGCGGCGCGTCCGTTCTCGTTCTTCGATTTGAAGGGCGACGTCGAAAGCCTGCTCGCTCCCTTCAGCCAATGGACGCTCTACTATGATGCCCAGACAGCTGACTACTACCATCCCGGACGCTCGGCGCGTGCTGTGCTGGATGGCGCTACCGTCGCCCAGTTTGGCCAGATTCGTCCCGCCATAGCTGTGGCGCGCAAACTGCGGCAGGATGTTTTTGTCGCCGAAATTTATCTCGACCGGCTCTACCAGCATGATCTGGGCCCGGTGCGTTATGAAGTGCTCGCGCGCTTCCCAGCCGTCGAGCGCGACTTCTCATTCGTGTTTGGCGATGGTGTGGAGTTCGAGAAAATTCGCCAGAGCGTTACCGGATTATGTATCGCCGAGCTGCGCAGTTTTGTTCCGGTAGAAATTTTCCGAGGCGAACAGGTGGGCGCGGGCAAGTACTCAATTCTGATGCGAGCCAAACTCCAGTCCAGCGAGCGCACGCTGCGCGATGATGAAGTGGCGAAGTGGGCGGGGCAGATTGCGAAGGCGCTGGAAGCACTCGGCGGAGCGCAGAGGGCATAGCGGCTATACAGAAATCATGACGATGGAACTACTCCCGGATCGCGTGATCCGGCTATCTTCTGAAGCTCGCCATAGAGTGATCCGTCATTGGGAATCAAGCTGCTTTCCCTCGGGATATATATCCCTGTACAGTTTTCGTTGAGCATCTCCGCTACCAGCTTCGCAAGAACACAGTAACCCAACTCGACATCCTTGTCTTTGTTCAGGTAGTCAACTCCTGTGCAGGCCTGATGCTCAGCCCAGGCCCGTCGTTGGCTTTCCAGATGGAGCCAGTCTGTGTTCTCCTTCGGGCTTTCGACGTAGGGGGCTGGATAGTTGAAGAAACTGAGGAGATGAGGTCCGGCCTTAAGCAGTGTCACATTCTCTTTCTGGGCCACGCAATGCGTGGAACCCTCTCCTCCAGCAAATGAAATGCGCCACGCCTCCTCAGCGGCCGAGCGGAGTTCCTCCTTGTGCCAGAAATGTGGCTCGCGAAGAAGCAAGACCACTGAGAGCGGTTCGTCCTTAGCTGGACGTTGCCAACGCATTGGTATGAGGCTTCTGGCTAACTTCCTGAGGTCCATATGACAGCGTATCCCACGTGCTCATCGGCCAAAGCCAGAGCTCGTTTTCCCTGTCCTGGAGATAACCTGAGGCGCGTCGTCCAAGACTTCGCGGTTCTTGAAAATTCCACAACCAGATATGCGTTTCGAGCAGCAATCTCAATCGCGAAGGACCTCCCATTCGTCCTCGTCATTCGCCGGAGACACAATGTCGGGCAAGATTTCGAACGTGCCCTTCATCGATCCGATCCAATCTTCGCGATCTACCACTGCCGTCGGCGAAACGACCTCGGCCACCGGCTTGCCAAAGCGCGTGATTCGAATCGGCTTCTTGGTGGCGCGAACCTGCTCCAGCAAAGAGAGACACTTGGCTTTGAATTCCGAGATGGAGATTTCCCGCATGATGCCCTCGATAGTCATTCTGTCATGCCATGGTCAATCTTTTAGACCATTCTTGGCCTTTGCCGCTGGTGATTCAGCTCAATCCATAAAAAAGGGCACCCCGAACTCGCCGGGATGCCCTTCAAATTCCCTGACCTGTTACAAGCTCGCCCCTACGCGCCCTGAGGCTTCTCCGGCTTCTTTTCCTCTTCCTTCTTTTTCTCCTCGGGCGTCTGCGGTTTCGGTTTCGGCTGCGGTGCCGGCTTGGCCGCAGGCGGCGGAGTGTGCTGCTGCGGGCGCTCGGCTGCCGGAGGAGGCGTTTGTGGCCGCGGAGCTGGCTTCGCCTCGGGCTTGCTTTCTTCCGGACGAGCGGGCGCAGGACGATTGGCGGGTTCGGCCGAGGCCGGGCGGTCCGTCCGCGCCGGTGGTTCGGCAGGACGATTGGTTTGAGGACGAGCCGGCTCAGTCTGATTGCTGGGCTGACTCGGCCGGTTATTGGTTGGCTCCGGCGCGCGATTTGTCTCCGGGCGATTGTTGGGCTGTTGCGGCGGCGGCGCGGGCCGATTCGGCTGTGCCGGATTAGCCGCTCCCGGACGCTGGGTTGGAGCCGGCGGATTGGCCGGACGGTTCGCCGGCTGGTTAGCAGGCGGCGCGGGCTGTCCTGGTCGCGCAGCATTGGGCCGGTTGGCGGGCAGGCTCGCCGGACGGACAGCATTCGGCGTTGCTGCTTTGCCGGGAGGCGCTTGCTTCACCATCGGACGCGGAGCGGCAGCGCCGGTCGGGCGCAGGCTTTGCATCTCGCGCGCGGCCACGGGCTGTCCGGGATGCGCGGCCAATGCCTGCTGCTGTTTTGCAAATGGCACCGGCGGAGGCGGCGGCGTCTTCTTCGCAACCACCTGCCGATTCATGACTGCCGCAGGCGGCGCGGCTACGTGACCTGAGGTCGAAGCCTTTGCCCCAAGCACGGCTTGCTGTGTAGGAGCTACCGCAACCCTCGCGCTGATCGATGCGCTGGCAATCTGCTGCGCGTTCACGGCAACCGCCGCTCGGGCGACCGGTTGCGCGCCCGCGAAGGCGCGTTGCGGAACGACTGTCACCGCACCTTGTACGCTCTTGTTCACGTAGGTCACGTTCGTGATGGTCGTGCTTTTATTGATGATGGTGGTGTTGTACACATTCGTGATCACAGTGGTATTGACGGTAGTGTTGCTGATGTTGACCTGGTTCATGTAGCCACGGCTGACCTGGTACGGGGGCACGTACACTTCGCGTGGACCGAGCGGGAACCATCCCACATTGCCACCCCAGCCACCTGGACCACCGCCGATGAAGACGACCAGCGCCGGCGCATAGACAGCCTGCACTCCGACGGGCCCGGCGATCCATCCCCAACGTCCGCCTACCGTCACCCAACGTCCATAGTGGAACGGCGCATAGCCCCAGGCGGAATCGTCGACCCAGGTGTAGCCCCAGGGCGCAATCCAATCCCAATGGCCGGTGTGATAAGGAGCCCAGCCGGCTTCGATATGCGGGAACCAGATGTGGCCGTAGCTTGAATCGTCGCGCCAGTCGCCATTCTCATCCAGGTCTTCATAGCCGACGACATCGGCGGACAGATAGCGCGCCGACGGCGATTGATCGTAACGGTGATCGCGAGCGTACGCCCAGTTATCAAACTGGTCGGGGTCATCGATGGCTTCAACGTCGGCGTTCAGCGAATCAGTTCCGCTGAAAGTACCCTCCTGTCCGGCGTACAGCGTGTAGGTCTGGCCGTTGCCGGTTGCCTGGCCTACGCCATCGCGCAAGCTGACGATGGTGTAGGTGCCGTCTTCACTGGCTTCTACACGGTAGCTTCCCGGCTGGGAAATCGAAAATGCGAGATTGGGGGTATCGACCTCGAAGTCGTCGTCCGGACTGAGGCGGCGCACACGAACGTTGACCGCACCCGAGGTGAGCTGGATCTGCACGGTATGGTCATCCAAATTGAGGAACGAGAAGCCGGTGTTCTCATTCAGGCGAATCACGGCTGATCCGAGCTGCACCTCGGCGCGCGAGTCCTTGTCCGACCAAAGCTGATCGCCGGTCGTCATGGGGCGATTCGGAACAGCCTGCACCCAATCGGTTTCGCCCGCAGGCTGGAATGAAACCGAACCCTCCAGATATCCGAGTCGACCGACCCGCGTGGGGGGATCGTCCTGCGGATCGTCTTGCGCGACGGCGGGTGGCGGCAGGATCATAGTCGCCAACACCGTAATTAATGCCGTCGCCACTACCACGCTCGAGAGTGCCGAGCGGAGCCCTCTGTTGTAACCCAACTTCTTGAATTTTTTTGTCATTTTTCTCATAGAACTCTATCTCTCCCAAAGTGTTGGTCGCGAACCTGGGAGTCCGCTGACCTTTTGTCAAGTTTTGTAATATCGAATGCTTGGATGCTGAAAACGCGATCGTCGCAACCAGATTTCTCTGCCATCGGAAACCTGCTTATAAGCGCCACGACACGGCAAAGCGCTCGTCCGAATGGGCTGCAACTATTGGTGACCGTAAGGATAGCAGGTTGGTTCGAGGCAGGCATAGCTGAGTCAGATTTGGGTAGTGGTGCAGTTTCACGATGGAGCCGATGAAATCCTGAACCACCAAGGGCACGAAGGCTTTTGGCTTCAGATACTTCCTTCGTGTACCTTGGTGGCCTTGGTGGTTGACGATTTTGCAAATTGCACCACCGCCCAGATGTGGCGGGGCCGGAAGGGGGACGGTGTGCGACCTCCAGCCCCGATTGATACCTCGATCCCGGCATAGAGAATTGAATTCTCCTTGTGCTAGCCTTATTTTCCATGACACAAGTCACGGCCCATCCCAGACACTTTCTTTCCGACAAGGTTGAGCATTTTACCGAGTCCGTGATCCGCGAGATGACCCGGCAGGCGATGCAGTATGACGCGGTCAACCTGGCGCAGGGGTTTCCCGATTTCTCCGCGCCCGCCGAAATCAAGCGGGCCGCGCAGGAAGCGATCGCAGCGGACATTAACCAGTACGCGATCACCTGGGGGGCCAAGAGCTTACGGGCTGCAATAGCGCGGCAAATGCAGGAATGGCAGGGGATCGAGGTCGATCCAGAAAAAGAAATTGCGGTGTGCTGTGGATCGACCGAAGCGATGATTGCGACGCTGCTCGCGGTTTGCAACAAGGGCGACGAGGTGGTGGTCTTCGAGCCTTTCTACGAGAACTATGGCCCCGACACGATTCTGAGCGGAGCCAAGCCGCGATTCGTCAGCTTGCGCCCTCCGCAGGCATCGCATGGCGAGTGGACGTTCGACGAACAGGAATTGCGCGAAGCATTTCAACCGAAGAGCGGCCCGCGCAAGACCGGCGAGCACCCTACCAAGGCGATCATTGTTAACACGCCCAACAATCCGACGGGCAAGGTATTCAGCCGGAAAGAACTGGAACTGATTCGCGACTTGTGCGTCGAATACAACGTGCTCTGCATCACCGATGAAATCTACGAGCACATTCTTTACGATGGATCCGAGCATATTTCGATCGCGCGGCTCGATGGCATGCGCGAACGGACGATCACGATCAACGGGCTCTCCAAGAGCTACAGCGTCACGGGATGGCGTGTCGGCTGGGCAGTTGCGCCTGCGCCGATCACAAATGCGATCCGCAAAGTACATGACTTTTTGACGGTGGGCGCGCCTGCGCCTTTGCAGGAAGCGGGAGCGGTGGCGTTGAGCCTGCCCGCCAGTTACTATCGCGAACTGGCCGAGCGGTACCGGACGCGGCGCGATCATCTGATTCCGGCACTGGAGAAAGCCGGCTTTCGCTGCTACCGTCCACGCGGCGCCTATTACGTGATGACCGACATCCGTGCCTTCGGGTTCAGCAATGACGTAGAGTTTGCGACTTACCTGGTAAAGGAAATCGGCATTGCGTGCGTGCCGGGATCGAGTTTTTACAAGCACCCGAAGGACGGATCCCAACAGGTGCGTTTCGCCTTTTGCAAAAAGCCCGAGACTCTGGATGAGGCGGCGCGACGGCTGGAAAAGCTGCGGTCGCGTCTGTAGAGATGCGGGCTCGCCGCGGCTTCATCCGCGACCTATAAGGGGTTAGTCCGGTCTCTGCGAGAGTGCACGGGTTGCCGCGAAAGTAGCGTAAAATCCACAGCAAACTGCGCTATACTTCGGCTCAACGCTCAACTATTTCCCGAAAGTGAGTGGTGCCCATGTCTGTGAAAACCGTGGAAGAGGTATCTGCGCAGGTTCCTGCTGAAGATTTTCAGGCGCTGGAAGAGAAAGTTTATCGCACCATTGAGTTGTACAAGGCCGCCAAGGAAGCCCGGGCTACCGCCGAGCGTGACGCGAGGCGGCTGCGCGAACAACTCGAGGAGCGCGAGGAAGAAAACGAAACCATGCGCCGCGAACTGGTGCAAATGCGCAAGGATCGCGAAGACATACGAGGCCGGGTGGAAAAGATGTTGGGCCAGATGGATAGTCTGACCCATGAACAGGCGGCGAGCTGAACGGTGACGGCGAACATTCGTCCGGCAAATATATGCCGGGCGGCGATGCGGCCGGAAGAAATCCGCCGAGGAGTGATATGGCCACTGCGAGCAAAGAACCTCCGACCAATGTGTTGACGAAGGATACGTTGACGAAACCTGTTCAGGCCCGAGAAACGCCGCCGACCAGCACCGGCAGCGTGCGAGTCGAGATCTTCGACCAGGTATATAACCTGCGCGGTTCTGACGCGGATTATATTCTGAAGCTCGCCGAGTACGTGGACGGCAAGATGCGCGCCGTATCTGAACAGACAGCTACGGTCGATTCGGTGCGCCTCGCGGTATTGGCGGCGCTGAATATCGCCGATGAATATCATCTGCTGAAGCGGCAACTGAAGACGCCTTCGCCCGATACGCGACAGCGCGCCAGCAAACTGGCAAGTGCGCTCGACGAAGTTTTGCAGGATACGCGGCGCACGGGTTGAATCGCAGAGCCAAGCTATTTCTGAGCTGGCGAAATCGATCGTAACATTCGGTTCATCCTCCAGGCACGGCCGCAGCGCAACCTCTAGCAAACTTCTTGCCAACTATTTTGCATTTTCCTCTTGCGAATTTCTTCGCGGTTTCCTAGCATCCAGAGTGAAAGCTGACCTGCGGAGTTGGTGATGGTGGTAACCGATTTTTGAACCAATGCCGAATGAACGGGGACTCGACTCGCAAAAAGATCCGGTGTGCCGTGTTCCGCCATGCGGAAAGGCCTAATGGGTCGCGGCGGGTTCCCACCGTCTGAGACGGGTTCATTCTCGGCCCACCACACGGCTCAGTGGGTCGGCTTTTATTGCTCTCGCGTTCCCTGAACGGGCGATGCGCCCGTCGCTCCCCCTCTGCTCCACCGGGAATCGCTCCTCTGCTAGACTCTGATTAGACCTTTGGAGCATCTAAACTAGCGTGTTTCCCAGACTTTTTCATATTGGCAGCTTCTACCTGCCCACCTACGGCGTGCTGGTCGCGACAGGCGTGCTGATCGGGCTTTGGATCAGTGTGCGTAATTCCGAGAAACAGGGCATCAACGGCGATGATGCCTGGAATCTCGGCATTCTGGTTGTCCTTGCCGGAATTATCGGCGCGAAGATTCTTTACATCGTCAACGACTGGAGCGCTTACCGCAATAACTGGCATGAGATTTTCAGCATCAACACCCTGCAGGCGGGAGGCGTATTTTCCGGTGGACTGATCGCCGCGCTCCTGGCGGCGGCCTGGTACATGCGGCGTCATCACATGCCGGTGCTCCGCACCACGGATGGCTTCGCTCCCGGCCTGGCCTTCGGCCACGTCCTGGGAAGATTTGGTTGTTTCTCGGCGGGATGCTGTTACGGCAAACCGACAAGTCACTTCTGGGGCGTCATCTTCACGAACCCTCTGGCGAATTCGGTCAGTGGAACTCCCCTCGGCGTCAGGATTGAACCGACACAGCTGATCGAAGCCGCAGCAGAGTTTTTCAATTTTCTGCTGTTGACCTGGCTGCTCAAACGCAAGAAGTTCGATGGGCAGGTGTGGGGCACCTTCATGATCCTGTACGGAATCGAGCGTTACTTCATCGAGTTCCTGCGCGACGATCCGGGACGCGGTGAAGTCTTCGGCGGCCTGATGACGGGAACCCAATTGATTTCGATTGTGCTGGTCATTGGCGGCGGATTGATCTGGTGGCTGAAGAGCGGCACTCAGCATTCAGCACTCAGTCCTCAGAAATCTGGGACAGCTTGATGGACAGGACCTTGCTGACCCTCAGATGGGGTTGCTCAGCGGTGGTCGGGATAGCAATACTTTGTTGGGCGAGAGGACTTTCACTCCGCTATAACGCCTGGACGACAGGCTTCCGAGAACGCAACCCGCATATTAATCCACCGCCGACACCGGAGTGGCGTGAAAGAAACACGAAGATCATGACTTGGATATTTCGCCTTTTCGGGGCATACCTGGCGTTGCTCTCAGCCCTGGCGTTAATTGGAATCCGACATTCAAACTGATCGGCTATCAAATTCTCCTTGCACTTGCGGGCTGAGTGCTGAATGCTGAGTGCTGCATGCCCGACTTCCCCATCACTCTGACCGCATCTCCCGAAGCCGCCGGGCAGCGTCTGGACCAATATCTGGCGACGCAACTTTCAGATGTCAAGCAGACAGAGATCAGCCGGGCCCGCGTGCAGCAACTCATTGCCAAGGGCGAGGTCCTGGTGAACGGAGAAGCCGCCAAAGCCTCGCTGCGACTGAAGGGCAGTGGAGAAGAGCAGATCACGGTCACTGGGCCGCCCCATGCTCCCCCGCTGCGCGCCATTGCGGAAGAGATTGCGCTCGACATCGTCTATGAAGACGACGACCTGGCGATCGTCAACAAGCCGGCGGGCATGATGGTGCATGCCGGAGCAGGAGCGACCGAAGATGCGCGCAACCGCGGA
>Ga0302324_100012242_pt1 | contig 17503 bp, 13 predicted proteins | sample Palsa_T0_1_FD_201949 | JGI IMG/M metagenome (GOLD analysis project Ga0302324, IMG submission 201949) | Peat permafrost microbial communities from Stordalen Mire near Abisko, Sweden - Palsa_T0_1 | ecosystem: Environmental > Terrestrial > Soil > Palsa > Peat permafrost | place: Sweden: Abisko...
CCGAGCAAGGCATGGGGGATACGCTGCAATTCTGCCGCTATATCTCGTTGGTCGCCGCGCGCAATCCGGCCGAGATCGTGTTCGAAGCTCCAGCGCCCCTGCTGCGTGTGATGACCGCCAGCTTCAGCGGCGACCGGCTGCGCATCGTGCCGATGGATCCGGGCTTTCCGGGCGGCGACAGCCTGCCGCCGTTCGACCTGCACTGTCCGCTGATGTCGCTGCCGCTGGCCTTCGGCACCGCGCTCGACACCATCCCGGCCGGCGCGGCCTATCTGCGCGCCGATCCGGCCATGGCGACGCGTTGGCGCGAGCGCTTCGCGGCCGAGCGCCGGGCACGGGTCGGCCTGGTGTGGGCCGGCGGGGTGCGGCCCGGGATACCCGAGGCGGTCGCCACCGATCGGCGGCGCAGCATCGCGCTGGCGCAACTGGCGCCGCTCGCCGAGATCCAAGATGTCGCGTGGTACAGCCTGCAGAAGGGCGCAGCGGCGTCCCAGGCGCTGCAGCCGCCGCCCGGGATGGCCGTGGTCGACCCGATGGACGCGGTCGAGGATTTCGCCGACACCGCGGCGCTGGTGGCGGCGCTCGACCTCGTGATCAGCGTCGACACCTCGGTCGCGCACCTGGCGGCCGGGCTGGGCAAACCGGTCTGGCTGCTGTCGCGGTTCGATGGGTGCTGGCGCTGGCTGCTCGACCGCGACGACAGCCCTTGGTATCCGACATTGCGGCTTTATCGCCAGGATACCCCCGGCGATTGGGCGCCGGCGATCGAACGCCTGCGCCGCGATCTCGCGGCCTGGGTCGAGGCCCGCCCGCGCGGCTGATGCCGCAGCGGAACGCCCTTAATTGGGTCGCCTGCGTATTAATCAAATATTCACCCATGTTTGACTAGATTGCGCGCGCTCAGTCAGTGCCAAAAACGGGTCGTCGAGCGGGCGGCAAGACCGCGAATTGTTCGATCCCCGTCTGGGTGTGTTTTTGCTCAATGAACCATGGAGTGGTCTGCGATGACCTCGGCCGTCCAGCAGCAAGTTCCCGACAAGCGCTTGGCCGCCTACGCCAAGACGAACAGCGTCGTCAGAACGCCGCGCGAACAGGAGCGAGACATCATCGCCCTGGTGACGCAGCGCCTGCGGGCCGCGGCGTCAGCAAAGGATGACGCGATCCTGCTGGCGCGCGCCGTGAGCGACAACACAACCGTGTGGTACATCCTGATCTCGGATCTCGCCAGCGAGGGCAACCAACTGCCGATCGAGCTGCGCGCCCAGATCGTGTCGGTCGGGCTCGCGGTGATCCGCGAATGCGAGAAGTTGAACAAGTCCGATGTCGACCTCGATTTCCTGATTTCGATCAACCAGGCGATCATCGAGGGGCTCAACGACTCGTCCAACCCGTGATGCCGTGACCGCCGGCTCCGTATGTCCAGCTGATCCGATGACGCTCGAACCCGCCACCGCCAATGGATCGTCGCCGCCGAGCGAGATCTATCTGCTCATCAAGGCGGATTGGGTGGTCATCCATGCCGCGGCGCGCGACGACGCCTGGATCCGGCGCTGCCTGGAATTTTGTCCGCAAGCCGCCTACACCGTGTTTCCCTACGACGGTGGCGCTCACGCCGGGCTCGAGCGCAGCTTGGCGCCGAGCGGCGAGCGCCTCCATCTCGGCGCCGCGCCGCTGGGCCGGCCGTCGGAGGCAGGCGCGGCCGGATCGATCCGAGCGCTCGACGAGCTGCGGGCCGAACGTGGCCTGCGCCACATCCACTATCTCCGGATCGACACGCCCGAGGCCGCGACCGCCATCGTGCTCGGCGCCAAGAAGGCGCTGCACCATTCGCGCATCGACATGATCGAAATCGCCGGTCGGCCCGACGGCGCCGAGGGCCTCTCGACGGTGGCCTTCATCCTGTTGCGCCACGGCTATGTCGTGATGCGGGTCGACGGCAACGAATTCAAGCGGCTGTCTCAGGCCGATCTCGCCGCCTCGCGCTGGACCGGCAACACGCTCGCAATCCACCAGCGGCTGCTCGCCAACTTCACCGAGGCCGATCTCGACATCCTCGACCTGCCGGCGCTGCTCGACCAACACGGCATCACGACCCGGGGCGTCATCCATGTCGGCGCCCACGAGTGCGAGGAGCTGCCGACCTACCTCAAGCTCGGCGCCAAGCACGTCCTCCTGGTCGAGGCCAACCCGATCCTGGCCGAGCGGCTGCGCAACCGCGCCAAGATGGTCGCCGAGGTCACGGTCGCCCATTGCGCAGTCAACGACGTCGACGGCCCGGTCGACCTGCATGTGATGTCGAAGGACGAGTCGAGCTCGATCCTGCCGCTCAAGCTGCACCAGAAATTCTATCCGAGTGTCGTCGAGGACGAGGTCATCCGGGTGCCCGGCCTGCGCCTCGACCGGCTGATGGCTTCGCTGGCGCTCGACGCCGCCGACTTCAACGTCATGTGCGTCGACGTTCAGGGCGCCGAGCTGCGCGCGTTGCGCGGCGCGGCCAAGACCCTGGAGGCGATCGACGCGGTCAGCGTCGAGATCAATTTCGCCGAGCTCTTCGCCGACTGCGCCCAGGTCGAGGACATCGACGATTATCTCGGCGATTGCGGGTTCGACCGCGTCGCGACCTTGACGCCCTACCACCCGGCGTGGGGCGACGCGCTCTATGTCCGCCGGCAGCGTGCCGCCCCGATCAACCGATCGCCATGATGGCCCCGTTGCACGCCGCTTATCCAACAACCACGCGCTCACGCCACAAGGATTGCCGCCATGCAGACCAGCACCCTCAAGCAACCTGCTAACCCGCCCGCCGATCCCGGCGTCGAAAAGGAAGCCCAGCTCCACGCCTCTCTCGGCCAGCTCCTGCTGCGCCAGGAACGCTATGCCCAGGCAATCAACGAGCTGACAGCCGCGCTCGACGTGCGGCCGGAAAACGCCGGTTGGCTGGCATCGCGCGCCGAGGCCCACGAGCACTCCGGGGCCATCTTCAAAGCGGTCGAGGACGCCGCGAGCGCCGTGCTGGTCGAGCCGAAGAATGCGGAACATGCCGCGTTGCTCGCGCGCGTCTTGCAGCGCAGCGGCAAGCATGACGAGGCGGTGCTGAGCTGGGCCGAGGCGATCCGGCTCGACGGCGAGAAGCTGGCCTACTATGAGGGCCTGGCGCACGCCATGTGGGTCAAGGGCAGCCTCGACGCCGCGGTCGAGATCTACGAGAAGCTGCACACGAGCTTTCCACAGACCGAGTCCTACTACGTGCTCGCCGCCGAGATCCACATGCAGCTGCGCAAGCCGGAGCGGGCGGCCAACGTCTGCAAGGCCGCGATCGAGCGCGGCGTGAAGACCGCGTACGTCTATCGCGCCTACGGCAACGCCATGCTGATGACCGGCGACAAGATCAAAGCCAGCGAGCTGTTCCGCAGCGGTTTGGCGATCGCGCCCAAGGACGGCTATCTGATCCACATGCTGGCAGTCGCCAGCGGCGAGAACCCCGAGCGCGCGCCCGAGGACTACATCCGCGCGGTGTTCGACGCCCGCTCCGACACCTACGAGTCGTCGGCGCTGTTCCGGCTCGGCGTTCGCGTCCCGGGCCTGTTTCGACGTGAGATCCTGCGCATTCGCCCCAAGCTCGATCCGAGCCGCCCGGCGGCCCACAAGCTGTCGGCGATTCTCGATCTCGGCTGCGGCACCGGCCTGATCGGCGCGCTGACCTACGACCTCACGGCCTATCTCAAGGGCGTCGACCTGTCGCGCAACATCGTGCGCTACGCCCAGCTCAAGGGCATCTATCACGAGATCGAGATCGCCGACGTCGTCGCCAGCATGAACTCCGATCCGCGACTCTACGAGTGCATCCTGGCCGGCGACGTGCTGTGCTATCTGGGCGAGCTCAAGCCGGCCTTCGACGCCGCGTTCAAGCGCCTGCTGCCGAGCGGCCTGTTCGTCCTCAGCCTCGAAGGCGGCAGCGAATCCTGGCGCGCCGACATCGCGGCCGGCGTCAGCACCGACCGCTACCGGCTGCAGGACACGGCGCGCTACGCGCACGCCCTGCCCTATATCGAGCAGACCGCCAAGGCCGCCGGCTTCGAGGTCGTGCAGATCTGGCCGGAGATCCTCAACACCGAGGATGACGTCGATCTCCCCGGCTACGTGATCAGCCTGCGGCGGCCGCTGAGCTAACCCCACCCGGATCGCCGGCCGCGCTCCCGCCGGGAGATCGGTCGGCGGTTCCTCCGGGCCGCCTCCGAGCGGCCCTCGGCAACCCGGCGCGTCCCGATGGAAAGCCTGCTCCTGCTGTCCCACGGCATGCTGGCGCCGCCGCTCTGCGACGTTCTACGGCGCTACAATCCGGCACTGATCATCGTGTGCGCCGGGGACGGTGAGCAGCTGCGCAACGCGTTCGACACGGCAGGGCGGTTCGACCGCCTGATCGCCTTCTGCACCGAGACCATCGTGCCGGCGGCGATGCTCGCCGACCTGGGCGGCCCGGCCTATAATTTTCACCCGGCGCCGCCGGACTATCCCGGCTCGCACCCCGCCAGCTTCGCGATCTACGACGGCGTCACGCGGTTCGGCGCGACCGCGCATGAAATGGTCGAGCGGGTCGATTCCGGCCCGATCGTCGACGTCGAATGGTTCGACGTCGAGTCCGACATCGGCGTGCTCAGGCTCGAGGACAAGGCCGGCGAAGCCGCCGCGCGCCTGTTCTGGCGCCTCGCCCCGGTCTTGGCGCAGTGCAGCCAGAAGCTGCCGCTCGGCAATTTACGCTGGGGCCCGCGCAAGACCACGCGCAAGGATTTCCGTGCCATGGGGATGGTCGATCCATCGATCAGCGCCGCGGAGTTCGAGCTGCGCTGGCGAGCCTTCGGCGCGCGCGACCCGACAATCATGCAGGTCGCGCTCCATGGACGGCGCTTCGCGCTGGCCGTCGACGACCCGCCCGGCCCGACCGCCAAGCCGGCGTGACGGCCGGCTAGTGTCGCAAATGGTTCAATGTAATCAAAAGTTTGTCAGCAACTTACCAGGCTTCTGTAATCCCGGCGCCGCATCCGCGCCGGCGTGCCGGCTGCCGATCCGCTGTTTTTCATTAAAAACCATTTTGATTCAACACTCAAACGGCTTGACAAAACTGCCGCCGATCGACCACATATCTGTAAGCTTTATCTCCAAAAGGGAGATTGGTTGTGGTGGACGTGTCGCATTTGGCAATGTCAGGGTCTGTCGCGGCGGTGATTCAGCCGCTGAGCCTCCCGTTTACGCCGGTGCATGGTCCGTCGTCACAGGCACAAACTCAGATCAACCTCAACGCGCCGTCCTATGTGAGCCCGGCGATCACGTTCGATTCAGCCGCCAACGTGGTGGTCTTCACCTATCGCAGCGCCGGCAAGGTGACCGAGCAGATCCCGTCGAGCGTCGTGCTGTCGCGCTACCAAGCGGTCGACGAAACTGGAGTTCCCAGCCCGACCGTGCCCGTCGCGGCGCCTCCGGCCCAATTGACCGCCGACAAGCCGCCGCCGAGCGCCGCTCCGCCCGGCCCGACGACATCCCAGCCGGCACCGACAGGGCCGATCGGCGGTCCCGGCGCGACCACGCCAAGCTTCGGAACGATCGCCTAGCACCGGCTTTCCCGGAACATCGGGGCGTCGGACGCCAACAGCAGCCGCCCGATCCGCGGAAAAAGCCGCCAATCGCGCCGCGTCGATGGACCGGCCATCGCGGCGCGACGGGCGCTTCCGATGCAGCGCCCGAGTTCGGCTAGGATCGGACGCCATGATCCCACCCGACGCGATCAAGCGCGGCTAGCGGCGTGCCGCGCCCATCCCGCAACCGGCCGCCGTCGCCCGGCCTCGATATCGGACAAGCGCTCGCGGAAGGCGCGGCGCTGCGTCAGCGCGGGATGCTCGCCGAGGCCGAGGCGCTCTACCGGGCGGCGCTGGCGACCGATCCCGACCATAGCGGCGCGCTGCACGCTCTCGGACTGTTGCGCGCCGGCCAAGGCGGACTCGACGAGGCGATCCGGCTGCTGCGCAAAGCCGCCGAGCGTGCGCCACGGTGGGGAACGGCACACAATGATCTAGGCGCCGCGCTGCAGGCGGCGGGACGACACAAGCAAGCGGTGCCCAGCCATCGGCGCGCGATCGTGATCGAGCCGGACGACGCCAGCGCGCATTTCAACCTCGGCGCGGCGCTTCATGCGCTGGGCCGGCTCGACGAGGCGCTGACCGCCTACCAGGCAGCGCTCGCGCGCCGGCCCGCCTTCGCCGAGGCGGCGCATAATCTTGGCGAGGTGCTGGCCGCGCAGCGGCGCCCCCAGGCGGCGGCGGAATGGTTCGCGCGCGCGCTCGAGGTCGGGCCCGCGGTGGCGGACACGCACAATAAGCTGGGCATGGCGCTCGTGGCGGCGGGGCGCCGCGACGAGGCGGTCGCCTGCTTCAGGCGCGCGGTCGCGCTCCGTCCGGACCATGTCGAAGCCCACAACAATCTCGGCGGCCTGCTCCACGAGCTCGGCCGGATGGCGGAGTCGGCGGACGCCTTCGCGGCGGCGGTCGCCGCCAATCCGGGCCAGGCCGATCTCCACAGCAACCGCGCCGTCGTGCTGGCAGCGCTCCAGCGCCACGAGGACGCGGCCGCGAGCTGTGAGCGGGCGATCGCCCTGCAGCACGATCTCGCCGAGGCACACAACAATCTCGGCAGCGCGCTGCGGGCGCTCGGTCGGTTGGAGGCGGCGCTCCCCTGCTTCGAGAAAGCCGTCGCGCTCCGACCCGGCTACGCCGAGGCGCTCAACAACCTTGGCGCATTGCTGCACGCGACGGGCCGGTCCGACGCGGCGATCGCGTGGTTCGAGAAAGCGGTGGCGATCAAGCCGCACGACGCCGAGATCCAGAACAATCTCGGAGCCGCGTTGGCGACGCTCGATCGCCCACGGGAGGCGATCGCCCGGTTCGAGGCAGCGCTCGCCATCCGGCCCGACGATGTCGCGGCGCTCAGCAATCTCGGCTTTGCCTTGTCGAAGCTGGAACGCGAGACGGAGGCGCTCGGCTGTTACGAGCGCGCCTTGTCGATCGATCCTGCTCACGCCGATACCCATCGCAATCTGGGCGCGGCGCTGCTGACGCTGGGGCGTCTCGACGAGGCACGCCACGCGATCGAGACCGCGGTCGCGCTCGAGCCCGACCGCATCGAGCACTATCTCGCGCTGGCCGAGGCGAAGCGGTTCGTGCCCGGCGATCCGCACCTCGCGGCCATGGAGGCGCTCGCGCGCGATCTGGACGGCCATCCGGAGGCGCATCAGACGACGCTCCATTTCGCGCTGGGCAAGGCCTATGCGGATGTCGGCGAGCACGCACGATCGTTCCGGCATCTGCTCGAAGGCAACGCGATCAAGCGGCGCAGCGTCGTCTACGACGAGGCCGCGACCTTGGACTGGTTCGAGCGCATCCCGCGCGGGTTCGCTCCGGCAGTGATGGAGCGTCTGCGCGGCCACGGTGACCCGTCGTCGACGCCCGTGTTCATCGTCGGCATGCCGCGCTCGGGCACCACGCTGGTCGAGCAGATCCTCGCGAGTCATCCCGAAGTCTTCGGCGCCGGCGAGATCGAGGATTTTCGCATCGGGATGGCGCGACTCGTCGGACCGGATGGCGCGCCGCTGGTCTTCCCCGAGCTGGCGGGCGGCATCACGGGCGCGCAGCTACGCGAACTCGGCACGACCTACCGGAGCCGTCTGTCGGCCGCCGCGCCCACGGCCGCGCGCATCACCGACAAGCTGCCGCTCAATTTCGCCTGTGCAGGGCTGATCCACCTGGCGCTGCCCGGCGCGCGCATCATCCATGTGCAGCGGCATCCAATCGATACTTGCCTGTCGTGCTTCGCGACGAGTTTCTCCGCCCATCAGCCGTTTAGCTACGAGCTCGGCGAGCTCGGCCGCTATTATCGCGCCTATGAGGCCGTGATGGCGCATTGGCGCGGCGTGCTGCCGGTCGGCGTGATGATCGAGGTGCGCTACGAGGACGTGGTCGATGATCTCGAGGGCCAGGCACGCCGGCTGATCGCCCATTGCGGCCTTGCCTGGGATCCGGCTTGCCTGGATTTCCACACGACCCAGCGGCCGGTCCGCACCGCCAGCCTGTCTCAAGTGCGCCGGCCGATCTATCGCGGCTCGGTCGCGCGCTGGAAGCCGTACGAGCATTTGCTATCGCCCCTGATCGAGGCGCTGGGCGGCGACCGCGCAGACGACGATCGGGCGGGCGTCAGCCCGCGACGGCTCGAATCCGGTCCATGACCAGCCGTTCGACCGCCTGAAAAATTCGCGGCACGTATTGGTGCTTGTAGGGATAGAGCTCGATCGGATCCCATAGATGCACCAGCATCGCGGCGTCGATCTCGAACACGAGCACGCTTCCGTCGGCGTCGATCGCGCAATCCAGGCCGCAATAGTCGAGCCCGCAGCGCGCGGCGATCGCCTGCAGCGCCGCGAGCGCGCGCGGCGCGAACGCGCTCGACAGATCGGCGAGGAAGCGCGACTCCTCGTCGCGCATCCAGGCGAACTCGGCCATGTCGGCATTGAGATAGTGGATCATCCAGCGCCGCGAGATCGCCAGGTGGCACGGGTACGGCACCCCGTCGACGAATATCACGCGGTATTTGCGATAATGCCCGTCGGCGCTGCGATAATCGACGAACGGCGCGACGTAGTACTCGGCTGGCGCGACCCGTGCGAGATAATCGTCGAGCGCCGCCGGCGTCTCGATCCGTTCGAGATCGACGCCGGCATGCGATTCGAGCGGTCGGATCACGACCGGCAAGCTCACGCCGTGGCGTTCGAGCACCGTCGTGGGTCGGTCTTCCAACAGCGCGGCGCGCGTCAGGCGCAGGGTCGGCGGGAACCGGCAGAACTCGAGGTCGGCGAACAGGCGCGGAGCGTTGTCGCGCGACAGCAGGCGCACCCGCGCCGGGGCGTTGAGCGCCGGCTTGGCCTGGCCGGCGATGAAGCGCTCGGCGGACGCCAGCAGCGGCAGCGCGCGCTGCGACTCGGAGATCGCGTTGAAGACCAGATCGTAGGGCGGCAGGGTCGTCATCGCCGGCAGCGGCCGCCCCTCGACCAGATAGAGATCGTGCAAGGTGAAGCGCGCGCGGTCGAACAGCAGGTCGAGCGGTATATTGGTCTGCAGGTCGCCCGGCGCCTTGAGGACCAGGATGGCGGCGTCCGGCTTCGGGCAGGTGCACGGCAGGGAGAACAGCTGGCAGATCTCGAGCGCGGCCGCCTGATGGGCGAGCGCGGCGTCGCGCTGCTGCACCACCTGGAGGAGCTGAAACAAAGCCATGTGGGCTTGCACCGACCGCGGATCGAGCCGAACCACGGCGCGGAACGCCTCGATCGCGCCGGCCTGGTCGCCCTTGTTCAGGCGGGCGAAGGCGAGGCCTGAATGCGCCGGCAGAAGATCGGGGTCGAGCTCGATCGCCCGCCCGAACGACGCGATCGCGGCGTCGGCCTGGCCGCCCTGGAACAGCACGAAGGCCAGGTTGTTGTGCAGGAGCGCGTCGTTGGGCGCGACCGCGAGCGCCTCGCGGAAGGCCGTCGCGGCGTCGCTCCAGCGCCCCTCGGCCGCCAGGGTTTCGCCCAGCCGGGCCGTCGCGATCGCCTGCTCGACCGCGCTCACCGCGTCGCCGCGCGGCCGAGCGATCGCTCCAAGGCGCCGCACAGGATCTGCCCGAGGGTGATGTGCATCTCCTGGATCCGCGCGGTCGTGCTGGATGGCACGATCAGGAGCGGGTCGGCGAGCCCGATCAGGTCGCCGCCGCCGCGGCCGCTCAGCGCGGCGGCGACCAGCCCCATCGCACCCGCGGTCTGCAGCGCAAGCGTGACGTTGGCGCTCTTGCCCGACGTCGTGATCCCGATGGCGACGTCGCCCGGCTTGCCGAGCGCCTCGATCTGGCGGGAGAACAGCTGCTCGAAACCGAAATCGTTGCCGATCGCGGTCAAGGCCGAGCTGTCGGTGGTCAGCGCCAGCGCCGCCAACGCCTGCCGGTTGTGGGCGTACCGCACGGTCAGCTCGGTGGCGAGATGCTGGGCGTCGGCGGCACTGCCGCCATTGCCGAAGAACAGCAGCTTGCCGCCGTGTGCCAAGGCGTCGCGGCTCGCTTCGTAGAGCCGTTGGAACGCTCGCCCGAGCTCGCCGGCGGTCGCGCTCGCCACCACCGCATGCTCGGCGAACTCCGCGGTGTAATAGGCCGCGCTATCGAAATCGGACATGCCTCGGTCCATCCTGCCAACTCAGCTCGAGCCGGGCCATCGAACGCTTACGCGTGGTCCGCCGCCCGCGCTCCGCTCACGCCGCGAAGCTACGCTCGGGCAGGCGCCAATGCCACGGCTTTCCGGCGCCGCCAGAGGGTTTCGAGTCGGCGTTGCGACGACCCGGCAGGACTTGCCGGCCGACCAGCAGTCCTTGCCCGCCGAAGCCCGTCACGGATTGGGGATGAGTCCGATAATGATAGATATTTCAATCGATTACCGAGCCGCCCAAACCTGGCGTAGCGGTTGCATGAGGGCACCTGCGATTGTTTTGGTGGCCCGATGGATGTTTCACCGGTTGGCCTAGGCTCGATCGAGCCCAGTGCCCCAGCGACGTCCGACGTGCCGGACTCCGGTGCCCAGCAGTTCGACGAGCTGTTGGCGGGGGGGACCGGTTCGGCGGCGCCCGCTACTGCGTCCCCTGGGCCGCAGCCTGCCCCGCCACCGCGGGCGCCCACGAACTTGCCCGGCGGCAGCCAGACCGTATCGAATCCGCCGGCTGCCACCGACGCCAACTCAGCCAACGCCACCGGCGGCAACGGCCCGGGCCCGGCCGGCGGCAATGCCGGCGCCGGCCCAACCAGCCAATCGGCGGGTACCGCCAGCCCAACCGACACGACGGCCGATCGGACGACGGATCCGACGACCGGTCCGACGGTATCGGCGCTGACCGGGGCGCCGACGCCACCGTCCAAGCCGACTCAATCCGCCGACACGACCGGCAGCACGACCAAGGGCGGCAGCGACGGCAAGACCAAGACCGACCCGACCGCCGCGGTGGTGCCCGCGGCGGTGGTCGCAACCATGATAGTCGCGGCGGCGGCCGCCGCCGAGCCGACCAAGTCTGACGGGCAAACCGATTTCACAGCCGGCACGGAAAAGGCCGCTGCGCCGCAATCGACGGAGCCGCAGCCCGACCTGGCAGCGGCGCTTGGCGGCGCGGCCGCGGCCGGCGCCAAGGGCGCGGCACGCGGCACCGCCACCGACGGCGAAAGTGCCGTCGCCGCCGCTTCAGCCCAATCGAAGGCCGCTGCGGCCGCCGCGTCGGGCACGGCTTCCAGCGCGGCCAGCACGCAGGCCGCCTCGGCGTTCACCGCGGTCGCCGGCGCCAAAGCGACCTCCGGCAATGCGACCGCCGCACCGGCCAGCGGTTGGGGCAAGACCGCGGCCGAGTCCCTGGCGCAGTCCAACAGCACCAACGCGGTGGTCAAGACCACCCCGAGCAACGCCGGCCAGGACGCCGCCGAGTCGGCGCTCGGCGACCTGCCGGGCGGCAATGCCGCCGTGGCTGCCGAAGCCCCGGCGACCGGCGGACCCGCGGCGACCAGCGCGCTGTCGGGCGAGACTCTGCTGGCCTCGCACCTCGCCGAAGCGGCCCATGCCGCCGAAGACATCGCCGCGACCGACCCGACCGCGGACCTCGGTGCACCGACCGATGGCGAGGCCAACGCGCTGGCCGCGAACGGCGCGCCGGCGGCCAATCCCACGCCGACCACAGCGGCCGCGAGCGAAGCGCCGCCGCCGCGCCCCACGCCGGCGTTGCAGCCGCTGCTCGACCAGGTTCTGCCGACCTTGAGCGAGGCCGCGACCGCCGACACCGGCGGCAGCTTCACGATCCAGTTGCGGCCGCCCGAGCTGGGCAAGGTCCAGGTCAATCTCAAGATCGACGAGGACGGCCACGTCACCGCCTCGATCATGGCCGATCGCCAGGACACGCTGTCGCTGTTGCAGCGCGACTCGCACCAGCTCGAGCAAGCGTTGAGCGACGCCGGGCTGACCGCGAACAACGGCGATCTGCAATTCTCGCTGAGTGGCGACAGCCAGGGCACCGGCTTCGACGAGTCGGCCGGCAGCAGCTACAACGCGGGTATCGCCGCCGCCGCCGCCACCACGGTCAACGAAAGCGCGGCGCCGACCGTCACGAGACAGGTCGGCGGCCTCAGCCTCGTCGATGTCCATGTCTAGCCGCCGCAGGATTCAGGAAGGACCGATCCGATGACCAGCGCCCCCGTCAACAGCACAGCCGCGGCCTTGGCCAGCGCGTCGAGCGCCAGCAGCGCCTCGAGCGCGAGCAGCGCCAGCACGAGCAGCACGAGCAGCGGCAACGCGCTGACCAAGCTGTCGTCGGACCTCAACGACTTTCTGCAGCTGCTGACCACGCAGCTACAGAACCAGGATCCGCTGTCGCCGATGGACTCGACCCAGTTCACCGCGCAGCTGGTCGCGTTCACCGGGGTCGAGCAGCAGATCGGCACCAACTCCAAGCTCGATACCTTGATCGGCGTCGATCAGGGCAGCCAGCTCGCCGGCGCGGCGAACTTCATCGGCGATACGGTCCAGGCGCCGAGCGGCTCGATCTCGCTCGACTCGAGCGGCACCGCCTCGCAGATCGGCTACAACCTGCCGAGCGCCGCATCGGCCGTCACGATCACGATCACGGACAGCAGCGGCAATACCATCAGCAGCGGCAGCGGCCCGACCACGCAGGGCGCGAACATCGTCGCCTGGAACGGCCAGGACAGCAGCGGCAACACGCTGGCCGCCGGCACCTACACGTTCACGGTCAGCGCGCTCGACCAGAGCCAGAATCCGATGAGCAACGTCACGACCTCGATCATCGGCACGGTCACCAACGTGGCATCGAGCTCGACCGGCGGCACGCAGCTGTCGATCGGCAGCGTCACGGTGCCGCTGTCGACGGTGACCTCGGTGCAGAAACCGAGCTCGTCGAGCTCGAGCAGTTCGTCTTAACCCGCGCAGCGGCGCGATCGACAGGAATCCAGGACGAGGAGCAAGACAATGGGTGTTTATGGAGCCCTTTTCTCAGGTGTGTCGGGCCTGAAGGCCGACGGGCAGGAGATGGGCATCATCTCGGACAACATCTCGAACGCCAACACGGTCGGCTACAAGGCGAGCGAGGACAAGTTCGAGACCTTGGTGACCTCGCCCGCCACCACGACGACCTACACGCCGGGCGGCGTGCTCAGCCGGCCGTTCTCCGCCGTCAGCGCCCAAGGGCTCTTGGAGGCGACCGCGTCGCAGACCGACATCGGCATCACGGGCAACGGCTTCCTGCCGGTGACCAGCAGCGTCAGCACCAGCGGAACGCTCGACGCGACGGTGAGCAACGTGTTCACCCGCGCCGGCTCGTTCACGGTCGACAAGAACGGCAACCTGGTGAATTCGGCCGGCTATTACCTGCTCGGCGTGCCGATCAACCAGACGACCGGCCAGCCGTCGATCTCGAACCCGTCCGTGCAAGCTTTGTCCCTGGTCAATGTCGGCACTCTGACCGGCATCGCGAAGGGCACCTCCACGCTGTCGATCGGCGCCAACCTGCCGGCGGTTCCCACCGAGAGCACGCCGCTGTCGGTCGGCGGCACGATCAATAGCGCGGCCGCGCTGGCCGTGACCGATGCCAGCACCTACACGGTCTACAGCTCGACCGGCAACGCCTACACCTTGTCGAACGTCAAATACGCCGCGGCCGCGGCGGCCGGCGTACCGCCCTCGACGACGGTGACCGTGACGGCGAAGATTGCGGCGATCGGCACCTCGCCTGCCCCGGTCGCGACCGCCATCACGCTCGGCACCTTCGTCACCACCGCCTCGGGATCCACCTTCACGGCCGGCACCGGCGCCTCGTTCACCGACAACTCGACTTACCTTCCGACGATGGACGGCTCGGCGCTGAAGCTCAGCAACACGACCGCGATCAGCAGCCTGGCGGTCGATCCGCAGGATGTCACCGCGGTCGTCTATGACAGCCTGGGCGTGGCCAACAACCTGACCCTCGAGTTCAGCCGCTTCGATCCCGCCGGCGCGACCCAAAACGAGTGGGTGGCGACGATCAAGAGCATGACGGTCGAAGCGACCGGCGCGAACGCGACCAGCGCAGTCCTGCCCCAATACATCAACGGCACGGTGGACTCGTCGGCGATCGCGCAGACGCCGGCGGTGGTCGCCGGCTCGGTCGTGCTGTTCAACACCAACGGCACGGTCTCGGCGACCGCTCCGACGACCGTGGGCGCGGTCGCCGGCCTGCCGATGAACGACGGCGCGGCGAATTTCGGCGGCACCGGCTTCACGCTCAGTCTCGGCCAGGCCGGCACGCCGAGCGGGCTGACGCAGTACTCGTCGAAGTTCGACGTGTCGTTCCTGAACCAGAACGGGCTCGCCTTCAGCTTCCGCACCGGGGTCGCGTTCGACGCCAACGGGGTGGTCAGCGCGATCTTCGACAACGGCACGACGATCCCGCTCTACCAGATCCCGCTGGTCAACTTCTCGAACGTCGACGGGCTCGAGGCCGAAACCGGCAACGTCTATCAGCAGACGGTGCAGTCGGGCGACGCGGTGTCGAACTATGTCGGGCTCGGCGGCGTCGGCACGGTGACGCCTTCGACCCTCGAGCAGTCGACCGTCGATCTGTCGACCGAGTTCGCCAATCTGATCATCACGCAACGGGCATTCTCGGCCAATGCGCGCACGATCACGACGGCCGACTCGGAGCTCGGCGAAGTCGTCAACCTGGTCCGCTAGGCCTAGGAGGGGCGCGGAGCTAACTCATGAGCCTGCTGGGCATCTTCGTCACCGGGGTCACCGGGATCAACGCGCAGGCGCAGAAGCTCGGCGCGATCTCGGACAATATCTCGAACGCGAATACGGACGGCTACAAGCCGACCGACGTCGAGTTCCAGACCCTGGTCACCCAGACCGACGCGCCGACGATCCCCGGCTCGACCGGCCCGGAGCCGGTCAACTATGCGCCCGGCGGCGTCATCCCGACGCCCCGGCAGCTCGTCAGCCTGCAAGGTCTGTTGACCTCGACCTCGTCGAACACCGACGTCGCGATCTCGGGCAACGGCTTCTTCGCGGTCACGCCGGAGAGCTCGATCACGGGCTCAGGCACGAGCGCCACGATCGATAAGGGCGCCACGCTCGCGGTCACCCGCGCCGGCTCGTTCGTCATGGACGCCAACGGCCTGCTGACCAACTCGGCGGGCTACACCCTGCTCGGCACCCCGGTCGGCTCGACCTTGCCGACGTCGCTGACCGGGCTGGTGCCGGTGGCGCTCGATCCCGGCCCGACCGTCACGGTGCCAGGCAGCGCGACCACGCAAGTCACGCTCAACGGCAACCTGCCGGCCACCGCGACGCTCGGCTCGAGCAACCAGCTGTCGGTCGGGGTGTACGACTCGGCCGGCGTCGAGTATTCGCTCGGCATCACCTTCACGAACACCGGCACCAATACGTGGACGGCGGCGGCGACCAGCCTGACGCCGGTCAACTCGACGACGGGCGTCACGACCACGGTGAGCTCGACGCCGCAGTCGCTGACGTTCGACAGCAACGGCCAGCTGACCACCAGCACGCTCGGTTCGCTCGGCACGTTCACCCTGTCGAACGGCGCGACCTTGTCGCCCACGTTCAGCTTCGGTGCCAGCACCAGCGGGCTCGGCCTGACCCAGTTCGGCAGCACCTTCGCCAACGGCGACAGCCAGCAGGTCGGCGGCGCCGGCGCGGGCTACCGCACCGGCATCGCGGTGACGAACACCGGCGTGGTGCAGGAGATCTATTCCAACGGCGAGACGATCCCGCGCTATCAGCTACCGGTCGTCACCTACATCAATCCGCAGGGTCTGGAGCCGGAGACCGGCAATGTCTGGATCGCGACCCAGCAATCGGGCAAGGCGGCAATCAACCTGCCGAACACCGGCGGCGCCGGCCAGATCATGCCCGCGGAGCTCGAGCAGTCCTCGGTCGATCTGGCGACCGAGTTCGAGAACATGATCGTCAGCGAAGCGACTTATCAGGCCAATACCAAGACGATCACGACCGCCAATTCGATGTGGCAGACGCTCACCGACCTGCGCTGAGCGCACGGCAGCCACGCTAACGGACCGGGCCCGGATCGCGCCGTGAGCGCGCGCGTCGCGGCAGCGTTAGGACTCTTTAAATAAAATGTCGTACATCCTTACCATCGTAGCTTCACAATTCGAAGGTAGCTGGCGATGGAGCGGCCGTTCCGGCCGAGCGAGACGGGCGGTCCGATCGGGCAATTGATGACGCTCGACGATTTGCCGCCGCCCAACACCAAGCGGTGGGTGATTCGGCGCAAAGCCGAGGTGGTCGCCGGCGTCCGGCTCGGTCTGATCAGTCTCGAGGACGCCTGCCGGCGCTACTCGCTCTCGCTCGACGAGTTCCTGTCCTGGCAGCGCCTGATCGATCGCCACGGGCTGCGCGGCTTGCGCGCCACCCGCGTCCAGGAATATCGCGCGACCCAAGCTGGTGCCAAGCCGGCCGCCGACGGCGACTGACCGGCGTCGGCCGAGGTCGCGCCAGCCCACCCGAGACCCGGCTCGACGCCCCACCGCATGACGAATCCACACTGAATCGGCGCGCGCCCTCACGGGCGGCGGCGCGGCGCGATTTATCACGCCGAGTCAGTATATTGCACGAGGGGCTTCATCCAGGCTTGCCGAGCGAGCGCGTTATGGACTTACATAACCGCCGTTTGATAGGCAATAATTACCTTGGATTAACACAATTTTCACTACCAATTGCTCTGATGGCGTCGCACACCAGGGGCGCTCAGCGCGCAGCCCCCGTCCTGCCGGCGAGAGGTCGATCGCGTGAACGCATTCATCCAATCCCTGCGCAGTCTCGGACCGATCCGCTTGGCGGTGATTGGCGGGGTCGGCGTCGCCATGCTGGCGTTCGTCGTATTCCTGCTGCTGCGCCTCGGCGGCCCGGAAATGGCCGTGCTGTACAGCGAGCTCAACCCGGCGGACGCATCCAAGGTGACGACCCGGCTGGACCAGCTCGGCGTGCCCTACCGGCTGCGCGGCGACGGCACGGAGATCTTGGTGCCGGTCGACTCGGTGCCCAAGACACGCATCACGCTGGCCGGCGAGGGCCTGCCCACCGGCGGCTCGCTCGGCTATGAGATCTTCGACAAGAGCCAGGGCCTTGCGACCTCGAGCTTCGTGCAGAGCATCAACCAGGTGCGCGCCCTCGAGGGCGAGCTCAGCCGGACCTTGAAGGGGATCGACAACGTGCGCGACGCGCGCGTCCATCTCGTGTTGCCGCAGCGCGAGCTGTTCAGCCGCGACCGCCAGGAGCCGACCGCCTCGATCATGCTGCGCATGAACGGGCCGAAGCGGCTCGAGCGCGGCGAGGTGGTCGCGATCCAGCACCTGGTGGCGACCGCGGTCGCCGGGCTCA
>Ga0302324_100012243_pt1 | contig 17502 bp, 14 predicted proteins | sample Palsa_T0_1_FD_201949 | JGI IMG/M metagenome (GOLD analysis project Ga0302324, IMG submission 201949) | Peat permafrost microbial communities from Stordalen Mire near Abisko, Sweden - Palsa_T0_1 | ecosystem: Environmental > Terrestrial > Soil > Palsa > Peat permafrost | place: Sweden: Abisko...
CACCACTCGCAGCACCTCTGCAACTCCTCTTTCGTTCGCCGCCTGCATGATCTCACCAATAGAGAAAGCGCAGGAGGGATCCATTAACTTCAACATGCCGAGATCAGTGAGAAAACGAAATCCAGGCTCCATCGTTTCGATGAGGCTTTTGATTGTTCCCAAATGGTCTTCGAGTTCTTTTTCGCTTACATGACCAGAGTAAGTGAGCTTGAGCACCTGGCTGGATTTGTCGGCTTCAACGTGAATCATCGGGATAAAATCGCATTCGAATGGGCAGAAAGAAACCACTCTACGGCAAAAAGAATCTAGTGCCTGCACCTTGCCCTTGTCGCTTTAGCATCTTGGGATCTTTCTTGAGGAAATCACGGACTCGTATTGGCGCTTGCCCAACCGCATCAGCAATCTTCTTCGCGTTCATCCCATGTGTCCCATTGGCTGCGAACACCTCAAGAATCTTCCGCTTCAAGTCTTCATCGGGAATGGATTCACGACGAATGCGGATTGTCCCAATGGGTGCAGCGTGTCCCGTGAGTGATTCAATCTCCTTTTCCAAATCTGCCACTGCTCGACGTGCCGCGACCAGTTTCTCTTTCAGTTCGAGAATTGCGTCTTCTTTGAGCTGCCGGATCTGAAGTTCGAGTGCTTGGATTTGGTCGAGAGCATTTGCCACGGGTTTATGATCTACCGTTTTTGGACGGGTTCCGTCAAATTCTTTGGAAATACGGCTCTCAGGGTTGAAATGAAGTGGGTGGTGAAAAATCACTTCGTCAACCTCATTCGCTCGATTACGCAACCAATTCCCATTTCGATCCGCCAATCACCCGGACAAAAAACACCGACCCCCGGAAATGGCGTATAAAGCCTCTTTTGGGAGCGGCTATTCTGAAATATCGGGCCGGCGGGATTTGAACCCGCGACCTCTTGAACCCCATTCAAGCGCACTACCAAGCTGTGCTACGGCCCGTCAGAGTAAAATGCGGCTCCATAGCTTCCTATAGGCTTTGGAAATGACGCATTTTGACGGTACGGTGTGGCATTTGTCACAGAAAAATGTCACAGAATCATCCATCCCAATCGGCATCTCCAGCACCTGCAAAGCAACTGTCCAAGCGCAAATCATCGGACATGAAGATTACGGGGCTCTACCGCCGCGGTCAAGTCTGACACGTTATGGGAGAGTCTGTGAGTGATCTTCCAATGAACAGTTCCGTTTCCATTGAAGCATCGCCCCTCGTCACCGTTGCCGCGTATTACTTCCCCGGATTCCACGTTGATCCCCGAAATGAACGGGATATGGGAGAAGGCTTTACCGAATGGAAGCTCGTCAAGGAGGCGCGTCCGCGATTCGAGGGGCACCGGCAACCCAAGGTGCCGTTGTGGGGATACCGGGATGAGGCCGAGCCTGCCGTGATGGAGCAGAATATCGAGGCGGCTTCCAGCCACGGCATCGATTGCTTTCTCTTCGACTGGTACTGGTACGAGGACGCGCCGTTCCTCCAGCGCCCTCTCGACGAAGGTTTCCTCGGTGCATCAAACCTCGACCGAATGACGTTTGCCCTCATGTGGGCCAACCACGACTGGACAAACATCTTCCCGCTTGGCTTGCGCGAAGGCTCTCCTCTTTTGCATCCGGGCGCCGTCAGCGAGCCGGTATTCGCGCATCTCGCAGAGCACATTCTCGAACGCTATTTCTCGCGCCCGAATTATTTGAAGATCGACGGCAAGCCGTACTTTAGCATCTTTCAGTTGCAAAAGTTCCTGGACGGCTTCGGCGGCTTGAACGCCGCGCGGGAAGCGGTGGAGGAGTTCCGAATCCGCGCCGTCAACGCCGGCTTTCCTGGCGTTCACCTCAATACGATGGTCAACCTCTGGGGCGCCCCCCTTCTGCCGGGCGACCCGGTGGTTCAAAATCAGCAAGAGATCATTCATGCCCTTGGGTTTGACAGCCTGACCAGCTACGTCTGGCCCAACACGCTCGGGCCTGAAGATTTTCCGCGGACCGATTACCGGCGCGTTGGGGAAAGAGCCCGGCGCAAATGGGATGAGATCGCGGCTGCTTACGGCATTCCCTATTACCCAAATGTGACGACCGGTTGGGACTGTTCCCCTCGCGCCCGGCAAAAGGACCCATTTGTCCGGTGGGATTATCCGTTTGTGCCGGTTTGTAAAGACAACAACCCCGAAGCCTATCGCGAGGCGCTGGAATCGGCCAGGGAATGGATTCTCCGTCAACCGCACGGTCAGAAGATCGTCACCCTCAATGCCTGGAATGAGTGGACCGAGGGAAGTTACCTGGAGCCGGACGCGGAATTCGGGATGTCCCGCCTGGAAGCGGTGGCCGCGGTGTTTGGCAAGCGTTAATGAAACGGCCTCTTACGGTTTGGGGCTGGGCGCGGGACGCGGGGGCGCGGGCAGGGGCGCCGGCCAATCGTCCGTGCGGAAAGGGGAAGCGGGCAGGCCTTCCTTGTTGTAGAGATTACAGCGCGGCGCATCGGCCCAGCCGTATCGCACGGCGACGGGCTGCGCCACCTGAGAACTCGAAACCACGACAGTGTTTCCGTCGATCTTCGCCTGGGCCTGCACCCAGTTTTGATCCGCGCCGGCGATGGTGAAAGACTCCAGTTCCGTGGTCGAAACCGGATTCTTTGTCATGCTCGATGGAATCCACGGCGCCTGGCCGATGACCAAGCCGCCGCCGGTTTGGGTGAAGCTCACGCGGATCGCAGTTGCCTCCACTTTCATCGAATCGTAGATCGGCCCGGAGTAGACAAGGTCCCGCCCGTAGGCGATGTGCTTCGCCGCAAGGGCCAGGCGCAAGCCGACATCCATCTTGTCCTGCGGATGAATAAAGGTCGGGTCGCCAATGTCGACGGCGGAGGCCATGCCGGTATTCGGCAAGGCGAGCGTCTTCACCTGCGATTCGCGCAGGAGCGCCCAATCCTGACTGGGATGAACGGATTCATCAAAGGAGGCTAGTTGCACGAAGAGAAAGGGGAAATCACCCAAGCCCCAACGCTGGCGCCAGTCGGTGATCATCAAGGGAAACAAGGTGCGATACTCCATCGCCTGGCTTGCATTCGACTCGCCCTGGTACCAGATCGCGCCCTTGATCGCATAGGGAATTAGGGGGGCGATCATGCCGTTGAATAGATTGGACGGCCCGTGGGGACCACCGGTGGGGTCGGCCGGAGCCTGGGGAATGGGCGTGGAAGGCTGAGGCCTGGGAGGTTGCGGCTGGCCCGCGGCCTTCGCCTTGGCAACCGCTTCGTTCCAGTCCTTGAGCGCGGCCTGATAGGATGGATTCACGTCGCGATGCCAGGCATCAAGAGCCGCGCGATAAGCGGCGGTTTGGGCGGGCGCATCGGCCAGGGCTTTGGGATAATGGGCCAAGTTCAGGTTGTACTTATCCACATACCCGTGGAGGGCGGGCTCTTTTTGCAGACCGGAAAGACTGGTCCATGCCTGGGCCTCCGTTCCGCTCCACGAAGCTTCGATCAGGCCTATCGGACGCTTCAGGCTGGTCCGCAATTCGCGTCCGAAAAAATAACCAACAGCGGTGAAATTCTTCGCCGTCTCGGGCGTGCAGACCTGCCAGCTTCCGCCCACGTCGGTTTCCGGCTGCAAGGAGGTCTTGCGTTGAACGTGAAAGAGGCGCAACCCGGGATCGCTGGCCTTGGGCAATTCCCCGCTGGCGTTGTGGGCGCCGCTGAGGGGATATTCCATGTTCGACTGACCGGAGCAAACCCAAACGTCGCCGACCAGGACGTCGCTGAATATGAGCTTGTTCTTGCCCGTCACTGTCATTGTTACCTGCGCGGAACCGGACGGCAGCGCCTGGAGTTCTACTCTCCATTTGCCCTCGGAATCCGCGGTCGCGCTGGCCGACTCCGTGCCGACGGTCACGGTCACCTTTTCACCCGCGTCGGCCGTGCCCCAGACGGGAAGCTTGGCTTCCTGCTGGAGAACCATGTGATCGCCGAAAATGGCGGGCAGGCGGACATCGGCCAGACAGGGTCTCGCTGATACGAGGACGAAGAAGAGGAGAGGCAGGCTGACAAAACGAGCGGCGGGGTGTTTGATCATAATTCAAGCCTGAGAGTGAGTATGCCGTGGCGGTGGAGTTTGCCCTGCCAAAGAGGAGCATGGGATGACTCGTTTCCGTTCGGCCGCTCCAATAAATCGCATGGGGTGATTTGTGCCGCGCGGCCAAATTCAATTTTGACGCCGGTGCCTTCGCCCAAGGTTTCCTGAAGCCGGAGTATCCAGCCCTTGCCATCTTCGGCGGGCTTCCATGCGGTGACGGCGACATCCCCCTGGATAGAGAATGGCGGCGCTTGAAATTCGGATTGATTATAGCGCAAACCTTCGCGAGTAAGTTGGGTGGTTGTGACCTCCTCCGCATGAGGCCAGAGGCTGTACTCAAAGTGGTGCCGGCCTGTGTCGCGGAGTCCGTCGATGTCCCAAAATTCATAGTGGACAGGTTCCACCATGCCAAATTCCCATTCAGGTGAACGCACCAGCGAGAGCTCCAGCATGCGGGGCATCCAACGGACGCAGGGGATTCCTTTGACCAGAAGCGCCACGCCGGAGATGGCGTCAATTTTCTTGTGAATCCAGTTTTGGATGGGGAATTCGCACTGGTCGGCGTTCCACTGGGAGTAATCGAGCCGAGAGGCGTTGTATCGGCGCTCGATGAAGCCGAAAGGGACCTCGTAGGTGGCGGTTGGTTCGTGGCTGGCAATGGGGAAGAGGACGCGGAGGCGTTTGCTTTCGGTATCCCAGTCCACCTCGGTAAAGAAATTCAGGCGCTCGCCGTCATCGGACGATTCAACGCGAGCGGTCCACTCGAGTGTTTTGACTTTTTTATGGCCGCCTTGGTACGAGCCATGCCAAAGGATGGCGCTATCGGAAATTTCCACGCGGTCATGATATTCGCCCAGCGGGCGTCGTGAATAGTTGTTGACGGGATCGAGAGCAGGGGAGATGCGCTGTCCCCACGCATCGCCAAAGTCGGATTCGAGCGAGAGTTCGCCGATGCGAAATTTATCGAGCGTTGGCGCGAACGCGAAGGAGTCGAAAAGGTCCCGGCCATGGGTGAGGATTTGCGTAATGCCTTTCCGATCAAAACGGATATGGAAGGAGCCCCATGTCACTTCCAGCGGGAAGGAGCTTTCGGGCAGGAGTTTGAATTTCGGAAGAGAGGCAGCCTCGCGCGGCTTAACATAGCGATGGGCGATTTGCCCGGCTTCGTCGAGCATGTCCATGATCTCGACGGCGGCGCTATCGATGTTAGTGCCGGTAATGGCGTCGTGAAACTGGCAAAACGCGACGCGCTGCCAGGCCAGGTTGATATCAGCGGGTTGAGGAACAGGCTTTTTCCCGGCCCAGGATTGATTGGCGAGAATGGACTCCGCGGTGGTAAGGAGGTAGGAGATTTCCCGCGTGCGTTGCTTGACCTTGATCCGGCTGACGTAGCAGCCGGGCGAACAGGGATTGAGATCGTGTGGCTCGTCCGAAGAGTGGTTCTGGAGCACCTGATGGAGCCGGTCTCGTTCGCGCAAATAGATTTCGAGGTAAGTGCCAAAGCGGACATTCACTTTGCCGCGATATTTTTCCGCGATTTCCCGCACGGCTTCGACGGCTTCGCTCGACACGACGTCTTCCTCGCCGCCCAGCACGAAAAAAGGAACAATGGGGGAATCAGGTTTGTAGCGGATCATCTCTCCAAATAATCCCGGCGGCTTCTCTTCGGGTTTGCCGGGCTTTGGAGGGGTGAGAAAGTTTTGAATCATGGATTCGAGACGTTTCATGATGAAGGATTTGGTCAGGACCATCATGAGGACGATGCCGGTGTTGTCACACGCCGCGCAACCGTACCCCTTGCATTCCGGACACGGCGGATGCTTCATGCCGGACCACGCCATCGTATTGGGAACATGGTCCATGCAGATGATCTTCGTGCCATCGATGCCGACCATGACTTCTTCATGGCATATGCGGTAACAGAGACGCCAGAGCGCCTCCGCGCCGACATTTTTCAGGATTTGAGGATAGTTCGGGCTGACGCCGAAGATATCTTCCACCCAGGCGATTTTGAGGCCTTCATGGTCCTCTCCGCACAGCTCACGGTAGAGGGGCATGGAAACGAGAAAGTTGCGCACCAGCCCTTCCGCTGTCGGGAGGTTGGAATCCTGGACGGTTTCGCCCGCCATCGGGAAGCAGAGGCGTTTCTCCCGGACTTCGTCGCGAATTTTGGCGCGGGCTTCGGGGTGGCGTTCCAGGTACTTGCGCCAGATCGCAATTTGCCCCTCGCTCTGGGTAAAGCCTTTCGATGACAATTCAAGTGACCGGGAAAGGACCATGTCCTCGATCTCGGCATAGCTGCGTACGCGAAATCCATTGTAATCCGCGGGACGGTCAAAGCAACGGCGCCACGTGGGATCAAAGTGGTTGTGGGGAATGACGAGAATTTCGGGGAGCGGTCCCATGGAAAAGGCTTAGTGTATTAAAGACATCCTCACATCAAGGTCAAACCGTCATCACGGCATCCTTCAACTAAATAAAGTGAACTCCATTAAACCGTTGCGTATCGCCTTTCCTGCCAACCGCAATGGCGTTATTATGATTTTATGAGTTTCCGACACTTGTTTCTCCTCTTTCTCTTTTTGTTGGGTGGTCCGGTTTGCCGGGGACTGGCCGATGCCCCGCCCGCTGAATGGGGCGTGTTCCAGACTCCGATCAAAACCACGGATTTTGATCTGCGAAAATTCGCGGAATGGATGGACGGCAGTGAAAAAGCCATCGAGGGCGAGAACGGACAGCCTGCAACGCGTTCGCCCGAATACGGCGTCTGGACACAGGATCGCCTGATGGCGCCTAGAGGACTCCGTTTCGGAATCTCCAAGATTCCCGGCCGGCGTTCCTTGCGCGTGGGGTTGGTGAGGAGCATCCCGGTGGGCGCCATTCTCGTGACCGGAAATGTTCAAGTGAGCGTCTTAAGACAGGATGCCGCCTATCCGGGCAATCTCGATGACGATTCCCAGTGGCTATCCGGGGTGCGAATGCAGGATGGAAAGATCACTTCCGACGAAGGGAAGAACGACCATGAAGTGGTCTTGTGGGTCTTTCCGCCGGATACGCAGACGAGAGCCTTGCGGTTTACTCATTCAGCCCAGGCCAACGACAGCAACTATCAAGGCATGTTGAACAGCGCCTACGTGATGCCGGGGCGGTTTTCAAATCTGGCCGGCGAGGCGATCGCGGCCACCAGCAGTTCGCCCGAAAAAGCGAATCGAATCAATGACGGCATCGAGAGCCGCGGCGAAACCTGGGATAACATTCGGGGCCGTACGGGCGAGCGCGCCAATGTGGTCAGCGCCCAGGATCCGGAGTGGATCATGCTGGTGTGGCCCCATGCGGTAACACTCAGGGGACTTGGATTCCTCGTCCCCGGCTTCAGCACGGCGGACGTGCAGGTTTATACCGGCCCTGAAACCACGCATCCCCGGGATGCAACTGAAAACGATTGGAAAACGTTGACGACGGCATCGGTGCAATTGAATGCGGCCCTGACTGCGCTGGACACCGGCCTGGACTGGCTCGATTTCGGAAAGGACATCACGACCCGCGCGGTGCGGGTGTTGATCACGGCCCCTATTCCGGACGAGAACCTGGGCTGGCATTGGACCGGTGACGGTTTGCATGAAAAGCGCGTCTGGCTGTCGGAAATGCTCGCCCTCAAGGATCTCGGAACACAGCCTCTGGCGCCCCTCGCGGCCACCGCCTCCCAGACCGTGCCGCACCCTCCCATTCCCGTGCATTTTACCTTGCCGGAAGATGGCGATGTGACGCTCGTGATCGAAGATGCCTCCGGGAAACGGGTCAGGAATCTCGTCTCACAGGCTCCATTCCCGAAAGGGGAAAACACCGCCTGGTGGGACGGCACCGACGATCTGGGCCGCGATGTCGCCGCCGCGAACCATGGGCTCTACTTCATTCCCCCCAATTTCGTGATCCCCGGCTCCTACACCGTCCGGGGCCTCTGGCACAAGCCATTGGACCTCCGCTACGAGTTCGCCATCTACGCCCCCGGCGATCCACCGTGGCCGACCACCGACCCCTCCGGTGGGTGGATGACCAGCCATACCCCGGCCTCATGCGCGGTCTTTATTCCCGGGACGAAGGCGCCCGGCGGCCAGCCGCTCATCGGCATCGGCGCCTACGTGAGCGAGGGGGGATCGGCGTTCTCGTGGCTGAACCTCGACGGGAAAAAGATCGGCGGCCGGGGCTGGATCGGTGGGGCGTGGACCGGAGCACAATACGTCGCAGGTGATTTCGGACCCGAGTCGGAACCGAACGTGGCCGCGTACGTGGGAGCGGTCGTTTTGGGGAACAAGAAGTACGGAGTAAACGGCAAGATCGAGGTTCGGCTCACCAAACTTACCACACTCGTCGCGGGTGGTGACAAACCCGTTCTTAAGCAGGAGATCCTTCTTGATCCTCCGCCCACCCCCCCTGCGGGAACCGTGAGCGGAACGACGATCCCGCAGACCGCCGATTACCTCGGCGGCCTCGCTGCCTATAATGGAATGCTGGTCATCAGCGAAACCGCGCTCAACAAGCTCGTCTTCATCGATGCGAAGGCGGGAGAGATCACGGGCGAGGCTCCCCTCTCCGATCCCCGCGCCCTGGCTTTCGACAGCCAGGGACGACTCCTGGTGCTCTCCGGTCAGACTCTGCTCCGTTATCCCGCGGGCGCTTCGGCCTCCAATCTCCCGGCCCCCGAGACACTCGTCACCGGCCTGGAGCAACCGCGCGGCATCACGCTCGACACCGCCGGGAGGATCTACATCGCGGACCAAGGGAACAGCCAGCAGGTCAAGGCTTTCTCCCCCGACGGGAAACCCCTGGGCGTCTACGGCAAACCGGGCGCCCCGAAGGCGGGCCCGTACGATCCCCTGCACATGAATCATCCCAAGGGAATCGCGGTCGATTCGAATGGCCGCCTCTGGGTGACCGAGGACGATTTCCAACCGAAGCGGGTGAGCGCATGGAACCCCGACGGCACATTATGGAAGGCTTGGTACGGAGGGCCTCAGTACGGCGGCGGCGGCATCCTCGACTCGAAGCAGATAGGGGCCTTCCTTTATAACGGGATGGAATTCCAACTCGATTGGCAGAAGGGAAGCTACCGGCTCTCTCGGATCTTCTACCGCACCGGCGAAGAGAATCTCCAACTCGCCTTCCGCTCCGCGCCTCCGGAGGCTCCCGTCTATTTCAATGGGAAACGCTACCTGAGCGACTGCTACGACAGCAACGCGACAGGCGGCCAGGGCTCGGCTTTCCTCTTCCTCGACAAGGGCGACGGCGGCGCGGTCGTTCCCGTGGCGGGGGCGGGCCGCGCCGGTGAGTGGCCAATCCTCAAAACCGACGCCTTCAAGGCCCTCTGGCCCCAAGGGCTGGACCCATTGGGAAACAACCTGAAGAATGCAGCCTTCTTCATCTGGAGCGATCTCAACGGTGACGGACAAGTCCAACCCGAAGAGGTGAAGATCATCGCGGGTAACTCTGGAGGCATCACCGTCGGCGACGACGGCTCGTTCCTGGTCTCCCACCTTGGTCCCGATCCGGATCACCAGCACGCGACACGCTTTAAGCCGGTCCGTTTCACGGAGCAGGGAGCACCCGTCTATGACATCGCCTCGGGGGAGGCGCTTGCGCCGGCGCAATTTCCGGGTGGCGACGGCGGCGACCAGCTCCTTGCCGGAACCGATGGCTGGCTGGTGATGACATCCGCCCCGCCTCCGTTCTCCAAGCTGGGGCTCGGCGGGGCGAAGAACGGGATCCCCGCCTGGAGTTATCCCTCGCTCTGGCCCGGCCTACACCCTTCCCACAACGCCGCCGTTCCGACCGAACCCGGCATGCTCGTCGGGACGACCCGCCTCCTGGGAGACCTCGTCACCTCGAAGGGGTCCGAGGCGGGACCTCTTTTCTTCATCAACAGCAACCAGGGGAACATCTACGCCTTTACCCAGGACGGTCTCTTCGTCGCCAATCTCTTCGGGGACTTCCGCCAGGTCCCCTACTGGGAGATGCCGGCGCCGGCGCGGGGTATGCGGGTCAACGACCTCTCGCTTGGCGGCGAGAATTTCTTTCCCTCCGTCGCCCAGACATCGGAGGGACAAGTTTACCTGAATACCGGGGCGACCATGTCGATCGTCCGCGTGAACAACCTCGACACGATCCGGATGATCGCTCCCTTCCCGCTCCAGATCACAGCCGAAGACCTGAAGAAGGCGCAGGGTTTCGTCATGGCCCGCGAAGCGATCCGGCAGGCGGAGCAGGGCTCGGGCGTCCTCGCCGTCGCGATCGGCGGGTCCGCGCCGGCGGTTGACGGGAACCTCGACGACTGGGGGCATGCCCAATGGGCGCCGATCGACCATCGGGGCACCGCCGCCTGGTTCAACTCGGACGCCAAGCCCTGGGACGTGGACGGCGCGGTGGCCGTGGCCAACGGGAAGCTCTACGCCGCCTGGAAGACGGGCGATCCGAAACTCATTCAAAACGCAGGCGACATCCCGAATGCGCTCTTCAAATCGGGTGGCGCGCTCGACCTGATGATCGGGGCGGACCCGACGGCCAAGCCCAACCGTCCCGCACCGGTGGCGGGAGACGAGCGGCTTCTGGTCTCGCTGGTCGGCGGGAAAAAGCGGGCCCTGCTCTACCGTGCCGTGGTCGCCGGCACCGCCGAGAAAGACAAGGTGCCCTTCAACGCCCCGTGGCACGGCATCACCCTCGACCGCGTCGACGACGTGAGCGACCAGGTGGAGCTCGCCGCCGACAAGGCCGGAAACTACGAGATCGCCGTGCCGCTCTCCGTCTTCGGCCTCAAGCCGCAGGCTGGGATGCGCATCAAGGGTGACATCGGTATCCTGCGCGGCGACGGCAAGCAGACAACCCAACGCATTTACTGGGCGAACAAGGCGACGGCCATGGTCTCCGACGTGCCTTCAGAGGCGGAATTGACGCCGGCGTTATGGGGAACGTGGGAGTTCGATCAGAAATAGAACGCATCAATAAATCCCGCCGCTGGCGGTCGGGGCTTCTTTTCTCTTCGGCGCGAAAAAGAGACTTTTCGCGGAGTGACGCGGGATGATATAAGGACGCTGCGATGCACCTGACGCCGCGAGAGCAGGAAAAACTCATGATCGTGGCCGCCGCCGATCTGGCGCGGCGGCGGCAGGCCCGGGGTTTGAAATTGAACTATCCCGAGGCGGTGGCGATCGTGACTTACGAGATAATGGAAGGCGCTCGCGACGGCAGATCCGTTTCCGAATTGATGAGCCACGGAACGACGATCCTAAAAAGAGGCGACGTCATGGAAGGCGTGCCCGAGATGGTCCACGAAGTCCAGGTCGAGGCCACTTTCCCCGACGGCACCAAACTCGTCACAGTCCATTATCCCATCCGATGATCCGGGCCATCGCTTTCTCCGTTTATCCCGCCAAGGACCTCGCCGAGTCGCGACGCTTTTACGAGGAGACGTTGTTGTTGAAGCCGGATCACATTGCCTGCGAGGGCCGCTGGGTTGAATACGATGTCGCGGGCGCGACTTTCGCCATCACCGATTTGAACGAGAAGGCCGAAGCCGGAAAAGGCGGCGCGGTGGCGTTCGAAGTCGATGATCTGGATCGCACGCTCGAACAATTGAAGGCTGCATCCGCGGCCATTATCGAGGACGCTTTCGAGACACCGGTTTGCCGCATGGCCGTCGTAGCCGACCCGGCTGGAAACGAGTTGATCCTTCATAAGAGAAAATGATTCCCGGTGAAATTATCGTCAGTTCGGACGGCCCGCTGGAAGCCAACACCGGTCTGGACACCAAGGCTCTGGCCGTCGCGAACACGGGCGACCGTCCGATCCAGGTTGGAAGCCATTTCCACTTTTTCGAGGTCAACACGGCGTTGCGATTCGACCGCGGCGCGGCGCTTGGGTTCCGGCTCAACATCCCGGCGGGCACCGCCGTGCGCTTCGAACCGGGCGACACGCGCGACGTGGAACTGGTGGCGATGGCCGGCCTCCGCGAGGTATACGGACTGAACAACAAAGTGGACGGAAAACTTCCGTGAATTTTTCATGCCTCTTCGACTAACGAGAAAGCAATACGCCGAGATGTTCGGGCCGACGACCGGCGACAAAGTCCGGCTCGCGGACACCGATCTCTTTATCGAGGTCGAGCGCGATCTCATCGCCGATGCCGAAGGCATCCCCAAAGGCGGCGGGTATGGCAACGAGGTCACGTTTGGCGGGGGCAAGGTGATCCGGGACGGCATGGGGCAGTCGCCGGTCGCCGGGGACGCGGATTGCCTCGACTTGATCCTGACCAATGCGCTCGTTCTCGACGCGCTGCTCGGCGTGGTGAAGGCCGACATCGGAGTCAAGCACGGGCGGATCGTGGGCATCGGGCACGGCGGCAATCCCGGAATCCAGAGCGGGCTTGGATCCGCCTTTGCCGATCCCGGCACTCGAGCGAAAAACCCGATGACGGTCGGCGCGGCGACCGAGGTTATTTCGGCCGAGGGGTGCATCGTCACGGCGGGCGGGATCGACAGCCACATCCATTTCATCTGTCCGCAGCAGATCGACGAGGCCCTCACCAGCGGCGTGACCACCATGCTCGGCGGCGGAACCGGCCCGGCCACGGGCACCAACGCGACGACGTGCACCCCCGGCATCTGGAACCTGCACCGGATGCTCGAAGCGGCGGAGGAATACCCGATGAACCTCGGCTTTCTCGGCAAAGGCAATTGCTCGACGCCCGAGCCGCTGCGCGAACAAGTGCTTTCCGGCGCCATCGGGTTGAAGCTGCACGAGGATTGGGGGACGCATCCCGCCGCCATCGATACGTGCCTGTCGGTTGCCGACGAACTCGACGTGCAGGTTGCCATCCACACGGACACCTTGAACGAGTCGGGGTTCGTCGAGGATACGATCCGCGCGTTCAAAGGCCGCACCATCCACACCTTTCATTCCGAAGGCGCGGGCGGCGGCCACGCGCCCGACATCATCCGGGTTTGCGGAGAGTTGAACGTCCTCCCCTCCTCGACGAACCCGACCCGCCCCTTCACCGTCAACACGATCGACGAACACCTCGACATGCTCATGGTCTGCCACCATCTCGACTCGAAGATTCCCGAAGACGTCGCTTTCGCCGAGTCGCGCATCCGTCCCGAAACGATCGCCGCCGAGGATTTGTTGCACGACATGGGGGCGTTCTCGATGATGTCGAGCGACAGCCAGGCGATGGGCCGCGTCGGCGAAGTCATCATCCGCACCTGGCAGACCGCCCACAAGATGAAGGCGCAGTTCGGCAAGCTCGCATCCTCCGAACACGGCTTGGCGGACAATTTCCGCGCGCTGCGTTACATCGCCAAATACACGATCAACCCGGCGATCACGCACGGCATCGCGCACGAGGTCGGTTCTCTCAGTGTCGGAAAACTGGCGGACATGGTCGTTTGGAAACCCGCATTTTTCGGAGTGAAACCGGAGTTGATACTAAAAGGAGGTCTCATAGCCCGCGCGAACATGGGCGACCCCAACGCCTCGATCCCGACTCCGCAGCCGGCGTTCTATCGTCCCCAATTCGCGGCTCATGGCCGGGCGAAATTTTCCACATCCGTGACATTCGTCAGCGAGGCAAGCGTGCATCACGGCTTGTTGAGTTCGTTGAATCTCGCCAAGCGTCTCGTCGCGGTGCGCAACACGAGGAAGCTGACGAAAAAGGATCTCGTCTGGAACGACGCGATGCCGAGGATGGAGGTCGATCCGGAAACCTACACCGTCAAGGCGGACGGGGTCGTGCTCCGCTGCGAACCGGCATCCGTCCTCCCCATGGCGCAGCGCTATTTTCTGTTTTAGCGGGTATGGAGATCATCCGGGGACCGATCACTCTCGATAAAGAAGTCTCCCGCGTCGACCTCGAAGTGGATCGTGCCACTCTCTCGAAGAGACGCTGGCGCGCCGCGGCGGGCGACGGCCGCGAATTTGGTTTCGACCTCGATCAGCCGCTCGAGGACGGAGCGCTCTTTTTCCGGGAGGGCGGCACGGTTTACGGTATCTCGCAGAGGCCGGAGCCGGTTCTCGAAATCCCTCTTGGCGATGCCGCGGACGCCGCGCGCCTGGGCTGGATGATCGGCAATCTCCATTTCCCCATCGAGCTAAACGCCGGCGCGGTGTTCACCGTGGATGACGCGGCGGCGCGAAATCTGTTCCGGCGGGAGAGCATCCCGTTTGCCGGTGTGAGGCGGGTTTTCCGGCCTCTCGCGACAATGGCGCACGCCCATGAACACCATTGACGCTTTTCCGGAATGGCTGCCGTTCCTGTTGCAAACAACCGATCCCCTTTTCCCGACCGGCGCTTACGCGCATTCTCTCGGGCTCGAGCAAATCGCGCGGGCCGGCATTGTCCGCGACGAAGCCTCCCTGCTCGAATTCCTCAAGCGGCAGGCGCTTCCCGCGCTTGAGAATCTCGAGTTGCCTTTCTTGCGGTTTGCCTGGCAGGCGGCGGATGCGGGGGATATCGGGGAACTCTGCCGTATCGACCGGGAGATCGATGCGTGGAAGCTCTGCCGCGGCCTGCGCGAAGCGAGCATCCAGCTTGGCGCGCGGCGGCTTGCGGCGCTGCTCCACGTTCTTCCCCATCCGTTTGCGAGCCTGTTTGAAGAGCAGCGGCGCGCGGGCGCGGCGCGGGGGCATCATCTTAGTGTTTACGGGATGCAGATGGCGCTTGGCGGCGCGCCGATGGAAGCGGCGCTCACCTCTTATCTCTACCAGACGCTCGCAGGCGCTTGTGGCGCGGCGTTGAAGCTGATCCGCATCGGGCAGGACGGCTGCCAGCGCGTGCTAAGGAACTGTTTGCTGGATGCCGCTCCCGCGGTCCGGGCGTCGCTTTGCGTCGAGAGGCGGGAGGCCGGATGGTTCAACCCGCTCGTGGAGATTTTCTCGATGCGGCACGAGAAAGCGTTCGAACGCCTTTTCATTTCATGAGCAAGCCGGTGCGCATCGGAATCGGCGGCCCTGTCGGTTCCGGCAAGACGATGCTCGTGCTAAGGCTCTGCCAATGGCTTCGGGAGGAATTTTCCATCGCGGTCGTGACCAACGACATCTACACGCGGGAGGATGCCGAGTTTCTCGTAAAACAGGACGCCCTTCCCGCGGCGCGGGTCATAGGCGTCGAGACGGGCGGCTGCCCGCATACCGCGATCCGGGACGACACGAGCATGAATCTGGAAGCGGTCGCGGAACTCCAGCGCCGCCACGCCGGCCTGGATGTGATCTTCATCGAGAGCGGCGGGGACAACCTCTCGGCGACTTTTTCGCCTGAACTCGCCGAAGCGTTCATCTACGTCATCGACGTGGCTGAAGGAGATAAGATTCCGCGCAAGGGCGGTCCGGCGATCCGTTACAGCGACCTGCTTCTCATCAATAAGACCGACCTCGCGCCCCACGTCGGCGCGGACCTTGCCGTAATGGACCGGGATGCCAGAAAAATGCGCGACGACCGCCCGTTTCTCTTTTGCGATTTAAAATCGGAGAAAGGCAAGGCGGAGATTCTCGCGTGGTTGCGGAAACAAGTTCTTTTCGTTTGACCGGCCACTTGAGGATCGTTTGTGCCCGAGGCGAGGACGGCCGCAGTTTCTTGCGGGAGCAGTCCTTCCGCGCGCCGATGCACATAAGCAAGCCGTACTGGGAAGGCGATCTTTTGGTGGTCAATGCGGTCAACGCGACCGCCGGCCTCTTTTCCGGCGACGCCATTCTTTGCGAAACCTGCGTCGAGCCGGGCGCGAGTCTTCTCCTCACCAGCCCGTCCGCGCAGCGGGCGCACCGGATGCCCGAGGCAGAAGCGCGGGTGGACCAGCGGTTCGTCGTCCGGGGGAGGGGAGCCTTTCTGGAGGTTTGGCCGGAACTCTTCATCCCGCAGGGCGGAGCGCGCTACACGCAGCAGACGCGGATCGAAGTCGATGCCGAAGGCGAAATGCTCTTTTTCGAGGCGCTGGCTCCGGGCCGCGTGGCTTCAGGAGAGGTTTTCCGCTTCGACCGCCTCGAGTGGGAGATGAATCTCCGCTACGGCGGCGAACTGGTCGCCCGCGAGAAATACGCGCTGCGGCCGGGGAACGACAGCCTCTATCCCTTAACGGCGCTCTTTCCCGCCGCCTATTACGGAAGCTGTTTTGCGATCGGCCGCCGCTTTGCCGGGAACGAGGAATGCTGGGAGAAGATTTCCTCCCTGAGTACGGCCTCTGTCAGCCTCGGGTGCAGCCGTTTATCCGGCGGGGGATGGGTGGTGAAAATACTGGCTGCGACCGCGCCGGACCTGCGCGCGGTTTTGCGCTCCGTGCGCCAGTTGCTTTACGCGGCGGCGGAGCGCGAAGGGCCGCTGCCAAGAAGGACCTGACAGAGGCGAACGACGCGGGGTAGTGGTACAGTTGCTGCTTCAGAACAGCGAACCTGCCGCTTCCCGAACTGGAACCCAACCATGAATTTTCTTGTCGTCGATGATAATCGCCTCCTCAATCGCTTCCTGGTCACTTATCTGCGGAGCAAGGGTCACGCCTGTGCCGCGCTGACCGACAGCTCGAAGGTTGAAGCGTGGCTGGACGTGAACAAATGCGACGCCGTCATCCTCGACATCGGCATGCCTAAAATCGATGGCCTGACGCTCATCTCGATTCTCCGGGCCCACCACGCGGAGCTGCCGATCATCATCTTCACCGGCCTCGGTTACGACGAGGAGATGATGCAAACGGCGCGATTTGCCGGGGCGAACGGTTACGTGAGCAAGGGCTTGGGACCGAGCGAGATCTATTCGGCCTTGATGCGGGTGCTGCATCCCAAGCCATCGGCGCATCCCAATTGATCGACCGTCGCCGGTCAACCGCCCGCCAGTTCCGCGATCCGTTCCTTCAATTGCCCGGCTGGCCACTGTCCGCTCACCTGGCGCCTGTCCAGAAAGCCGTAATTAAGCACGGAGCCGCTTTGAGAGAAAAGCAGGCGTGAAACCTTCCCCATGGGCCCCATCCCCATCACGCTGAGGGCAATCCGTCTCTCGGTGGCCGCGAACTCCAGGAGCCGGCCCACCTGCCGGGCGTTCGCGGTGAACGCGGCGATCTTCAATATATCCGCCCCGGCTTTGACGGCGCGGGACGCCAGCTCGCGGAGGCGGGCGGCGGGCGGGGTGGCGCGGAAACTATGGTGGGAGACGATCAAGCCGGCGTTTCCGGCGCGGGCGCGGCGGATCACGGAATCGAGGGCTGCCAGGGAGCGCAGTTCGACATCGATCAATGCCGCATACGGCAGGAAAGCCTCCAGAAGTTCAACCCGCCGCGAACTGGGCATGGCGCAAGCTCCTCCTTCCAACGGATGGCGGACGGTGATGATGAGGGGGAACTTTAGGCTTGGCAGGGATGCGAGCAACAGCGCCTTCCGGTTTGTGAAAGCGTC
>Ga0302324_100012249_pt1 | contig 17496 bp, 13 predicted proteins | sample Palsa_T0_1_FD_201949 | JGI IMG/M metagenome (GOLD analysis project Ga0302324, IMG submission 201949) | Peat permafrost microbial communities from Stordalen Mire near Abisko, Sweden - Palsa_T0_1 | ecosystem: Environmental > Terrestrial > Soil > Palsa > Peat permafrost | place: Sweden: Abisko...
GGAATGCGTTCGGCGCCGTGCAGCGCTTCCGATCGAAGGCTTTGCAGTTTTGCGCGCGTAGCGTTGTCGCCCTGTTCCTCGATCACGCTCAGTGCCAAGTCGAATTGGCGCAACGCGTCCTCGAAGGCGAACGACTCGATGGCCCGCTCACCCGCAACCTCCAGATAATGGGCTGTCTTGACGAGGTCGGCGGCCGAGCCGGCCTGATACATGTGGTGGCCGATCTCGCCTGCATATTTGTCGGCGGCGCTGCCGTGGATCGCTTCGAGCGCGTCGGCCACGCGCAGATGCAATCTCTGGCGGCGGGGCAGGGAGAGACCGGACAACAACGCCTGACGGATCTGTTCATGCACAAAGCGATAGCGGGCGATGCGGCCCTGCGAAACGTCTTCGATCAGGCGTTTGGCCTCCGCTTCCTCGATGGCGCTCAGAATATCGTCTTCGTCGTGCTTCGCGTCGACTTTCACCAACAGGTCGAACGGGAAGTTGCGTCCCGCGACGGCGGCAAAAGTGAGAATTTCCCGGCACAGCGGGCTGGTGCGGCTGACGCGATCCTCGATGATGAGCCGCACGCCGCGGGTGACTTCCGTGTCCGCGATTTCGATGTCGTCGCGAAATTTGCCGTCCGCGGTCAGCAGCTTGTCGCTTTCCTGCAGCAGGCGAATGACCTCTTCGATGAAAAACGGATTTCCTTCGGTTTCCGAAAAGACGAGATCGATCAGGTTCGGCGGCGGCTCCTGTCCGAAGCGTTTCGACAGCAGTTCGACGATCTCGCGCTGCGCGAGCCGGGACAGGCGAATGTCCTCCGCCAGGCGCTCGCGCGTGAATTTCTGCAGCGCGCGTCCGAACGGTCCGCCGGAGGAAAGTTCTCCGTCACGATAGGTGCCCACAAGCAGAACGCGTTCGCTTTTCAGCCGCTCGGCCAGATAGCGCAGCAGGATGCAGGTGGATTCGTCGGCCCAATGCAGGTCTTCGAACACCAGCATCAGTGGCTGGTTTGCGGCGCTGCGTGCGATGAATTCCGCCACGCCATGCAACAGATAGCGGCGCTCCTGTTCGGGAGGCAGGTTCGGATAGGGCGGGATGTCGCTATATTGCTGGCGCAGTTCCGGGATCAGCTTGCCCAGTTCGGTCGCGTTTTCACCCATGCTCTGACGCATCACATTGGGGCCGAACATGCGCTGCGCCTGCTCGATCTGTTCCAGGAGCGGCTGATAGGGCGGCGCAGAATCCATATCCGCGCAATGCCCACGCAGGATCAGGAATTCGTTGGCTCGCGCCATGCGTTCGGCTTCGAGCGTCATGCGGGTTTTCCCGACGCCCGCTTCGCCGGAAATCAGCAGCAGCGAGCCGTCGCCGCGTTTGGCCTTTTCCACCTGCTCGCGGATGCGCTCGAGTTCGCGGGTTCGTCCGACACAGGGGAGCGTATCGGCCGGCTCGACCGGGGCCGGTTGAACGACATTCGTCGCGGACGCTGCCGCAACAGGCGCTGTTTTGGCCGAGACCATCGCGAACGCCTCAATGGTCTCGTTCATCTTGTCGAGCTTGAGCGCGCCGCGGGAGATCAGCCGGTCGACGATCGGCCCGCGCAAGGCCTGGCGCACGGCAACGGAAACGAGGGCAGAACCGGGCGCCGATTGCGCCATGAGCCGGGCGGCGACGTTGACCCCGTGACCCAGGAGATCGCCATTGGATTGAACCACCACGTCGCCCAGATGCACGCCCACCCGCACCTTGGGGTCGCAGGTCTCGGCCAGTTCGAAGGCTGCCTCGACGGCGGCGTGGCAAGAGCCGAATTCCAGCATGAAGCCGTCGCCGGCCGCATTGAACACCCGGCCCTGGTGCGCTTCGGCGATCACGGCCACGGTATTGTGCAAGCGCACAATCTCGGCGGTGGTCCGGGCCTCGTTTTCCTCTGTGCGTGCCGAAAAGCCCGCGACGTCGAGCGCCACGATCGTGGCAAGGCGTCGGGGTTGTTCCGTCATTGAAAAGGAAGCCTCGGGAAGAGTTTGAGAGTCGCCGCACCCACCCTGGCGGTCAAGGGGGCCGCGCCGGCCCCGCGACTCTTTCGAATATCCCCTCAAACCAGGCGAAAAGTCCCAGAAAGTCTCTATATTATAGCCAAGATGAGCACGCCAACGCAGCCCGCCGCATTACACGGCCAGGGGCAGGTGCAGCCTACGCCCCAGGTTGCCGGCGTTGCGTTGCCCGAATCCACACCTGTCTTGCCCCCGCCCAAGCCGCGCGCCCGGCGCAAACTCATGCGCCAGACCGAGCTGGTCGACCGGGTGAAGGCTTACGACCCCGACGCCGACGAGGCGCTTCTCAACCGTGCCTATGTTTATGCGATGACGGCGCACGGCAAGCAGTTCCGCGCCTCCGGCGATCCGTATTTCGCCCATCCCCTCGAAGTGGCCGGCATCCTGACCGAGCTCAAGCTCGACGTGCCCACCATCGTCACGGGACTGTTGCACGACACGATCGAGGACACCTACGTCACCTATGAGGACGTGAAGGAAAAGTTCGGCGAGGAAATCGCGGGCCTCGTCGATGGGGTGACCAAACTCTCCAAGCTCGAGCTTTTCTCCGAGCGCACCAAGCAGGCGGAGAATTTCCGCAAGCTGATGCTCGCAATGTCGAACGACATCCGCGTGCTTCTGGTGAAGCTGGCGGATCGCCTGCACAATATGCGCACACTCCACTATCTGGAGAATCCGGAAAAGCGCCGGCGCATCGCGCAGGAGACGGTCGATATCTATGCGCCACTTGCCGGCCGCATCGGCATGCAGGGCCTGCGCGAAGAGCTCGAAGACCTCGCCTTTGCCGAGCTCAACCCGGAAGCGCGCAATTCGATCGTCACGCGCCTCGCGCGTCTCGACGCGCAGTCCGGCGACCGCATCGGGCGCATCGCCGATCAACTGAAACGCAAGCTCGCCGAGTACGGCATCGATGTGTGGGTCTATGGCCGCGCCAAGCGTCCCTATTCGATCTGGCGCAAGCTCCGGGACAAGCAGCTCAATTTCGAGTCGCTCTCCGATATTTTCGGATTCCGCATGATCGTGAAGACGGAGGAAGATTGCTATCGCGCGCTTGGCGTATTGCACACCAGCTGGCATATGGTTCCGGAACGCTTCAAGGATTTCATCTCCAATCCCAAGACCAACGGCTATCGCTCGATCCACTCCACGGTAATCGGTCCGGAGCTGCAACGCGTCGAAGTGCAGATCCGCACCGAGCAGATGCACGATGTGGCCGAGCGCGGCGTGGCGGCACACTGGCGCTACCGCGAGCATGTCAACGATCGGGATCGCACGGCGGAGCGGGCGCACGAATGGCTGCGCGAGATGGTCGACCTTCTGGAAAAGGGCGATTCAGCCGAAGAGTTTCTCGAGAATTCGCGCCTGCATATGTATCAGGACCAAGTCTTCTGCTTCACGCCGAAGGGCGACCTGATTTCGCTGCCGCGCGGCGCGACGCCTATCGATTTTGCCTATGCCGTGCATACCGATCTCGGCAACACGACCGTGGGGGCGAAGGTCAACGGCGCGCATGTACCGCTGCACACGCCTCTCAAGAATGGCGATCAGGTCGAGATCATCCGTACCAAAGATCAGACGCCATCGCCCTTGTGGGAGCAGTTCGTGGTGACGGGACGCGCCCGCGCCGAGATCCGCCGCTTTCTGCGTCAGGCACGGCGGGAGGAGCATTCCAGTCTTGGCCGCAAGATTCTGGAAAAAATGTTCGCCGATGCCAATGCGCAATTGACCGACAAGGCGATCAGCGAAGTGGCCAAGAAATTGAACCTCGCCAGGGCCGACGACGTCTATGCGCAAGTGGGGCGCGGCGCGCTGCGCGCCGACGACGTATTGCAGGCGGTCTATCCCGAAATCAAGCGCAGCGCGGACTCCAAACGTGCGGGCCATCGCGGCGGTACCCACAAGGCGATTTCGATTCAGGGCCTGACAGAGGGAATTTCCTATCATCTCGGGCAATGCTGTCATCCGCTGCCGGGCGACCGCATCGTGGGCCTGATGGTGCCGGGCGAGGGTGTGGTCATTCATACCATCGATTGCGAGGAACTCGAGCGCGCACAAACGAGCATGGCCGATTGGCTCGACGTGCGCTGGGATACGCACGCCGCCCAGGGCGATCTGTCCGTCGCGCGCATTCTGATCCGAGCCAAGAACGCGCCGGGTTCGCTCGCCGCGCTCGCCACCGTCATCGGCAACAATGGCGGCAACATCTTCAACCTCAAGATCGTCGATCGCGGCGCGCTGACCTTCGAATTCCTCGTCGATATCGAGGTGCGCGATGTCGCGCATTTGCAGAATATCCTCGGTGCGCTACGCGTGAACGCGGCGGTCGAATCGGTCGAGCGCCTGCGCGGCCCGCAGACGGGCCCGGAGGTCAATACGTGACGCTGGATCAGGTCCTGGGAGAATTCAAAAAGGCAGGCGCGCTTCTCGAAGGGCATTTCATCCTGTCGTCCGGATTGCATTCCGACATTTTCCTGCAGAAGGCGCTCGTGTTTCAGGATGCGAAGCGCACGGCGAAATTGTGCAAGGCTCTGGCCGCGCTGGTGCGCGAACAGGTGAAGCAGAAATTCACCGCCATCGTTTCACCGGCCGTCGGCGGCATCGTGCCGGGTTACGAGATGGGGCGCCAGCTCGGACTGCCTGCGATGTATGTCGAGCGGCAGGACGGGAAGTTTCAATTGCGCCGGGGTTTCACGCTGGAGAAAAATCAGCCGGTGTTGATGGTGGAAGACATCGTCACGACGGGATTGTCGTCGCGCGAATGTCTCGATGCGATCAGGGCCGCCGGCGGAAAGCCCGTCGCGGCCGCGTGCCTGATCGATCGCTCGGGCGGAAACGCCAAAGTGGGCGTGAAACTGGTTGCGCTGGCAAGCGTTAAGTTTCCCGCCTGGGACGCGGACAAGTTGCCGGCGCATTTGCGCGGCACGCCGGGCATCAAACCAGGAAGCAGAGGCCTCGCATGAATCGCCTTCGTCTCGGGATCAACATCGATCACGTCGCCACCATCCGCAATGCACGCGGCGGCCGCGATCCCGATCCCGTGCGCGCGGCAAAGCTGGCGGCGACCGCCGGCGCGGACGGCATCACCGCGCATCTGCGCGAAGACCGGCGTCACATTTCCGACGACGATATTTCGCGGTTGAGCCGGGAGATCGACCTGCCGCTCAATCTTGAGATGGCCGCCACCGACGAGATGCTCGCGATCGCACTCAAGCATCGCCCGCACGCGGCGTGCATCGTGCCCGAAAAGCGCGAGGAGCGGACGACCGAAGGCGGCATCGATGCGGCCGGCCAGCACAATCGCCTCGCGCCGATGATGCGGCTCCTCGGTCAGGCGAACATCCGCGTATCGCTCTTTATCGAGGCCGATCAGCGCCAGCTCGATGCCGCGAAAAATCTCGGTGCGCCGGTCGTCGAACTTCACACCGGCGCCTATTGCCATGCCGCCGCCGAAGGCCATGTGAAAGAACGCGAGCGCCTGCTGGGAGAAATCCGCGAGGGCGCGCGCTACGGCGCTTCGCTCGGTTTGGAAATTCACGCAGGCCACGGACTTTCTTACGACACGGTCGGGCCCGTCGCTGCCATTCCCGAAATCCGCGAACTCAACATCGGACATTTCCTCGTGGGCGAGGCGATCTTCTGCGGGCTCGACGCCTCCATCCGGCGCATGCGCGCATTGATGGACGAGGCGCGCGCGAGGACCGACGGGCGCAACACCGCATGATCATCGGTCTCGGTTCCGATCTGATCGACATCAGGCGTGTCGAGAAAAGCATCGAGCGTTTCGGCGAGCGGTTTCTGTCGCGCATCTTCACCGACACGGAGCGGCACAAATCCGACGGCCGCAATCAGCGCGCTGCGAGCTATGCCAAACGTTTCGCCGCCAAGGAAGCCTGCGCGAAGGCGCTGGGAACCGGATTGCGCAAGGGCGTGTTCTGGCGGGATATGGGCGTGGTGAATCTTCCCGGCGGCAAGCCGAGCCTCAAGCTGACCGGCGGGGCATTGCGGCGGCTGCAGGAACTGACCCCAGCCGGCCATTCCGCCCGGATCGACCTGACCATTACCGACGATTTCCCACTCGCCCAGGCGATTGTGATCATTTCAGCTGTGGCCGGGGAGCCGCAGGGCGCGCCGAATGCGTGAATTCGCAGGTCCGCGCCTTGACCTGGGGCTTTCGCTCCCGATTGTCTCGCCCAAGATGGCGCCCAGGACAGATGGACAACAGATTTGGCCGACATGAACGAGACTGACGAGCCGCGCGCCGAGGCTTTGGCTGCCAAGACGGGCCCCGAAACCCTGTCGGGCTCGCTGGCAGAGCCAGGCGAAGTCGCGTTGCACATGGCGTCGGGTGCGCACGGGGCCGACGGACCGGAAGCCGTCGTGGTCGATCCTGCGCCGGTCGTCGAGCCTGTGCCTGTCGTCGTAGAGCCGGTTACGGTCGCGCCGCCCCCGCCGATGCCACCCAAGGCGAAGGCCAAAGAAAAAGACGGCGACTCCCTGATCGAGACCGTCAAGACGATTGTCTACGCGTTGTTGATCGCGCTCGTCATCCGCACCTTCCTGTTCCAGCCGTTCAATATTCCATCCGGTTCGATGGAAGCGACCCTGCTGGTGGGCGACTATCTGTTCGTCGAGAAATTTTCCTACGGCTACAGCAAGAATTCCTTCCCGTTCAGTCCGCCGCTGTTTCCCGGTCGCGTGTTCGGGTCGCAACCGCATCGCGGCGACGTAATCGTGTTCAAGATGCCCAACGCCAATTCGCCGGACTACATGAAAGACTTCATCAAGCGCTGCATCGGCTTGCCCGGGGACCGCATTCAGCTGATCAACAGCCAGATTTACCTGAACGACAAGCCGGTGCCGCGAGTGCGCGTGGCCGATTACGTCGAGACCGACGAATCCGGCATCGAAAACCATGTTCCGCAATATCGCGAAACCCTGCCGGGCGGGAAAAGCTATCTCACGCTCGCCCGCCATCCCGACTATCCGGTCAACAACAGCGGCCCGTTTGTCGTACCGGCCGGCCATTATTTCATGATGGGCGACAATCGCGACGACTCCGACGACAGCCGTCTCGATGTGGGCTATGTTCCGGCGGAGGATCTCGTCGGCAAGGCGGAGTTCATCTTCTTCTCGATCGACGGCAGCCTTTTGGAATTCTGGGAGTGGCCGTGGGATATCCGCTTCAAGCGGATGTTCACCAGCATCGATTGACGTGACGCTCGAAGCTTCGCTCGGCCATGTCTTCAGGGATTCCGCTTTGCTGGAACGCGCGCTGACCCATGCGAGCGCGAGCGCCACAGCGTCGAACGAGCGGCTGGAGTTTCTGGGCGATCGCGTGCTGGGTCTCGTGATCGCGGAAAAGCTGCACAATCTCTATCCTGACGCGCCGGAAGGCGCCCTGGCGCTGAAATTCAATGCGCTCGCGCGCGGCGAAGCTTGCGCTGCCGCCGCGGATGACGCAGGACTGGCCGACCATGTCATTCTGGCCGCCTCGGAAGCGGCAAGCGGAGGCCGCCGCAAAGGCGCGATCCTCGCGGGAGTTTGCGAAGCGGTGATTGCGGCACTTTATATCGACGGCGGATTCGAGGTGGCGCGCGCCTTCATCGAACGCTATTGGGCGAACGCGTTCGCCTCGTTGAGCGACGATCTGCGCGATGCGAAGACCACGTTGCAGGAATGGGCGCAGGGGCGGACGCGCGGGCCCCGCGATGCGCCCGTCTATCGCCTTGTCGGGCGCGAAGGTCCCGACCATGCGCCGCGCTTTGCGGTGGAAGTGTCGATTGCAGGCCAAGGCGCGGAAATCGGGCAGGGCAGTTCCAAGCGCGAAGCCGAACAGGCGGCCGCCCGCGCGATGCTCGCCCGCCTCCAGCCATGAGCGAAATCGGGAACACGGGCCGGCAACATTCGGGTTTCGTTGCCGTAATCGGCGCGCCGAATGCGGGCAAGTCGACTTTGGTCAATGCGCTGGTCGGCTCGAAAGTGTCGATCGTCACGCCCAAAGTGCAGACGACGCGCATGCAGGTGCGCGGAGTCGCCATTCGCGGCGATGCGCAGATCGTGTTCGTCGACACGCCCGGCATCTTCAAGCCGCGGCGCAAGCTCGACCGCGCGATGGTGAAATCGGCCTGGGCGGGCGCAGGCGATGCGGATGCCGTCCTTGTGATCGTCGATGCGCCTGCGCTGGCCGGCGAACCGAAAGGTCTCGCAGCCATCGATACGCAATCGATTGTCGAGGGTTTGCGCGAAACCAAATACAAGGCTGCGCTCGTGCTCAACAAGGTCGACGCGATGCCGCGTGCCGAGCTTTTGCCTTTGGCCGAACGGTTGAACGTGGAGGGTGTGTTCGAACGTGTGTTCATGATCTCCGCGCTCAAGGGCGATGGGCTCGACGAGGTGGCCGCATGGTGCGTGGAGAAAATGCCGGCCGGCCCCTGGCTCTATCCGGCCGATCAGGCCGCCGACATTCCGATGCGCCTGCTCGCCTCGGAAATCACGCGTGAAAAACTCTATCTGCGCCTGCACGAGGAATTGCCTTACGCGACGGCCGTCGAAACCGAGCTGTGGACGGAGCGCAAGGACGGCTCGGTCAAGATCGACCAGGTGATCTATGTGCAGCGCGAAGGGCAGAAGGCGATCGTGCTGGGCAAGGGCGGCCGCGCGATCAAGGCCATCGGCGAGAGTTCGCGCCGCGAGCTCGAGGAGATGCTGGGCCGGCGCGTGCATCTGTTCCTGTTCGTGAAGCTGCGCGAGAACTGGGCCGAGACGCGCGAGCATTACGGCGCCATCGGCCTCGAATTCCCGGAAGAGTAACCCGCGATGGAATGGAGCGACGAGGCCATCGTGCTGTCGGTGCGACCCTATGGCGAAACCTCCGCCATTCTGGAAGCGCTGACGCGCGGCCACGGCCGCCATATGGGCATTGTGCGCGGGGGCGCATCGCGCAGCCGGAAACCGACCTTGCAGCCCGGCAACACCTTGCTCGCGCATTGGCGCGCGCGGCTTTCTGAGCATCTTGGGAACTTTTCCATCGAACCGGTGAGATCGCGCGCGGGCGACATGCTCGACAGCGGCGATGCGCTGGCGGGCCTCAACGCGTTTGCGAGCGTGGCGGGTGCGGCACTGCCGGAGCGGGAGCCGCATGAGAATGTCTATCACGCGGCCGAAATCCTGCTCGATGCGATTGCCGCCGACGATTTCGCGCATTGGGCGCCTCTCTATGTACGCTGGGAGGCGGGCCTGCTCGAAGCGCTGGGTTTCGGCCTCGATCTCTCGCGCTGCGCGGCGACGGGCGGGGTCGACGATCTGATCTATGTGTCGCCCAAAAGCGGCCGTGCGGTTTCGGCCGGCGCAGGCGCAGCCTGGCGCGAGAAACTTTTTGTGTTGCCGCCCTTCCTGCTGGGTTCGCAGAATGCGACGCCCACACGCGCCGACATTGCGGCCGGTCTGCGCCTGACGGAATATTTTCTGCTCGACCGGGTGCTCGCGCCCCATTCCCGCGATATGCCGCCCGCGCGGCTGCGTCTCGACGAGCTTGCCGCGCGCGAATCGGAATAGCTTCCCGCCACAACATCACGGACACATCATGGGCGAATTGCCGATCAAGGACGACATCAGGCCGGAGCAGCTGAGCAAGGCGCTGAGCGAGCGCTATCTCGCTTACGCGCTCTCCACCATCACGCAGCGCGCGCTGCCCGATGCGCGCGACGGGTTGAAGCCCGTGCATCGCCGTCTGCTGCATGCGATGCGCGAGCTGGGGCTCAATCCGCAAGCCGGATTCAAGAAATGCGCCCGCGTGGTGGGCGACGTGATCGGCAAGTTCCATCCGCACGGCGACCAGTCGGTCTATGATGCGCTCGTGCGCCTCGCGCAGGATTTCGCAGTGCGTTATCCGCTCGTGGAGGGGCAGGGCAATTTCGGCAATGTCGACGGCGACAATGCGGCCGCAATGCGATACACGGAAAGCCGGCTCACGGAAGTCGCGCAATCGCTGCTCGAAGGACTGGACGAAAACGCGGTCGATTTCCGCCCCACCTATTCCGGCGAGGACGAAGAGCCGGTGGTGCTGCCGGCGGCGTTTCCCAATCTGCTCGCGAACGGCTCGAGCGGCATCGCAGTCGGCATGGCGACCTCCGTTCCGCCCCACAATTTGGGCGAGCTGTGCCAGGCGATCGTGGCGTTGCTGGAGAATCCCAACACGCAGGACCGAACGCTGCTCAAATTCGTCAAGGGTCCCGATTTCCCCACGGGCGGCATCATCATCGACGACGCGGCCTCCATCGCGGACGCCTACAAGACGGGCCGCGGCGGGTTTCGCGTGCGGGCCGCATGGCAGCGCGAAGAAGCCGGGCGCGGCATGTATCAGATTGTCGTCCACCAGATTCCCTATGGCGTGCAGAAATCGAAGCTGATCGAGCGCATCGCCGAGCTGATCGAGCAGAAGAAGCTCGCGGCTCTCGACGACGTGCGCGACGAATCCGCGGAAGACGTGCGCATCGTGCTGGTGCCCAAGAGCCGCGCGGTCGATCCGGAATTGCTGATGGAGCAGCTGTTCCGGCTCAGCGATCTCGAAACCCGTATTCCTCTCAACATGAATGTGCTGGACGGCGGGCTCGTGCCCAAGGTGATGAGCCTGCGCGAGGCGCTGACGGCGTTCATCGCCCATCGCCAGGAAGTGCTGGAGCGGCGCACCAGCCATCGCCTCGTGAAGATCGCGGCGCGCCTCGAAGTGCTGGAAGGCTATCTGCTCGTCTATCTCAATCTCGACAAGGTGATCAAAATCATCCGCACCGAGGACGAGCCCAAGCCCAAGCTGATGAAGGCGTTCAGCCTTTCCGAGGTTCAGGCCGATGCGATCCTCAACATGCGGTTGCGCTCGCTCCGCAAGCTCGAAGAGATGGAGATACGCGGCGAACACACCGATCTGACCAAAGAGCAGAAGGAACTGAAGAAGCTGCTGGGCTCGGACTCGATGAAATCCGCGCGCCTGATCGAAGAGACGAAAGCGATCGACGCGAAATTCGGGCAGAAGACCAAGTTGGGTAAGCGCCGCACGCAATTTGCCGGCGCGCCTGCGATCGCCGACGAAGCGGCCATCCTCGAACAGATGGTGGAACGCGAGCCGATCACCGTGGTGTGCTCGGAGAAAGGCTGGCTGCGTTCGCTCAAGGGCCATCAGGAGCCCGGCGATACGATCAAATACCGCGAAGGCGACCGCCAGCGTTTCTGGCTGCACGCCGAGACGACCGACAAGCTCATGCTGTTCGCGACCGACGGCCGCTTCTTTACGCTCGATTGCTCCAGGCTGCCGGGCGGGCGCGGCAACGGCGAGGCGATCCGCACCTTCATCGATCTGCCGCCGGAGGCCGATCTCGTGTCGATGTTCGTCCATCGCGACGGCCGCAAGCTGCTGCTCGCCGCCACCTCCGGCCACGGCTTCGTCACCGCCGAAGACGACGCGGTGGCGCTCAAGCGCTCGGGCAAGCAGGTGATGAATGTGCCGGCACCCGCGGAAGCGATCGCCTGCGCGTTCGTTGACGGCGATTTCGTGGCCGTGATCGGCGAGAACCGCAAGCTTGTGCTGTTCCCGCTGGCCGAAGTCCCGGAACTCGCGCGCGGCCGCGGCGTGATCCTGCAACGCTACAAGGACGGCAAGCTGCTCGATGCGGCAGTGTTCACGTGGAAAGAAGGGTTGAAGGATCAGAACAACCGCACCTGGACGCGCGATGAACTCAAAGACTGGAAAGCCGCGCGCGCGCAAGCGGGGCGGCTGGTGCCGCGCGGGTTTGCGAAGAGCGGGAAGTTTGGGTGAGGGGGTAAATAAGCCAGCGAATCCTCACCCAAATTAACCGGCACAACCTCAAACTCTCCATGACCGGGCGTGACCCGGCCATCCAGCCGGCGAGCGTCCGCGAGCCGAATAGACTCCCAGGGTCTGCAGCGTGATTGTCGCCTTGCGGTCACGCGTTCCATGTCTCAAGCAGGTCATTCCAGTCCGGATTTGTCTTCTCAATCAAAGCGATCTTCCATGCGCGTTTCCATCGCTTGATATTCGTCTCACGCTGAATCGCGGACGAGAAGAGTGGATGGTGCTCATACCAAACGAGGCGCGTGACTTTGTATTTTTTGACGAATGCCGATCCTTTTCCGGACAAGTGCTGTTCCATCCGGGCAGGTATGTCGACCGTGACGCCCGTATAAAGTGTCCCGTTTCGTTTGCTGGCGAGCATGTAGACAAAGCCACTGGGCATTTCGTTCGCCTTCTCTCCATGCAGAAGGGGTTATTCGCCGCGCAGACGCGCGGCCGCTGGGTGGCCGGGTCACGCCCGGCCATGGAGAATAGGGGGTGGTCTCTCGTGAGTTTGTCGAGAGTTTCGCGATGTTTATTCGATATTTAGAATCGTGCCCACGCACGGGCTGGTGCCGCGCGGGGCTGCGAAAACCGAGAATTTCAGGCGAGGGTGAAGCGCTTCTACTGAATCCCCGGCGCCAATGTGATCGTGCGGTCGTTCATGCTCCAGCTGTCGCCGACCTTGTGCGCGGCCCAGGGCGTGCAGAGCGGGTTGGTCACGCCCGGCGGCGGCGTGTCGTAAGTGCGGCAGAACTGGCCTTTGTCGTCGAACGCCCAAGTGCCTTTGAGGTCCATCGATCCCATTGCACTTGAGGCCGTGCCGTCAAATGTGTGATCGGCTTTGTAGTGCACGTGAGCTTCGCCCATCGTGCTCTTCGAGATGATCGTGTTGCCGTACAGACTGGCCATGACGTCGTCCGCGAATGACAGCGATGTCGACGCCAGCAAGGCGGCCGCACCCAGAACCAATGCACGCATGAATGTTCTCCCCTCGATTTTGGTCGCGCGGACGCTAGAACAAAATCGCGCCGGAGAGAAGCCAGGTTATTCGCGCCGCAACCTTGCGAGCGCGTCGGGAAAGCGCCGCGACAGGGGGACGGTGAGGGTTTGCAATTCGACCGTGTAATCGCCCGAGCCTTCGGGCTTCAGCGCCGTCACCTGTTCGGCATTGACGAGCCAGGAGCGATGCGTGCGCACGAAGCCGCGGGGGCCGAGTTCGGTTTCCAGAGCCGACAAAGGCGAGCGCATCAACAGGCGCCGGCCGTCGCGCAGCACGAACTCGACGTAATTCCCCGCCGACGTGATCGCAAAAATGTCATCAAGCCGCACGCGCGTGAGCTTGGCGCCGTCGCGGATGTCGAAAGTGTGCGACTGCGACGGATGTGCGGTCAAAGCCTGCTGACGCAGCAGATGATCGACAAGCGTGAAACATCCGAAGAACAGGATATAGCCCAGTGCATCCTTCCCGAATTCGTAGCGGAACTCCGGCCCGAACGCGCCGAATTGGTACTGCGAGCCGGCGAGCCGATAGGCGAAATCCCGGATCAGCACGAAGCCGCCGACATGCGCGAGCGAAAAGGCGAGTGCCGTCGGGATATGAATGAGGAACTTCCAGCGCGGGCGGACCCACGGGGGCGCGAGCTGCCAGCCGAGCCAGGGGATCCAGAAGAACAGGACGAATGTGATCCAGCTTGAACCTTCCCAGATCAGGGGCCCTGCGAGTCCTGCGCCCGGGTCGTCGTGCTGGATGGTGATGACATTGATCGTGTTGACGACTCCCACCATCGCGGCTGCAATCGCCAGCGAATAAAGGAATGTGCGCTTTGCTCTCGTCCCGTATTCGTCGCCGCTCATCCCAAGCCATTGCCGCACAACACCGAGCGTGCGCAGCCTGTCCCGCGGGGCTTCACCCGGCGGCGGTCGTTTGGCAGAAGTTTCGGCGGTCTCGGACACGCGGGGGCGCTCTCAGTGGCGGCAACGTGGGCAACATAGCGGCAGGAGCAGGAGAATGAGAATGCACAGGCGGACATTGTTGAAAAGCATGGCGGCGGCTTTGGCGTTGCAGCCGCTCGCGGGTGCGCCGTTCTCCTTGAAGGCGGCCGGTTTCGCGGCCCGCGTCCGCCCCAGCGATCCCGCCTGGCCGGGCGCCTCAAGCTGGGCGAAGCTCAAGGAGGCCGTGGGCGGCAACCTGATCGAGGTGCAGGCGCCCTTTGCGTCCTGTGCGACCGATCCGAAAGGCCTGGTGTGTGCCGATGCGCTCAAGAACATGGGCAATCCGTTCTGGGTGGGCGACCAGCCGGCCGGGACGCAAGTGTCCGGCTGGTACGATGCGTGGGCTCCCGCGGCCAGCGTCTATGCGATCAAGGTGCGCAACACGGCCGATATCGCCGCGGGCGTGAATTTCGCGCGCACCAACAATCTGCGTCTCGTTGTGAAAGGCACGGGCCATTCCTATCTGGGCACGTCCAATGCGCCGGATTCGCTCCTGATCTGGACGCGCGGCATGAACAAGGTGACGGTCCACGATGCGTTCGTGCCACAGGGTTCGAGCGACGCGCCGGTGCCGGCTGTGAGCGCGGAAGCGGGTGCCGTATGGATCGATATGTATCACGCCGTGACCGAGCAAGCGGGTCGTTATGTGCAGGGCGGCGGCTGCACGGATGTGGGCGTGGCGGGTCTCGTGCAGGGTGGAGGCTTCGGCTCTTTCTCGAAAGGCTTCGGCACGGGCGGGGCGAGTTTGCTTGAAGCGGAGATTGTCACCGCGGACGGAAATGTTCTCATCGTCAATGCGAACAGCAATCCCGATCTCTTCTGGGCGCTCAAAGGCGGCGGCGGCGGCACGTTCGGAATCGTCACGCGCTTCACCTTGCGCACGCATGAGCTGCCGAAATATCTCGGTTTCGCGGGCGGCAAGATCAAGACGCAATCCGACGCGGCCTTCGCGCGGCTCATCGCGCAGTTCCTCGGATTCTATCGCGAGAACCTTTTCAATCCGCATTGGGGCGAGCAGGTGCATTTCGGCTCGGACAATGTGTTCGAAATCTCGATGGTGTGTCAGGGGCTCGAGCCTGCTCAGGCGCAAATCGCGTGGAAACCATTCTTCGATTGGGTGAAGGCGGCGCCGCAGGATTACAGCGTCGACGGGGGGCTCCACGCGGGCGCGTGGGATGCCAAAGGCTGGTGGGATGTTCCGAACAATCCGTCGATGATCCGCGATCCGCGTCCCGGCGCGCCCACATGGCATGGCTGGTGGCAGGGCGATCAGGGCCAGGTGGGCGCGTATCTCCATGGATATGAATCCTTGTGGCTACCCGCAGCCTTGTTGCGGGATGACCGCAAGGCACAGCTCGCCGATGCGCTCTTCGCCGCGAGCCGCCACAAGCAGATTGAGTTTCATCTCAACAAGGGAATTGCGGGCGCAACGCCGGAGGCGATCGCGGCGACATTGCAGACGCCGATGAACCCCGCAGTGGTCGACGCGTTCACGCTCGTCATCATCGCCGACGGCGAAGCGCCTGCCTATCCGGGTCTTCCCGGCGCGTCGATCAATCTGAAAGCCGCCAAGGACGATGCGCATGCCATCGATCTCGCCGCAGCCGAGCTGCGCAAAGTCGCGCCCAATTCCGGCTCCTATTTCAACGAAACCAACTATTTCAACGCGAACTGGCAACAGGAATATTGGGGCGCGAACTACCCCAAATTGCGCGCGATCAAGAACAAGTACGATCCGGGCGGACTCTTCTTCGTCCACCATGGCGTCGGCAGCGAAGACTGGAGTGCGGACGGGTTTACAAGAGTGGGGTGAGCGTTCTCGAAAAGAGTCGCGAACGCCCCCTATTTCTCCATGGCCGGGCGTGACCCCAGTCGGCGAGCGTCTGCGAGCCGAATAATGTCGGCGTTGATTGAGAAGAGTCATTCGCCGCGTTGACACGCGGAGGTTGGGTGGGCGGGTCGAGCCCGCCCATGGAGAGTTTTTATAATTCAGTTCAATCCGAACGCACTCTTAATCTCTGAAAGGTGCAAATGCCTTCGCGGCCGCCGGCAGATCTTCAAGCGACGGAATATAGGTCGGCGCACGCCGCTCCGGCATCGCTTTCTCGAAGGCGGTGCCGAGTGCAAGCAGTTTCGCGTCCGACCAGGCAGGGCCGATGAACGAAATGCCCACCGGCAAGCCGCGCACCGCGCCCATCGGCACAGTCAAATGCGGGTAGCCGGACGTTGCGGGAAAGAACGACGCGGAATGTCCGCCTCCCTCATGGGGCACGGTATCGATCCGCGCCGCCGGGTCCGCGGTGATTTCCACCAGGGCCTCGACGTGACTGTCTGAAAAAATCGCATCCAGCGTGTGGCGCGAGAACTCCCGCAAGCGATCCCGCGCCGCGATATATTCCGGAGCGGAGAGATCGCCCAACGCCTGGGTCTCTTCGAAAATCTCCTGACCGAATAAAACGGTTTCGCGGGGCGTGGCCTTGTTGAACGCGATGACGTCCGCAAGGCTCCGAACCTTTTCGCCCGGCGGAAGGCTTGCGAGATAGGCGTTGAGATCGTGCTTCAGCTCGTATTCGAGAACGAGCAATTCCAATTTCTCGATCTCGGGCGGCACGGTCGGCGCCTTGATCTCGACGACCACTGCACCCGACGCTTTCAAAGCGGCGATCGCCTGCGCGTAAATCGAATCCGCCGCTGTTGCGCCAAGTCCGGTCTCCGGCGCGACGACGGCGAGCCTGCGGCCCTTGAGAGACGCGGGATTCAGAGCGGCCACATAGTCGGTTCTGTGTGCGTCGGCGCCGGAAGTTGCAGGATCGGCGGGATCGTTTCCGGCCATCGCCGCAAGCAGAATCGCGGCATCAGCAACGTCGCGCGTCATGGGACCCGGCGTGTCCTGGCTGTGCGAAATCGGCACGATATGCGTGCGCGACAGGAGCCCGACCGTCGGCTTCAGCGCAACGATCCCGTTGATCGAGCCGGGACAGACGAGCGAGCCGTCCGTTTCGGTGCCGATGGCGGCGGCCGCAAGGCTCGCGGACACGGCAACTGCGCTTCCGGCGCTCGAACCGCAGGGGCCGCGGTCGAGTACATAGGGATTTTTCGTGAGCCCGCCGATGGCCGACCAGCCGCTGATCGAATGCGAACTGCGGATGTTCGCCCATTCGCTGAGGTTGGCTTTTCCCAGGATGACGGCGCCGGCCGCGCGCAGCCGCGCGACGATGGGCGCATCGCGATGGGTGACATTGCCCGCGAGCGCCAGCGAACCGGCTGTGGTCGGGATCGGATCGGCCGTCTCGATATTGTCCTTGATGAGAATGGGAATGCCGTGCAGGGACCCGCGCGGCCCTTTCGCCTTGCGCTCGGCATCCAGCGCACGCGCATCCGCGAGCGCATCGGGGTTCAGCGAAATCACGCTGCGCAGGGCCGGACCGCCGCGGTCGATCGCGTCGATGCGCGCAAGATAGGCATGCACGAGTTGTTCGGACGTAACACGCCCGGCCGCCATGTCCGCGTCGAGCACCGCAATGCTTTTTTCGGAGACGTCATAAGGCGCGGCGGAGGCAGAGCTAGCCATGACGACTGCAGCCAGAAAGACGATGAACCATCGCATGCACGTTTTTT
>Ga0302324_100012250_pt1 | contig 17496 bp, 15 predicted proteins | sample Palsa_T0_1_FD_201949 | JGI IMG/M metagenome (GOLD analysis project Ga0302324, IMG submission 201949) | Peat permafrost microbial communities from Stordalen Mire near Abisko, Sweden - Palsa_T0_1 | ecosystem: Environmental > Terrestrial > Soil > Palsa > Peat permafrost | place: Sweden: Abisko...
CGGCCTGCCCAGCCCGCAGCGCGAGCAAATGCGAATGGAGACTAGGGCGTACGCTAACGCGGTCATTGATTTCGACTGGCCGCAGATGGCACAGGGAAAGTTGCCGGAGGCCAGCCACGGACTCAACGAGAACATGTGGAAGATCCTGATGACGGTGAAGAGCTCGCAACCGGCCGAGATTCTGGCCGAAGACCACGCCCTGTATGAGCTAAGTGATCTGACGGTCCACAGGCGCACGCGATTCATCCAGAGCTCGTACACGCTGCCGGTGATTTTCTGGGGGGTCCTGCTGATCGGCGGCGTGCTGGTGCTGATTTCAGTCGCGCTGTTTGGCTCAGCGAATCCGAAAATTCACATGCTGCAGGTAACATCCGTGACGCTGCTGCTGACCCTCGCGATGCTCGCCATCTCCGATGTCAACCAGCCCTTCCGCGGCTGGGTCCATGTCAGCGACTACGGATTCGTGCGCGCACGGCAGACTCTCAACGATCAATAAGCAAGCGCTCTGCGCGGCAACGCGCTTATTGACTCGTTCCCCAGGTCACGCACTGATTGTTGGGATTGTTGACGTTGATGCTGACACAGCTGTCGACGCTGGCCGACTGCGGGTTCTTCCCGGCGAAAGGTGCGAGCGTCGGCGGACCGAGAAATCCCAGCGCGTTGTAGTCCCAGGAAGTCGGAACCAGCGCGCCATGCTTGATCGTGCAGACCAGCGGATCCGGCGTCGGCTTGCCCTTCACCGGATCAAAGGTGAAAGTGACGACTTTGTCCTTCAACGTCCAATGGACGTGCCAGGTTTGCGGCGGCTTGTCCTGCCAGTTCTGCTGCACCAGCGCTGTGCCATCCGCGCCAAACTGAACGATGACGACGCGATGCACAGACTCGGCGATGCCGCCGCTGCCCGAGTAAAAGCCCTTCAGCTTTTCTGCGGCAAAGATGGAAGAGGGCAGTAGCAGAGTGGCGACTAGGGCCGCAGCGGCAATGTAACCGGAACTGGCACGTAAATTCATATCCAGCATGCTACACAATGCAAGCGTAAGCCGGGAATTTTCCTGCCGCGATTGGGGAATCTACAATAGAGGGCGTGAACACGCTCTATAGGCCTGAGATGCTGCTGGTGGACGGAAAATTTGTCTCCGGCGCCGGGCTGCTGGTGGACGAGGGCGGTCGCGTCCTCGGCGAGTCGCGAGAGACCGACGACACTGCGCAAGTCGTCGCGCTGCCCGGCAAGGCAATGTTGCCCGGACTGGTGAACGCGCACTCGCATACCTTTCAGCGGCTGATCCGCGGGCGCTCCGAGACACGCGTGCTCAATGGCGGGAACTTCTGGTCATGGCGGGACGCGATGTATGCGGCTGCCGCCCCGCTCACTCCGGACGACGTATTCGACGTCGCGCGTATGGCGTTTCTCGAGATGGCGCTGACAGGCATCACCACCGTCGGCGAGTTTCATTATGTCCATCGCAAACCGGACGGCGGTGCATACCCGAATGGCAACGAACTCGCGCTCAAGGTGATTGCCGCAGCCGCGAGCGTCGGCCTGCGGATCGCGCTGTTGCGCGTGGCTTACTTCCGCGCAGGATTTGACCTGGCTGCTGATCCGGGACAGGTCAGGTTCATTGAGCCGCTGGACGAGTTTCTACAGAATTGCGAGTTACTGCGGGCCGGCCTGGCCGGTGGAGCGGCGTGGATGGGAGTTGCCCCCCACAGCGTGCGCGCCGTGCCGCTGCCGGAGTTGCGGCAAATTTCTGCGTGGGCGCACGAGCGTGGATTACCGCTCCACCTGCATGCTTCCGAGCAACGCGCAGAGTTGGCGGCCTGCACCGCGGAATATGGCGCCACGCCCGTAGCATTGCTGGCGCGGAACGAAATCCTGTCGCCGGAGATGACGCTCGTGCACGCAGTGCATGTCAGCGACGGCGAACTGGATGCGATCGCGGCAGCAGGCGCGACAATTTGCGCATGCCCGACAACCGAGCGCAATCTCGGCGACGGCATTGTCCGTGCCCGGGATGCAGCAGATCGAGGCATTCGCTTCGCCTTCGGCACGGACAGCGAAACGCAGATTGACCTCCTTGAAGATGCGCGCGAGCTGGAGTATCACCCGCGGCTGCAGACTGAGCGGCGGTTGCTGCTAGACCAGATCGAAGGCCGCGAGTTGGCGTCGCGACTTTTTGCTTATGCCTCACGCGGCGGCGCAGAATCATTGCAGGCTGAGAGCGGGGCGCTGGCTCCAGGGGAATGGGCGGATTTTTTTACTGTCGACCTGCATGATCCGGCGATCGCAGGTGTTGCACCGGAGCATCTGCTGGCCGCGATCGTGTTTACGTTGTCGCGGGCGGCAATTCGAGATGTGGCCGCGCGAGGCGAATGGGTGATTCGCGAAGGCGCGCATCCACGGCAGAAGGATATTGTTCGGCGATACGAAGAGCTGGCAAAGCGCGTGTGGGCGAAGCATTGAAGGAGAAAATTTAAAGATGAGTACGACGTTGGCGGGACCAATGACGGTGCGCGCAGGACGCGGAAAAAAGCTGCGCTGCAAAGGCTGGCAACAGGAGGCGGCGCTGCGCTGCTTGATGAATAATCTCGACCCGGACGTCGCCGAGGCCCCGGACAAGCTGGTCGTCTACGGCGGCATCGGCAAGGCCGCGCGCAACTGGGAGTGCTTCCACGCAATTGTGCACGAATTGGAACAATTAGAGAACGATCAGACGTTGCTGGTGCAATCGGGCAAGCCGGTAGCAGTCTTCCCCACGCACGAAGACGCGCCGCGCGTGCTGATCGCGAATTCAAATCTCGTCGGCCAGTGGGCGAACTGGGACGAATTTCATCGCCTCGATAAAGCCGGCCTGATGATGTACGGCCAAATGACCGCGGGCAGCTGGATTTACATCGGCACGCAGGGAATCGTGCAGGGCACGTTCCAGACTTTCTCCTCGATGGCCGACCGCCACTTCGGGGGAAGCCTCCGCGGCAAGCTGGTGGTCAGCGGCGGCCTCGGCGGCATGGGCGGAGCTCAGCCGCTCGCCGTCACGATGAACAACGGCGTCTTCCTCGGCATCGACGTCGACCGCTCGCGCATTGAAAAGCGGCTGCAGTCCGGCTATTGCGACGTCATGGCCGAAGATCTGGACGACGCGCTGCGGCAATGTGCCGAGGCGCAGCGCGCAGGCAAGCCGCTGTCAGTTTGCGTCGTCGGCAATTGCGCCGAGGTGCTGCCGGAGCTGGTGCGTCGCGGCGTCGCGATTGATGCAGTCACTGACCAGACTAGCGCGCACGATCCGCTGAACGGCTATGTGCCGATCGGCTATTCGCTGGAGCAGGCGGCTGAGCTGCGAGCCTCCGATCCCGTCGAGTACGTGAAGCTGTCGATGGCCTCGATGGCGATTCACGTCCAGGCGATGCTGGATTTGCAGCGCCGCGGCGTGGTCGCCTTCGACTACGGCAACAACATTCGCCGGCGCGCGCTCGACGCAGGATGCAAGGACGCCTTCGACATCCCCGGCTTCGTGCCGGAATACATTCGCCCGCTCTTCTGCGAAGGCTCCGGCCCATTTCGCTGGGTCGCGCTCTCCGGCGACGAAGCCGACATCGCGCGGACCGACGCGCTGGCGCTCGAATTATTTCCCGACAACCCCGTGCTGAACCGCTGGATGGGCCTCGCGAAAAAACATATCCACTTCCAGGGACTGCCAGCGCGCATCTGCTGGCTCGGCTATGGCGACCGCGCAAAGATGGCACTCGCGATGAATGACCTCGTGAAGCGCGGCGAAGTGAAAGCCCCGCTGGCACTCGGTCGCGATCACCTCGACACCGGCTCGGTCGCCTCACCCTATCGCGAGACCGAAGCAATGCTCGATGGCTCCGACGCAGTCGCCGACTGGCCGATTCTGAATGCGCTCACGAACGTCGCGAGCGGCGCGAGTTGGGTATCGTTTCATCACGGCGGCGGTGTCGGCATGGGATATTCGTTGCACGCCGGCCAGGTCACAGTCGCAGATGGAACTGCAGCAGCGGAGGCGCGGTTGGCGCGCGTTCTCAACAACGATCCGGGACTCGGCGTAGCCCGGCATGCAGACGCAGGCTACGACATCGCGAAAGAAACGGCGCGGAGGCGCGGCATTCACATCCCGATGCCTAGCAAATGAGCGCCGCCACCAAACAAGCGCGCGAACTCGCGGTAGTGAACTGCGGTCAGCTCGTCACGCTCGCAGGATCGCCGGGGCCGCGCACCGGTGCAGCATTGCGCGAGCTGGCAATCATCAAAGATGGTGCGACGCTGATCCGCGATGGACGGATCGATCGCGTCGGCAGCTATGCCGACATCAAGCCGCTGATGAGGCCAGAAACTCAGGTGGTCGACGCCGCAGGTCGCGTGGTGACGCCGGGATTTGTTGACGCGCACACGCATTTAGTTTTCGGCGGAAATCGCGCGGACGAGTTTGAGCAGCGCATCGCCGGCAAAACGTATCAAGAAATAGCGGCCGCTGGCGGAGGAATTCAGTCGACCGTTGCGAAGACGCGAGCTGCCAGCGAAGAGCAGTTGCTGTCCAGCGCTCAAATGCGCTTGCAATGGATGCGGCGCAGCGGGACTACCACACTCGAGGCCAAGTCCGGCTACGGGTTGTCTCTGAAAGACGAGCTGAAGACGCTTGCAGTCTTGCGGCGTCTCCATCAAGAGGGCCCGCAACAGATTGTGTCCACCGTGCTGGCCGCGCATACCGTGCCGGCCGAATATCGCGAGAAGCGGGCCGACTATTTGTCGCTCGTAATAGACGAAATTTTGCCCGCGGTCGCTGCACAAGAGTCAGCCCAATACTGCGACGCCTTCTGCGATGAGCATGCATTCACGCTGGCGGAGACACGTACCGTGTTCGCACGCGCAAAGCAGTTGGGCTTCGGCCTCCGCCTGCACGCCGAGCAATTCCACGCCGACGGTGGAGCAGCGTTGGCCGCAGAGTTCGGCGCCGTCACCGCTGATCATCTGGAAAGCACGCAGCCGGCGAGCTTCGCCGCACTTCGAGCCGCTGGCGTGCAGCCGGTGTTACTACCGGCGTCGGTGTTTTGCATCGGCCACCATCGCTATCCCGATGCGCGCGGCATGATAGCGGCAGGCCTGGCGCCGGTGCTGGCAACCGACTTCAATCCCGGGTCATCACCGACAACGTCGCTGCCGTTTGTCATGTCGCTGGCGTGCGTGTCGATGCGAATGCTGCCGTCCGAGTCGCTGACAGCTGTCACGGTGAACGCGGCGTGCAGCCTGGGCCTGGGAAATGAAATTGGATCGCTCGAGGCAGGCAAGCGGGCGGACGTTCTCATCCACGAGTTCAACGACTATCGCGAGATCGCTTACTTTGTCGCGGCCATGGCCGAGCCTCGCGTCTTTATCCGCGGCGACGAAGTGCTCTGAGCCTCACTTCGGGACGAGTTCACCTCCCGCTCCGGATCGGGAATTTGACCCCGACTGCGTCACCGTATTTCCCGATGACCGCGCACGAAATCGCGAGAATCGACGATATATAAGGTAGCCGGCAACGGACACGGCAGGGAAGGTAACGCCTCGATGATTCGTTCAATGAAGGACTTGAAGCGGTATCAGGCGGCGGACCTCGCCGCGCACAAACTGTCGCGCTGGCGATGGTACGACCGCTATCGCTATCCCGTGATTGGGTTTCAGCGACAGCTGCGCCGCACGGAATGGGTCTCCAACCAGAAAGGCGGACGCCTGTGGCGCGCCTATCGCATGTTCTGCCGCTGGCGGCTGGCGGCGAACGGATTGAAGATGGGGCTCGATATCCCGCCGAATGTCTTTGGTCCAGGATTGTCCGTGAGATACGGAACGATTGTCGTCCACCCGGAGTGCCGCGTTGGCGCGCGCTGCAGAATTCACTCCGGCGTCTGCCTGGGAGTAAAAGATGGGCGTGTCCCGCTACTGGGCGATGACTGTTATCTGGGACCAGGTGCAAAAGTCTACGGCGGCGTCGTCCTGGGAAACGGGACCAAAGTCGGACCGAATGCCGTGGTCAACAAGTCCTACCCGGCGGGCGGAGCGATTCTGGTTGCGCCCAAGCATCAGGCGGCGGTCCATGTCGTTCGCGACGAGGAAACGACCGCATAGAAAGAGACCCCGATTTTCGTCGGGGCCTCTTGTCATGTGTTGGGTCGACTTAGTTGCTGAGCAGTGCCGCGCCTTCAGACTTCGCTTCTCCGCCTTCAACGCCAACCGGCCGATAGAACAGTTTGTTGACGTCGAGGTAGATTTCGAGGAACACCGGCCGCTCCACAAACTGGCCGGCGATGAGCGCCTCGGAAAGCGGATCCTCGATGTAGCGTTGCAGAGCGCGGCGGAGCGGGCGGGCGCCGTAACTGCGGTCGCCAACCGTCTGTTCCATGATCCACTTCTTCGCGTCCTCGGTGACCGAGATCGTAATCGACTTCTGCGCCAGGTTCGCGTTCAGCTGCTGCACCAGCAGTTCCACGATCTGGATCAGGTCCGCATCCGACAGCGCCTGGAAGATGATGACTTCATCCAAACGATTGAGGAACTCCGGATTGAATGTCCGCTTGACCTCGTTCTTGACCATCTCCTCAACTTTTTCCGAGACCATGTCGTCGTTACTGGACTGGAAGCCGAGGCCCTGGCGCTTCTGTAGGTGCCGCGCGCCAATGTTCGACGTCATGATGATGATCGAGTTTTTGAAGTCGACCGTGTTGCCGAGGCCGTCCGTCAGCTGGCCGTCTTCAAACACCTGCAGCAGGATATTGAACACGTCCGGATGCGCCTTCTCGATTTCGTCGAGCAGGACGACGGAGTATGGCGAGCGCTTGACGCGCTCGGTCAACTGACCGCCCTCCTCGTAGCCGACATATCCTGGAGGCGAGCCGATCAATTTCGAGACCGAGTGCTTCTCCATGAACTCCGACATATCAAAACGAATCAGCGACTTCTCGCTGCCGAAGAGAAATTGCGCCAGCGTGCGCGCCATTTCCGTCTTGCCCACGCCGGTCGGTCCCAGGAACAGGAACGAGCCGATCGGCCGATTCGGTGATTTCAGCCCAGCACGCGAGCGGCGAATCGCCCGTGCCAGCGCAGAGATCGCCTTCTCCTGCGAGATGACCCGCTTGTGCAACTCTTCCTCGACGCGCAGAAGTTTTTGCGATTCTTCTTCCTTCAGCGAGTTGACGGGCACGCCAGTCCAGCGCGAGACAACGTCTTCAATGTCCTCGCGCGTCACGATGCCGGCCGAAGAATCATCCAGGTGATATTTCTCGCGCAGGGCGCGCAGGTTCTCGCGCTCCTTGCGTTCCTCGTCAGAGTAGAAACGCGCTTTCTCGAATTCATGATTCGCAATCGCGTTCTCCATGCGATTGACGATGAACTTGATGCGCTTCTGAACCTCCGTGATCTCTTCGGGCAGGGAAGTCTGGCGCAGCTTCACGCGAGCACCAGCTTCGTCGATCAAGTCGATCGCCTTGTCCGGCAGGAAGCGATCCGGAATATAGCGATTCGAGTGCGAGACAGAGAAGCTCACCGCGTCATCGGTATAGCTGACAGCGTGGAATTTCTCGTAGCGCTCCTTGATGCCCATAATGATCTTGATCGCGTCCTCTTCATTCGGCGGCGGAACTTTCACCGCCTGGAAGCGCCGCTCCAGCGAGCGATCCTTTTCGATCGACTTGCGATATTCACCCGGCGTGGTTGCGCCGATGCACTGAATTTCGCCACGAGACAACGCTGGCTTCAGAATATTCGCCGCATCGAGCGAGCCTTCCGCCGACCCGGCGCCGACCAGCGTATGCAGCTCATCAATAAAGATGATGCAGTTCTGGTTTTCCATCAGCTCTTTCATGATGGTCTTCAACCGCTCTTCAAACTGTCCGCGATATTTCGTACCCGCGACGATCAGTGACAAGTCAAGAGCAAGCACGCGCTTGTCCGCGAGAAAGCTGGGAACCTCGCCATCAGTAATCCGTTGCGCCAGTCCTTCAACGATCGCAGTCTTACCGACACCAGGCTCACCGATGAGCACGGGATTATTTTTCGTCCGGCGGCAGAGAATCTGCACCACGCGCTCCACTTCAGAGTCGCGGCCGACGAGCGGGTCCAGCTGGTTGTCCTGCGCAGCCTGGGTCAGATCGCGCGAAAACTCCGCCAGCAAGCTGGATTCGCGATTGCGCTGCTGTGGCTGGGCCTTTTCCTGCGTGCTGCGGGCAAGCTCTTCGCGAATGGCGGAGAGACGCAGCCCACGCTCATGCAGAATTTCAGCGGCAAAGCACTTGTCTTCGCGCAGCAGGCCGAGCAAAAGATGTTCAGTACCGATGTGTTTGTGCGATAGCCGCTCTGCCTCTTCCGCCGCGTAGGCAAGCACGCGCTTGCATTCATTCGAAAGCGGCAAGTCGACAGACGTGGACCCCTTCTCGCGAATGGTGGTGTGGCCTTCAATCTGCTTGCGAATGGAATCCACGGAGGCGTGCGAGCGCAAAAATCTGTTGGTCAGGGCCTTGTCTTCGCGAAGCAGCCCTAGCAGCAGGTGCTCGGTCTCGATATACGGCGAACCGAACTGGCTGGCTTCATAGCGTGCGAAGAAAATGACGCGCCGGGCCTTTTCTGTATAGCGTTCAAACATAGTCCCCCTTGGGTTGGACCTGCGTTAATCCTTGCGCTCCGCGATGCTTTGCAGAGGGCTCCTCCTCCAGCAAGCGCCCCGACTGCAGGCGCAAAATTCGAGTGCAACGTTGTGCAAATCCCTCGTTGTGGGTCACCAGCAGCGAGGTAAGTCCGTGCGAGACATGGAGTCTCTCTATCAGGTTAAACACATTTTCCGCCGTCTGGTTGTCCAGGTCGCCGGTTGGCTCGTCCGCTAACAAAAGACGAGGCTTGGTCACGAGAGCGCGGGCCAGTGCCACCCGTTGTTGTTCGCCGCCGGAGAGCTCGCCGGCGCGGTGGCTGACACGATCGGCCAGCTCCACTTGATCCAGCCAGTAAGCCGCTTCGTCCAGCGCTTTCGCCGGATCCATGTCCCGAGCCAGCAATGGCATCGCGACATTTTCGAGTGCCGTGAACTCCGGCAGCAGGTAGTGAAACTGCCAGACATAACCCAGTTGGCGGTTGCGAAAGTCGGCGGCGGCATCTGCCCCGAGAGTCGCCAGATTTATATCGTCAAACCAGACTTCTCCACTGGTAGGGGCGTCGAGCGCTCCGAGAAGGTGAAGAAGAGTGCTTTTGCCGGCACCAGATTGCCCGACAACTCCTACCATTTCACCGCTTTGAATGTGAAAATCGAGGCCGTCAAAGAGACGAATGGTGCCGTGTGGGGCCGCAAATTCCTTCGAGAGTCCTTCAACACGCAACAGCGGAGGCACGCTATATAGATGACCCAAAGGCGCTGATGGACTCACACCCGGCACTCTCTGGGCTTTGGACAATGCTTCTGGCCCGGAAACTGCTATGGCAAGCTCCCCATGGGCTAGATGTATCACCATCAACGCCCAGATGGAAGTGCAATTTTACTCATACCGTAACGCTTCGGCGGGATGGATTCCCGCAGCGGCACGCGAGGGATAAATCGTTGCCAGCAGCGACACCGCGAGCGCAACTACGGCGACGACAACACCGTCCATCACACGTGGCGCGAAGGGCAGTGTATCCAGGGAGTAAACCTCCGCCGACATGTGGATAAAGTGGTAATGACCACCCGCCCAAGACAGCGTATAGCCGAGAACGAGCCCGAGAATCGTGCCGATGACGCTGACCAGCAGCCCCTGCAGCATAAAGATGCGCCGAATCTGCTGCCGCCGCACGCCCATCGCCATCAGCACTGCAATGTCGCGCGTCTTCTCCATCACCATCATGGTCAGCGACGTCAGGATATTCAGCGCCGCGACGAGAACGATCAGCGCCAGCACGATGAAGGTCACAATTTGCTCTTCCTTCAACGCGTGGAAGAGTTCGCGATTCTGCTGCATCCAGGTAGTCGTCATAAAGCCCTTGCCGGCCGCTTGTTCCAACTGGGTCGCGATGCTGTCAGCGGCGTTCAGGTCGTCAACTTTGAAGGCGATGACGGAGACAATGTCTGGCTCGCCAAAAAGCCGTTGCGCATCTTCCAGGCGAGTGAAGGCCCAGGCGCTGTCGTACTCATAAAATCCAGAGTGGATGATGCCGACCACGTCGAAGCGCTGATATTTTGGCAGAATTCCAACCGGAGTGAGCTCCCCCTGCGGGCTGGTGACGGTGACGATGGAGCCCACTGTGGCGCCGAGAGATTCGGCCAGATCTTTGCCAAGCAGGATCGGTGGCTGTCCGTTCGCTTGTGTCGGCAAGCTAAGCGGTGCGGCGCTGCCTTGCGTGACGAACTGCAGGATATCGCTGACGCGCCGCTCTTCCGCAGGGATGACGCCTTTCACGAGCGCGCCGCCGGCACGGGCTCCGCGCGAAATCAGCGCCTGCCCATAAATAGCCGGCGCAGCAGCAGTCACGTGCGGCTGCGTCGCCAGCCGCGCGTTCAAGGCTCGCCAGTCGTGGATGCCGTCAGCCTGCGCGCGCATCAGTTCAATATGCGAGGTCGCGCCGAGCAGCCGCTGCTGCAAATCCCGCCGCATGCCGTTGGTGATAGCCAGCGCAACGATCAAGGCGGCCACGCCAGCCATGATGCCAACGACCGAGAACGCAGTAATGAAGCCTACAATCGCCTGGCGGCGCTTGGCGCGCAGGTAGCGGGCGGCAATAAAAAGTTCAAAACGCAAGGCTCGCGCCAGCATAGCATCGCTTTGCAGGTGGATCGAAATTCCGCCCCACAACGTTGGACGGATGCCGCATTACGCGCGAGAATTAGGAAACTGGCCTGGCAGGGAAGCCGTCTTGTGTGCAGGCCGCCGGTTCAGCCGTCGTTGAGGAGTGGTCCCATGTTGTCGTCCCAGTTTCGCCGCAATCTTGCCTTCGCATTTCTATTGAGTTTTCTGAGCGTCCCCGTTGCTGTCATTGGTCAGCAGGGGCCGCCAACATCTAATGGTCAGTCGGGACAGAACGGGCAGACAACGCCAACGACCCAACCGCCGACGCAAGACACGCAAACGCCCGAAGCCGGTGGCCCGGGCGGCGACACCGGCGCCGTCGCTCTGCCGAAGAAGAGCACCAAGGAAGCGCCGCCCCCGCCAGATGTGCCGAAGGTGACGAATCCGGCCGACATCGGCAACTATTCAATTCGCGTCGATGTACCGCTCGTCAACGTCGATGTCGGCGTCGTGCTGGAGAAGACCCGGCAATTTATCCCGAGTCTGCATGAGGCGAACTTCCGCGTCTTCGAAGATGGCGTCGAGCAGAAGATCACCGGCTTCCAGCAAATCAAGCAGCCCATCACGGCTGTCTTACTGCTGGAATTTGCCTCCGTGAACTATGGCTTCATCTATGACATGCGCGTCGCAGCGGATGCATTCGCGCGCCAGCTGCGGCCTGAAGATTATGTCGCGGTCATGACGTATGACCTGCACACCCACATTCTGACGGATTTTACGCAGAACAAGCAGCGCGTCGGAGAAGCGCTGAGCACGCTGACCATCCCGATGTTCAGCGATCGAAACATGTTCGACGCGCTCTATGAAGCGCTGGACCGCGTCAGCACGATTGACGGACGCAAATACATCATCCTGATCGGCAGCGGTCGCGACACGTTCAGCAAGGTCAACCTGGACAAAATTCTAAAGAAGGTGAAGACGACGCCGGACGTCACGATCTTTACCGTGAGCACCGGGCAGATGGCGCGGGAACGCGCCGATGCATTCAGCGGCGGCGGCATGCGAGGCGCGTCACGTGACCTGGACTATGCGCAGGCGGACAACGAAATGCGGACGTTCGCGTCGTTGACCGGCGGGCAGTGGTACAACCCGATGTTTGCCGCTGCCATGCCGGAAATTTTTCACGCGATCAATGACTCGATCCGCAACGCATACGTGCTGAGCTATCACCCGACGAATGCCAAGATGGACGGCAGCTATCGCAAGCTCAAGGTCGAAGTCGTCGATGACCAGGGCAAGCCGCTGCGCATGGAAGATGAAAAGCACAAGCAGCTGAAGTATGACGTCATCGCCCGCGAAGGCTACAAGGCCAAGCAGACGGTGGACTAGCGCTGTTTTTAGGAGAGCAAGGAATGAAGAGTCGCAAGTGTGGATTGCTGATTTTCTGTGCAGGGCTCTTGCTCGCCGGCAAGTGCTGGGCGTGCTCGCATGAGCAAATTACGCCGACCTGCTCTTCCAGCTACGAAAATCACAACCAGACCGATAACGGACCACTCAAAGTAGGCGCCGTCGCAGGCATCGCGAAGGACGGCTCCGGGGTAGCAGTATCCGGTGCATGTCTGCTCCTTTTTACGGAGGTCAATCACAGTCTTATGCAGACGGGCGTGTCTGCTGCCGACGGAACATTTAGCTTTCAGGAAGTTCCGCCGGGGCGATATCGGTTGGTCATCAAGTACAACGGATTTTGTGCCGCCAATATTCCGTTGAAGGTCATAAACAAGGCCGGCCAAAAAGCAAAGATTGCGGTCCACCTGCGGCCCTCAGGGTCGGACACATGCAGCGATGGCGAACTGACTAGCTAGCGATCATCTTGGCCAGCGCGAACAGCGCGATCCCGGCGAAGAAGACCAGCGCCATTCGAATACCCGGCTCGCGGTTGACCTCGGGCACGAGGTCGGTAGCCGCGACATAGAACGCGACGCCGGCAGAAATCGGCAGTCCGAACCGCACCAGCAACGGAAAAACACTGAGCGCGATGACGCCAAGCACCGTCATGGCGCCAAGAAACAGCGCGGAGTTCAACGCGGCGCGACGGCTGCCTCCACTGGCCAGCATGACGGACGCAGCGGTAAAGCCCTCCGGCATTTTGTGCAGGACGATGCCGAGAAAGATCAGCCAGCCCAGCCACGACGAGAGAACAAAACCGGAGGCAATCGCGATGCCGTCAAAAAATGTGTGCGTCGCCAGCCCAATCATGACGGAGACGCTGGTCTGGCGGCTGACGAACTCGTCGCCGTGCGTCTCCTCACCGAAGTGAAAGTGCGGCGTGATGGTGTGCTCCAGCAGGTGGACGACGCAATAGCCGACGAGCAGCAGCGGCGCCGCCAGAGCGCCTGAAGTGTTGAAGCTCTCCGGAACCATCTCCAGCAGTACAGTCGCCATCATGAAACCCGCCGACAGCGCGACGAAATAACGCAGCGACCGCAGCGCCCAGTTGCGGCGGACAAGAATATAGCCGCCCAGCCCATCGGCAGCGCCAGCGATAGCGCCAGCAGCGAGGCCGATCCACATGCGAGGTTGAACAGGCTGGATCATCGCTAATTAATCAACCACTGTGACGAATATGCATGACGTCGCCATCCTGCACCAGATAATCCTTGCCCTCGAGTCGCAGCTTGCCGGTGGCACGGGCGTTAGCTTCTGATCCAGCCTCAAGCAGTGTGTCCCAGTGAATCGTCTCCGCGCGGATGAAGTGCTTTTCAATGTCGGAGTGGATCGCCCCAGCGGCTTCCTGCGCGCGTGAATTCACCGGCACAGTCCATGCGCGACACTCATCCTCACCGACGGTGAAGAAGGAAATCAGCCCCAGCAATTCATAGCTCTTGCGAATCAGCCGATGCAGTCCGCTTTCCGTCAGCCCGTAGCTCGACAGAAAATCCGCTGCTTCCTCCTCCGGCATATCGGCAAGCTCCGCCTCAACCTTGCCGCAGATTGCAGTCGCCCCAGCGTTCGGCCGCGAAGCAACTTCGGTCAGGTTATATTTCGCAACCGCAGCGTCAAGATCAGCACCCAGCGTCTCACTCTCCGAAATATTGAGCACGTACAGGATCGGTTTCTGACTCAAAAACATGAAGCCGCGAATCAATTTCTTTTCCGCCACGGTCATCTCCAGCTCCCGCAGCGGCTGCTCCTGCTCCAGCTTCGCCTTACAGCGCTCCAGCAACGCGGCTTCCTGCTCCAGCTCCGACGTCCGCCCTTTTTTCATATCTTTGGCGACACGCTCGATGCGCTTCTCCACCTGCCCCAGGTCGCTCAGGATGAGGTCGAAATCAACGTTGCGAATATCGCGCAGCGGATCAAGCGATCCCTTCTCGTGCGGAATGGAATCATCCTCAAACGCCCGGACGACGTGAATCAGCGCGTCGACATTGCGCAGGTTCGCGAGAAACGCCGCTTCCTTTAGCGCCTCCTGGCTCATCGCGGCAACGTCGGTGTACTCAACCGTCGCGTAAATAGTTTTCTTCGGTTGATAGAGCGCCGCCAGCTTGTCCAGGCGGTCGTCCGGCACCTTGGCGATACCCAGCCGGGCCTCGCGCGGATTGCTATAGCCACCCGCCTCAATCTTGGCCTTGGTCAGAATAGTGAAGAGCGAAGTCTTGCCGACCTGCGGCAGACCGATGATGCCTGTTTTCATAATGTTTGAGTGCTCATTCTAACTGTTGGGGTGAGGAAATTGCGGATCGCGGCGCGGCGGCAGCGAGGCCAGCGACATCAGCACAACGGCGCAGAAAATTACACCCTGTTCAATCCAGGTCGAAAGATTGTGCAGATGGTCGAAGGCGGCTCGGTCCGAATTGTCGGCGGGGACTGTATTGAGTTCGGCTTCCGGGCTGAATCCGGTGAGAGCGGCGGCGCGATGCTGATCCATCGACGGAATGATAGCGAACTGCGAGACCGCGGTGAGCCCTAGCATGATGACAATGAGCGCGAGGCTTGCGATGAACGCGCGCTTTCTTCCCTGCGGTCCGAGGATCATCTGCGTGGTGAGAAGAACGATGCCGCAGACGAGACCAATCACATGGAGATGGCGGAGCGAGGCGCCGACCACTAGCCCAGCAAGATGCGTTGTGGGCAGAATGGTAAAGGCCACCGGAGCCAGGACGGCGCCGAAAAATAGCAGCCCGCCCAGCCACGTGGCGAGGGCGAGCAGGAAAAAGAAACGCAGCGTCGCCGTCACTTAAACCTGCTGCCGGCCAATGAGGCGTTCAATGCGTTTCGCGATCGGCGGATGCGTAGAGAACAGGGTCGCAAAGTCGGACCCGGACAGCATCGGCGCGACAATGAACAAGTGCGCGGTGGAAGAAGTCGCCTGCAGAGGGACACGTTTGGAAACAGCGTCCAACTTTTGCAGCGCCCGCGCCAGGGCGTAAGGATTGCCGGTGATAAGCGCGCCGGTGGCATCAGCTTCATACTCACGAGTGCGCGAAACCCAGAGCTGGATCAGCATCGCCGCGATTGGCGCAAGGATGAGCATGAAAACAGCGGTCAAGCCGCCTCCGCCGCGGCGATCACGTCCGCCGCCGCCCTGCCCGGTAAACAGCGAAGCCCACCATCCCATGCGCGCCAGCAGGGTAATGGCGCCGGCCAGCGTCGCAGCAATCGAGCTGGTCAGAATGTCGCGATTCTTCACGTGCCCGAGTTCGTGGGCAAGAACGCCTTCCAGTTCTTCATCGTCGAGCAGTTGCAATATTCCCTGCGTCACCGCGACGGAAGCGTGCACGGGATTCCGTCCAGTCGCGAAGGCGTTTGGTGAGTCCGTGGGAATGACGTAAATCTTCGGCATCGGGAGGCCCATTTTCTGGGTCATGCGCTCGACCACAGCGTAGGCGCGCGGCAACTGCTCGCGAGTGACGGGCTGCGCCTTGTACATGGCAAGCGCGATGCGGTCGGAATAAAAGTAGCTGACGAAGTTCATGATGCCGGCGAAGACGAACGCCAGAATCATGCCGTTGCGCCCGCCGAAATGCGCGCCGAGAAAGATCAGCAACAACGTCATCAGGGTGAGAAGGAGCGTGGTTTTAAATGCGTTTCCCATAAATGCCTCTCTAGACGCTCGCCGGAACCCTGGCGGCGCGTTGCAACGCGTGCCGCAATACAGTTTCCAGCGCCGCCTTCACTTCGGCGTACTGCTGATCGGTGATACGGCCTTCGAGACGGTCGGTCTCAAGGGTAAACAGTTCGTCTTTTAACGTCTGCAACAGTCCCGCTTGCGCTGGCTGCGCTGGCTGGGCTGGCTGCCCTGGAGGAGCAGCAGAAACATAGCCGGGGACGGCGTAGCTGATGGCGTCAGCTGATTGCGCCGGAGCGGAGGGCTTGCGCATGGCGAAACCAATGCCCGCGACAAAGAGAACACCGATCGCGGTGAGGATCCACCAGCGATATTTGTTCAGCGGATCGGGCGTGTCGATGGGATTGCCGAGACCGCCGCCGGGTCGTGTATCAGCTGCTGCGGCGGCGGAGGCTTCTGCCGCTGGAGATGCTCCCGGCGGCGTGTTCGGATTCGCTGCACCAGCATCCTGGCCCGCGGCGCCCCCAGCATTGTCCGCCGGCATCTGGCCTGTGCCGGAAACGGTGAAAGCCAGCGGCTGCGATGTCGAAGCTTCCTTCACCAGGAAAACCTGTGCATTGACGTCGTCATTCACCGGCTGATACGTGGTGCCCGCCGCGCCCTTGAACTGCATACTCTTCGGAATCATGACGGCGAGGTTTTGCATCGGCAGGGAAAGCTTCGGAGTGAATGCGAATTTGCCGTCATAGGGCAGTTTGTAGGCGACCTGAAAACGTGTCTCGCCGGGACGAATCGGGAAGACGAAGGAGTAGTGGCCGGGCGTGTCCAGCGGAACGGGTTGCGCCTGGATCGGCATGCCGCCGGGACCGAGTGCGGCGCCGCCGCTGATTTTTGCTTCCGCTGGAAGGTAGAGTTCGAACGCGCGCGCGCCAAACTGCGTGCGCTTTGGCTTCGAGTCATTCTGGATGGCGAAAAGTTCTGTGACCTCGAGCGAACCGCCGTTCGTCTGCAGGCGCATGACGTCGGCTTCGCCGGTGATGCCCGAAACTTTTTCCGCCGAGTCATAGACGTCGACATCGGCGGTGGTCGTCCCGGGTGGCACGGGATGGAAGTAGGGAACTTTGTCATGCGTGACGCGGACGAGGTGCATGCCCTGGTCGTCGACTGGCAGCGTGAAATGGCCGTGGGCATCGGTCTTGGTGCGATCTGCCTCCTGCATGCCCTGGGCAAGCTTGATGAGGACGACGTCATCGCCGGAAGAGGCTTTGCCGGTGGTCTGATTTGTAACCGTCCCGGTGATCTTTTGTCCGAGGAGTCCGGCAGGAAAGAAAAACAAGCAGGCACAGACGGCCGCGGCCAGGAAAGATTGCGAAGATTTTTTTGGAGTCGGCATCGAGCTTTCTTTTTCAGCTTTCATTTCGTGAGTGTCAGCGAGCCGCCAGCTGCAGGTGTTCGATTTCAGACAGCAGTAAGGCGGCTTCCGCTTCCATAGTGTCGCGCTGGGTGCGGTAGTCCTCTTCAGGATACTTGCCGGCGCGGTATTCAAAGTTCAGGTCGCGGAGGTTTTCATACAACGCGTCGCGGCGCTCCTCGAGAAAATCGAGCCGCGACTTGCGCGTAAAAGGACGCGGGTCCTTCGCCGGCAGAAACACATAGATCGCAAGCGCAATCGCGAGGACGACGCTGGCGACAAGGGC
>Ga0302324_100012251_pt1 | contig 17496 bp, 19 predicted proteins | sample Palsa_T0_1_FD_201949 | JGI IMG/M metagenome (GOLD analysis project Ga0302324, IMG submission 201949) | Peat permafrost microbial communities from Stordalen Mire near Abisko, Sweden - Palsa_T0_1 | ecosystem: Environmental > Terrestrial > Soil > Palsa > Peat permafrost | place: Sweden: Abisko...
CCCGCACATCCAGCGCGGCATCGGCGCCGGATTCGGCTTGATAAGCATTCACGCCCACGATGATGTTCTTGCCGGAATCGATGCGCGCCTGCTTGCGCGCGGCGGCTTCTTCGATGCGCATCTTGGGTAAGCCCGTCTCGATGGCCTTAGCCATGCCGCCCAATTGCTCCACTTCCTGGATCAATTGCCAGGCCCGCTGCATCAGCTCGTGCGTGACCTTCTCGACGTAATACGAGCCGCCCCACGGATCGACAACCTGCGTAATCCCGGTTTCCTCCTGCAGGTAGATCTGCGTATTGCGGGCAATGCGCGCGGAAAAATCCGTGGGCAGCGCCAGGGCTTCATCGAGCGCGTTGGTGTGCAGCGATTGCGTGTGGCCCAGCGCGGCGGCCAGCGCTTCCACGCACGTGCGCACCACGTTGTTGAAGGGATCCTGCGCGGTCAGGCTCCAGCCGGAAGTCTGGCAATGCGCGCGCAGCACCATCGATTTCGGATTCTTCGGATTGAACTGCTTCACCAGCTTGGCCCACAGTACACGGGCGGCGCGCATTTTGGCGATCTCCATGAAGTGGTGCATGCCGATGCCCCAGAAAAAGGAGATGCGCGGCGCGAAGCTGTCGATATCGAGACCCGCGCGAATGCCGGTGCGCAGGTACTCGAGGCCATCCGCCAGCGTGTAGGCGAGCTCCAGATCGGCCGTGGCGCCGGCTTCCTGCATGTGATAGCCGCTGACGCTGATGCAGTTGAATTTCGGCATCCTCTGCGAAGCGTAGCGGAAGATATCGCCCACGATCCGCATGGAGCCTTCCGGCGGATAAATATAAGTGTTGCGGACCATGAACTCTTTAAGGATGTCGTTCTGGATGGTGCCGCTGAGCTGTTCCGGAGACACGCCCTGCTCCTCGGCCGCCACGATGTAGAACGCCATGATGGGAAGCACGGCGCCGTTCATGGTCATCGACACTGACATTTGATCGAGCGGGATCTGGTCGAACAGGATCTTCATGTCCAGCACCGAGTCGATGGCCACGCCGGCCTTGCCGACGTCGCCGGCCACGCGCTCGTGATCGGAATCGTAGCCGCGGTGGGTGGGCAGATCGAAGGCCACCGACAGGCCCTTCTGGCCCGCCGCCAGATTGCGCCGGTAGAAGGCGTTGGATTCCGCGGCGGTGGAGAAGCCCGCGTATTGGCGGATGGTCCAGGGCTGCCGGGTATACATCGTGGCATACGGGCCGCGTAGATAGGGCGGCAGACCGGCGGCGTAGGCCAGGTGCTCCATGCCTTCGATATCCGCGCGCGTGTACCACGGCCGGATGCCTTGGAGGGCGGGCAATCCTGCCCTGGGGCCCCCATTTTGGGGACGGCTTTCAGCCGGCTCCGGCCGCCTAAGAGGCGGCTGCGGCCAAGATTGGCCGCACCACGATCCGTCAACCCCCAACCGTGCCTGCCAAGCCCGCAGCACTTCCACCGCATTGCTGCGAACATGTACGAAATCCGCGACGCCGGCCTTCTTCAACTGCTCCATCGAATCCACGGGATCGCCGGCCACAATCACCGGCGTCGCCTTACCGGCATCGCGCAACTCCCGAATCACGCGCGGCGCGAGCGCAGCGTACTCCGGGTCCGAACTACACAGCACGACGACATCCGGATCCCCCGTCACCGCATCCGCAATCCGAATTTCAAACCCCGCGCATCCGAAGAAATTCGTGGCGAAGCCGGACCGCGCCTGGCGCATCTTCAAGTCGCCGGCTTCGAGCAGCAGGACCACTGGTGTGTGTCCAGTGCGCGCGGCATGGCGCTCGGTGCGCAGCCGAATTTCTTCGAACATGCGCGCGCCGCGCGGCGCCGGATCTTCGCGCTCAATTTTCGGCAGCATGCGCTCGGCGAGATCGGGATACTGGTTGGTCCCTACGACGGCCGTGCGGCGCGTACTTACAGCCGCCTCACGGTCGGCGCGCGATTTGGCGATGTCCCGCTCCAGCGCGCCGGATTCGGAATACTGCAGAAATCCGCCCGCCGCTTCGATCTGCTGAAACAGCTTCCAGGAGTCGCGGGCCAGCGAATCGGTGAGAACTTCCAGGTAATAGGACCCGCCCGCCGGATCCACGAAGCGGTCCAGCCACGCTTCCTGCTTCAGAATCAATTGCGTATTGCGCGCCAGGCGCTTCGCGGACTCGTCCGGCTCGCGATAGGTTTCGTCGAAAGGCTCCACCTGCAGCGCATCCACGCCGCCGACCGCCGCGGCCATGGCTTCGGTGGTCGAGCGCAGCAGGTTCACGTGCGAATCGTAAATGGTTTTAGTCCAGTGCGAGGTGCGCGCATAGATGGTCATCTTGGCGGCATCGGGACTGGCGGGCTGGAAGCTCTCCACCGCGCGAGCCCACACCGTGCGGGCCGCCCGCAGTTTGGCGATTTCCATGAAATAGTTGGATCCGATGGCAAAGGAAAATGCCATGGCTTGCGCGGCATCGGCAGGAGTCAGTCCGCGATCCGTGAGTTGCGAGACGATCTCGACTCCTTCGGCAAGCGCGAATCCAAGTTCCTGGACGATAGTCGAGCCGGTTTCGGAGAAGCGGTGCGCGCGGATGGTGACAGGTCGAAACTGCGGCGTGCGAACCGCGCGGACGAGTTTGGCGGCGCGATCGAAATCCGCCAGAGGCTCATAATCGACGGAGCCGCTGGAGACCGGCCGTTGGGCCAGCGCTTCCAACACTTCTGCCGCCCTCGCACCGGCTTCGAAATGAACGGCGCAAGCGGGCAGCGCCTCCAGAACCTCATCGATATTCTGTTCGCCCAGCACGAAACAGATCTCATCCGCGCCCGCATCCAGCGCCGCGTGCGCCGCAGCGGCATCGTGTACCACCTCCCGGATGCGCCACGCATTGTCGGCTCGCGCGCCGCGAATATAGGGAAACTCGCCCGGCGCGGAATCCAAATACTCCAGCCCGCGCAAATCTTCCGCGCGATAGTAGAGCTTGGTCTTGGGAGCCGCTCCTTTAAGGTCCTTGCGCACCACCTCGTCCCACTGTTCGGTCGAGACCGGCGGAAATTCCGCTAACGTCAGGCTGTTGCTCATGGCATCGCTCACGCTGCCGGGTCCTCCACGATCTCGATCAACACTCCCAGCGATTTCGGATGCACGAAAAACACGGTGGTGCCGCGCGATCCGGGACGCGGCGCTTCGTCGATCAATTGGAAACCGGCCTCCTTCATATATTGAAACGCAGCCTGAGCGTTGCGCACGCGAAAGGCCACGTGGGCCAGACCGCCGTGCCCGCCGTTCTTGTCGATCAGCTTCTGCACCGGCGAATCGGGACTCAGCGGCTCCAGCAATTGCACCAGGTTGGGGCCATCGCCCACACGCAACAGCGCCTCGCGCACCTGATCGCCCCCGTACACCTCCTCGCGATGGATCTCCCGGAACCCGAGCAGCCCATACTGCTTCACCTGCGCATCCAGTTCGCCTCGGCGCACCGCGATGGCCACGTGGTCCACAAATTGAAAACCGGGAACATTGGATAGATCGTCACTCATCGCTATTCGGGGCTATAAGAGCATACTATCTGATTTTCGACCCTTGCGCCGGAAGCGCGCAATGCGATTACCATGAACGCATGCGACCTATCCGGTATGTTTCCGTATTGCTGCTGGCCCTGTCCGCCATGCTTTCGTCCGCGCGCCTGGCGGGCGCATCGAAGAGTTCACGGGAGTACCTGGTCTACTTCGGGACATACACCGGCAAGGGCAGCAAGGGCATTTACGCCTGCCGCTTTCGCCCCGCTACGGGCAAGTTGACTCCGCCGGAACTGGCGGCGGAAACTGTCAGCCCCTCGTTCCTGGCGGTGGATCCCGCGCAACGTTTCCTGTTCGCGGCTAACGAAATCGGAGATTATCAAAATGCCAAGAGCGGCTCCGTCTCTTCGTTCTCGATCGACCGGCGCACCGGGAAGCTCAGCGCGTTGAACACCGTGGCATCGCGCGGCGCGGATCCGTGTCATCTCACTGTGGACAAGGCCGGCAAACATGTCCTGGTAGCCAACTACACCGGTGGGAGCGTAGCTGTTCTGCCAGTCAGAACGGACGGCATGCTGGGCGAATCGTCGGACTTCGTGCAGCATCTTGGGTCCAGCGTGGATCCCGAGCGGCAAAAGGAACCGCACGCGCACGATGTGGTGCTGACACCGGACAACCGCTTCGCCGTCGTCGCGGATCTGGGACTCGACAAACTGCTGGTCTATCGCTACGATTTCGAGAAGGGGAAACTCTCAGCCAACGATCCGCCCTCCGGCGCCGTGAAGCCGGGCTCCGGCCCGCGGCACTTCGCCTTGCATCCGAACGGGCGGTGGGCATATGTCATCGGCGAAATGGCCAACACCGTTACCGCGTTCGATTGGGATGGCGATAAGGGATCGTTCCACGAACTGCAGAGCGTCTCCACGCTGCCCAAGGATTTCAAGGGCGAGAACACCACGGCTGAGTTGGTAGTACACCCAAAAGGCCGGTATCTCTACGGCTCCAACCGCGGCCACGATAGCATCGCGGTCTATGCGATCGACCCGGCCAAGGGGATGCTGACGCAGATCGAGGATGTCTCCACGCTGGGCAAAGAGCCGCGCAACTTCGCGCTCGATCCCACGGGCGCATATCTATTCGCCGCCAACCAGAATTCGAACACGGTGGTGGTGTTCCGGGTGAACCCGAGCAACGGCCGGCTGACGCCGACGGGGGAGAAGGTCGAAGTGGTGTCGCCGGTGTGCGTGACTTTTGTAGCGGCCCAGTAGCGATCTCGTGGCGCACGCCCTCGGCGTGCCGTGTCGGCACTCCTGCCGACACAGGCGAGCGAAGCTCGCACCGGCGCTCAGGCCGACAGCAGGGCATCCGCAGCCACTGCCAAATCGTACTTCGCTTGAAGATTCATCCACATCTGGGCAGAAGTACCGAAGTAGCGGGCAAGCCGCAACGCCGTATCGCCCGTAATGCCCCGCTGCCCTTTCAGGATGCCTCCAATCCGGTTCGCCGGAACCCGTAGAGCCATTGCGACGCGTTTGGCGTCAGGCCGGCTTCGTCGAACAAATCCTGCAAGACCTCGCCCGGATGAATTGGCGGCAGCCTTTTCTCATTCCTGTGGGCCATATCTATACTCCCTGCGCCATCTCAGGCCGGTAATTCGACCTCAATTTCCTTCACCAGAGATGTGGGCGAGCGGTCTGCCTGCACAACGGTCCAATAGAGGCCAATCGCTTCCTTGGCGCGGACCGCTAGCTCATCCATAGACCCTCCAGTGACCAGAATCGTAGGCAATTCGGGCACCTAAGAGCTATAGCCAGCTTCGTTTCCTTCGATGACGAGCGAATACTTCCGAGTCATTGTGTTTGGTCCTTAATTCCAGTTTGCCGCAAAATCGCGATGGACACCTGAAGTCCTTATGTGATGCCAACCGGCCCTTTCTAACGTCTTGATTACGTCCCGAACTCTGACCGGCACGATTTCAGCTTACGCGATTTACGCCGCCTAATGAGAATTGTGCGCCACCCCCGCCGCCCCCGCCGGCAGCGCCTCCACCCGCCCCACCTTCACCGAAATCACGCCATCCTGATTCTGCAGCACGCCGTCGATCAATAGAAATGGCTCGCCGACCACCACCAGCTTGTAGCGGTCGTAAGTGGCCGGCTCGATGATGGCGTTCATCACACCGGTTTCGTCCTCCATGCTCAGGAACACGAAGCCTTTCGCCGTTCCGGGCCGCTGCCGCACGATCACCGATCCCGCAATGCGTACTAACCGGCCATTCGGAACGCGCGCGAGATACGCCGCCGGAGTCACTCCCAGCGCCTGCATCTCCATCCGCCGGTAAGCCATCGGATGCCGGCCGATAGTCACTCCCGTGCCGCGGAAATCGGACGTCAGCCGCTCCTCGACGGTCATACGTGCCAGCGGCGAAGCGCCTTCGACGGCTTCCAGTTGCTCCAATAATGGACCCACCGGCCGCACCGCGCGCTCTGCCATCCACAGCGCATCGCGCCGGTGTATTTGCTGTAGCGGATTCAGCGCGCCTACTTCCGCCAGCATCTTCATCTCGTCTTTGCGCAACTCCGGAACGCGCAGCGCCAAATCGTCCACGCTGCTGAAAGGCCGCTCCGCCCGCGCACGCACGATAGCCTCCGCAACGGGTTGCCGCATTCCCCGCACATACCGGAACCCCAGCCGCAAACAAAGTTTCGCCGCGTCTCCGTGTCGCCGCGTCTCCGCGTCGGCTTCGATACTACACAACCATTGCGACCGGCCAACATCCACCGGCAGCACCCGCAGCCCATGCCGCTGCGCATCTTTGATCAGAATCGACGGATGATAGAACCCCATCGGCTGATTGTTCAGCAAAGCCGCCGTAAACGCCGCCAGGTAATGGCATTTCAAATAAGCGCTGGCATACGCGATCATCGCGAAACTGGCCGCGTGCGATTCCGGAAATCCGTACAGCGCGAACGAAGTAATGGACAGCACGATCTGATCCTGCACCGCGCCGCTGATGCCATTGCGCTCCATGCCCGCGCGCAGCTTCGCCTCGATTTCAACCATGCGCTTTTCTGATCGCTTGAAACCCATCGCCCGCCGCAATTCCTCCGCCTGGCCGCCAGTAAATCCCGCCACGATCATGGCCATGCGCAGCAACTGCTCCTGGAACAGCGGCACGCCCAGCGTCCTCCGCAGCACCGGTTCAAGCGATGGATGCAGACAGTCGGCCCGCTCCCGCCCCTGCCGCCGCCGCAAATAAGGATGCACCATCTTGCCCACGATCGGCCCCGGCCGGATAATGGCCACCTGCACCACGATGTCGTAGAAGCGCGCCGGCCGCAGCCGCGGCAAACACGACATCTGCGCGCGGCTCTCCACCTGGAACATGCCGATCGTGTCGGCTTTTTGCAGCGCGCCATACACCGCCGGATCGTCCGCCGGAAGCTGCGCCAGATCCACCTCTTCGCCGTACGATTCGCGGATGCGCTCCAGGCACTCCTCGATAGCCGCCAGCATCCCCAATCCCAGCAGATCCACTTTGATAATGCCCATGTCCGCGCAATCTTCTTTATCCCACTGCACCACCACGCGTCCCGGCATGGTGGCCGGTTCCAGCGGCACCACCGAATCCAGTTGCCCTTGGCAGATCACCATGCCGCCGGAATGCTGACCCAGGTGCCGCGGCAGATCCTGCACGGCCTGGTACAGTTCCAGAAATTTGCGTATGCGCGGATTCTTCAGGTCCAGGCCCGCATCGCTGAAATGCCGCTCGGGCGTGTCGCTGGGGTCCTTCCATTCCCACGCCCGCACCAGGCTCGACAGGCGATCCAGCGTCACTATTTCGAAGCCCAGCGCCTTGCCCACCTCGCGCGCCGCCGATTTCCCGCGATAGGTGATCACGTTGGCCGTCATGGCCGCGCCCAGCTTGCCGTAGCGCTCGTAGACATATTGGATAGCGCGTTCGCGTTGATCGCCGCTGGGCAGGTCCAGGTCAATATCCGGCCACTCGCCACGCTCCTCCGATAGGAAACGCTCGAACAGCAGATCCATGCCCACGGGGTCCACTGCCGTGATCCCCAGCGAATAGCACACCGCGCTGTTGGCCGCCGAGCCGCGCCCCTGCGCCAGGATGCCGTGGTCGCGGCAGAAATTCACGATGTCCCAGACGATCAGAAAATAGCCCGCGAGCGCCAGCTTTTCGATCAACGCCAGCTCGCGCTCGATCTGACGACGCGCTTTATCGTGATATGGCCGGTAGCGCCGCCGCGCGCCTTCATCCGCGCGTTTGCGCAGGAACGATGCCATGGTTTCGCCTTCCGGCACGGGGTAGCGCGGAAATTCGTAGCCCAGATCCGCCAGCGTGAATTGCAACCGCGACGAAATTTCCGCGGTATGCGCGATAGCTTCCGGCAAATCCGCGAACAGCCGCGCCATCTCCGCGCCGGATTTGACGTAGCGCTCCGCGTTGGGCGTGAGCAGCCGTCCTGCGGTTTTGAGCGTCACCTTTTCGCGCACGCAGGTGAGCACGTCCAGCACTTCCCGCCCAGCCGCTGCAGCGTAGCAAACGCCGTTGGTAGCCACCAGCGGAATGCCCAGACGGCGCGCCTTTTCGACGATGGCCTGGTTGCGGGCTTCCTCATGGCGGTCCATGTGACGCTGCAATTCGGCATAGAGATTCCGCTTGCCGAAAATGCCCGCCAGCGATTCGTCGATATGGGGCGTGATGCAGATCAGACCATGCGCGAACTCCGCGATTTCTTCCAGCGTGGCGGCGCCTTCGCCTTTCTTGGCGCGCAATTTTATGCGCGTGACCAGGCGGCACAGGTTCCGATATCCCTCGCGATTCTCGCACAGCAGCGGATAGCGCCGGCCATTGGTGCAGGTAATCTCGGAGCCGATGTGCGCGCGCATCCCCGTCTTTTTTGCCGCCATGTGAAAGCGCGGCGCGCCGTACACGCCGTCCCGGTCGAGCAAAGCCATGGCCGGAATGCCCAAGTCCGCGCAAGCGGAAACCAGATCCTCGGGCGCCGACGCACCTTGCAAAAAACTGAACGCCGACCGCGCATGCAGTTCCACATACGGCCCCACGGGGCGCACGCTCTCAGCGTGCCGTGTCGGCACTCCTGCCGACACCTGCTTTGCCTCAGTCATAACAACCCTCCACAAACCATCGCCCCCATTCGCAATAAACCCTATAAATCGCCCCATCGCTCAGCGCGATATCCCATTCATCGCGAGCCCACGGACCGGTAGTCCACCAATCCCCCGAAGTACGCCAAGGCCCCACCGCCGCGGTCACGTGCCCGCGCACGCCATCCGCCTGCAAATGCACCGGCTGTCCCGATGCCATCTGCACACGCGCCGCCCGCGCCGGCCGTATCGCGCGCATTGTCTGTCTCCGCGTCGCCGTGTCTCCGCTTCTCCGCGTCGCCCCCTCGCCGAAGCTCCGCATCGCAAACGCCCCTGGCCGATGCGTATCCAGCAACTCCGGCGATCCCACGTTCCCCTCGCCCACCAGCCCCCGCAACCGCGCCAACGTAAGTTCCAATTTTTCCGGCTCGGGCGCGGGCGGAATAAAGAGACCCGTTTGCGCCGCGCGCGGCTTCGCCGGCGCCGCTTCCAGCCATACCTTCACCACCGGCGACGGTGGCGGATGCGCGCCCAGATCCAAATCGAACAGCTTCAAAAATGCCTTGGTATCCAGCATGGGAACCGGAAATCGCAACGTGCGCGCATGCTCCCCCCGATTTTCCAGCTTCAACCGCAACCGCAATTCGTTGGTGGCCAGCCCGTGCGAAACCAGGCGCGCGCGCAGGCCGTTCAGCAGTTGCGTCAGCACGAACATCAGCGGCTCCAGCAACTCCACCGGATATTCCAGTTCCGCTTCTTCTTCAAAACGGAGCGGCTCTCGCACGGGGACCAACGGCCGGTCGCCCGCGCCGCGCGCCAGCTTGTGCAAGCGCAACCCTTCCGGGCCGAGCCGCTCCGCCAGGCCCAGTTCCGGCAGCGCGGCCAGATCGCGAAACCGCCGGATGCCCCAGCGTTCCAACGTCTCCTGCATCTCCGGCGTAGGACCCAGCAGCGTCAGCGGCAGGCTGCCCAGATATTTAGCTTCATCGCCGTACGGGATCACGCTCACGCCCGCAAATCCGCGCGCCGCATGCACCGCCGTATCCAGGTTCGCCGCGATCGCCACGCTGGCCAGCAGTCCCCGTTCCACGGCGCGGCGCGCCAGGGCCGCCGCGATTTGCTGGGGCAAGCCGTATATACGCTCCAGCCCGTCGGCATCCAGCGCCACGGTATCCGCGGCGGTCCGCTCCACCAGCGGCGAAAATTCCTGCGCCAGCCGCAACAGACTCAAGGCCGACAATGTGGGGCGGACGCCCTCGTCCGCGCGCGACCCCCTGGTCGCGCTCCAGCTGCCGCTGTCAACATGGATCGCCGCAAACATAACTCCCTACCAGCGCGATTCAAAAGATGCCGCAATCGCCGGCACAGGCTTGCGCCGGTCCACATGCACCCGGATGCCGCGCAGCAATCGCGAGCAGCCCGGCGCACCAAACCAGCCCACCCCCTCCCGCCGCATCTCCAGCGTGAGCGAAGCGCAAGTCTTCGCATGCGGCTGCTGCTCCAACACCAGCAACACCGTGGGCGTTTGCTCCACGGCGCGGCGCAAACGGAACCATGAAGTCATCGAAATGCGCCGCGCGGCGATGACCGGCGTATCCGCCAGATCCATCACCACCAAGCCGAATCCTCCGCCCTGCACCAGCAAATCCGCGGCTTTCAGGGCGTGCTCGGCATTGCCGCCGCAGCGCACCCACAAGAGCAACTCCAATCGCACGCCAACCGCCGCGGCCGATACCGGATCGAATGCGTCGTCCGCATCCACCAACGCGCATACATTCTCGCGGCCGGTGGATTGGGCCAGAGCCGCCAGCATCAGGCTGGTGCGCCCCGACGATGCCGGCCCGTAAACCTCGGTCAAACACCCTTGTGGCAGGCCGCCGGCCATGGCATCCACTTCAGGCAAGCCGGTTGGGCAGACCTCGGCGAAGCCCACCTTAAATTCGAAATCCCGGCCCAGCGCCACCACGGCCATATTCGCCTTTTCTTCGCCTGTACTCTAATTGTGCAGGATGCTGGGCCGGGTGTCAAGGGGCGTGTGTCGGACCATTCATGGCTTTGACAGAGTAACCAAAAGTGGTTACCATTGAAATCGTTCTCGGCGCAAAACTGTCGCGCATGCCCCGTCATCCAGCGAAGGAAATCAAAACGGGCACATTGCAAAGCATTCTGAAAGATCTCGACTTGAAAACGTGAGGACTTAAATGGAACCTTACCGGGCATTATTCGAACCCGACCACAAGGCCGGCGGATACGTCGTGACGTTCCCGGATTTTGGCTTTACGGCGTGACGCAGGGCGAAACCGAGGCGGAAGCTATGGAGATGGCGCAAGATCATTTGATGCTTACGATCGGCGACTACATGAGGGAATCCAGACCCCTACCCACGCCCAGTCGCTAAGAAAATCGACAAGTGGCGCATAGCCCAGAAGTCTCCGCCCTCGGCCTCGCCCGCCCCGTTCACCCGCCAAAGAACCCGAAAGAATGCCAGCCGGCGAATCATTGGAGATCGCGATCATAAGGCCCCCGGCGTGTGCATTCCTGACGGTCTGTAAAAGATGACGACCTATGTGCTCGGCGCCGGTGCTCGCGCCACGCGGGCTATCCGCTTTGCTCGGAGCTGTGGCCAAGGTTAGTCGCATGGGCCATTGAAACAGATTCCAAATACCTGCAAGCAATCGCTGTCGTCGCCACGCTAAATGGCCTGGTTGTGGATGTGGAGGGTATGTTCACCGACCTTGATCTCGGTCGGGGAGCGTTTCGCGCGTTGACTGAAGATAAGCGAAAGAGCCTAAAGACATCGGTTCGCAGTTGTGTCACAGCCTATTTCACGAGTATTTGCAATCAAGGTCAACGGGCACCGCTATACAAAGCCTTAGCGAGCCAGATCGAGAATCACGATGTAATTGTTACGTTTAACTACGATGTTTCCGTAGACGACGAACTGGCTCGCGCCCATAAGTTTCGCGTCAAGAACGGGTACGGCGGCATTGAAGCGGATTGGGATGAATCCGATTCGGATGTGACTATACTAAAGCCTCACGGAAGCATCAATTGGATTGGACGGCTATTTGAGGGCGCTACACATGGCAGTCGGAACGTTCCCAATATTTATGGGAAGCGACCGTTTGTTGATAACAAGGATTCGGTTATCTTTGGGTACCCGAGCGATGTCTTGGACAAGACCTTTGGGCGCGGGGGAGTTGCGGGCGGATCAGACCCTGGATTTGTCACGCTCATATTGCCCACTTACGAGAAGCGGTTCTCGGTCGCAACGCCAATCGGCAACGAGTGGATTAAGTTTTACGAGGAGATCTGGTCAAAGGCCGCCCAGTCCTTGGAGCGCTCAGACCGGATTATCATCATTGGTTACAGTATGCCGGATGCGGATTGCCACTCGCGTGCGGTGCTCCTTTGGAACACCAACAAGCGGGCAGAGGTCTTCGTCTGTTGTGAGTCGGCGAATGAGAGAGTGAAAACGCAGTTCAGAAATCATGGCTTCTGGCGAGTGCGCGACATGGGTAGCTTTGAAGATTTACTAGTTGGCTTCTGACCGGGTAGGGCGTAAGGCAGCGCAGCAGGGCACCAGCCCGACTGTCAATTGCAGTAACCCATTTCGAGTACCCCGGAGGGACCGCCCATGAGTACGCTTTCCTCATGCTGGCTCAATATCACGACTCCTTTGTCTAGGAAGATCGTGTACACCTCGGCTCCGGTTTCGGTATGGACCAGAGTCAACATCCGTCCTTCCACCCGGTAGAGTACCTGGAGCGATGCCTGCCCATTATTGGATCGAACTTTAGGAGCATTAGTATCCAGATCAAGAAAGGCCACCGTATCGGCTTCATCTTCATCGTGCGAGTAGTATACTCGTTCGGGCTCATTTGGATCGTCAGGAACGTATTCCTTCGCAAAGATTCTATCCCAACTGCTCAACTTTTTGCGGAAGGTGACGTCCACCACTTTCTTGAATCTACAGGTTGCAGACTGCGTGATTGGCAACTTGAGCAAGGGAGAAATGGGCCGGGTCCAGACGAAGAGGTTATCGCCCGATACAGAGGAAGGAGAGGCTTTCGATGTCAGCTTGGAACAGCCTAACGTTACCAGGACAGAAAATGAGAGCAAGGCCAGAGCGTAATTCATATCTAGCCGCAAGTATAGCAAGGCCGCCTTTCGCCGGCGCTACGCGCCGCGTGAGAAACACCGGCCATGGTTCAACCGAACGGAATGTCCACTTCGGTGTAACTGCCCGGCGCTGCCGCGTCCACGGCGGCAACGACCCTCTCAACGTACCGGCGCAAGGTCGGCCATTGTTGGTTTCCCAGAACGACAAAAGCGATTTTCCGGCCCGTCAGATTTTGCTGGTACCGAATATTTTTGTCGGTCGTCAGCAGAAGCTCAAAGCCCGCGGCTTCAGCGGCGGCTATCAGTTCGCCGTTGGCAAGCCTGTCCCATCCGCGTTCGATCGCTTCAACCCACATGCCCCTTGAGGGCATAGCGAAGCGGGGCAGGCGTTCCGTTATCAAAGAGTATGAGCATCCGCCGTCTGGACGGGGGGCTGCACTACAGGCGGCGTGTCAAGACTCCGCGCCGCGAATTCCAGCACCGCTGCCACCTGTTCCCGCGTGACGTGAAACCAATCCATCACCTCGCCGATAGTCGCTCCCGCTTCCAGATTTTCGAACACCACCGAAACCGGCGTGCGGGTGTCCCGGAATACCCAAGCGCCACTGCGCTTGCCGGGGACGCTCTCCACGGCGGGGCATTGTGACCAATCGAGACTTGCCATGATCTGCGCTCCTATCTCTGAGAATACACTGTTACGCTACCGCGCCGGTGATTCAAATGATGCCGCAATCGCCGGCACAGGCTTGCGCCGGTCCACATGCACCCGGATGCCGCGCAGCAATCGCGAGCAGCCCGGCGCACCAAACCAGCCCGCCCCCTCCCGCCGCATCTCCAGCGTGAGCGAAGCGCAGGTCTTGGCATGCGGCTGCAGCTCCACCACCAGCAACACCGTAGGCGTGTGCTCCACGGCGCGGCGCAAACGGAACCATGAAGTCATCAAATGCGCCGCACGGCGATGACCGGCGTATCCGCCAGATCCATCACCACCATGCCGAATCCTCCGCCCTGCACCAACAGATCCACGGCTTTCAAGGCGTGCTCGGCATTGCCGCCGCAGCGCACCCACAAAAGACGCTCTAGCCGCACGCCGGCCGCCGCGGCCGATGCCGGGTCGAAGGCGTCGCTCGCATCCACCAACGCGCATACATTTTCGCGGCCGGTGGATTGGGCCATGGCCGCCAGCATCAGGCTGGTGCGCCCGACGATGCCGGCCCATAAACCTCGGTCAAACACCCTTGTGGCAGGCCGCCGGCCATGGCATCCACTTCAGGCAAGTCGCTTGGGCAGACCTCGGCGAAGCCCACCTTAAATTCGAAACCCCGGCCCAGCGCCACCACGGCCATATTCGCCTGTTATTCTCCTGTACTCTAATTGTTTGCAGGATGGCGAACCGGGTGTCAAGAGTGGTGTACGGCCTTAAAATAATCTGTCGCGCAACACCACAATTCTGCGGCACGGCATCGACTCTGCAGATTCGTAAGAAAAAGCATTGAACCACCCTTGACAATAAAAGTTGTCAATGCTACCATTTCCTGGTGCTCGACATCCAAGTCATCGACGATCCGGCAGCGGCGACGGTGGCTTTGGAGCCCATGCGGAGTCGACTCCTCTCCGAGCTAGCCGTGCCCGCCTCGGCGGCGACGTTGGCCACGCGGCTTGGCCTGGCTCGGCAGAAAGTCAACTACCACCTGCACGGGCTGGAGGCGCACGGGCTGGTGCGGCTGGCCCAGGAACGCAAGTGGGGCGGCCTGACGGAACGGCTGCTCGTGGCGACGGCCGCTTCCTACGTCGTTTCGCCCAGCGCCCTGGGTCCTGTCGCCGCGGATCCGAATCGGGAAATCGATAGGCTGTCCGCGAGCTATCTCATCGCCCTGGGCGCACGGGTCGTCCGCGAGGTGGGCGATCTTGTTCGTCGTGCGAAAGAGGCGGGCAAACGCCTGGCGACCCTGGCGGTGGATACCGAGGTTCGCTTCCGGTCGGCGACGGACCGGGCGGCTTTCAGCAACGAACTCACCGACGCCATCACGAAACTGGTTTCGAAGTACCACGATGAATCCGCCCCCGGCGGCCGCGCGCATCGCCTAGTGGTCGTGGCGCACCCTCTGCCGCAAAAATCCGATCCCAAGGAGCCATCATGAGCGTGAAGAAAGAAGCCTCTGGACGCCGTTCAGTCCAGGTCGAAGTCGAGGTCCCCGGCACGCCGGAGGAAGTCTGGCAGGCCATCGCCACCGGGCCGGGTATTTCGTCCTGGTTCGTGCCGACTGAGTTCGAGGAGCGCGACGGGAAGCCCGTTGCGGTGAAGTTGGACTTCGGCCCGGGCATGGAGTCCCGTTCCGTCGTGACGGCCTGGGATCCGCCGCGGATGTTTGCCGCCGAGGCCCCTGGCTGGGCCCCTGGCTCACCGGTCATCGCGGACGAGTGGAGCGTCGAAGCGCGCGGGGGAGGCATCTGCGTCGTCCGCGTGGTGCATAGCCTCTTCGCCAGCACGGACGACTGGGACAACCAGTTGGAAGGCACCGAATCCGGCTGGCCTGGCTTCTTCCGCATCCTGCGGATCTATCTCACGCACTTCCGCGGCCAACGCTCCGCGATGATGCAGTGGATGGCCCCCGCCGCGGGAACCGAAGCGGAGGCCTGGGAAACGCTGACCGCGGCATTGGGGCTGAAAGGCGTGAGCGCCGGGCAGCGTTGGACCGCCCCGGCGGGCGTCCCGGCGCTCAGCGGCGTGGTGGAGCACGTCAGCCAGAGTCCGTGCAACGCCCTGCTGCGGCTCGACAAGCCGGGGCCGGGCGCCGCCGCCCTTGGCGCCGTCAACTTCGGCGGCCAGAGCATGGTCACGCTCAGCTTCTACCTCTACGGCGATCGGGCGGCCGGGACCCTCGCCCGCGAGACACCGCTCTGGCAAGCGTGGATTGAAGAACGCTTCCCGACGCCGTCGGAGACGAGCAAGAGTGAATGATCGCGTGGTCATGGGAGTGCACTCCCGTCGTTGCGCTCGCTGACTGGTTCCCTCTCCTGTACTCGGGGAGGGTCGGGGTGAGTGCATGATCTCTGTGACGAACTCGGGTTGCGGTGCCAGGTGGACATCACCGCCGGCGCGGCCAGGGCGTGGACCAACGTCGACGAGCGTTTTCCATTAGGGCGTAATCCCCTACCAGCGCGATTCAAAAGACGCCGGCACGGGCTTGCGCCGATCGACCTGCACCCTGATGCCGCGCAGCAATGTGGGGCGGGCGTCCACGCCTGCGGCGGGTCTCCAGACCCGCCCCTCCACCCCCATGCTGGAGTTTGCCCCGACCACACCGCCCGCGCGCGCCGCATCTCCAGCGTGAGCGAAGCGCAGGTCTTGGCCTGCGCTTCCTGCTCCGGGGTGAAATGAACGCCTCCAGGGTAAAGGCTGCGGTCGGTCCTGCCAATGGTTTGACACCGCAGCGGCAAGCTGCTTAGGTCGACCATGAAAGCCGCCCGCTTCAGCGGCCGCTATCACTTCGCCGTTAGCAAACCTGTCCCATCCGCGCTCGATTGCTTCCACGACCACATGCCCTTTAAGAGCATAGCGAAGCGGGGCAGGCGTTCCGCTATCAAAGAGTATGAGTATCCGCCGTCTGGCCGGGAGGCTGCACCACAGATGGCGCGTCAAGACTCCGCGCCGCGAATTCGGTGTAGCCCTGCAACGGGAACAGGTTTTCATCATCGACTTTGGGAAGGCCCACGCAAAGGCGAGGCGCGCGCGGGTTGATATTCGGACCCCGACAGAACGCCACGCCGTTGACAGCCTGCGGCAACTCGAACCCCACGCTGGCATCATCGACCGCCGAAGGAGCGCCGAACAGCAGCAGGAGAACATGGTCCTGCCCCTTGTCCGTGATCTTGACCGCCGCCGTTAAAACGTAGTTCCGGCGACCGAGCGAGAGCAACTGGCCTTGCATCCCGCCGTTTAATTCGACCGTGGGAGGTTCATCACCCACAGCACCGGCCACCTGCGCCAAGCACGCCGCCAGAATTTTGACCGTCATATCCGGCTGATTGTATCGCTATTCGCCGCCGCGACCGCCCGCGCTTCCCACGACTGAATCAGCGGATTTCCGGCGCTTTCGTTTCGCGTGTTGCCTCACTTCCGGTTTTCGCGTACCCTTGAAGGCATGGAAGTACATTTCACGCCCGAGCAGGGAACGCAGCTTTCCCAAATCGCCACCCACGCGGGCACCGACGCCGAACGATTGGTGAAGGACGCAGCCTTGCGCCTGCTTCGGCAGGAGGCCCGCTTCCGCGCCGCCGTCCGCGAAGGCATCGCACAGGCCGACCGGGGCGAGTTCATTGAAGAAGAAGAAATGGACGCCCGCCTAGAGCAGATGTTGCGCTCATAGGCCATGCGTATCCGTTGGACGCCTGCCGCCGCAGCGGACTTGCAGAGCATTAGCGATTACCTCAAAGAACACCATCTACCGCGACCCAACCATGCGGAAGCTGTACGGCACTATCCGCGAGTTGAAGGAATGGCCGTGGCGTGGCCGTCCCGGACGCGAGGAAGGCACCCGAGAGATTTTGTTTCCACCCACGCCCTACGTGGCGAAGTTTCGTGAGTTTTCGGGAAGGCTGCGTAGGCCGCCGCTCCGGATGGCCTGCGCACGTGCCTCTTGACGAAGTTGAACACTTGGCCGACAATTGAAAAGGCCAGCATCGCTTCGACTCCGAGGGGTTCGGCTTCTTCGGAATGCTGATCCG
>Ga0302324_100012252_pt1 | contig 17496 bp, 15 predicted proteins | sample Palsa_T0_1_FD_201949 | JGI IMG/M metagenome (GOLD analysis project Ga0302324, IMG submission 201949) | Peat permafrost microbial communities from Stordalen Mire near Abisko, Sweden - Palsa_T0_1 | ecosystem: Environmental > Terrestrial > Soil > Palsa > Peat permafrost | place: Sweden: Abisko...
TCAGAGGAAGACCAGAAACCTGCTGAACCGCGATAACCTGGCCCACGGAAGAGGTGTCGGTTTGGATAAGTGGGGAAACATCGGTGACGGTCACACTCTCTGTTGCCGCGCCGGGCACGAGCGAAAGGTCGATGCGAGCCTGCTGTCCGGCCTGCAGAACAAAGGATGGAACCTCCGCCTGCTTGAAACCGTTTTGTATCGCAGAGAGCGTATAGCGGCCGATGGGCAGGGACGGAACCTCGTACAGCCCGCTATCATTGGTTACACCTGTTCGGACCGTCCCACTATCCACGTTGTGGACAGTGATGGCGGCGCCCACAACGGAAGCTCCGCTCGAGTCATGCACCGCCCCTACAATGGACGCTGTGTTTTGTGCGTGGAGAATTGCAGAAAAACAGAAGATAGCCAAAACGGCGCATGCGCCGCCAAGACTGAATGCCCGGGTTTTCTGTAAGATGGCGCCTGCAGCCGCGATTGGCGTCAAAGTAAGTAAGTTCCTCATTGGGCGCTCCTTTTGATCGTTTGGCGGATTGGGTTCGAACAATAGCTGCTCTAACGGGCAACCTGAACAACCCGATTCTGCATCATTCGGACCTGCCCGAGAAGATTGTAAAGACCATATGAAGAGGAAACGTCCAGCCCGTTGAACAGAAGCCGACCATGTGGGATGATTGGCCTGATATTCCCCGCATGCGGTTTGGGTTCAGCAGTACGACGTTCAGTCCGAACGGCTTCGAAGCAGGCGGGACGGCCTTACTCCAATGCTGGTGGGCAGCCCTCGCCGGGGTGCACGACCAGGCGGTTGCCGCGCCTTATGAGCTCAGCCGAGGCTCAATAAGATCAACGAGAGTATGCCGGTAAGAATACCCGCGATCCCATAGGCTCCTACTCTTTCGCGAAACAGGAAAACACCTGCGGCGGCCACGAGAAACAGATTGCCGCCGGTTGTCATCGGGAAGACAACATATCCAGGTACATTTCTTTCGAGGGCCAACAAGCTGAAAAGTTGTCCTCCAAAGCTTGCCATGCCGATGCCAAAAGACATGACCAACTCTTGCCCCCGAAATCTACCGCGAGTTGCCAGAAACCAGATGAGCCCAAAAGCAAGGCCGCCCGCATACCACAAAATAAGATACTGATAATGATACGTTTCCGAGAGTCCCTTCTCGGCCATAATCTTCAGGCCGAACGGGCCAAGCCCATTCGCAACGAAAGCGACAGCCATTAGCCGCAGCCACGCTGATGAGCGATTCATCGCGCCCCCTCCGGCATGTTGAATGCGGCGTTTCTTGCCTCATCGGCTTGCTTATCCTTCCACAGCAGGAACACGGAAACGACCGCGAGTGCGATCACCGCGATTTTCTTTTGATTTACCCGCTCATGGTAGACGGCGATAGAACCGATCGCAGGAATCGCGGCAGACAGATTTATGACCAGCCAACTGGTTGAGATCTTTCCGTAGCGAATGCCCGCGAGGAACACCATCCCACCGATTACGCTCGCCACGCCAAAAGGCAGAGCGATCTCATAAACCACGAATGGCACTTGAAAATCAGCGCCCCGAAAGAATGCAACAAACACCACGCCGAAAAGCAGAGACCATCCGTAAGCTAAGGTGTAAACCGCACCGGGCTTGCACCCTCGTAAATCCGCTATTTTCGCAAAAATTCCGAGAAGGCCAAAACAGGTCAGCGACAGAAACATGTAGAGGTATCCCATCAGCAGTTCCCCCTTTCTGGAGTTGTTCTTTCAGCTTGGCATTCCGACTTTACCTCAAATGACCCGGTTCCGGGCCGGCAGGTGAGGACTTCGTATGCAAGCTTATCCAACCATCTGGACAATACGTGTCCCGGAGTGTTTTGCCGGCTAGCCAATCTCTAATCTGTAAAGGCACAATTAGAAAATGCCGCCTCTCACCGAACACCCAAACGAGGAAAATGAACCTGCCATTCTGCATCATCCTGAAGAGGTCGATCTCGACAGACCTGGCAAGCATCATTACCGGCTGGGATTTCACCTTGATTCGGGCTGGGGATTTTCCCTGGTGCCGCTGACCGTCATTAATGGCCTGCGGCCGCCGCCTGCCGACGCTGAGGCCCCCAGCATGGCGGCCTTTGGAGGGACACACGGGAATGAGTGGGAAGGCCAGATCGCGGTCAAGCGGCTGTGCCGCCAACTCGATCCCCATGACATCTGTGGGCGAGTCATACTGATGCCGCAACTGAGCCAGAGCGCATGCGCCGCCAATCAGAGAGTCTCGCCGCTCGATCATGTAAACATGAACCGCGCATTTCCAGGCAATCCCCGCGGAACAATTTCGTCTAGAATTGCGGATTTTGTGAAATCACGTGTCTTTCCCAAGGTTCGCATCGTAATCGATCTGCATGCGGGCGGGCGCGAGGGAGGATTCGCGCTTTGCACTGCGTTTCATCCTGTAGCCGACGCCGCCCAGTTCGCAGAGATTCGTTACGCTGCTTCACTTTTCGATACGCCGTTCATTTTGATCTACTCCAGCCAGATGGCATCGGGCCTGCTGACCGATGAGGCGGAAGCCGAAGGAAAGATTGCCATCGGAGGCGAGTTTGGGTTTGGAGAAGGCGTCAGCCGTAGCGGTGTGCTGCATGCATATGAAGGCGTACGCAATGTTATGAAGCACTATGGAATGCTCGCTGGGGAGGTTGCCAAGATCGATCCACTCCGCGGGTGTGCTCCACGCCTGGTTGATGCACGAAATCTGGAAGACTACATCCCTTGCCCGCGCTCCGGCGTCTGGGAGCCGCTGATCGAGCTTGGACAAGACGTTGAGAAAGACCAGGTGATTGGACGTTTGCACGATTTTTCCAACCATGCGGGCGCTCCCCTGGAAATCCGCGCTCACCGCGCCGGCGTGATGATCATGATGTGTGCAGGCGCCGTTTGCACGGAAGGAACGACCCTTTTTGTCATTGCAAACGATGCTCCGCTCCCGGGCAAGACCTAGCAGGTTGCGGAAAAGATGGAACAGAGAGCGAAGGGCGTGCCCTCAGTGGCTAAAGCCGGACAGAATTGCAATTACTTACGGACGGCCTGAAGGCCGTCCCCTTCAAAGAATTTAGTTTTTCCGCGGCCTGCTAGCCGATCGTGATGCTCCGCGTCGCGCAGCGAGATGTCCAATTAGCTGGATGGTGGGACTCTTTCCCGCCGTCCGCGTTGCTTGGCTCTCCCCTCAGAGTGCTAGAGTAGCGGAAAGCGCCGCTTGCCAGGAGATTGAAATTTGCTGGTCGATTGTCATTCGCATGTTTGGGCTTATCCCGGTCACCTCTCTGACGAATTTGTGAATGAAGCGAACGCGCGATCGCGCGGCCACAGACTCGATCTGAATATTCCGCCAGAAAAACATTTCAAGGCCATGGCTGGCGTCGATAAGGCCATCGTATTCGGCCTGCGGGCTCATCACTCCGGCTTATGGGTTCCCAACGAATACATCGCCCACTATGCCCAGAGTCATCCGGAAAAAATCATTGGGTTCGGTGCGATTGACCCGGCGGTAGATCCGATCGAACAGACGCTGGACGATATTCTTCGGCTGAAACTGCGCGGCGTTAAGCTGGGGCCAATTTATCAGAACATCCATCCGACTGACCCGCGAATGTTGGAGGTATACCAGTTTTGCCAGTCGCACCGGTTGCCTATCCTCATTCACCAGGGCACGACGTTCGTTCGGACAGGCCCGCTCAAATATGCCCTCCCCATCCTGCTGGAGGATGTAGCCATCGAGTTCCCGGAACTGAGGATGATCATTGCTCACCTCGGACATCCGTGGATCGCAGAAACGCTGGTCCTCATTCGTAAGCACCCTCATCTTTATTCAGATATCTCGGCGCTGCATTACCGCCCATGGCAGTTTTACAACGCCCTCATCATGGCTAAAGAATATGGCGTCCTTAACAAGCTGCTGTTTGGGTCTGACTATCCTTTCACGACTCCAGAAGCGCAAATGGACGGGCTGCGCAACATCAACCATTTTGCTGAAGGCACAAATCTTCCTCAGCTGGCTAGCGACGAAATCGAAGGCCTCATTTATAGCCCGACCTTGACCTGCCTCGGCCTGGAAAGCGCATGAAGATCTCCGATGTCAACGTCATCGTCCTCGAGTCGCCCAACGCTTATCAGACCGCCGCTGGCGGCCAGGAAGCACACGGGATCAAGTATTTGGGCATGGTCAAGGTAGAAACAGATGCGGGCATCACCGGTTATGCGGACCTCGAAACGCAGCCCCACGTTGCGCAAGCGATCGTCAATGCTCCTTCTGAGGGTTCAGCGATCGGATTCAAAGGTCTCCGCTCTGTCCTCATCGGCGAGGATCCGTTTGATGTCGAACGCTTATGGCACAAGATGTACATGGGCTCGGTCTACTATGGCAGGCGCGGCGTCGCCATGCAGGTTATCTCTGGAATCGACATCGCACTCTGGGACATCATCGGCAAGAAAATTGGGGAGCCGGTCTACAAACTCCTCGGAGGCGCCTACCGCGACCGTGTACGCCCCTACGCCAGCACCTTGTTCCGTTCTACTCCCGAAGGCATGGCGGAAGCGAGCGGCAGTTACCTGGAACAAGGTTTCACAGCGGTCAAGTTCGGATGGGGTGCCTTCGGAGAGGACCCGGAGCATGATGTCGAGCTCGTCGCTGCCGCGCGCAGATCGCTCGGAGAGCGCGCGGACCTGCTCATCGATACGGGCTGGTATGTCCAACGCACAGCGAAGGAGGCCATCCAGATGGTACGGCGGCTGGAGCAATTCCGGCCGTATCTGATCGAGGAACCTCTTTCGCCCGAGGATTACGACGGCTACGCCACGCTTTCCGACGCCGTCGACACGCTGATTGCTTGCGGCGAACAAGAGGCAACGGAGTGGGGATTTCGCACCCTGCTGGAACGAGGCCGTGTAGACGTGATTCAACCTGATCTCTCCCGCTGCGGGGGATTCACGGCGGCGCGCAAGATTACGCATCTCGCGGAGCTCTACAATCGCCTCTGTATTCCCCACGCCTGGACCTCAGATCTCCTCACTGCCGCCTCGCTTCACCTCAACGCGTTCATGCGGCGAGCGGTCTTTCAGGAATTCAACGTTACCGCCGGGCCTTTGAGCCGGGAGCTATGCCTCACTCCCATCCAACTCGAAGATGGAATGCTGCGCGTGCCGCAAGGACCTGGTCTGGGCATCGAAGTGGATGAATCGGTTATTGAACGATATAGGGTGGGTTAGCCGTGGATAGACTCAAAGAGAAAATCGCGGTCGTTACCGGAGGCGCCAACGGCATTGGCAGAGCCATTTGTGAACTGTTCGGTGAACAAGGCGCCTGGGTCCTGGTGGTCGACATTGAAGAACAAGCGGGACAGCGTGTCGTTGAGGCGATACACTCGAGCGGCGGAAAAGCTCAATTCTGCAGGGCCGACGTATCGAAGCAGGAAGAGGTTCAACACGCCGTCGAGACTGCTGCCGCCCAATGTGGCCGGATCGACATTCTCTGTAACAACGCCGCTTATCTTTCGCCGGACTTCCATGCCGTTCTGGAATCCACGGATGAAGAATGGCGTAAGTGTATCGATGTGGCGCTGATGGGCACACATTACTTCACGAAAGCGGTCTTGCCCTATATGCTGTCGCAGAAGCAGGGCTCGATCGTGAATATTGTCTCTATTCAAGGGATGCAAGGCATGATGTCTTCGGCCGCCTACACGGCCACAAAAGCTGCTCTGCTTGGCTACACCATGAGCGTCTCTTACGATTATGGGCCGCAGAACATTCGTATCAACTCGCTATGCCCAGGTCCCATTCAAACGCGCATCTCCGTGGACGCGGAAAATCCTCATCATCTTTGGCAATGCGATCAAACAACCCTGGGCCGCGTCGGCCAACCCAAGGAGGTTGCCTGGGCCGCATTGTTTCTCGCCTCGGATGAATCGTCCTTTGTCACCGGGATCACCCTTCCGGTCGACGGAGGCTGGACTTCGAGCGCGGCGAGAAAGCGGAGCTGATGCATTGCCGGCCTGCGACTGCAGCCGGGCGAAGTGCAGATCGAAGACTCTGGCTAACCTTTGCCTGTTGGAGAACTCTCGCATGAGAAGACTTGCTCAATCCTTATCTATAGGAATAACCGCGATGGTCCTTACACCCGCCGTCGCACAAAGTCGCACGGCGACGCTGACCCTCGACTTCGCAAGGAATCTTGGTCCTATACAGATGGATCACATATCCCTCGGACAGGGGGGATTGTCGCCCGACCCGATGTGGGATAGCCGCATCGCTGAGATTCGCGCGCTGCACCCTCATCTGATTCGCCTCTTCGTTCAAGAGTATTTCGACGTCTTGCCTGCAAACGGAAAGTATCATTTTGCGACGCTGGACCGCTCAGTCGATGAAATCATCCAAGCGGGAGCGATTCCGCTCATGTGTATTACTCTCCGACCGAAGTCTCTTTACCCAAAGATTGATCAGGATGTAGTGGACCCGAACGACTATGCCAAGTGGGAAGCCTTGATTTCTGCAATGGTAAGCCACTATAAGCAGCAAGGCCTGCACGGTCTTTACTGGGAGGTGGGCAATGAGGGCGACATCGGCGAATCCGGCGGTTCTCCTTACCGCTTCACCGCAAAGAATTATGTCGGCTACTACCGGCATACCGTCGCCGCGGTTCTGAGGACAGACCCCGAGGCACATGTTGGAGGCCCGGCGCTGGCCAACTACAAGTCACCGATACTGCCGGCATTTCTAGACTCGGTTGACCGCGGGAACATTCCCCTCAGCTTCATCTCATGGCACAGTTACTCCGACAGCCCAAAAGGAATCCAGAGAACCATTGAATATGTGAAGGGCCTGCTCGCGCAGCATCCATCGCTTCACCCTGAAACCGTGCTCGACGAGTGGAATATGGCCTTGTCTGTCCCGCCTACCGATGCGCGCATTCAGCCAGCCTTTGTGGCAGAGACTGCCTGGCGCATGAAAGAGTCCGGCCTGACTTACTCCTGTTATTACCACATCCGCGATTACCATGTGGATCGCGATCGCTTTTTACCCTATACCTCACTGGGCGGGGCATCTTTCATGGCGAGTTGGTGGAACCGCATGCCCCAGTACTCAGGACTCTTCGATTATCAAAATGTTATGCGCCCGGCATATTTCTCTTTTGAGCTGCTGGCGCGACTTACCGGCAAGCAACTGTCTGCGACGAGCGACGACGATACTGTCCACGCTTTCTTTGCGTACGATGACAGCTACGACTACTACAGCCTCATGTTCTGGAACTTTTCGGGAGTGCCGGTCACGGTCACAATTGACCTGCGACGTCTTCCGGAAACGCTCAACGCCCACCGCCGCGTGCTCGACGCCACGACGCCCTCCGAAGACGAAAATGCCCGACTGCGCCCACTTCCCGACGAAACGCTTACGCAGACCTCTACGCCGGCCCAGATACATCTCGAACCCTATGGCATCGAGTTCTGGTCGCTGGAACCGCTCCATTGGTCAGATCGGATTATGAACAAGGGCCGCCTCTCCACCAAGTAATGAATCAGGGTCTCGATTGACTCGGGACGCTCATCTTCATGTCGTCGCTCATCCCTTTCATCGTGGCTGCTTTGACCTCGGCGGCTACGAGATGATCAGCTTTTCCGGTAGCGTGAATGACAATGCGATCGCCAATTTTGATGTCTTTGAGAGACACGGCAGCAGCGCCTCGGAGATATTTCGTTTCACTGGTGAGAGCGACGTTCTGAACGGTTCCATCGGTCACTCTTACAGATATGCTGGTGCCTGTGATCGCGGTGACAGTTCCCATCACGTGCACCATGCCGTTATGGGCGAAGGCAATGCCTGCGCATAGCCCAAGGGTTAGGGTCATTAGGAGAAGTTGTCTCATCGGATGCGTCCTTTCGCATGGTGCGCGGTTGCGGTTGCAGGAGATTGACCGTTCAGGAACTGTTCTTCCTGCCTCTCCTCGTCTGCTTCCTCGGGAGTTTTCGGGTTAAGGGCTTCCATCTCCGTCTCTTCTGGAGCCGTCAACAGCGGCAGATGACGGATAAAAGAAACGAGTTTCCAACTGGCGTCCGCAGTTCCGTCGCCGCCGAAAGCCGGCATTCCAGACATGCGGATGCCGTTCTCGATCACATAGAAAATCTCGCCATCGCTCATGCTCTGGGTGCCCGTACGCAGATCCGGAGGCCTGGGGTACATTCCTTTGCCGAACATCGACTGGCCGCTTCCGTTATTGGCGTGGCAGATGGCACAGTGATCCGCATAGTGCGCCATGGCCTCGCGCTGAACCGCGGGAGTTAACAGGATGGGATTCTTCATGTTCTTCGCCGAAGCCGGCATCGCGCCGGCCCGAGCAAACCCGGCGAGCATGGCTTCCAGGTGCGAGGGTTGGGCACGGGCGCTAAAGCCATGCAGCGCAATCCTGATGTACAGCCAACTACCAAAGGCGAACAGAGCGAAAGCAATCAGCACCGCTGCCGCAACTGTCAGGGCTCTTGTCATAAAGTCGTCCTATCTGGAACCGGACTCACCAAGAAGCGAATTCCTCTCATGAGGCTTGCAAGGCCAAGCAGGCTGCGGAAAAAGTCGGGGACGGGGCAAGAAATACGTACCTCAGGGGCTAAAGCCGTCTCCTGATCAAGGTATTTTCGGCACGGCTGAAGCCGTGCCCTTCGTACAGAGACGCTTTTCCCATTCAGCTTTTTAGCGGTTGCCCCCGAATCAACAGTTCGTACAGAATGCGCCATAGTAGGGGCTTAAAGCCCTCACTGATTGCACGACGTTCATTGCCGGGGATGAATCCCCGGTCTACCCGAAAACGGAGTTTTTTTCGCAGTAACGAATTCCACACGACAGGTCACTAGTTAGCAGTAAGAACGAACGGAGCGATGTAGAGTTGGTCACCTCCGCGAAATTGTAACCATAACTTGTAGGTTCCGGGCTCGCGGACCGACACGTGCAACATCATTTCGGGGGGTGAATTTGCGCTGTCGGGCATTTCGGCCGTCATGCTGCGCATCGCGCTTGGAGACATCCCCATCATATTCATGTTCATCCCTGACATGGGCGTCGGGTGCACGTGAACGTAGGAGAGATCCGCCGAATTCAAAAAGACTGCGTGCGCCGGGACACCAAGGTAGGGGTGCAGATCCCTGGCCGGATCGTCTCCCTTCAGGATCTGAACCTGAATCATATCCATGCCGCCGGCAGTAAGCTTGGCCTTACTTAGATCGACGGTGTAAGGACCGACGTTGACTTCTCGCCCGGTGGGCATCAGGTCTCGCTGCTTCGACGGTGCGCCAGCTCCGATGGAGAAATCGAAGCGAAATACCTGGTGATCCCCGTCATTGGGTTCGCCGTCCGCATAAAGATAATACTTATCCGGAGCCGGAAATTGCTGATCGATGCGGAAGTGGCCATCAGCTCCCAGCACAGGATGGATATGAAGGAAAGTTTTGAAGTCTGTAGTTACGATGACTACGTGGAGCTTCTTCGTCATCTCAACCGCATATTCGCGGATCGGCGCAGCGGAAGCCGGCGAGGTCATCCAGATATCGATACGCTGCTTGTTTCCGCCCAGCGGCGTCAAGCGCATGTGTCCCTCGGTGATCTCCTTACCACCCTGGTAGGCAAAGTGCCCGGGTAACTCGGGTGAGGCACAAAGCGCGACCGAAGACAGCAAGAAAGGCAAAAGGACACTGGCCCTGAATTTATTCATCCTCGACCTCCTGGACGTGACCGTGATCTGGCGTGACTGTCTCCATACGCGAGAGATTTTGGGCCGCTACTCGTATCTTAGGGCTTCAATTGGGTTAAGATGCGAAGCCCGCTGTGCCGGATAAAAGCCGAACGCAATACCAACTGCGGCCGCGATCCCGAAGCCCAGGAAGACCGCAGAAACTGTGATGGATGCCGGCCATTGCAGGACGTAGGTTACGAGCAGCGCGGCGAGAAATCCCGCGATGATCCCGAACACACCGCCTATAAGGCTAAGGGTGACTGCCTCCACCAGAAATTGCTGCCTTACATCGCGCGATCGAGCGCCGACTGCGCGACGAATGCCTATTTCCCGCGTCCGTTCGGTGACGGAAACGAGCATGATATTCATGATGCCCACGCCGCCGACGATCAGCGATATGGTGGCGATGGCGGCGAGGAGTGCGGTCATGGTTTTGCCGGCGCGATTGAGCGTGCCGGACATCTCCTGCATGTTGACCTGATCCACTTGCGGCATGTTGGCGAGAATAAAGGCAGCCACGGATGTGTAAAGGCCCTTGGTGAGAGCTTCTGCGGCCTGCGTCTTGACCGTGAAATCATCGGGTACACCCGCTTCCATGGACGGCGCCTGCAAACCGCCGAGAGCACTGGAAGGAGCCGCCATGCCGGCCGGACCATCGCCAACATGGTGGCGCTTATGCAGCAGACCCTTGATATCCGCAGACACCTGCGTTGCCAGGCCCGCTTGCTCTGTGGCCACCGTGACTCCCTGCAGCGATTGTCGATCCAGCTGCTTTTCGAGCGTCGTATAGGGCACGATTGCGATATCCGTCTGGTCGTCATTGCTAGTATTGAAGACGCCAACGATACGGTATTGCTGGTTGTACGCCTGGATGGTTTTTCCCATCGGATTCGCATCGCCGAAGAGGCGGTCGCGCAACGCGGAGCCGATCACAGCAACGTTGGCGGCTGAACTTACGTCAGATGCCTTGTAGAAGTGCCCTTTGCTCATATCCCATCCGTACATCTGAGGAAAGGCCACGTCGGCGCCGACAATCTGGGTGAAGTATTTTTGATCGGGCGTTTGTATCCAGGTACGAGACATCACCCACCCGGCTGCATAACGGACTCCCGGGATACCTCTGATCGCATCCGCGTCTGAGGGCGTGAGTGTATTCGCACTACCCAATCCGGTAGGGATTCTTGATTCTTCGCCCCCGCGGGTAAAGTTGCCGGCGCGGACAAAGATGAGAGTTGTCCCAGCGGATTTCACCTCGGAAGAGACCGAACCCTGGGCACCGGTTCCCAAGGCGAACATGGTGAGGACGGCGGCCACACCGATCGTCATGCCCAGAATAGCCAGGCCGGTGCGCAGCTTATTTTGCCGAAGCGCTTTCCATGCGATGCGTAGACTTGTTTTCAGCATTTATTCGTACCTGAGGGATGTGATAGGGAGCACCTGGGAAGCTTGGCGCGCCGGGTAGTATCCGAAAAAGACGCCCACTGCGGCGGATATACCAAAGGAAACCAGCACAGCGGTGAAGGAGATGGTGGTGGACCATTGCAATATTTTTGAAATGGATCCGGAAGCGACGTAGCCGATCACAATCCCAAGCAGACCACCGACGACGCTGAGCGTAATCGCCTCCATGAGGAACTGCGCGAGCACGTCCCTGGAGCATGCGCCGACGGCCCTGCGGACGCCGATCTCCCGGGTTCGCTCGGTAACCGAGAGCAGCATGATGTTCATGATGCCGATGCCGCCAACCAGCAGAGAGACGGCGGCAATACTCGCTAACAGCGCCGTCATGGTTGCACTTGCGCGGTCGAGGGTCTGGCCCAGCTGCGCCAGGGTCACCTTTTCGAGGCCGGACACATTTCCGACCACCGCGCGTGCGACCTCAGGCCGCATTCCGCCCTTGGCCAGCGCCTGCCGGGCTTGACTGGTAACCGTAAAGTCGTCAGCCCTAGTGGATGTGATGTGATGACGAACCCGAAGCAGGTTGGCTACGTCTTTCGAAACCCGCGACACATCGCCGGTGGATAAGGTGGTGATCGTGATGTCGTTCAGCTTGGATAAATTCAAGAGACGTTGAACGGTGGTTACCGGAAGATAAATGGCGTCAAACTGGTCATCGCCGGGCGCCGGCTGGACAAGATAGCTGGAACTGGTCAAAGTGCCTACGACCGTAAATGGTTGATGCCAGAGCTTTACCGTTTTTCCGACCGGATTCGTAGCGCCAAAGAGCTTCTCGCCGACAATGCTGCCCAACACGATGACCTGCTCGGCGTTAGCCTCTTCGCGTTTGTTGAAGTAGCGGCCGTGAGGAAAGTTCCATGCACGGCGGATCAGCGGCATGGCGACATCGTCCCCATGCATGCGGGTGAACCAACGTGTGTTTTCAAAGACGATGTGCGCGTTTTCGTGAACGCCCTCTGAAACGTACTGTACGCCCTTGATCTTGCGGATCGCGTCAGCGTCGCTGATGGTGAGGGTGGCAGCAGAACCCAGGCCGGCTTCGCTGTCGCCGAGCCTCTGGGAGGCGACGGGATGGTCGTGTTTGGCCATGGGATCGTCTTCCGGATGGAAGAAAGACCTGAGGAGCGGTGGCTTCGACGCGGGATCCCAGGCGAGAGTCTCTAAACGGGGAGGGGTGCGCGGCCCGTGCTGCACAAACGCACTGGGTTCGATTGCGTCTGATGGAAGAGCTTCCTGCTGGGCCTGGTAATTTCCAGCGGTGACGATGATCAGATTCATGCCTGCGGACCGAATCTGATCCTGAATCGCGGACTGCGCGCCCGTGCCCAAGGCGATCATGGTGAGTACGGTGGCTACGCCGATGGTCATGCCGGCCATCGTGAGCGTGGTCTGGAGCTTGTTCTTACGGAGCGCGCCGAGGGCGATAAAGAGGCTGTTCCTGGTGAGTAGCACTAGCTTGCCTCCTCGATGATTTCCGGCACCTCGGAAAGCTCACGGCGTGCTGCACGGCGGTGTTCGTTGGCCTGGTCAGAAACCACCAGGCCGTCCTTAAAGGAAATAATCCTGGACCCGTAGGCGGCCACATCCATTTCGTGAGTGATGAGCACAATCGTGATGCCGCGCTCTTCCTTCAAGGATTGAAAGATGTCCATGACCTCCACGCTGGTTCGGCTGTCCAGGTTGCCGGTTGGTTCGTCCGCAAGCAGAATGGAGGGATCGTTCAGCAGAGCTCGAGCAATGGCCACGCGCTGCTGCTGGCCGCCGGAGAGCTGGTTGGTATGGTGCTGCCAACGCGACTCCAGACCTACCGCCGCAAGCGCATCCATGGCGCGCCTTCTACGCTCGGCCGCGGAGACCTGAGGTTTCCCGTAAAGCAGAGGGAGCTCTACATTTTCCAGCGCCGACGTGCGTGACAGAAGATTGAAGCCCTGAAAGACAAAGCCAATCTTTTTGTTGCGCACGGCGGACACCTCATCATCGGAGAGATGCGCGACATCCTTGCCTTCGAGGAAATACTCTCCGCTTGTCGGTTGATCCAGGCAGCCGATAATATGCATCAAGGTTGATTTACCGGACCCGGATGGCCCTACCACCGTTACGAAATCACCGCCTTGGATATCAAGGGAGACAGAGCGAAGAGCATGCACGGCGTTCTCGCCCATCTGATACGTCTTGGTCAGGTTGCGGATAGAAATTACAGGGGTCATTTGGAGAGGCTCGCTCGAGTGGTTTGGACTTCGGTCGTGTTCTGTGCGGCCGTAGCGCCCGCCGCCGCGTAGTTATAGAGGATGGTGGCAACGGATTTCTCCGCTCCCGCCATCCCGTAGACCTTTCCTGCGCCTTCGATGATGTAGTATTCGTTGGCAGCGTGCGCGCGGCCGCCATGGCCGGCTGCGCCGCCGGCGATGGGCATGAAGACGGGAGCAATCTTTTCGCCTACCGGGCCGTTGGAGAAGAGATAAGAAGGCCAATAGCCGCCAAGAATCGACTCCCCGTCAGCAGGGGTTGCATAAGCAATGCCAAACTCGTCGTAGGTTTTCATGATGGCCCGCGCGATGTCAGAGTCATACGACATCTTCGACCAGGGCACATCGCCGATCAATTTGACTTGAACGTCTTTGTAGCCGTTGTGATCAAGCTGCGCGCGAAGCTTCCTGACCATGTCCGGGCCGTGCATGTCAGGGATATAGCGAAAATTGTGTTTAGACGTGATCTTGTTGGGGAGGATGGCGCCTGCTCCCCCGGCGTACATGTTCCCTCCCCAAATGCCATCCAGATTGAATGATGTGCCGTAACGCGCCATCTTGAGCATGGTGAACGGATCATCGGAGATGAAGCGTCCTACGCCCAGGTTTTCCGCCGCGACTTTCATGTCTACTTTGGTCGCGGCGGCTTTGAGCTTGGCGGTTTCCGAGGGTGTGAGCGGCTGCATTCCATCGAAGAAACCCTTGATCAAGGGAGTGTTTCCGTCATCCGATATGAGGGAGCTCAGCATTTTGATATGACGCCATGCGGGCGAGTCGACCGACCGCTTATTCGATCCGTGGATATCTGACTGGATTGGACCGCGACCCCAACTTCTGCCACTGGTCGTCAACTCGACATAGACGCAACCCTCGGAGCCGCCCATAAGACCTCCGGCTCCGCTTTCGGTTTGCATGCCGAAGACCAACATCGCATCCGCCCCTTTAAAGAGGTCAGGATGATCCTTGACGAATTTGCGCAGGCCAATATCCATGCGCTCCTCATCGCCTTCGGCCACAAAGATCAGGTTGACCGGGAGCTTACCCATCACAGCCTTCATGGACATGATGGCATTGAGCTGGCTCATTTGCGGACCTTTGGAATTGGTCGCGCCACGGCCTATGAGAACTTTCTTGAATGCAGGATTGAGGCCCGCGGTACGTCCGTCAACGATGCGCGCTTCAAATGGAGGCGACACCCAATTCTCCGGTTGTGTCACGGGCATGGTGTCGTACATCCAATAAATTACGAGGGTCTTGGGAGCTCCCTCATCACAGTGGGCGTAGACTACCGGATTGCCCGGGCTGCCATATTCCGTGATTCCCACATCGTAGACTCGGGTCTGCTGGCAACCGAGCTTGTCAAAAAAGCCTTTGACCATCTCGGCACTCTCTGGAATGCCTTCGCCGCTGTTCGAAATGCTGGGCTGCCGGATCCATTTTTGCAAATTGTCGACGTGTTCATCGATGTGCTGGTCGATGTAGGCGTAAACCTTTTGCAGGTCGGGTGAGATTTTGGCGGCATCCGGGTGAACGGTCTCATCCCCTTCAGGACGAACTCCCAACTGCGGAGTGCTCGGCGCCTGCGCAGTCTGAACGGCCGGTTTAGAATTACATCCGAAGGCGGTGCCTAACGCCGCATAAAGCAAGATAAGGACTAGATTTTCTTTCCAGGCTCTTTTCAATGGGTTCCTTGCTCCGTCTACAGTTCGCTACGAGATCGATGAATGCATTTATCAGTCGACTGGGAAACACAGGCGAGAAGCAAGGCCTCCCGCCCAGGGTGTGCACTTAGTTGGCGTTCTTCTTCGGCTTGCCCTTGGTGAGCTGAGCGTAGTTATAGATATTTGCGGCAACGGCCTTTTCGGCTCCAGCCATGCCATAGGTCTTCTCGGCGCCCTCAATCACGTAATACTCGTTCGCGGCATGCGCCCGGCCACCTTGCCCGACTCGAGCGCCCCCCATGGGCAGCATTACATTTCCCACCTTTTCCCCTACTTGCTGGTCGGTAAAAACGTAAGCCGGCCAATAACCTCCGGAAGGGGCAAAAAAGCCGTTGCCAGGCTGCGTACCCATCAAGGCGTAGGTCATCTCCCCGGCGTGCCAGATGTCGGTATTATGTGCCGGCGCTTTAGCCCAGGGAACATCGCCGATGAGCTTCATCTGAACATCCTTGTAGCCGTTGTGATCGAGCTGCGCGCGAAGCTTCTTGACGATATCCAGTCCGTTCATATCGGGAACGTAGCGGAAATTGTGTTTTGAGGTGATCTTGTTGGGCAAAATGGCGCCGGCCCCGCCGGCATACATATTTCCCCCCCAGATGCCATCGAGGTTGAAGGATGTCCCGAAGCGCCCCATCTTGACGAAGTCGTACGGGTTGTCTGCAATAAACCGCGCCACTCCCACGTTCTGCTCAGCCTTCTTAAGGTCGACTTTCTCGGCGGCCTTCTTCATATCCGCCACCTGTTCGGGTGTGGGTGGAACCATATGATCGAAGAAACCCTGGATAAGAGGCGTGTTGCCGTCCTTCGACGTGAGCGACGCCAGCATTTGAATGTGTCTCCACGCCGGACTGTCTGTCGTTCTCTTGAATACGCCGTGGATATCGGAGACCGTGGGTCCGCGTCCCCATGATTTGCCGCTGGTTGTCAGCTCGACATAGACGCAACCTTCGGACCCGCCGCCTCCGAGCATCGCATCGCCGTCTTTGAATAGGTCGGAGTGCAGCTTCATGAATTGCCGCAAGCCAATGTCCATGCGCTCTTCATCGCCCTCAGCAACAAAGATCAGGTTGACCGGCAGCTTACCCATCACAGCCTTCATGGAAGAGATGGCATTCAGCTCTGCCATCTCAGGCCCCTTGGAGTTCGTTGCGCCGCGGCCGATCAGGACTTTCTTGAACGCCGGGTTGATTCCGGCGGTCTTGCCATCCACAATCCGAGCTTCAAAGGGAGGCGCCACCCAGTTTTCCGGCTGGGTAACGGGCATGGTGTCGTATTGCCAATAAATCACCAGCGTGTGGGGCGCGCCTTCATCACAGTGAGCGTAGACGACGGGATTTCCCGGGCTGCCATACTCTGTGAGACCGACGTCATACACCCGTGTCTGCTGACAGCCGAGTTTGTCGAAAAAGCCTTTGACCATTTCGGCGCTCTCGGGAATACCCTCGCCGCTGTTCGAAATGCTGGGCTGGCGGATCCATTTTTGTAGATTATCTACGTGCTCGTCGATGTGCGTGTCGATATAACTAAACACCTTTTGCAGGTCAGGTGGGACCTTGCTCTTGTCAGGGTGAATGGTTTCGTCACCGGTTGGGCGAATGCCCAACTTAGGGCCGGAATCGGTTGCTGCCTGCTCGGGCACCTTTCCGGTTTTTGAGCAGCCCAAGCCGCCCATCAAAAAAGCCAATCCAAACAGCATCCACGTGTGCTTTAACCGCATCTTCTCTCCCCGTGATTTAGTTAGACTGCGCTCGATTTGCCGCTCCGTTTTTGGCAGCGAGAAACCGGCATGTGCCCGATCCCTAAGAAACGCAAAGCGGCGTCGGACTACATGCGCTTCGCTGGTCGAACTTTTGTCGTTCCTGTCGCTCCCTGGTCGAGTTCGGCCCGGTTGGTTAGCAGGCTTTGATGACTTATCTCCTGCAACGGCCTGAGATTGGTTATCAGGCGGAGGTAGGTCTGCCAGCGCATGGCTTCGGTGGTGACGCCATCGGCAGGTTCGCCGACAACACTGGCAACCATGTCCCGGCCAACTGTATATGTAATCATGTACGTGCGGTATTCATTGATGTACTTCAGGGTCGCCTCACTCTGCGCCATGAGGACTTGAGACGCCAGGGCATCTTCCGCACGAACAAACTCGAGCCTGCCATCGAGATAGTCTCTGGCAATCGGTGGCTCAGCGGCGTGAAGCTTGTCGACCAGTTCTTCCACCCGGCCATATCTCTCCGCTTTGCTGGGGCTAATTCCGGCAATCGGAAATAAGACGTCGCGCTCGAATTTGACCCGATCGGGCCAGGGGAAGGCAACTTCCACAGCGAAC
>Ga0302324_100012258_pt1 | contig 17490 bp, 10 predicted proteins | sample Palsa_T0_1_FD_201949 | JGI IMG/M metagenome (GOLD analysis project Ga0302324, IMG submission 201949) | Peat permafrost microbial communities from Stordalen Mire near Abisko, Sweden - Palsa_T0_1 | ecosystem: Environmental > Terrestrial > Soil > Palsa > Peat permafrost | place: Sweden: Abisko...
TGCGAGCTTCACACGAGAAGTTGGCGGCGCTCAAACCCTGGCTACAGCAGTTCAATATTCGCCTGATCGGTAATTCGCACATCGATATGGCGTGGCTATGGCCGTGGACCGAGACGGTTGAAGTAGTGCGTAATACTTTTCAGAGCGTGCTGGATTTGATGCGCGAGTATCCCGATTTCAAGTTCACTATGTCATCGGCTCGCACCTACGAGTGGATGCAGGAGAAGTATCCCGATCTGTTTCATCAGATCGAGCAACGTGTGAAAGAAGGGCGCTGGGAAATTGTGGGCGGGATGTGGGTCGAACCTGACCTGAATATGCCCGACGGCGAGTCGCTGGTCCGGCAGATATTGGTGGGCAAGCGCTACTTTCAAAAGAATTTTGGCGTGGACGTGAAGATCGGGTGGAATCCGGACTCGTTCGGCTACAACTACCAACTGCCGCAGATCTACAAGAAGTCGGGGATGGATTATTTCGTGACGCAAAAGCTGCTCTGGGCGCACGAATTCACCACTTTCCCTTACAAACTTTTCTGGTGGCAGGCTCCGGATGGCAGCCGCCTGCTGACCTATTTTCCGCATGATTACGCGGGCGGCATCGACGCCGAACCGCTGGCCAAGGACCTCTCCATCTGGATGCCCTCGATCTACGGCCAGAATGTTACGGACCACCCCGAGATGATGCACCTCTACGGCGTGGGCGACCATGGCGGCGGGCCGACGCGCGTCATGCTCGATCATGCTGACCAGCTTCGCGCTGCGGATGCGGTGTATCCGAAATTGCAGTTCAGCTTTGCCAGCGACTTCTTCAGCGATCTGGAGAAGAAGATGCCCGGCATGCAGATTCCGACCTGGGACGGCGAGCTTTACTTTCAGTATCACCGGGGAGTGTTCACCACGCAGGCGGAAACCAAACGCAGAATCCGGCGCGCGGAAGAGAATGTTCTGAATGCGGAGAAGTTTGCGTCGCTGGCGTCACTCTACGGGCGAGCCTATCCGCAAGACGGAATGGAACTGACCTGGAAGAATCTGCTCTTCGATCACTTTCACGACATCATGCCGGGGTCAGGCATTGCGGTGAACTATCTCGACGCGAAACGTAATCTCGAGGAACTGGATCGAGCTGCAAACGATGTGACGCTGGGATCGCTGCATGAGATCGCGGCTCACGTGAACACGCAAGGCGAAGGCGTGCCAGTGATGATCTTCAACCCTCTGTCATGGCCGCGCACTGAAGTGACGGAGCTCGAAACGCAGCTGCCGACGTCGGCCCGACAGATCGAGGTATTCGACTCGGCGGGCAAGCTTGCGGAATCCGAGTTGCTTTCGATAGACGCGGAAACTCATCGTGCGCGATTTCTACTGCTTACCGAGACTCCGTCCCTCGGATATCAGATCTATTTCGTGCGGGCCGCGACCAGCGGACCTACTTTGCATTCGCTGCTGCGGGCCACGGCTGACACGCTGGAAAATGAATTCATACGAGTCAAGATCGATCCGCAAACCGGCTGCATGACCAGTCTGTTCGACAAGAGGAGCGGGACGGAGGCACTCGCTTCGGCCGAAACGGACACTGGCGGATCCAAGACTTCGACCTGCGGCAACCTGCTGCAGGCATTTGTCGACAAGCCCAAGCAGTGGGATGCGTGGAACATCGACGCCGATTTCGAGAAGCAACACTGGGATCTCGACAAGGCCGACTCGGTGAGCCTGATCGAGCATGGCCCGCTGCGAGCGGTTATTCAGGTGAAGAATCATTTTCAGAATTCGACTTTTGTACGCGACATTACTCTCTACGCCGGAGTGCCTCGGATCGATGTGAAGATGAGGGTGGAGTGGCACGAAAAACATATCCTGCTTAAGGTCGCGTTCCCTGTGAGTGCACACAGCGACAAGGCAACTTACGAGATTCCTTTTGGGTCTGTGCAGCGGCCGACAACTCGCAACACGCCGGCGGAGCAGGCACAGTTTGAGGTTCCGGCTCTGCGTTGGGCCGATATTTCCGATGCGAGCCACGGCCTGAGCCTGCTCAATGACTGCAAGTACGGCTACGACGCCAAGGGCAACGTGCTTCGTCTGTCGCTGCTGCGATCGCCGGAGTGGCCCGATCCTCATGCGGACGAGGGGCATCACGAATTCACTTACTCACTGTATCCGCACGGCGGAAGCTGGAAGGATGCGCTTACGATCCGACGCGGCTACGAACTCAATTACAAGTTGATTTCTGTGCCCGGGGATAAGCATGAAGGAAAGCTGGCGCCAGAGTATTCGTTTCTGGACGCGCAGCCAGACAACGTCATCGTGACCGCCGTGAAAAAGGCGGAGGACGACAATGCGCTGATCGTGCGCTTTTACGAGTGGGCGGGCAAAGACGGGGAAGTAAAACTGCAGCTGCCCGCCGGTGCGGAATCAGCAGCGGAGACCGACTTGATGGAAAGGCCGATCGGAAATGTTGGCATGCAAAACGGTAGCGTGACGATTCACGCCAAACCGTATGAGATTAAGACGCTCAAGGTGCGCTATGCTGGCAAGTCGCGTGTGAGCGCGGCAACACAACCATGACGCCAGCCCCGGAGCCTCAGAATCTCATTCTCGGCGTTGACATCGGCGGAACGAAAGTTGCGGTTGGGCTGGTCGATGCCTCGGGCATGATCATCGCGCAAGACCGCAAGCCCATGGTGGCTAGCGGCACGGCGGAGGATGCGCTGCAGGCTGTTATTCGAGCGATTGATTCCATTATTAAGACCCGCCAGGTTCTGAGTATCGGCATTTGCGCGCCGGGTCCGCTGGACCCGAAGAGTGGAATCGTTCTGAACCCTCCGAATCTTCCCTGCTGGCGGAATTATCCCCTCGCCGAGAAAATCACCGAGGCATACCACCTCCCGGTGAAACTCGACAATGACGCAAATGCCGCGGCCCTGGCCGAGGTTCGCTGGGGCGCGGCGCGCGGATACCGTTACGTTTTCTACGCGACCATCGGAACCGGAATCGGAACTGGGATTGTATTGGACGGCCACATCTATCACGGCAATCACGGCGCAGCTGGAGAAGGCGGCCACGTCAGCATCGACTATCGCGGCCCGATCTGCGGATGCGGTAAACCCGGCTGCATCGAGATTCTCGCGGCGGGTCCGGCTATTGGAGCGCGGGCGCGAGCCAAGCTGGCGGCGCAGCAAAGTCGTTCTGCGATTCTTGATCTGGCACACGGAGACGTAGCCGCGGTCACGAGCGAAATGGTGGGCCAGGCTTTCACGGCGGGCGATCCGCTGGCACGCGAAATTCTTCAGGAAACGGTCGAACTGCTGACCGCATGGCTCGGTAATACTGTCGACCTGCTCGATCCTGATGTAATCGTGATGGGCGGAGGCGTGGCCGCAATGCTGAGTCCGTTCTTCGAAGAAATGAAGAATCTCCTGCCGCGATGGTGCGTAAACCCGCGAGCTTCTGAGATACCACTCGTGATGGCGCACTACGGGGCCGATGCAGGAATCGCCGGCGGGGCGGCATTGGTGTCACGATAAGCTGCTTAACAATTTATAAGTCCAATTTATAACTTCGCTCTCAGAGGAATCTACATGGATGTTGCAGCGCACCCGTTTCGTTTCTCAGTCCGTGCGTTCCTGTTTTTGGCAGCGATGACCCTGCTTTCGCACGGCCAAGAGTTGCCCAAAGCTCCGCTGGCGCAGGTTTTCACTCTCACTCCGGCGCCAGGATTTTTCACCGAGCCGGCAGTCGCGGTCAATCCAACAAATCCGCAGGATGTGGTCGGGGTCTATCAGGACAATGTACACGCGGCCTACTCGCTCGACGCTGGCCGCACCTGGAAACTGGCCGAGAATGTCGACCCGAAGAACTATCGAATCTCGGGCGATGTCTCCGTCGCGTTTGATAATCAGGGGCACGCCTTCGTCTGTTATATCGCCTTCGACAAATTGGGAACGTTCAACTACTGGGCGCGCGGCGCGACCCGCAACGGCATCTTCGTTCGGCGCTCTCTCGACGGTGGAAAAACCTGGGAGGCGGAACATGTTCCGGTCGCTGAACAAAAGAGCGAGCCCGGAATTCCTTTTGAAGACAAGCCCATCATCGTCGCCGACAATACCAAGAGTAAATATGCGGGAAATCTCTATGTAGGATGGACGCGCTGGCGTATCGCGGACTCCCAGATGGTGATTTCGCGCTCTACCGACGATGGCAAGACATGGTCGATGCCGCTTGAGATTGATAAACATCCGGGATTGCCGCGCGACGACAATGGCGCAGCCGAAGGATTCGACGGAGTGGTGGCGCCAGACGGAACACTCTACGCGATCTGGAGCCAGGATAACGAGATCATGCTGACTTCCTCACACGACGGCGGTCAAAAGTTTTCGCGCGCCCGGGCCATCATTCACACAGCTCCGATTATGTTTGCCGTGCAGACGCTGGAGCGGGCCAACGGGTTTCCCCAGATCGCAATCGACCCCCGAAGCAAGCGCCTCTACATCACCTGGAGCGACTATCGCAATGGCGATCTCGACGTTTTTGTTTCCAAGTCTGAAGACATGGGCAAGCACTGGTCGGAACCGGTGCGCGTGAACAACGATCCGGTTCACAATGGTGCGGAACAATTCTTTCAGTGGCTGGCCCTGGATCCGATTGACGGTGCGGTCAATGTTCTGTTCTATGATCGCCGCGGCGACCCGCAGAATCAGAAGCAGATCGTGGTTCTGGCGCGCTCTACGGACGGCGGACACAGTTTCACGAATTACGCATGGACCAGCGAGGCGTTTGAGGCCAGCGAGGTCTTCTTTGGGGATTACACCGGGCTTGCGGCCTATGGCGGGCGGGTTTACGGGATCTGGATGGAGAAACCTGCTCCCGTTCCGGAGACGAAAAAGGCGGACGGCGAGAAGAGCGCGAAAGAAGAAAGGGAAACGAAGCCGAAGCGTCAGGGGACGATCGTGAGGATTGGGACCGCCGACTTCGGCTCGCCAGCCAGGTAGGCGCAGTTTTTCATCCTTCGCGAAGCGAAGGACCTATGTAGGCGCCGGCAGCACCATGCAACGGGCAGATTGCACATGTCCTTCGCGTTACTCGGGATGACAAAATTGTTGATGACTCTCAGATGATGATGCTTAGATCGGGCAGACAAATCCGGATCGCGGCTACGTCGGAAAATCCCAGCCTTCTTCCTTCATTTTCTTGTTCGACCAGTGCTGAAGATGTTCAAAGAGCGCGGGCTCAATGACCGCGAAGCGAATGCCAACGCGGCCTTCATCGCCAATCCACATGAGCCGGGCTTTGGCTTGAAATTGAATTTCACTCTCGGGCAGAACAAAGTTCACATCCAGTAATCCGGAGAATCGCAGAGGTTCTTTGAGCCCATCGAGGCCCATGCCTCCCGTGCTGAGATTGACGCCTTGAACCGAGATTTCTTCTCCTTGCGCATTCTTGACAGTGACCGGAATCTCAACGCGGGCGCGAAAAAATTTCTGTTGTTCGGTACTGATGAAGCCTAGCGAGGTTGAGCTGCCGTCGCTCGCGGCGAAGTTGATGTTGTATTCCTTCAGCTTACGGCTGAGGGTGCGGCGTGAGATGCCGAGCTGATCGGCGGCGAGGGCGCGGTGTCCGCCGGTGCGTTCCAGCGCCTTGATGATCATTTGTTCTTCCATGCTCTCGAGATTGCCGACGGGCATGGATGCAGTTTGCCGCAACGCCGCCGGCTCTCCCGTGAGCGCCGCGCTGAGGCGCGAGAAATCGATTTCCAAGCTGTTAGATTCCATGGCCAGCTTGGCTACCAGGTTCCGCAGCTCGCGAATGTTTCCCGGCCACGCATGAGAGAGCAAAGCGGAAATTGCCTGCGACGAAAAATTCTTGCCGGCGGCCTTCAGCCGAAGAAAATGTTCAGCCAGGGCGACGATGTCCTCGGGACGCTCACGTAGCGGCGGAACCCGCAACTGGAACTGGCCGAGGCGGTGAAAAAGATCCTGGCGGAAGCGGCCGTCTCGGACTGCGGCTTCCAGGTCCTGGTTGGTAGCGGCGACGATGCGGACATCTACTTTTATTTTGCGATGACCGCCCAGCCGATAGAAAGGCTGGCCATCGAGCACGCGCAGCAGCTTGACCTGCGTCTGCAGTTGCAGTTCACCGATCTCGTCGAGGAACAGCGTACCTTTGTCCGCCAGTTCGAACAGACCGGGCTTTGAGGAGTCGGCCCCGCTGAACGCGCCTTTTTCGTACCCGAAGAGTTCGCTCTCGACCAGATTCTCCGGCAGCGCAGCACAATTAATGTCGACCCATGGCCGGCCGCGGCGGTGAGAAGACTCGTGCACCGTGCGGGCGATGAGTTCCTTGCCGGTACCGGTTTCGCCCGTAATCAGCACAGTCTCAGTGTGACCGGCAACGCGATCGACCAAACCCATGAATTTGTGCATCACCGGACTGGCGAGAATGAATTGGGTGTCGTCAATCGTGCGGCAGACAATACCGGGCACGACCGGATTCGGATTGGCCTCCACCTTGGATGCCCGCTCAGATGGCACGACAACGGCGACGACCGCCATGGGCGCAGACGCGGCGTCGCGCAGGAGCGTGGCTGAAAAGTGAACTGGAAATCCGTTCCCCGATTTGTGATAGGCAAACAGATCGGAACTATAGTCGCTCTGATTGGAAGCTATAGAGAGGATTGTCCGCTGGAGACGAGCCTGATCCTCGCGATCCGCCTTTTCGCCGGAGGCGAACAATGCCGCAAAGTTGCGGCCCAGAAGCTCCTGAGGCGCGTAGCCAAAGAGCTGCGTGAAGTTTGAGTTGCAGGCGGTGAAGTCCCCCTTCAAATCGGAGGAGAAAATCGCCACGGCCGTTGCTGCGGCAGGTGGGGCGGGAACTGAAACGGAGGTCGCCGCCTTGGGACCGCGCTGCGGGTCGGGCCGCGGTTGCGAATTTCGGTCCGAATTTTTGAAGGTCGGCATGAATTCCGAGTGGAGATGATGATGTTGACACAGGCCAAGGGCTCCGACCGAGAATCGTGTTACGAGAGGGGTAACGAAGGTAATGCGGACTTATCATGATAGTCAAAAATGCCCCGACTTTTTCCGTTTTAACGAATGGGAACAACGAAATGCAGCGCAAACGACCGGGCACTCTCACATGTTACTTCGGTAAGCTTCTGGAGATTTAATTCCTGCCATACGATTTGGTTCGGGCCATATCGGGCCGAGGTGTGCCGATCGGGCCGCGCGCCAAGGGGTGGGCTGCGCGAACTACTCTTGTGTCTTCGCAGGGAATGAGCGAAGGCTTCAATGTTTGAATGTGCTTCCGGCCTTCGGGCCGCTGTGGTCAAGTTTGCGATGAAACCAGAGACGGACGGACTATCGATCCAGACGAAGCTCTTCGTCGGCCTCACCGCGTCCTCTGGCGTGGTTGCGCTCGGTTATGCCCTTGGGCACTGGCAGTCTCACGACTTGCCAAGATTTCTCTGCTACCTGGCGGTCGCGATCCTGGCCTCGGGATTGAAGGTGCAACTGCCGGGCATCGACGGCACCATGTCGGTGAATTTCCTGTTCATTCTGCTCGGCGTAATGGAGTTGAGTCTCCCCGAGACGCTGGTCATTGGCTGCACTGCCAGCCTGGTGCAAAGCGTCTGGCAGACCCGCAAACGGCTCGATCCAGTCAAAGTGTTATTCAACGTTGCGGGCATGATGGCCAACGCCAGCGCACTGACCTATCTCAGCTATCACTGGCTGGCGGGAAGATTTGGATCGAACAAGCCGATTCTTCTGATGATTGCGGCGCTGGTATTTTTCTTCGCCAACACGCTGCCAATTTCAGTGGTCATTGCGCTCACCGAAGGAAAATCCAGCCGAAAGGTTTGGTCGGAGTGCTACTTCTGGTCGTTCCCCTACTATCTAGTGGGCGCGGCCGCAGTAGGACTGGTCGGAATTATCAATCGGACCGCGGGATGGGAAACATCCTTGTTGGTCCTGCCTCTGATTTACTGGGTCTACCGCTCTTACCGGCTGTATCTGGGCCGGCTCGAAGCGGAAAAAGACCGCGTCGAAGTTGAAAAGCGGCACGTGGAAGAAATCGCGTCACTCAACATGCGCACAATCGAAGCTCTCGCGCTCGCGATTGAAGCGAAGGATCACACCACACACACGCACCTGCAGCGCGTACGCACCTACGCTGTAGCCGTCGCCAAGGAATTGAAGCTCAACGACGACGAGATAGAGGCGCTGCGAGCGGCAGCACTACTGCACGACATTGGAAAACTCGCGGTGCCGGAACAGATTATCAATAAGCCGGGACGCCTCACCCCGGAAGAATTTGAAAAAATGAAAGTCCACCCCATCGTGGGGGCGGAAATCCTGGAGCGGGTTGCCTTCCCTTACCCGGTCGCCCCGATAGTTCGCTCGCACCACGAGCGCTGGGATGGCACAGGATATCCCGAGGGTCTGTCGGGCGAAGGGATTCCGATTGGAGCGCGAATTCTCGCCGCGGTGGATTGCCTGGACGCTCTCGCTTCGCACCGGCAATATCGGCCGGCTCTCCCATTGAGCGAGGCGATGGCCAAAGTTACGGAGAAATCCGGTACGTGGTTCGATCCGCAGGTCGTCGACATTCTGCAAGAGCGTTACGTGGAACTGGAGCGCATGGCCCAGATGTCGGAGGAAACCGCCGCACCTCACGGACTTTCGAGAACAGTTCGCGTGGAGCGTGGGCTGGCTCCGGCCACGGGATTCGAAAAGATGGATCCCACGCACGGCCCGGTGGACAATGACTTTCTCAGTTCCATCGCATCGGCGCGCCAAGAAGCGCAGACCATGTTCGAACTCAGCCAGGACTTGGGCGTGTCGCTGAGTCTGAGTGAAACCTTATCGGTGCTCTCCATGCGGCTGCGGCGCATGATTCCCTACGATTCCATCGCGGTATTCGTGAACCGCAACGGCTGGCTGTTGCCGGAACTGGTGAGCGGTGAAAACTTCCGCATGCTGTCATCGCTGAAGATCCGCGTGGGCGAAGGATTATGCGGATGGGTGGCGGAAAACTGCAAGCCCATTGTCAACGGAAATCCGCAGGTGGAAGCGGGATATGTGGTTGATCCGGGAAAACATACTACGCTGCAATCGGCGCTGGTGGTGCCGCTCGAAGGATTGAATGGCGTGGTGGGCGTGCTGGCCATGTACCACGCCAACCGCGATGCTTTTACGCCAGATCATCTGCGAATCCTGCTGGCGGTGGCCTCGAAGGTCGCATTGTCAGTAGAGAACGCCTTAAAATATCAGCAAGCGGAGAGTTCGGCGACCACCGATTATTTGACCGGCTTGCCGAACGCGCGGTCGCTCTTTGTCCACTTGGCGCAAGAAGTGGCGCGGTGCCGGCGCATGAAGACGCAGCTGGCCGTCCTGGTATGCGACATCGATGGCTTCAAGCAGATCAACGATTCATTCGGCCACCTTGAAGGCGACAAGTTGCTGCGCGAGTTCACGACACGTTTGAAGGAAGTGTGTCGCGGATATGACTACGTGGCGCGCATGGGCGGTGATGAATTTGTGATTACCGCACCCGGCCTCACCGCTGAGGCGGCAAAAGAAAAAGCCGACCGCTTGAACGACGCGGCGATCGAGTCGGGCCGACATGTGTGCGGCCGCGAAGTAATCACATTGAGCGTGGGCATGTCGTTTTGTCCAGAAGACGGCTTCGATGTGGAACGACTGCTGGCTGAGGCCGACCGCCGGATGTATTCCATGAAACAGATTCACCACGCTGAAGCAATCGCCGCCGAGACTAAATCAAACCGGGCGGCGGCAAACTAGAGGAATTAATGTCCATGCTGAGAAGAATCGCACGGCATGGGCTCACACTGGCAGCGACAGCCCTACTAGGCGGCTTGCTTTCGGCGGCGCTGGTGCGGCTGGCGCCGGGTTTTGATGTCGATGAAGACCAACTCGATCCGCACTTGAATTCGGCAAGCGTCCAGGCACTCCGCCAGGTCAGGCTGGAACAGCACAACATCTTCCGCTTCTATTTCCATTCCTTGCAGCGAGCCGTTCACGGTGACCTGGGAACCTCAATTTCACTTGGGCAGCCGGTGAGTCGATTGCTTCGCGAGCGCGCTCCGCTCACCTCGCGTTTGGTGGGGTTCGGGCTGTTGTTGAGTTGGGCTGCGGCCATGGCACTGGCGCTGAGCGCGGCGTGGCTGGGTGTAGCGGCATACGACGCGCTGACAACCATTCTCAGCGGAATCTTCCTTTGTATTCCCGCGGCTGTTCTGGCGCTGTTGTCGGTGCTGTGGAATGTGCCCGGAGCGCTGGCCGTCGGGCTCATCGTGTTTCCTCAGGTCTATCGCTATTCCCGGAATCTACTGGCAAAGGCCTATTCCATGCCGCACATTATTACCGCCCGCGCGAAGGGGCTGAGCGAATTGCGCATTCTTTTCTGGCATGTAGTGCCGGTGGCCGGTCCGCAACTGCTGGCGGTGGCGGGAATCTCGGTGAGCATCGCGGTAGGAGCGGCGATTCCTGTGGAAGCTTTGTGCGGGCTGGCGGGGGTGGGACAGTTGGCCTGGCAGGCGGCGCTGGCCCGCGATCTGCCGTTGTTGATGAATATCACGATCCTGGTGACGCTGGTAACCTTGCTGGCCAATTCAGGGGCAGATGTAATCGGACATATGCTTCGAGGTCAAGAAGCATGAGCGGCCTGCGACAAGTTTTGCTCGGCACAGGGAGCCCCGCATTGGGGGGTGGTACGTTGTGCATTGGCGTACGGTGCTCTGGCGCATGGTGCTCTGGCGCATGGTGCTCTATCGCATGAAAGTCTGGCGTAGCGTGGCGTGCTCGGTCTTGCTGGTGGTGATGGGTTTTTCGCTGGCGGCAAACTGGCTGGCGCCAGCGGGTTACGCCAAACAATATCGGGACGTCACCGACGCTGCGCCATCGCGCCAACACTGGCTGGGCACAGATGAGATTGGCCGAGACCGTTTTGCGCGTGTGCTGTACGGAACACGGATTTCGTTACTGCTGGCACCGGCCGCGGCCTTGCTCTCAACATTGATGGCGGCGCTGGTGGGAGGTATGTCGGGATATTTGGGCGGGGCCTGGGCGCGCGGCGCAATGGCCGTGACCGATCTCTTTCTCTCGCTGCCGTGGTTGTTTTTACTGATTACAGTTCGCGCGGTGATGCCGCTGAATGTCTCGCCACTCTTATCGGTAATGGTGACATTCCTGATGTTAGGGCTTCTGGGTTGGACGAGTTCGGCACGGGTCTTGTGTGCGACAGCGTCATCTTTGCGGGATTCGGATTTTGTGCGGCAGGCCCGGGCTTCGGGCATTCACGGAACTCGCTTGTTCTGGGTGCACGTGTTGCCGAACTTAAAGCCGGTGCTGTATGCGCAGTTTTGGATTTCGATTCCGGCGTTCATTTTGAGTGAAGCGAACCTGGGAATTCTGGGGTTGGGCGTGGCCGAGCCGATGCCCTCATGGGGAAGTTTGTTGAAGGAATTGGAAGGCCTCGTATCGGTGGGCGAGGAGCCGTGGAAATTCGTGCCATTGATCCTGCTGGTGGTGGTGGTCACTTCGTTTCAGCTGGTGCTTTCGAAGCAGGAGGAGTTATCCGCATGAACGACGCCCGCGGAAGGTTGGCGGTAGTGGCGATAACTAGTAAGTTCAGGAATGCGATGCTCGTTTTCGCATTCGCTTGCTCGACTCTGGCCGGGGCAGCGTGGGCACAGGGCGAGCTACGCTTTTGTCTGCGCTCGGAGCCCAAGACGTTTGATCCGCTGAAGGTGGAGGACGACGCGTCGGTGGCGATCCGTTACTTGACCGGCGGCGTGCTCGTCCGGCTGAGCCGGCAAACTCAGGTTCTGGAGCCGGAACTGGCGCAGTCATGGAAGGTTTCGAAGGACGGCAGGCAGATCACGTTCAAGCTGCGCAGCGGAATATTATTCTCCGACGGCACGCCGTTTTCCGCTGAGGACGTGGCTTACACCGTGCAGCAATTGATGGACCCGGCGCTGCATTCGGCTACCGGAGATGCATTCCGAACCGGTCCGGGAAACGTGGAGACGGAGGTCGTCTCTCCCACACAGATTTCGATTACTTTTCCCGCGCCGGTGGCGGGACTGGACCGGCAGTTCGATCAAGTGGCGATGCTCTCGGCGCATTCTCCAAAGAAAGAAATGGCGGTGCTCGGCCCTTTCATGGTCGCGGACTACAAACCCGGCGCGACGGTTCTGCTGAAGCGCAATCCGAACTATTGGAAGAGCGATGCGCAGGGACATAAGCTGCCTTATCTTGACTCCATTCGTCTCGACATTCAGCCCAATCGCGACGTCGAAATGCTGCGCTTCAAGCGTGGGGAAATTGATCTCATCAATTCGCTGGACAGCGAGTACTTTGACAAGCTGCAGGCAACTTCTCCACAAGCCGCGCACGATGCTGGCCCGTCGCTCGATAGCGAGCAGATGTGGTTCAACGAAGTGGGCAGGTCGCCGTTGCCAACCTACAAGAAAAACTGGTTTCGCTCGGCTAACTTCCGGCGCGCGATCTCTGACGCCATTAACCGCGATGATCTGGCCCGGGTCGTGTTTCGTGGACACGCGCAGCCGGCGGTGGGACCGGTGTCCCCAGCCAACAAGTTCTGGTTCAACCCCAAGCTGAAAGTCGAACCATATTCTCCGGATGCCGCGTTGAAATCTTTGCAGAGCGACGGCTTCCGTCTGGAAAACGGCGTGCTCAAAGATAAAGATGGAAACGCGGTTGTGTTTTCGCTGATCACGAACTCTGGGAACAAGTATCGTGAACGCATGGCTACGATGATTCAGGAGGATCTGCAGAAGATCGGCATCCACATGAACGTGGTTACGCTCGACTTCCCTTCCCTGATCGAGCGCATGACGCAGACTTTCGACTACGAAGCGATTCTGTTGGGCCTCACCAACGTTGGACTCGATCCCAGCGAGCAGATGAACGTATGGCTCAGTTCGTCGGACAATCATCAATGGAATCCGTCGGAGAAGGCGCCGGAAACCGCGTGGGAAGCGGAGATTGACAGGCTCATGCGCGAGCAGGCTTCGTCTGCCGATGCGAAGAAACGAAAACAGAGTTTCGATCGCGTGCAGGAGATTGCGGTTGAGCAGGCGCCGTTTATCTATCTGGTGAATCGCAATGCCCTGTCGGCGGTGGCGGCGAATGTGCAGGGCGCGGCACCGGTAATTCTGGTTCCGCAGACTTACTGGAATGTGGAGCGGCTGTCAGTGAAATAGGAAGTAGCGCGGATTTCCGCCGGATCAGGTTCAAAACCTTTTAACCACAGGGAACACAGGGGGCGCACGGAGGATGGACGACCGCATTCATAATGATCTTCTTCTTTCGGCGCGCCTGTCGGTGCAGTATGGCAATAAACCTCCCGTACTGCGCCACGTCGAATTGCAGATTGAACGGGGCGAGGTGCTCGGCCTAGTCGGACAGAGTGGGTCCGGCAAGAGCACATTGGCGATGGCAATCCTCGGGCTGCTCGACCGCAAGCGGGCGCGAGTGGACGGAGCCATCGAGTTTGACGGATGTGATCTGCTGAAATATCGCGAGCGCGACTTGCGCAACTTGCGCGGACGAAAAATCGCTCTCGTATTGCAGAGCCCGCTCTCGTCGCTGAATCCGGCGCTCAGGATTCGCACTCAGTTGAAGGAAGCGTGGCACGCCCATGCGTCGGGAACGGATGCGGGCTGCGATACGTCCATTCGAGCTGCTCTCGTCGGCGTAAGCCTTCCTTCGACGGATGAATTCCTGCGCAAGTATCCGTCGCATATGAGCGTCGGGCAGGCGCAGCGGGTGCTCATCGCCATGGCAGTGTTACATCGCCCCGCACTTTTGATCGCTGATGAGGCCACAAGCGCGCTCGACGTCATCACGCAATCAGAGATTCTTGCCTTGTTCCGCGCTCTAAACCGCAGTACCGGAATGTCCATACTCTATATTTCGCACGATCTCGCCTCGGTGGCCGGAATCTGCGACCGCATTGCAATCCTTCACGAAGGGCAGATCGTCGAATCCGGAACCACGGCGCAGGTTCTGACCAGTCCTCAGCACTCATACACCCAGCGACTGATGGCAGCCATGCCAAAGTTTCCGTCGGCTCAGAGCCAACCGGATTCTCAATTGGAAAAGACGGCTGCTGCTGGCAGCCTGAAATAAAACCTCAGGTTCGCAGCGAACTCTAGTGGCAAAGATTTAAATTCGGTCGCTTCCGTGGCAACCCAGCCCATAAGTAACTCGCGCTCAAGCGTCGAGGTCACAGTCACCATGGGACAGAGTGTCCCATGCCCCTCTGATCAGGACAGAATGGCCCAGTTCGCAGCCAACCGCTGGCTCTGATCTGGCTTGTTATCAATAACTTGCGCGGCTTCGATTGGCTCATCCCGTGCAATGGATGAGCTGGGTTCACAGTTCGATCGTTCCCCACACAGAAGGAAGGGTGAATACATGTTGCGTGCATATAAATCTCAACGACCCACGGGACGCGGCGAAAAACGCAGCGCGGCCTGGGGCAAACGCCTTAGCACCGTGCTTTTACTGACCGCGGGAATGGCTTTCGGGCAGCGTGCGGTTGAGCCAGTGGCCTCCGGTATCCATTCACGCATCGCGCCCGAGCTCTCTGGATTACTCGCGAAAGCCGCGAACGGCTCCGGATCGGAGACCGTCCGAGTCATCGTTCAGTACAAGCAAGTGCCCACGGCGGCGCACTATGCGACGATGCAAGGTCGCGGGGGACTCCTGCACTCGAAGCTCAACATCGTTAAGGGTGCGTCATTCACCATTCCGGTGAGCGCACTGCCCGCACTGGAGGCCGATCCGGAAATCGTTTCGGTAACCATCGATCATCCAATGAAAGTGCTGGACGATATGACCAATGGCGCCACGGGCGTAGCCTCCGCCTGGAACTCCGGCTACAGCGGAGCCGGCGTCGGCGTGGCCGTGGTCGATAGCGGCATCAACGATAGCAGCAAGGATTTGTGGAACTCGGCGGGTACCGCGTCTCGAGTGGTCTACCGCCAGGATTTTACCGGAACGTCGAACACCAACATCCTCGGCGCCAAGTACGACCTCTACGGTCACGGAACCCACGTCGCCGGAATCATCGGCGGCAATGGCTATCATTCGGGCGGGCAGTATGAGGGGGTCGCCCCCGGCGTAAATCTTATCGATCTGCGCGCTCTCGATTCTAACGGGGCGGGCACGGACAGCACCGTAATCGCAGCCATTCAGGCCGCCGTTTCGTTGAAGAGCACTTACAACATCCGCGTCCTCAATCTGTCACTGGGCCGCGGAATTTTCGTCGGCTATGCGCAGGATCCTCTCTGCCAGGCGGTGGAATCGGCGTGGAAGAGCGGCATCGTGGTAGTGGTGGCCGCTGGCAACTATGGCCGCTTGAGCGTAAACGGAAGCAACGGCTATGGAACCATCACCGCACCGGGCAATGATCCCTACGTGCTGACGGTTGGCGCGACCAAGAGCAATGGTTCAACCGCGGCGTCGGCCGAAACCCTGGCGAGCTTTAGCTCGAAAGGGCCCACGACCTTCGACCACATCGTGAAACCCGACCTTGTCGCGCCCGGCAATGACGTGGTTTCACTGGCGGCTCCGGGCGCCACGCTCGAAGCCCTCTATCCTCAGGAACTGGTTACGGGGTCTGATGGTAACAACGACTACTTCACCTTGAGCGGCACCAGCATGGCCACTCCCGCCGTAGTTGGCGCGGTAGCTCTGATGCTGCAGGAACAAAGCAGCCTTACTCCGGATCAAGTGAAGTCCCGTCTAATGCACTCCGCGTCCAAGATGGGCCTCACTTCCACGTCAGCCTGGGTGCCGCACCTGTCGCAGACTTTCACTAGTTTCTACGACCTGTTTGCGGTTGGGTCGGGATTGATGAACGTTCAGGCTGTAATTTCCGATTCTGCCCTGGCTCCCTCTAACGTGGGCGCGGCACTTTCGCCGGCTGCGGTCTATAACAGTCAGAACGGCACGGTTTCTCTGGTTTACGGAAATTCGAGCGTAGCCCCAAGTTCTGTGGTTTGGGGAACCTCGGTGGTTTGGGGAACCTCGGTGGTCTGGGGCGCTTCCGAAGTCAGCGGAACCTCTGTGGTTTGGGGCGCAGCGGTGCCGTGGAACAGCAACTTGTTGAGCGCTTTCAGCGTGGTTTGGGGTTCCAGCGCAGGAACGGCGACTTCGGCCACGAGCGTGGTCTGGGGTGCGTCGGTTTCGAGTGCTGATGCCGCCTTCAGCGACGCCGGAGACGACGAACAATAGTTCACCGTGTGGAAAACATAGAAAGGAGAAGATCATGAACAACACACGGCGAATTAAGACATTTATCGGCGCAATGATGCTGGCCGCCGTCACTGTCACCGGCTACGCCGGGTTCGCAAGTCACACACTTCATCTCTACTTCGCAGTCGCAGTCTTGGCCTTGGCCACCGCGACCTCCCGGATGAAAGTGAAACTGCCGGGAATTAACGGCAACATGTCGGTCAATCTACCCTTCCTGCTCACGGCGGTCGTGAACCTGAGCGCAGCGGAGGCAGTCGCCATCACCTGCGTTTCGACTGTGGTGCAGTGCTGGCCCCAGAAGAACGCGAAGTTCAAACCGGAGCAAATGGCGTTCAATGTGAGCATGATGTCATTTGCCAGCTGCGTGGCGAGCCTGATGTTACATTCCCAGCGGTACGGAGTGCATTTTGGTTCCGGCACGCTGAGTCTGGTCCTGGCGACGGTCACCCTGTTCCTGGGGCAGACCGCACCCGTAGCCACAATCGTCGCACTGAGTGAGGGAAAGGCAGCGGGACAAATCTGGTGGAGTCTGGCTCACTTGTCCTTTCCGTACTACGTCGTCAGCGCCGGAGTTACTACCATGGTACAAACCGTCAGCTCTCATTTGGGTTGGGGACTGGCACTGGCGGCATTTCCGGTAATGTTCGGGGTCTACCGCTCCTACCGTTTGTACTTCGCACCTCTGGCCGAAAGCTTGCGACCGGAACTTCGAGTGCGAGCGGCAACTGCGGGAGCATAGCAACGTAAAGTGGTTGTTTCAGGAAAACATGGCGCCGCCGGTTAACATCGCGCGGCGCCAGTTTTTCCCCCCGCGAATCGCCGGAGATGAACTAGATATACTTTTGAGGGAGACGCACTCGTCCGGTCTGTGCGCGCCGTGACAAAGCACGCTGGTCATGGCAAACCTGGGCGCGCTTGGCGGCGAAAGGCCACTCGTGTCGGACCGCCGGCGATCTGCTCCGTTTCTTTCGAAAAGCAAATTGGAAGGCTCTTGTCGGCTCGCTGTTGTTGTGGTTCGACACTGCAATCGAACCCGCGATCTCGGCTTTTGACACACCCCCATCCCGCTGTTACCATCAGATGTTCGGTGGCAACATCCCGCCCATCCGTCGTCCCCGTCGTCTAGCCTGGCCTAGGACATCGCCCTTTCACGGCGGTAACACGGGTTCAAATCCCGTCGGGGACGCCAA
>Ga0302324_100012259_pt1 | contig 17489 bp, 19 predicted proteins | sample Palsa_T0_1_FD_201949 | JGI IMG/M metagenome (GOLD analysis project Ga0302324, IMG submission 201949) | Peat permafrost microbial communities from Stordalen Mire near Abisko, Sweden - Palsa_T0_1 | ecosystem: Environmental > Terrestrial > Soil > Palsa > Peat permafrost | place: Sweden: Abisko...
TACGTGCCCTGGCAGTTCACGATCGGCGTAACGCCGATCGACTCGTACAGATTGCCGCCCAATTCGAGCGCGTGCGCCGGCGCGGCCAAAACCGGTTCCGGAATGGATGCGGACACTCCCGCGGCGGCTAGCGCTGCCCCGGAGCGGAACAGCCCGCGGCGGCTCATTTTCGTTGATGGCATGGAAGCCCCTCCACTAACGTGATGCTATACGGTGGAGGCGCGGAATGCAAGGCGGCAATTGGTAGGGGCAGGCCGATCCGCCATTCTCAGCGTTCCGCGCCGGGATTGCCGGTGGGCGGCGGGGCGCGATCCACGGCAACGGGAGGGCCCAGCAACTCCGTGAGGACCGGTTTCAGTGCATCTGCCCAGACTTGATACGCCTTCACGGTTGGATGGAGCCTGTCTCTTGCGTCCATCATCCCGTCGAACAGCCTTCCATCGCCGCCGGCGAGTTTGTCGTTGATGTTCAGATACCGCACCCTCCGGCCATCGGCAAACCTGGACAGATTACCATTGATCCGATCGATGACGGGCATCAAAGCCATATTGTCGTTTCGCGGGAAGATCCCCATTACGACGATCGTAGCCGCAGGCGCCTTCGTTTGGATCGCGCGCACAACGGCTTGCAGACCTCGCGTGACGTCGTCCGCGGTCGCGGCAGCGTTCCCTTGGGCCGATGCATTGCCGAGGTTGTTTGTGCCAGCGAGCAAAACGACGACTTTGGGGTTGACTGCCTCCATCTCGCCGTTCTCCAAGCGCCAGAGGACATTCTGCGTCTGGTCTCCGCCCCATCCGAAATCAGCGGCGTTCCAGCCGAAGAAATTATTCTTCCAATTGGCGAGCAGTTCGGGGTAGTCGATGGCGCCCCACCGTCGTGTGATCGAGTCGCCTTCGAAGTAGACTTCGATCACGCCCTGCTTCGCCTTCCCGAGTAACTGGGAGTGCGCGACCAGGGAGTTTGGGTCGGATCGGAAAACCGGCTGGTCGGCCGGAAATTCCCAGGGCGGCGCTTGATAGTTGAGGAACTTGTCCGCCCAGGGAATGAAATACTTCCAGTTCGGCGCATCGGTGTGGCCGCCGTCATGTTGGCGCCACGCGAGCTGGCCATCGAGAAGTCCCGTATTGACTGGCGGCATCTTCGCGGTGCGATAGTCTTCCGCTACCCCCAAGTCCTTGGCCCCCAATAGGCGGAAGACAGAACCCGCAGCCACGGTTGCCATGAAGCTGCCCTGCTGGTCGAGCCACTTCGCGTCGCCCTTCTCGGGGATTCCATAGCTGATGAATGTCAGCCGCGGCGCGCAGAGCGCAATCAATTCGTTCGAGTCGACCGGCAAGTCGCCGGCATTCCTGCTTCCAAAGTTAGCCTCGGCGGCGCCATACTTCACAAAATTGCCCGCCATCCAGTGGTACTCGCCGGACCCCGTGAGACTTTCCACAGCCTCTCCGAAGTTGCGCCTGTGGGGTTTGGCGCCGCCCTCGCCGGAGGACCCCACCAGCACGGCCGCAAAGCGAGTATCGAACGCCATGGTCACCAGCGCAGCCTTCCCAAAACGAGAGACACCTTCGATGCCGACGCGCTGCGCGTCGACGGCCTTGTCGGTCGCCAGATAGTCGAGGCCGCGGGAAGCGCCCCACCCCCACGCCCGCAGCGCGCCCCAGTCCTCCGGCTTGCGGGGCTGGCCCTTGTTTGCAAGGCCGATGATCCCCTTCGTAAGGCCGGCCCCATTGTCCGGTTGAATGCTGCCGGGGTCGATGAACGCGTAGCCCCATCCCGCGGCGATCAGTTGTTCCGCTGAAGGCGGATCGCTCCCCATCATGGCCTTCAATTCGGGACGGTTGGCCATCATATCCGCCATCCGTTTGAGAAATGCCGCGCTGCCGAACATCATCATCACCGGAGCGGGACCTTTCGCATTAGCCGGCGTCACCAGCGTCATTTCAATATCGACGTTGATCGACGGGCACGACGAGTTGTGCGCATGTCCGACGATCTCCTTCTTGACTACCGGAAAGATCCCTGCCTTTGAATCCGTTGTACTCGTCACGGACCAGGTTACTTTCGGCGCATGGGGTGGAACGCGGCCGAGCACTTCGCGCTCGAAGTCTTCGACGATCTCCGGGCGCCGCTGGTGCCACCACTGTGCTGCCGACGCGACCCTAGGCCCCCTCTTCAGGGTGAGCGCATCGGGCAGATCCGGAAGCGGATTAGCTTTCGACTCATCGTAGTTGGCGTGATCCGGGGCTTTCTCATTCCCGCTCGGCCCTGGACGCAGCGCCTTGATGCCAAGCTGATCCATCATGCTCCGATGGTCCTGTTCCGCCGTCCAATTCATCGGCGCGCAGCCGTTGGCAGGGGTAGTGGGCGCGCCTGCGGATGGGCCGTTAGTTTGCTGTCCCGTGGCCATCTGAGACGCGAGGACGGCTAGAGCGCTCAATGCAGCGACCCTCGATATTGCTTGTTTCGAGCGCAAGGCAAAAATCATATAGCCGAGCCGATGCAGTCGGTGCGCGTGGCGCAGCGAGTCTCCGCGTGACGCTTCACCATGGCAGGGCCTGCGATCCCGTGACGATGGTATACGTGCCCCGGCAATTCACGATCGGCCCGCCGCCGAACGACTTGTACAAACTGCCGCCCAATTCAAGCGCGTGGGCCGGCGCGGCCCAAACCGGTTCTGGAATCGATGCGGACACGCCCGCGGCGGCCAGCGCTGCCCCGGAGCGAAACAGCCCGCAGCGGCTCATTTTCGTTGATGGCATGGAAGCCCCTCCACTAAGGTGATGCTATACGGTAGAGGGGGCGGATTGCAAGGCGGCGGGCCAAGCCCACAAGGCGGCGAAGGCTATCACGTCGCCGGCGTGGGCGTAGCGGGTGTGCCCGGATTTGCGGCCCACCCTGCCTCCACGATTGCCGGCCGCTCAGTTGTAGACCTGCCGCGGACTTCGGGCGCCATTTCGCGGGTCCTTGCTGTCCCGTTCTTAGTCCGGGTTTCAATCGTGATGCACGACGCACAGTGCTGAAGCGATCGCATCAGCCCAGATGTAGGTGATGCTACCCGGTGTGATCTTGCTTTTCTTCGCATTGCCCTGACCGATTTCGGCAATGCGGGTCAGGGCAATATTCTGGTAATCCATCTCGGAACTTGCATCCGTTTCGCGGTAGAGCTTCAACTCTTCATCCGCCTTCCGGATGCTGTCAGCGTGCTTGATCACGAGGTGGGTCCAGATCGTGCGGGTATTCGCAACCCAGCAGACTTTCGGGTTCACTATGCAGGAAATTTCCGACCCGACTCCAATCTTGAGGTACGTCAGATCTGCGCGCGCGATGAGTTCGGGAACGCCGCGTGCGTCCGTGAGAGAGATGAACTCACCGGCGGGTTCAAATACCTTTCGTTCAGCGTTCCAATTGTGGCCAGGGTAGAGAATCTTTGGGCCGAGGCCATGTTCCCTAGCACTGTAATTACCGTCGGCATCAGTGATGCCGAGCGCAAGGTTGGCGAATTTATCGACTGATTTCTGGTTGTAAAGCTGTGCCAGGGCGCTGCTTACTCTGACGCGATCATCGTAGTGTCGGCGCGCCGCAGCCCAGTCGATGGAATCTAAGATCGCCATCACAACACCCTAGCAAGAGCTCAACCGGGCCGGTCCAGGGTTACGCTGTCTGTTTCCGATAGCCTGGCGTTAGGGCCGGGCCGCACGGCCAAGCCGCGTCACGGCCCTTTCCTTGCGCTGCTGACCGAGAGGAGGCGTCGGCCGCTCCGGATTTTCTTGTTTCCCCCGGTGAGAGCGCCGATAAGCTGAATATTACACGCCCTCACGGGTAAAGAAATCAGGAGGAGGGGAAAGAGAACAGCGATGCTGACCGGGAACCCCTGGCTCGAGTTAGTATTGAAAATGGTTTCATGGGGAGTCGCCGTTTATGTGGGCGCGTACCTTGCGCAGAAGGCCCAGCATCGCGCAACGAAGGAAGACCTCACCAATATTCTGAACCGGGCGCAGGGTGAAGCCGAAGCAAAGAAGACGGGCGAGACCGATGCGGTTCAGAAGGATTCCAACGCATCTTGGATCAGCTTGCCGAAACGACATCGCTCACCAAACGGATCGAAGCCGACATTGCTCACAGCGCCTGGGATCGGCAGATGCGCGTCAACCTAAAACGCGATCTGTACGTCCGACTTCTTGAAGCAATGGGCAAAAAATTCGGACGCTCCAAAACCTCGCCCGCCTTGAGAACTTGCTGAAGGACCCGCGGTCCGATCGCGACCGGAGAGACGGTCGGGTAATAAAGCGCCTGGAAATGTGTGTGGCCAATGACGATCTGACGAAGAGAATTCAGGCCGCAACTGCGGTTGCGTGCATCTCCCTTCCGGGTGATACGGTACTGCTCATAGATTCGCTTTCAAGGCAAATTGATGAACTGTCCAGTCGGAATGCGAGCGCTTCCACAGGCGAGCAGATGTTGGCGGAAGCAGCGATTTTCCAAAAAGGACTCAACCACTTGGCAGCCCTTGCAAAGCGAGACATTGGTGACAACGACGTCTGAGCCTTCTCTGGCATGGCGCGTCGCCCGGGCGGGCAGCGCAATATGAGCAAAACGACTAATCCTGCCAAATCGATGACCGTCGACGCAATTGAGCGGGCCGCACACGCGGATCGCGACGCGCAGCCGCTCACCAACGCCGACCTCAAGCGGATGAGCAAACGCCGCGGGCGAAAATTATACGCCGCGCGTTGGGACTGACGCAAAAGGAATTTGCCGACCGCTACAACATTCCCCTTTGGTTGGCTACGAGACTGGGAACAAGGCCGCGCGGAACCGGATCAGCCCACGCGGGCATATCTGACGCTAATTGCCCGGAATCCAGACCATGTGAACCGGACACTGAATCCGAAACCAAAACAAGGCGCGACCGCTACGTTGCGAATCCGGCCTCGGACAGCGGGGATCGCCTCTTTGAGGAGCAGGAATCGGCTGAGCAAATGAACTCCGGCTAGGACTCCTAGCGGCCATTTCAACCGGGCATCGGGCGGTTGACCGGGGGACGTTCAGAATGTAAAGGATTTGGCTCAGCCGTGCGAGTCCCTCGATGTTGTGTGTACACCCGTTTGTACACGGCCGCACCGAGCATTACCAACGCGATGCCGATTCCGGCGAGTGCCTCCCAAGACAGTTCCATACCTAGCTCTCCACTAACACTATAACGCTAAATTCCACCAAGATGCTGGAAATCAGCAGCGCGGCCGAGCTGTTGGGCAACTCTCTTTCGTCTTCTTCGCGTTCTTTCTCAAAACTGGCAAGCGGGTCGATGACATTCTGCGCCACGCTCGTTTGCAGCGCGATTCTCTCTCTTCGTAAATCGTTCGCTACGGGCCCGTATCGAAGCAGCGCCAACGCCAGCAACGCCATCGATCCGCCGGCGAAGAAGACATTCCAGTTGCCCTTGCGGCTCGCGGGATCAAGGCAGCGAAAGGCGGCATCGGATGAAAATGCGACCGCAATGATGAGCAGGGCGCCGTCAAAGGCTGCATCGCTCTATGCGGTCAGCTCGAGCGGCAGGAGGGCAATGAAAATTGTGCCCGTCATGAGTAGTACCCTGGTCCACATTCGATTCGGCGGCCGGGCGGACGCTCCGCTACGCCTTGGGGGCCTCATGCCACGGTATTATAGCGCAGGCTCCGCATACCCAACGCAACGAATCCCCCCTTCCCCCCGTCTGATAAACTACACGGAGAAGTGCGCGTGAAAGTATTATTTTTCGGGATGCTCAAAGACATAGCCGGGCGCGCCGAGGAGTACCTCGATCTGGAAAACGCCCCCACGCTAGGCCGCGTTTTCGACCATTACAGCAGCCAGTTTCCACGCATGCGCGAGATGGCCGGCAGCATCCTCCTGGCTCGCAACCAGGAATTCGCCGAGCCGTCCACACCGATCGCCGATGGCGACGAGATCGCCTTCCTGCCCCCTGTCAGCGGCGGTTCCGCCTCTCCGCGCGAGATTTCGGAAAACGGCAACTTCTTCGCCCTCACGTGGCATCCCATCGTCCCGCGCAAGATCGCCGACCACCTGCTGCGGGCAGAGGATGGCGCAGTGGTCACCTTCGAAGGCGTGGTCCGCAACAATACGCAGGGCCGCCTGACGCACTACCTGGATTACGACTGCTACGAGCCGATGGCCATCAAGCTGATGGCCCGCATCGGCCGCGAAATTGCGGCCAGCTACGCCATCGACCGGATCGCCCTCGTGCACCGGCTGGGGCGCATACTGATCGGGGAAACCAGCGTGGCGGTCGTCGTGACGGCGGCGCATCGCAGGGCGGCCTTCGAAGCCGCGCTGGAGGGGATCGACCGGTTGAAGCGTGTGGTGCCCATCTGGAAAAAGGAGCACTTCGCGGACGGCGAGGTCTGGGTGGAAGGAGAGTGGGACCGCAATGCTACCCTGGCTCAAAGCGGTTAGCGCCGGCCTGGCGCTGGCGGCCGCCTTGGGCGCGCAGATACGCGTCGACGTACGCCTGGTGCGGGTGCTGGCCACCGTCAAGAATCCCGCCGGCGAATTGGTGGGCGCGCTGAACAAGGAAGATTTCGAGATCCAGGACAACGGCGTCCCGCAGCAAATCGCGGTCTTCGAGCGGCAGACGGAGCAGCCACTTTCGGTGGCCATGATGGTGGATGCCAGCGGATCCACCGCCAAGGACCTGAAATACGAAGTGGATTCCGTAGTGCGGTTCTTCAAGGCGCTATTCGCCGAGGGAAACCCCAAGGACACCGTGGCGCTTTACAGCTTCAATTACCAGGTGACCCTGCACAACTTCTTCACCCATAACCAAGCACCGCTGGAACACTCGCTGCGAACCATCCAAGGGGAAGCCGGCACGTCCCTCTACGACGCAATTTTCTTCGCCTCCCGCGAATTGGAGGCGCGCGACGGCCGCAAAGTGATGGTCATCGTCACAGACGGCGGCGACACCACCAGCGTGAAGGATTTCCACGCCGCGCTAGACTCGGCGCAGTTGGCCAATGCATCGATCTATCCCGTGCTGGTGGTGCCCATCACCAACGATGCGGGCCGCAATCTCGGCGGCGAGCATGCGCTCACCACCATGGCGCTGGGCACCGGTGGGCGCGTGTTTCAGCCCACGCTGGGACCAGCGCTCGATACCGCGTTCAGCGACATCATCAAGGACCTGCGCACGCAATACCTGCTGGCCTACTACCCGAAAGACGTGCCGCCGACGAAGAATCGCTTCCACCGTTTGCAGGTGCGCACGCGCCGCCCGGATTTGCGAGTGACCGCGCGCAATGGCTATTATGGAGAAGCAGAGCATTAGGAGAGCCAGCTACGACAAGACCAGGCGGAAAACCGGGGAATCGCGCTCCCGAACAAACCTTTGAAGAGGTGAGATACCTCAAGCATCTCATCGAGGCCGAAGTGCCCATACGGGTGAAACTCACCGATGGCGAGGAGGTTTCGGGCACCATCGAGTATTACGACAAGTCTTTCATCCGGCTGACGCGCAAAGACGGTCCCAACCTGTTTATCTATAAGCACGAGATCAAGTACCTGGTGGAAGGCGGCTAGCCAGTTTGCCTTCCCACCTCGAAACCGCCGTAGAAATCGCGCGTGAAGCCGGCGCGCTCCTGGCCACCTACTTCGAGCGGCGCGTGCCGTTCGAGCTGAAGGGCGAGTTCGACTTGGTCACGGGAGCCGACCGCGCCTCCGAGAAACTGGTCGTCGAGCGGTTGCAATCCCATTTTCCGCAGCACGGCATCGTGGCCGAGGAAGGCGGCGGCCATTCCAGCCCCTCGGAATACCGCTGGTATGTGGACCCGCTGGACGGCACCACCAACTTCGCGCATTCCCTTCCCATTTTCAATGTGACGCTGGCGCTGGAGCGCGCGGGCGAGATGGTGGCTGGAGTCGTATTCGATCCGATCCGGCAGGAGATGTTCACCGCGGAGCGCGGTTCCGGCGCCTTTCTGAATAGGCGCCCCATCCGCGTTTCGTCGGTCAGCCGCCTCGATAGCAGTCTGCTCTGCACCGGCTTCCCCACCAAGCGGCGCCACCTGAATGTGAACGTGCACTTCTACCATCAGCTTGCCATGGCCACGCACGGTGTACGCCGCACCGGCTCGGCCGCGATCGATCTGGCGTGGGTGGCCAGCGGACGCCTGGACGGCTTTTGGGAATTCGGACTGAAGCCCTGGGACATGGCAGCCGGCAGGCTGCTCGTCGCCGAGGCGGGGGGCCAGGTATCCGATATGCGCGGAAAGCCGCACAATTTCGACTCGCCGCATCTGTTGGCGGATAACGGCCACTTGCACGAACAGATTGTGGAGATCTTCGGCGAGGTATTCGAAGGACGCTATCGCGTGCCGCTGCCGCTTATTTCCCGTTCTTCGGATTCTGTTTGACGAAATCGTCGAGCCAGCCGATGAGTCCGTTCAGCTTGTCGTCGAATTCTCTCATGACCAACTCGTGATGGGCCTTCCACGCCTCGTGCTGCGCCTTCCACGCCTCGTCGCGTTTCTTCTGTTCGATCTCGTATTGAATCTGATCGGACATAAACTCGTCCCAAGTCTCAATCCTGGCCGTTTGCCGGCGTTCCATGGCGGCCATCACGACCATTTGGTCTTCCAGGCTGCGGCGGGAAGCCTCCAATAGCGCGAGGCGCTTCTCGTGGTCGTGCAGAATTGGATCGAACGGGGTCATAGCCAATCTTCACTCTAGGATAACAGTGGCGCACACACTCGTGCGTGCCGCGTCGCCCACCCGTAGCGGCGCCTGCTAAACCCCGTTGATGTCTGAGTTTTCCAACACCTGTTTCACCGTACCCTTTTTCGCAACATTGATCGTTGCGCGTCCCAACAGCTCGGTGGTCGTCACGTGATTCGTGAAAACCGCGCGCAACAAGGGAAGCAGCGGCCCGATCGCCGCGTAAGAGATTCGAACAAGCTTCGTCCTCGATTTGATTCCATGCAGCGGCGCGATCACCCCCGGCCGGAACATATCAGCCGCCTTGAATGGCAGCCGCAGCAGCTCATTTTCGGTCTTGCCCTTCACCCGCGCCCACATCGTGCGGCCGCGCTCCGACTGTCCGTGCCGGTGCCCGAGACATACACAAACGTCATGCCGGGGTTGAGCCGGGCCAGCACCCGCGCCGCCATGGTGAAATCGTTCGTGACGCGCCGGTAATCTTCCTCTTTCATGCCCACCGACGAAACGCCCAGGCAGAAAAAACACGCGTCGAAGGTGGACAGTTCGTTCTCGATCGAAGAGAAATCCAGGAAATCGCGATGCACCAGTTCGCGTAGCTTCGGGTGCCGCTGCCCGGTCGAATTCGGCCCGATTCGAAAGTACCCTTTGTACATCCGCATCAATCAGACATTCGCGCAAAACGCCTTGCCCCACCCTCCCGGATGCCCCGAATAGAACGACATTCATCGGTTCACCCCCAGCCTGTCCGCGATGGCCGAATTCCCCAGCTCGCGGGCCCATTGGGCGGGCGTCTGGTGCATTTGCATATCGGCCACGGACCTATCGGCGCCGCGGGCCAGCAGTTCTTCGACCACCTTGGCGCGTCCCGTGTAAGCGGCATAGTGCAGCGCGCTCTGGCGGCAATAAGGCATCGCATTCACGTCCACGCCGCCGTCCAGCAACGCGCGCACGGTCGATAGCCGGCCATGCATGGCAGCCACAATCAGGGCAACCTCGCGCGCATCGGCTTCCCGAGCCACCGGAAAAGAGAAGCGGCCGGCCCGGTCGTCCGTCCGGCGCAGGATGCCGTCCGTACCTGTGCCGGTGGCCAGCATGTGACGCACCACATCCGTACGGCCCAGTCCCGCGGCGTAGATCAGATTGTCGACCCGCGCGCCCCGCAGCACCAGACGCTCGGCCGCTTCCCTGTATCCGAACAGCAGCGCACACCCCAAAGGGGCGCCGTCGTCAGCCACTCCGTCAAGCTTGGCGCCATAGTCCACCACTACATCGACCAAGTTTGCCTGCACGCCCGCCAAGTATGCGTGCACGCTCGTAACCGTTAAGCACAGGGTCGTGTCGTAGGCACGCGTGCCGTAGACTTCCGCCGCCGCGTCGACTTCGGCGCCCGCTTCCAGAAGGATTCGCGCGATCGCGGGCGAGTTCTTGGGCGACCGTTGCACCTCCACTCCGTTGGCGGCGACATAGTGGAGAAGAGTGGCCCGGTGGGCGAAGGCCGCGCGCTCATGAATCAGGCCGGGGTGGGCCTGCAGTAGTGCGTGCAGGCCGGGCTCGTCGCCGCCGGCGACGGCCTCTACAGCCTGCGAAAACGGTGCGGCCGTCACCGGTCCGGCTCCTCAATCGCCAGAATCCGATCCGCGTCCACGTTGTGCAACACCTGGTGAATGCGGCTGGGCCACTTGATATCGATCTCCCGAATCGTCTTCGAAGCGCCCAGCCCGAAGTGTACGCGCGAGTCGCTGGCGCAGGCGTAGCCCACCGCCGTAGTGACTTCGTTATACTGCTTCGCGCCGTCCTCGGCGGTGATGCGGATTTGCGCCCCCAGCGCCATGCGGTTGCTCTTCCTGCCGGTCAGTTTCAGCAGAATCCAGTGGTTGCCGTTCTGCGAAATATTGTGGAAGTACTTCACCTGGCCGTTGAGCACCGAAACCACCGCATCGATTCGCCCGTCATTATCGACGTCGCCGAAAGCCACGCCGCGATGCGCCGCCGCCTTCCGGAAGTCCTCACCCGCCTCGCTGCTCACATCCTGAAACTTACCGTTCCCCAGATTGCGGAAAACGGCGTTGGGCTCCTCGTATTTGCGGTTGGAAAACTGCGCCACGTTGTCCAGCACATTGCCGCGCGCCACGAACAGATCTTTCCAGCCGTCGTTATCGAAATCGACAATTCCATTCCCCCATCCGGACATGTCGCGCGTCCCCAGCAGATGCATTTGAAAGGTCCGCTCCCAGAACTGGCCGTCTCCCCGGTTTTGAAACAACGGAAACGACTCGTTCTCCACGGCGGTGTGCCAGATGTCCGGACGTCCGTCGTTGTCCACGTCCTTGAAATCTGCGCCCATGCCGGAAATGGCGCTGCCGCTCTGCGGATACGCGACGCCCGCTTCCAGCGCGACCTCCTCGAATTTCTTGCCGCCCAGATTGTGAAACAGGAAGTTGGGGCGATTGTCGTTGGCCACGAAGATATCCATGAAACCATCGCCGTCGTAGTCCGCGATCGCCGCGCCCATCCCCTTGCCGGCGTATTTGGCGATGCCCGTTTCGGCGGACACGTCCGTGAAAGTGCCATCGCCATTGTTGCGGTAGAGCGTGTTCGGCAGATTCGCGTAGTTCTTCGGATGGCAATACGCGCGCAGTTCCGGTTTCGGACCGCAGAAAGGGTCCTTGTTCACTTCCCACTTGCAGTAGTTGGAAACGAACAGGTCGGGGAGGCCGTCGTTGTTGTAGTCCACCCAGGCAGCCGAGACGGACCACATTTTCTTGCCGTCCAGAATGCCTCCGCCCACGCCCGCCTTGTCCGTGACGTCGGTGAACGTGCCGTTCCCATTGTTGTGGAAGAGCTGGTTCTTCCCCGTGTTGAGCACGTAAATATCCGGCCAACCGTCGTTGTCGTAGTCGCCGATGGCCACGCCCATGCCGTAGCCTTCGCCCGCCACGCCCGCTTTTTCGGTCACGTCGGTGAAGGTTCCATCGTGGTTGTTATGATACAGGCGATTCCAGTACTTGGGGCTTTCCTTCTTGAGGGACGGGATGGCCGCGCCGTTCACCAGGTAGACGTCCAAATAGCCGTCGTTATCGTAGTCGAACAACGCCACGCCGGCCACCATGGTCTCAGGTTGATTCTTATTCGGGGTGGGACAACTGTCGGAAACGAAGGTCAGGCCCGAGCGTTCCGCGATCTCTTCGAAAACGATAGGGCCCGCGCCGGACCCGGCCAGAAGCGCGCCAGCTCCGATTACAATAGGGATGAAAGCTTTCACGTCGCTTGAAAACCCCAGTCTATCAGGTGCATGTGGCGCACGCACTCGTGCGTGCCGTGTCGGCACTCGTGCCGACACTTCTTTCTTTCCTCCAGGCGCAATCCCCGCGACGCCCCACCTTCATTGATGCCGCCCCCCGCTCCGAGATCGCTTACAAAAGCAATAACAGTCCCGACAGCCGCAAGTATTTTCCAAAGCCGATGTGCGGCGGCGTCGCCCTATTCGATTTCGATAACGACGGCCGCATGGATCTCTTCTTCACCAACGGCGCCCAACTGCCCGAATTGAAGAAAATGGACCCTTCCTATTACAACTGTCTGCTCAAGCAGCGCGCCGACGGCACTTTCGAAGACTTCACCGCCAAGGCAGGCCTCGCGGGCCAGCATCTCGATTTCAACTTCGGTGTAGCCGTGGGCGATTACGACAACGACGGCTACGAGGATCTTTTCATTTGCAGCGCGGGAAAGAACGCGCTATACCACAACAACGGAAACGGCACGTTTACGGATGTGACCTTGGCATCCGGCATCGGCGTCAAGCCGCTGCACACGCTCAGCGTGGCCGCCGCCTGGTTCGACTACGATAACGACGGCCTGCTGGATCTGATCGTCTCCAACTACACTCTCTGGACTCCGCAGACCGACATCCAGTGCACCATGGGCGACAAAGAGTTCTACTGCGATCCGCGCCGCTACCAGAGCGTGCCGCCGCGCCTCTACCACAACCTGGGTCACGGCAAGTTCGAGGATGTCACCGAAAAGTCGGGGCTCGCGAAGTCGCCCGGCAAGGGGATGGGCATCTCCATCGCCGATTTCAATAACGACGGGTGGCCGGACGTATTCATCGCCAACGACACCGAGCCCAATTCATTGTTCATCAACCAGGGCAACGGCACGTTCGAGGAGAAGGGACTAGAACTCGGAGTCGCTTACAACGACAGCGCGCACGCCGGCTCTTCCATGGGTTCCGACGCCAAGGACTACGACAACGACGGCAACGTGGACATCTTCTACAACAACCTGATGGGGCAGGTCTGGCAGCTTCTGCGCAATCGCGGCAATCTGTTTATGTTTCCGTACGCCTCCAAGATCCAGACGCTGAGCTTGCCCTTCTCCGGCTGGAGCAACGGATTCATCGACTATAACAACGACGGTTGGAAGGATATCTACTCCGCCAATGGAGACGTTGATCAGGTGAGCGAGAAATCGCCGCAGCACGACACCATGTTCGAAAACGTGGGCGGGAAAACCTTCGTGGATGTTTCCGGCGAGATGGGTAAGGACTTCCTCCACAAAGGCTATCAGCGCGGATCGGCGTTCGGCGATCTCAACAACGATGGGTCTTTGGATATCGTAGTGACGTCCCTGAACGAAACGCCGCGCATTCTGATGAACTCCGCCGGTAGCGGAAATCACTGGCTGATGCTGAGCTTGACCGGGCACAAGAGCGCGCGCGATGCGGTGGGCGCGAAAGTCAAGCTGACCACGGCTTCCGGCCGCGTGCTCTACAACCATGTCGCCATTAGCGTGGGCTTCATGTCTTCGAGCGACAAACGCGTGCACTTTGGGCTGAGCGACGAAACCAGGATCGCGTCCATCGAAATCCGCTGGCCCAGCGGGATTCAACAGGTGCTGAAAGACGTCGCCGCCGACCAGTTTCTGAAAGTCGACGAGCCCCACTAACATTGGTCGCACAGCCTTCAGCTAATGCCGCGTACTTTTCCAGCAAACCAAGCCTGGATAAATTGTGGGGCGGTCCCCCCGGACCGCGGCCGACGCCCTCGTCGGCCCCTTGCGATTGTCGACAGCCTTGGTTTTTCGAACGAAGGAGCGGGTCCAGGGGGACCCGCGCAGACCAGGCCGCAGACCAGGGGGGTCTGCCCTGGTGGTGTCAGAGATTTTAGTCGGCAATAATTGCCAGTCCTGCTGGGCTGGTGTTTAGAAGGAGCTTTCTCCATGCCAACGCACAACGTCAATCTCACCGAATATTTTGACCGCTTCGTTCAGGCTGGCATCACTTCGGGTCGCTTCAGCAACGCCAGCGAGGTGGTACGCGAGGGCCTCCGCCTGCTGGAGCAGCGCGAGCGGGAAGACCAGGCCAAGATCGAATGGCTCCGCTCCGCCGCCAAAGAAGGATTCGGCGATATCGAGCGCGGCGACTATGTGACCCTGCGGTCTGACAAGGAGATCGACCTTATCGATCGACTTGGAGAAGAGGCTTCAGCCGAATTCGCAGCCGGGCAGAATCGTGCCTGAGCGCCGCTCCCGGCGGCTTGAAGTCCGGCTTACTCGTACGGCGCAGCGCGACATCAAAGCTATCCTAAACTGGAGCCGGAAGGAATTTGGGGAAACCGCTGCCGAGCGCTATAGGGCGCTGATCAAGCAGGCCCTGCGCGATATCGGCGCCGATCCCGAGCGGCCCGGAGCGACGGAACGCCCGGAGATCCTGATCGAAAGGAGCCCGCACGTACCATCTGGAGTTCAGCCGGGGCAGAGTGAAGGGCCCGGGCGTAAAGACGCCGCGCCTTTTTATTCTCTATCGCCGCCGCGAGGAACGCGTGATCGAGGTGGGACGCGTGTGCCACGAAGCCCGCGATCTGGTGCGCCACGTTTCCGAGGAGTACCGGCGCGGTCCGCGGCTGCTTTGATCGAGGATCCCCGGCGGCAGGCGCGCCAGCAGACGCATTTTCGTCCGATAGCGGATTACATCGGATAGACGCAGCGAATCCCCACCGCCCCTGGCGCCTTCCCCAGCCTCGCCGTGTTTCAAAAAGGTGAGTCGTGCAACGCGCCCGAGGCCAACACAATCAGGACATCCAGTATTGCAAGTCTCAGTCTCAAATCGAAACACGAGCGTGGCCTCTGCCAGGCGTGCCTTAAGGAGGGACTACCCGAGAACTGATCTCAACGCGTCGGCAATCCTAGCCGCATCTGCAAGGTATGGTCCTGATGTAACTTTTCGACTTTTCGTGAAAACCACGCCGACCATCTGCGTGTGTCCGCAGTTCCTGCTCATAGGCGTCGATTTGAGAAATCACCCGCGCCGGGAAGGCCCGAATATTCAAGTTAATCCAATTTGGCTGTCCCTTCGTGACTCTCGTCAGGGGTCTGTTCACCCCAACCTGCGAGGAAATTTGAAAGCGCCACTCATGGTCGGCCAGCCCCTCAGATGCCGGCGAGGGACAGCCGGAATGCGGCCATCTCCTGACCGTTGCGAACCAGCAGGACGTCGCCCGCCACCACCGGATGGTTCCAGGTTTTGCCGTCCAGCGCCGGGAACCGCGCCAGCTCCGTGAACTGGTCGGGAGTCGCCCGGACCAGTGCCAGTTCACCCTCTTCCGACGAGACCAGCAGCAAGTCCTCATCGGACAGCAGGACCAATTGGCCATTGCCGTAGCGTCCGCCCTTCCACTTGCGTTTGCCGTCCTTCAGGTCGATGCACGCCAGGATGCTGCCGTCGAATCCGTAGGCATAGCCATTGTGAACCACGAAGTCGTTGAAGTAGGGCTTCAGCCCGATCGAGGTCCAGCGCTCTGCGACGGTCCATCCGGAGGGTCCATGCGTGGGCGCCAGGCGGCGCGTGCCGCTGCTGTCGGTAACGCTGATGAGGATGTCGCCATCCTCGGTCAGGGCCGGCTGCACGATGGGGTAACCTGGCCATGGATACTCCCACAGCAGCTTGCCGTCGGCGAGCGCGACGCTGGTCAGGCCGGCTTCGCTCAACAGCAGGATCTGCGCGACTCCGTCGAACGTCGCCAGATGCGGCGAGCTATAGCTCACGCCGTGGGCGGGGCCGGTCCAGCGCCGGGATCCCGTGGCGCCGTCGTAAGCGGCGAGTTGGCCCGCGACGCCGACGATGACGAGGTCGCCGGCTACCAACGGCGAGCTGGCGAAGCCCCACTGCGGAGTCTTCGTGCCGGTATCGGCAGCGGCATTGCGCGACCACACCACAGAGCCGGTACCGGCGTCGAGTGCGTTTAGGATTCCGGTGGCGCCAAATGTGTAAGCGCCGCCATGGCTGAGGGTCGGCGTCGCACGCGGACCGGGGCCGCCATTCGACTCCCAGAACCGGGTTGCGTCGCGGTGGGCCCATACCGGCTGGCCGGTGGTCAGTTTATAGCAGGCGACCACCTCGTCGGGGCCGCGCTGCTCTTGCGTGTAGATGAGGCCGTCGCGGACCGCGAAGGACGACCAGCCCGGTCCGACCGGCCGCCGCCACATCTGCACCGGCGGCGATGCAGTCCAGTCGGTCTTGATCCGCACGCCGGGGACCACGTCGTCGCGATGCGGTCCGCGAAAGCCGGGCCAGTCGGCTCCCGTCTCCCCTCCCGCGAGAGCCGGCGGGAGTGCCGCGGGCTCACTGGTGGAAAGGGCCGCAAGCCGCTTCTCAGGATCCGGCGCGGCTGCTGGAACCGGGGTGCGCGCTGCCGGCTCGTTGCCGGGTTGGACCACAGGCAGTTTCTCGGGAGCCGCCGAGGCTGTGCGAACTGGCGGAAGCGCTCCCGGCGCGTTGCCGGATTGCGCCAAGAGCTTTTCCTCGGGAGTCTTCGACCAGCGCCAATGCAAATCGCTTCGGAAGCTGCTGGCGGTGAAGCCGCCCGTCCGGACCAACGCCCACCCTCCGCATGCGAGAAGGATGGTGGCGACCATCGATACCCGCCGGGTTCCGTCCGCGAGACGGCGGGTGGCTACCGCCCACGCGACCAGCGCCACGCTCACGACTGGGATCGCCAAGATGGGGAATAGCATCCCCATTGCCCCAGTCGCAATGGACACGTCAATGATGCGTCTTGTGGCGAACAGCGCGACGATGATCAGGCCGATGGCGCCCAAGCGCTCGGACCATGCCGCCCGGCTAAAGAACAGCCACCATAGGATGATAGCCACCCCGCCGGCGGGTACTGCCATTACGCCGATAAGCAATGCGCCGGGCACGACGGCGGGGACGCCAAACCGAAGCAGCAACTGCAGTATCACGATGACCACGCCGGGCCACAGCCGGAGCGGCTTCCTGGGAGTCGGTTCGTCGGTCTGCGCCATAGTCACATCCTACGATACTCTCCCCACAGGCAATTTGTTCCCTTTTTTCGGCGTCGGTGAGCGAACGAAATTTCGCGCCACGGGCGTGCGGTCCCGTTCCTGGCGGAACTTACCATCGTTAAACCCGTTGGCCGCCGCCCTAATTGCCCGCGCTGAATTCCTCGCCAAGACGCGCCTAACCATCGCACGCCTTAAGGCCTTTAGCCGGTTTGCGGTCACACGTTTCGAAACTAAAGCTCTCCCCTGCATCTAACTGCACCCAAGACATTTACTAAATACTTGTCCTCAATTTGCGCCTTCTCCGCGGCATGCGCGTTCTATTATTGAATCGGGCTATGGGGGCACTGAATCCCCAACCCCGAAAAGGAAAAGTCCACATGTTGATTTCAGAAAAACAGCACCAAGCCAACCGGCAGAATGCCCAACATTCCACCGGTCCGAAGAGCCCTGAGGGAAAAGACGCCATCCGCTTCAAC
>Ga0302324_100012260_pt1 | contig 17488 bp, 16 predicted proteins | sample Palsa_T0_1_FD_201949 | JGI IMG/M metagenome (GOLD analysis project Ga0302324, IMG submission 201949) | Peat permafrost microbial communities from Stordalen Mire near Abisko, Sweden - Palsa_T0_1 | ecosystem: Environmental > Terrestrial > Soil > Palsa > Peat permafrost | place: Sweden: Abisko...
CGGAGGATTTGACGCGCTATACGCCGGAATCCCTGGCCGCTCTCGCCGGACTCGTCTTCGCGCAATCTGCGGTTCGTAAGCCTGGCGAGTCGCTGGTCACGACATTCGACTTCCAGGCGCAGGTGTCTGAGCTCACGCGCCGCGAAGCCGTGCTCGTCGCCGTCAACGACGACAGCCCGTTCCTGTTCGATTCGCTGATGGCGGAAATGAACGCCGCCGGCGCGCGCGTGCATGCCCTGTTCCATCCGATCATGTTCGTTGGACGCGATGCCGAAGGTCGGCGCAGCGATTCCGGCGCACAAATCAAAGAAAGCGTGATCGTGCTCGTACTCGATCCGCTGATCGATACCGAACGCCGTGCGGCTCTCGAAGAGGGCGCGCGCAATGTGTTCCATCAGGTGTGCCTTGCAGTGCGGGATTGGCGCAAGATGCGCGAGCACCTGCTCGACTCGATTGCGACGCTCAAGAAAAATCCGCCGCCGGTTTCCGCAGATGAACTTGCCGAAAGCATCGCGTTCCTCGAATGGCTGTCCAACGATCATTTTACGTTTCTCGGTGCCCGCGATTACACCTATCGCGATGACGATAGCGGCCAGCTCGTGACGGTCGAAGGCAGCGGTCTCGGCGTTTTGTCCGACGAACATGCGCATGCCATTCAGCGCGGCGACCGTCATGGGCAATTGACCCCGGAAGTGCGCGCGTTCCTGAAACAGCCGCAAGCGCTCATCGTCACCAAGTCGAACCAGCGCTCCTATGTCCATCGTCGGGTCCATATGGATTATATCGGCGTCAAATTGTTCGACGCGAAAGGCGATTTCGCGGGCGAGCACAATTTCGTGGGCCTGTTCACGTCGGGCGCCTATAGCCGCAGGCCGAGCGACATTCCGCTCCTGCGCCAGAAGGTCGAGCATGTCCGCGAGCAGGCGGCGCTCGAGCCCAACAGCCACGACGGCAAGGCGCTCACCCATATCCTCGACAATTTCCCGCGCGACGAGCTGTTCCAGATCGGCGAAGACGATTTGTTTGCCACGGCGATGGGCATATTACGGCTGGGCGAGCGGCCGAAGGTGCGCGTGTTTGTGCGCTTCGACCGTTTTGACCGTTTCGCGTCCGCGCTCGTTTTCGTGCCGCGCGACCGCTACGACACGGAGGTCCGCGAAAAGATTCACGCGATACTGGCGAAGGCGTTCGACGGCCGCCCCTCTGCTGCGACGCCGACCATCGACGACTCGATGCTTGCCCGTGTGCATTACATCGTCGGACGAAATCAGGGTCCGCGTCCGCAAGTCGATATCCGCATGCTCGAAGCCGATATCCGGGCCGCGATCCGCACCTGGGAAGACGGTTTTGCCGATGCGCTCATCAAGGAACACGGCGAAGCGGATGGCTTGCGTCTGTTCCACCGCCATGCGAACGCATTTCCCGCCCGCTATCGCGATGCATTCTCGGCGGAAGAGGCGGTACGCGATCTGAACGAATTCGATCTCTTGCTGCTGGCGCGCGACGGCATCAAGGCGCGAGCCTATCGGCTTGCGCTCGATCCCCATGCTGCGCTTCGGCTCAAGCTCTATGTGCTGGGCTCGGTTCTGCCCCTATCGGCATCCCTGCCGGTGTTCGAGAATCTCGGCTTCAAGGTGATCGCGGAAGATTCCTATTCTGTCTCGCTCAAGACCAGTGACGGATGGCAGGGCGAAGCCGCCGTCCTCGATTTCCTGATGGAGCGGGCCGATGGGGCGGCCGCCGATCTCGGCGACATCAAGACCCGGCTCGAGGACGCGTTTCACGCGGTTGTGTCGGGCGAAGCGGAAAGCGACGGTTTCAACCGTCTGATCGTCGGTGCGGGCCTTTCGTGGCGCGATGTGACCATCCTGCGCACGGCTGCGAAATTCCTGCGCCAGGCGGGCTTCGGTTTCAGCCAGGACTACATGGAGCATGCGCTGTCCCGGAATCCGGACATCGCAGCCCTGATCGTCGATCTATTCCACGCACGCCACGATCTCGATGTGAAAGATCGCGACGCCCGTATCAAGACGGTCGACGAGCGCATCGCCGCCGCGCTCAACGACGTGCCGAGCCTCGACGACGACCGCATCGTGCGCCGCTTCCGCAATTTCGTGGACTGCACCTTGCGCACGAATTTCTACCTGCGCGACGGGAAGGGAAGCTTTCCCCGCTATCTGTGCGTCAAGCTCGACAGCCAGAAGCTCGACGAGTTGCCGGCGCCCCGGCCGATGGTCGAGATATTCGTCTATTCTCCCCAGGTCGAAGGCGTGCATCTGCGCTTCGGCAAGGTGGCGCGGGGCGGCATCCGCTGGTCGGACCGGCGCGAAGATTTCCGCACCGAAGTGCTGGGCCTCGTGAAGGCGCAGCAGGTGAAGAACGCCGTCATCGTGCCGGTCGGTTCGAAGGGCGGTTTCTATCCGAAGCAGCTTCCCGTCAACGCGACGCGCGAAGACGTGCAGGCGGCTGCCATCGCCGCCTACAAGACCTTCATCAATGCATTGCTCGATCTGACCGACAACATCCATCCTGATGGCAGCGTCGTGCCGCCCGCCGGCATCGTGCGCCACGATGGCGACGATCCCTATCTGGTGGTCGCGGCCGACAAGGGCACCGCCACATTCTCCGATATCGCCAACGGCATTGCCGAAAGCCGCGGCTTCTGGCTGGGCGACGCGTTCGCGTCGGGGGGCAGCCACGGCTACGACCACAAGAAGATGGGCATCACGGCCAAAGGCGCGTGGGAAGCGGTGAAGCGCCACTTCCGCGAATTGGGCCGCGACATCCAGAGCGGGCCCTTCACCTGTATCGGCGTGGGCGACATGTCGGGCGATGTCTTCGGCAACGGCATGCTCTTGTCGCAGAAGACAAAACTCGTCGCCGCGTTCGATCACCGGCATATCTTTGTCGATCCGGATCCCGATCCCGCGCTCAGTTTTGCCGAGCGCCAGCGCATGTTCGATCTGCCGCGTTCGAGTTGGGCCGATTACAACAAGGAGACCATTTCAAAGGGCGGCGGCATATTCCCGCGTACGGCAAAGGAGATCGTGCTGTCGCCGGAGATGCAGGCGCTATCGGGCCTGACCGCTGCGAAAGCCTCGCCCAACGAATTCATCAAAGCGCTGCTCAAGGCCGACATCGATCTTCTGTGGTTCGGCGGCATCGGCACCTTCATCAAGGCGCAGGAGCAGAGCAATCTCGATGTGGGCGACCGCGCCAACGATGCGGTGCGCATCGACGGCCGGGAACTGCGGGCCAAAGTGGTGGGCGAGGGCGCCAATCTGGGCGCCACGCAACTGGGCCGCATCGAATATGCGCTGAAGGGCGGACGCCTCAATACCGACGCGATCGACAATTCGGCCGGCGTCGACACGTCGGACCATGAAGTGAATCTGAAGATATTGCTGAGCGGTCCGTTGCGGCGCGGCGAATTGACCGGTCCCGCGCGCGACGAGCTTCTCAACAGCATGGTCGACGATGTCGCGGCCCATGTACTGAAGGACAATTACGACCAGACGCTGGCGCTCTCCGTGGCGCTGGCGCGCGCGCATCACGATCTCGATTCGCACGGTCGCTTTATCCACGATCTCGAACGGCGGGGGAAACTCGATCGCGCGGTCGAATTCCTGCCCAGCGACGAGGACCTTCGAAAGCGCGGCGCGGACAATCGCGGGCTCACGCGGCCCGAGCTCGCCGTGCTGCTCGCCTATGCCAAGCTCGATCTCGATGCCGAGATCGTGGCGAGCGAGCTGCCCGATCAATCCTATTTTACTTCGGAGCTCGCGGGTTATTTCCCGCAGGCCGCCGTCACGAGCTTTCCCGACGAGCTGATCCATCATCGGCTGCGCCGCGAAATCGTGGCGACCTCGCTCGCGAACAGGATCGTCAATCTCGCGGGACCCGCGTTCATCCATCGCACGAAAGAGATTTCGAGCGCGCCGGCCGCGCGCGTGGCACGCGCCTTTGTGCTCGCGGAAGGTGCGTTCGGGCTCTCCGCGCTCAAATCGCGCATCGATGCGTTGGATCTGCGCGTGCCCGCGGCCGTGCAGACGGGCATGTATGCCGACCTAGCGCAATTGCTGCGGCGGCTCGGCCTGTGGTTCCTCATCAATGTGCCGGCCAATGCCGATCTGGGCGACACCATCGCGCGCTACCGCGCCGGTGTCGAAAGCCTGCGCGGCACGTTTTCGACTCTTGTTTCTCCTTACGAAGCGCACGACACCGAAGCGCGCATCGCCGAGCTGCAGAAGGCGGGCGCGCCGCTCGACGTCGCGGAAGACATCGCGGTGCTGCCGCTCTTGGGCGGGGCGCCGGAAATCGCGCTGCTCGCGCATGCGCGCGGGCTTCCACTCGATCTCGTGGCAGGCGCCTATTTCGCCGTGGGCGCCACCATCGGCCTCGACCGCTTGCGCGGGCTCGCCTCGCGCATCCTGGGCGCCGAGCACTGGGATCGCCTTGCGATTCGCCGCATCGTCGACGATTTGTATTCCGGCCAGCGCGGGCTGACCGCCGATGCGTTGACGTCGATCGACCCCAGGACGGCGAGCGGGCGCGCCGACGGTGCAGAAGCGGTGAAGGCCTGGGCCGAGCAGCATGCCGACGCGCTCGAGCGCACGCGGAGTTTCCTCAGCGAACTCGAACGCACCGGCGATCTCTCCATCGCCAAGCTCACCTTGGCCAACAGCCAGATCCACGAGCTCGCGGCACATTGAGAGCGACGCGTCCTGAAGAGCTGAATTCGTCGATTTAATCGCCGCCGAAATCGATCACTTCATTCTCGGTCGGCAGTTCGTTCGCGCGAATGTCGGCCGGGCCCGATGGACGTTGCCAACCCTTGCCGTCCGTCAGAACCGCCAACGACGGGAGTTTCCCTTCGACGGCAAATTTGCGGAATACATAGGGTAGTCCCTCCGCTGCGAGTGGTGAGGCGGCGCTCATGACGTGGAAATGAAGGTGCGGCGCATCGGCATTTCCCGAATTGCCGACGAGTGCCAGCACCTGACCTCGCGTGACGCGATCTCCGATACGCACTCTGAGGCTCGCAGTCTTCAAATGCGCATACAACGCGAATTGACCGCCGCCGAGGTCGAGGACGATATGGTTGCCGGTCGCAGTTTCCAGATTGATCGGCACCGCTTTCGTGTCGGACGTCGGGTCGTTTTCCGGTATTCCATCCCTCAAGTCGACGATGCGACCATCGGCAACGGCAAGAACGGGCGCGCCATAGGCTGCCCAATTTGCGTTCTTCGCCGGATCGCCCTGGAAGGGCTGCCCGTCAGGAGCGATGCGAATCCAATCGATTGCGAAACGCTGCGCGATCCAGGGCCTGCCGTTGACGAACACCACGCTGCGGCGGTGTTCGGACGTGTTCGACAAAGCGTGCGACGCCACCCATCCGCCCCCACCGAGCGGTGGCGCCAATACGACAGGCCATTGCGAGCTGACGGCCACGCGGATTCCGTCGATCGTCGTATCGGACGGCGTCAGTCCCGGAACAGACTCGAACACCAGCCGGTGCGAGAACACCGATGGCATTCGTTCATGCGAAATCGCAGTCACATCCAGGAACACGATTGCGCTTAGCCCCGCCCCGATGACTCGTCTGTCGGGCAGGTCCGACTGCGCACCGAACCTGCCGAGCGTGTCGATCAGGTCCTGGCCCTCGTACTTCGCCAGCACGATCCCGCCCGTTGCATCGCTCACGTCGATCTCGCGCAGATGAAGTTCGTGATTGCTGAAATTGGTCAAATGCAATTCGTAAACCGCATGAAAGGCGCCATCGGCCTTTACGGGCACGGGCGACGTCGGAATCTCCACGTCGACGCCCAGATTTGAGGGCATTGCGGCCGAGGCAGGCGACAGCGCCAGCAGCAACGATATCGCGGCCGGCAAAAGCCGTCTGCGAGCGGACTCTCGTCCGGCCTTTGTCGGCATTTTCATCCTCCGGGAACTGGCGCCAGCCGCCGAATCCGATATAGTACGAAACGGACTATAGCCCGGCGCGAGCCGGAGGACAATGCGCGGAGCAGGATCGACGCGATGAAGCGCAAATTGACGGAGCTGGAGACCTGCACGGTGGGCGTGATCCGCCAATTCCAGCCTTGCTCGACCTATCTTGTGCGGCAGGCCTTCGCCCGCTCGCCGACAGTGGAGTGGAGTGCGAGCGCCGGGTCGATTTATCCCGTCATCGAAAGGCTGCTGCGTCTCAAGCTTGTCAAAGCCGAGCGCCGAAACGGCGATTCGCGCGGCCGCCGCGATCTGACGGTCACAAAAGCGGGCGAACAGGCCATACGGGACTGGATCGCGCGTCTGGAATTGCGGGAGGCCGCACCCACCCCGGATCCCATCCGGTCGCGCATGCATTTTCTCCCGTTTCTCAAATCCGGAAGCGAACGAAAGGCGTTTATTCTGCGCGCCGAGGAATTGACGCGGCAGGCGATCCTCGAAACGAGGAAGTTCCTTGCGGCCGAGCGCCGAAATTCGGAACTCGATTACCTCGCAAGCAGCGGAGGATTGTTTCAGCTGGAAGCGCGCCTCAAATGGCTGGGCAAATTGCGCAGGTATCCGAATGTCGGCAAACGATTGCCGGCAACGCTTGTGTGTCAATCGAAGTAGAAAATGCCTGCGAGAATCCAGTGCGTCGTGCGATCCGGCGCGAAGATTCTCAAAACGGCAATTTCGCTGTGGGACCGCACCTGGCCGAGTTCGTATTCTTTCACGTCGAGAAAACACGGCTTGCCCGTTTCGAGCACGGCGCGCGAGTGCCTTCGATGCGGTTCGTGATGGGGGCGCTCGAACAAATCCGAAAGCCGGAGCGCTGTCACTTCCTGTCCGTAGCGGCGCCTCAGAGCCGAGCCTGCAATGCGGATATGGAAATCGCCGTCGGCCAAGGGTTCGGTGACCATGATGCTGTGCAATTGCGCGGCAATCGCGCGCGATGGAACGTCCCGCCCGACGGTCATTCCTCCGTCCTCTTCGCGCGCGCGCCAGACGGTCAGGAGATTCTGCGAATCCGGATGTGTCGGCGTCGGGACATGCGCGTAGCGCAGTACCCGGCTGGACGCTTCCAGGCTGGGCATCTCCCACAATTCCGGCGGGCATTCCGCATCGCCCGGTTGCGCTGGCGCCAAGTGCGAACCCCACAGCAGGCCTAAGCCACGCTAGTACCGGCTGGTTAGCAAAGCGTTACTTGGAGGCACGGTCGTTAATGGATGCCGGCGGATGTCGGCCGAGCGGCCGGCAATTCATCGAACCGATCAAAGCCGCTGCGCCAAGTAGAGGTGTGTTTCATACCCGAGTTCGAGTTCGCCGCCATCGGTATCGATGGCATGCGCGATGTCTGCCAATAACAGCTCGCGCGTGTCGGCGTCCATCATCAGATAGCTCGAAAGGGTACCAAGAAGCGCAACGTAACTCTCGCTCGTATATTTTCGTGTCCACGAATAGCTCTTGTGCATGGCCGACCGGAAACAGCCGGATTGTGCAATCAGGGTCGGCAACGGCCCCGATGGCAAATACCAGACTTCCGCAAGGCGCGACTGCTCGTCGCGATTGTAACGCGCATAGATACGCGCCATTTCCTGGCGGATTGGCGTCGACAACGGCATCGGAACATTTCCGAACACGGCAAGCGTGCCGCCGGGCGCCAGCGCACGCACAGCCTTGGGGAACGCGATCTCGGGGGGCACCCAGTGAATCGATTGCGCTGCCACGACGAGGTCGAACGCCGATTCGTCCAGCGGCCACTCTTCGAATGTCGATTGCACGAAACGCACAGTCCCGAATGCGGCGAGTTGCTCCTGTGCCGCGCGGATCATTTCCGCTCCGGGCTCCACGGCAAGAATGGAAAACCCGCGCCGCGCAAAGGCCACCGTTGCCTTGCCGCTGCCGCTGCCGATTTCGAGGATGCGAGCGCCGGGGTTCAGACCGGCCGTAATGTCGTCGAACAGCGCTTCGGGATAATCGGGCCGCGCGCTTTGATAGAGCGAGGCGATCTTGTCGAAAGTGAAGCGGCGCTCCGTCATGAGGCAGGTCGAAACCTCGAATAAAGCTCATCGAGCGTTGCGACGGCTTTTTCGGATTCCGCGCGGTCGATCGTCTCGTTGTCGTCGTTGTAGCCGCGCATGTCTCCCCCTTCGAGCACCTGCACGACAATACCGTCGCGGCGCGAGAGCGTGCTGACGCCGTTGTAGAACAGCCCGTAGTTCACTTCAGGCTGGGGAATGAGCCAGCCGATCTGGCCGCGCACCGGCACGATGGATTCGTCCTTGCACAACGCGCGCGCGCCGTAGCCGGGACAGTTGATCACCACTTTCTCTTTCAGCTGGGCGAATTCGGCGGGGCTGTGAAATTCCGTCCGCACGAATTTGCCGCCGGCGGCGCGGAAATCGCTCATCAAGGTGTGGCCGTAATCGGCGATGTTGAACTGCATCAGCGAGGTGCGTCGCACGATGGGCGTGGGAAACGGTGTGCTGCCGGCCGGCAATATCTGCGAAGCGGGCATGATGTCGCGAATGCGGTCGTCGTAATCCGCGAAACCCAGCGGATCGGGCGGGCGATGCTGGGCTGCTTCGGCCAGCGAGAGATCGGACAAATAGTAACGGTCGCTCCATTCCACCGGATTGCCGGGCAGGCCCAAATAGCGGCGATAGGTTTTGAAAGACGTGCGCGCCATCTGTTCCCACAGATCGCCGAATTGCGGGCCGGCGACGCTCGTCAGCGCAATGCGGGAATCCGGCGTCCAGCTTCCCGTGGCGCGGAACGAGCGCGCATCGGGCAACAGATCGCGGGCATAGATGGTGACGTCGGCGCCCGCCGATTGCGCGAGAAGCGCGGAAGTGAGGCCAAGCGCGCCGCAGCCGATGACGGCGACCTTGCGCGGGCTTGCCGACATCGCCTTCTGCACCGCGATGGTACTTGAGCCCCAGGAGAGCGACCAGCCGCTGCCGCCATGGCCGTAATTGTGCACGACGAGCGTGTGGCCGATCTGTTCGGTATCGAGCCTGGGACCCGCCGCGCGAAACGGGCGCAGGCACACTGTGATGTCGAACAATCGGCTGACGTCCGCCCGGATGGGCGCGAGCGGCGGAACAACGTCATAGGCGGGAAGGCCGGGTGCGGCTGCTTTCTCCCGGGTCGCGCATCCGGCGAGACCGAGCGCGCCCAATCCTGCGAAGCTCGCTGAACTCTGAAGCACGCGACGGCGATCGAGCGGCGCTCGCAATGTCATGGTTCACCCCACTGCCTGTGTCGAAACAGGGCAGTCTTTTAGAGGAATAGCAGGCGATGCACTATGCCCGAACGGCACCGATCCGCGTTGCGTGGATGGGGCCGCGGGTGCAACGTTCGCTTCAACGCGCCGGGCTCTCCGAAGCACGACCGATCATCGCCACGATCCGCTCGAGATATCGCCGGTCAACGTCGTCGAAATCCGAAAGCTTGTCGCTGTCGATGTCGAGGACAAAGCGGGTTTTGCCGTCGTCGACAAAAGGCACGACGATTTCCGAGCGCGAGCGGCTGCTGCACGCAATATGACCGGGAAACTGATCGACATCCGGTACGATGATCGACTCTTGCGTGCGGGCCGCCGCGCCGCAGACGCCGCGGCCGAACGGGATGTGCAGACAGGCAAGATCGCCCTGATAGGGTCCGACCGTCAGGAGCTCGGGCTCCGTCGTGCGATAGAATCCCACCCAGAAAAACCCGAAGACCTGCTTCAGGACGGCCGCGGCATTGGCGAAATTGGCGATCTCGTCATCGCCCAGAAGCGCCTCGATCTGCGGCAGAATCTCCCGATAGATTTGATCGCGCGAGCCGCTCGCGTCGAAGGCGATGTCCTCGCTCATTCCGAATTCCTATCTTCCACGACCCCCGTACGATATCTTAAATCGGTCGGCATTCGCTATGCGCAAGGGCTGAGCGACGATAGTCTTTTTTGAAACAGGGAGAAACCGATGCCTCTGCCGCAGAAACCTGTCGCTTCGCCGTTCGACGCCAGGACGCAAGCCCTCGAAGTCGTCCGCGGGATCGATCTCAAGGGCAAGACCGCCATCGTCACGGGCGCGTCGTCGGGCCTCGGCGTTGAAACCGTGCGCGCGCTGGCAAGCGCGGGCGCCCGCGTGATCATGCCCGTGCGCTCGCACGGCGCGGGCGAATCCGCTGCCGCCGAGCTGCGCGCTTCCACAAAAAACAATGTGATCGAAATGGCCGATCTCGATCTCGGCAATTATCGCAGCGTGCGCGCCTTCGCCGACGCGTTTGTGAAACGCGGCCTGCCGCTCGATCTCCTCATCAACAATGCGGGCATCATGGCGACGCCGGAGCGGCGTATCATGGGCAACATCGAATCGCAGTTCGGCACCAATCATCTGGGCCACATGCTGCTCGCGTGCCGCCTTGCGCCGGCTCTTGCCAAAGGTGCGCGCGTGGTGGCGCTGTCGTCCATCGGGCACCGCCGCTCGCCGATCAAATTCGACGATCCCAATTTCGAGACGACGCCTTACGACAAATGGGAAGCCTATGGGCAATCCAAGACCGCCAATTCGCTGTTCGCAGTCGAACTGAACCGAAGGCTCGAACCCAAGGGCGTCAATGCCTATGCCGTGCATCCGGGCGGCATCATGACCAACCTGCAGCGCGAAATGTCGAAGGAAGAGTTCAAGGCGTTCGGCTGGGTAGACGACGAAGGCAAATTGAACGAGCGCTTCAAGACTGCCGCCGGCGGCGCGTCCACTGCCGTGTGGTGCGCGACCTCACCATTGCTTGCGGCAGGAGGCGGCGTCTATTGCGAGGATTGCAACATCGCGGTGGCCGTGCCCGCGGACGACAAAGGATTTACAGGTGTGCGGCCCTGGGCAATCGATCCGGAAGCCGCGAAACGCCTGTGGTCTCTTTCGGAAAAGCTGCTCGGCGAAACATTTGCGATTTGAGGCCGCTGTTCGGCTGCCGGATTGTAAAGCCGATGTGATGGCTTGCACGCTTGATGCATGAATTTGTGGCTTCAATAATTTCCCTCTGAAGTGCGGGAGGCTGCGGTCATGAATCTGAAAATTTTCACCGCTTCGATTTTGTCGGTCCTTGCAACCCCCGTCATGGCGATGACATTGGGAAGCGATGACATCGCGGCCGGGGCCGCCATATCCAGGGCGCAGATATATCCGCGCTGCGGCGGCGGGAATATCTCGCCGGAATTGCATTGGAGCGGCGCGCCCGCCGGCACAAAAAGCTTTGCGCTGACAATGATCGACACCAGTGTGGCGCCGGCGCAGTGGTCGCACTGGATCGTGGTGGGATTGCCGCCCGGCACGACGGCGCTCGCACGCGGCGTGAAAGCGTTGCCGGCCGGCGCAAAACAGCTTCAGAGCAATTTCGGCGAAGCGCGCTATGACGGCCCGTGTCCGCCCAAGGGTACGGGCATTCACCGCTACGAATTCACGGTTTGGGCCCTTCCGGTTGCGACGACCCCTTTAGTGCCCGGCACCAAGGCGACCGATCTGAGCGCAGAATTGTCGACACTCGCGCTTGACCACGCATCTCTGGCGGGGTTTGTTGCGCCCTAGCGGAGATTGTGGCGACGGAATCTCCGGATTATTGCGATCCTTGCAGATAGAGTTCTTCTCATGACGAATCCCCGACGCGAGGCGCTGCTGGCGGCCGAGAAAAAGGCGTTTGCGCTGTTCGATGCGATCGAAGCCGCGGGGCTGATCGCGCCCGGCCGCAGCGAAAGCGAACTCGATCGGGGGATCTATGCGCTCGCCGCCGAGCATTTCGGAGTGAAGCGCCATTGGCACAAGCGTGTCGTGCGCGTGGGCGCGAACACGGTGTGCATCTTTGCCGATACGCCGCCGGAGCGAACTGTCGAAGCCGATGACATCGTCTACCTCGATCTCGGACCCGTGTTCGAGGATTGGGAAGCCGATGTCGGGCGCAGCTACGTCGTGGGCAATGATTCGGCCAAGACGAAGCTGGTCGCGGATCTGCCTCGCATCTTCGATATCGTGCAGGCGTATTATCGTGCGTCCCCCGGGATCACCGGCGCCGAACTTTACGCGTTCGCGCAAAAGGCGGCGGACGATGCCGGCTGGTTGTTCGGCGGTGTCATCGCGGGCCACATCATCGGCGAGTTTCCGCATGCGCAGATTCCTGGCAACAAGGCGCTCAACCGCATCGCGCCCTCAAATCCGACATGCATGTCCGAGTCCGACGGCAACGGCCATGAGAAACATTGGATTCTCGAAATCCATCTCGTGGACAAAGCACGCACATATGGCGGTTTTTACGAACGGCTGCTGTAGGCACGCGGCGCCGTCGTTAACAAATGGGGCGAAGCCTCCATAACTGCCGCAATTCCGCCTTCCTTCGTTCCATGCGCAACTCCCCTGCCTCGCGCGCGTTTCCACCCGTGTACGTCAAATGAGGCAGGAGACAACAATGGCCGATGTAACAAGCGATATCCGTGGGTTTAACACCCCGCCGGAGATTGAAACAAAAGACAACACCGTCAGAATCATCGGCGCAGCCGTGATCATTTTGGCGCTCGCCTCGGCCGGCGCCTATTCCTATGAAAAAGGAATGTGGCATTCCACGCCCAAGCAGGCCGTGTCGGCGAGCGAATTGCCGTCGCCGCTTCCGCCACAAGCTGCAGCGCAATCCGCGACCTTACCCCCGGCCGTTAACAGCTCCCCGGCCGTCAACAGCACGCCCGCGAACAGTGCGCCCATGCAATCCGTCGCGCCCGTCGCGGCTCCGGCTGAAGTGCCGGTGGTAAAGACAACGACGACCATCGTGCAAACCCCAACGAAAACGGTGCGCACGCATGTCGTGTCGCATGAAACGGTGCCGTTGCACCGGCCCGATACTATTCGTCAGAGAAGCGCGCCGGAACAGAATTATGTCGCGCCCAATACCGTGAACAGCACGGTCACGCCGGAGGCCACGACGCCGACGACGACCGCGCCCCAGAATTCGAACCAGAATTCGAATACGACGCCGCAAAACACGAACCAAAACACGGCCCCGTCGCCTGCGCCTGCCACACCGTCGCAGAGCGTCGCGCCGCAACAGGCTCCCATACAAGCAGCGCCGCAAACAGCAACGCCCGAGCAGTCAACGCCGAATTCGAGCAATACGACGCCGAACAATACGGATCAGTCGAGTACGCCCTCACCGCAATAGAGGACAGCAGTTCGTTCGGTTTGACGTGAGAAGCCCGTGCGCCGCCTAAGCGGTGCGCGGGCTTCGCCATTCATTGATCACCAGCGCAAGGGTGAGCACGTCGAACCCCGCAAAGCCGAACAGCCATGCCGACCAGTGCACGGTCAGCCGGTAGCTCATGAAGACGATGAACCCGATGAGAATTGCCACCGCCACCGGGTAAATCCAGCTTTTCCCGCGCAACAGATTGATCGCGATGCCGAGTTTGAGCACGCCATGGGCGAGCAGGTAGACGATGACGAACGTCGTCGAGGCATGCGCCAGGCCGTTCGCGCTGTGCCGGACGAATTGCATTGCGTGATTGTCGGGATTGCCCGCAATTTCCGGAGCGCTCCATGCAATCAGAAACGTGTAAAGCCGCTGCGCTCCGACGATTGCGACGACAGCGCCCAGCGCGAGCTCGATGGCGCCGTCCATGCCCTTGATGCCGATCGCAACCAGATAGGCGCGATGCGCAAGCGAAGATCGATGCTGCAAGAAATTCCCCGAACACGAATGTCGCGTCAAAGATGCAGACGTGTGCTGCGCCGCGACTTTCGCGCCCGCAGGCTACAGCGCCATCGCACCGTGGTCTATTACCTGAAATGGAGACGCCTCAGGCGGCTTCAAGGGATCGGGCCGGGCGCGCGCGCAGGTCTTCCATATTGCTGCGCGTGCGAACGCCAGGGGCCGCGTGCGCAATCATCGGTGCGAGCGCAGGCGTGGATTCGAAGGGGAGGGCGGCGCTGACCGTTCCGCGAAAAGGCCGCCCATCGATCAGGGAGCCTTCCGAAAGGCGGGCACGGCCGCGGTGACGGGTGAAGAACCGCCAGGCGCCCCGGGCGGCGAAGTCGATGCCCTGAAGCATCACCCACAGTGAGCCGGTCGCCAGTGCGGCAAGGGCGAGGCCCGAGCCGCCGGATTTTTGCAACATATGATGGGCGCCGGCGCTTCCTACCGTAACAACCACGAACAGCCAAAGTGCGCCGATCAGTGCAAGCAGCGTTAAGCCCACCGCCAGCGCCACCTTGTCGGTCCAGATGAAGCGGGCTCTGCGGGAGGCTTCGGCGGTCGGCGTCATATGCGCGATCCTGGGTGTTCAATCATCCAACGCCGCGGGCAGCCTTTGGTTGCCGCCCCTTCCGTTTCCGGAGGCATTGATATCGCGGGCGTGGAAGCCGATATGCGTGTGGGGCTCAGGATTTCCCGCATGACCGACACGCCCGAGACGCACGAGCTTCCCACGGTCGGGGAGGCCGGAGCGCCCTTCAATCCGCTGCATGCACTGCGCTCGGTGGGCCAGAGCCTGCTCGTCAACGGCGTCTGCCCCTATATTCTCTATCGCGTGCTGCAGCCGCATTACCCGGACGGCAGCGTCATACCGCTCGTTTATGCCAGCATTTTTCCGCTTGTGGGCCTTGCGCTCGGATTGATCCGTACACGGATGGTCGATTTCATTGCGGTGCTGGCCCTGTTCGAGATTTCCTACAACGTCGTCACGGCGCTGCTCGCGTCGGACGTGCATTGGGCGGTGATCCTGCGTTCGTCGGAAGGGTTCCTCGTTTCGGCGGCGTTTCTCGTCTTCACCCTGATCGGCCACCCACCCATTCGCTATATCTCGCGCCAGTTCGCGGCTGGGTCCGATCCCGTGCGGCTCAGGGAATTCGCGTTCGCCGACACGGCCGACAAGGGGCGCACGTTTTTCCTCGCCTCGATGGCCTGGGTGGCGAGCATCCTGTTTCAGACCCTGCTTAATCTCACGCTCGCGATGACCGTAACGCCCGCGAATTACCTCCTGATCGCGCAATTCGTGAACATCGCGATCAACGTGGCGATGGTCGCGTGGACCATCCGCTTCACAAGCCGGCGGCTCGAGCGCTATCGACCTGCGACGGCGTAAACGATGCGCCGTTACGCGCGAGGTTTCAATCCCGTGCCGATGGCCACGAGAGCCGCGCCCGCGATCAGCATGTCGATGCCCACCAACGTGCCCAGCAGGGCCGCATCCATCGGAACCCGCAGGAGGATCGCCGCCGCAAATGCGAGCGTGTAGATACCGCTTGCCAGCATCCCGACCCAGCGTCCCGACAATTGGCGGCGGTGATCGAACGCATACATCACCGAGAAAATACCGTCGGCTGCGAGGAACAGTCCGAGCACGATCATCAGCGAGCCGACATCTTCGATCGGCCAGATCATGAGGGCAAAGCCCGCGGTGAGCGCGACCAGTGCCGAGACGATCGACCAGCGGTGACCCGGCATGTGCTGCGCGCCAAGAGCCACGCAAAGTCCGATGAGGCCGCTAAATACGAATATCCAGCCCAGCAGGATCGTCACGGCGATGGCGGCGAGACCGGGCAGCACAATGGCCACTGCGCCCAGAAACAGGAACATCGCGCCCTCGACCGGCACGAGCAACCGGGCGCGGGCCAAAGACGCCTGCCGTTCCTCGTTGGCGGCCAAAATGTCCGACATCGCCTGCATCCCCGCGGCTCCCTTGCGGCGCTGACGCCCGCGAGCCTGACCCGGAAGCGTCGCCCTTTTTCCCGGGCACGGGAAGGGCCCAAGTGAGAACGCGCGAGGAGGAGATTGGGTTGTCCGCGACCTGCAGGTGGACGAATGTTGTGGTGTTGGGGGAGGGCCTGAACGCGCAACTCACTCCGTTTCTTCACCTTTCTTCCGCAATTCCCGCCGCCGCGGAATCTCCACCGCGAATACCCACGCATAGCCGATCGACATATAAACGCAGGCGACAACAGCGGGGATCAGGAGGTAGAGGGCGCCGCGCCAGCCTGCGAGGAGGGCGATGCCGGCTGCCACGGGCGAGAGCGTGCTCACCACGTTGAGGATTGCGCGCAACACGCGCAGCGGCTTCGTGCCCAGCACGTCGGATTGTTCGTCTTCCGGAAAATTTCGCGAAAACGTTTCGATCGCCGCGAACAGCGCCGACCCCAGGACGATCAGCTCGAAGCCGAACGCCCATTGCGGCTGTGCGGGGATCAGCCCGAACAAGCCGATCAGCAGGATCTCGAACTGCAGAAACAGCGCCGCAAACGCGCGCGCGAGATAGCCGCGCGCCTGCAGCAGATGTTCGAGACTGATCGTGAGGCCCACGAACAGGAGTCCCGCAAGCGTGGCTCCTATCTGCGCCACGACTGCGAAATAGTCATGCCACGCGAGAATGTCGGTGGCGCTCATCCCCGTTTATCGCGGCGCCATCCGGATCGCACCGTCGAGCCGCACGCATTCGCCGTTGAAATACCCGTTGGTGATCATCTGCAATGCGAGCGAGGCGTATTCCGGCGGATTGCCGAGGCGGGGCGGGAACGGCACTTGCGCGCCCAAAGCCTGCTTCACCTGCTCGGGCGCACCTTGCAGAAGCGGCGTGTTGAACAGGCCCGGCATGATCGTGTTGCAGCGGATGCCTTCCTGCGCGAGGTCGCGCGCGACCACCAGGGTCACGCCGTTGATGCCCGCTTTCGATGCGGTATAGGCCGCCTGGCCGATCTGTCCGTCCTGCGCGGCAACCGACGCGGTGTTGACGATCGCGCCGCGCTCTCCTCCCGGCAGCGGATCGAGCGTCAGCATGCCTGCAGCCGACTGTGCTATGCAGCGGAACGTGCCCACGAGATTGATCTGGATGATGCGGTCAAAATCTTTCGCCTGAAAGAATTTGATTTCGCCCGTCTTCTTGTCGCGCGACGCCGTCTTTGCCGCGTTGCCCGTGCCGGCGCAGTTCACGAGGATGCGCTCCTGGCCGACCGCGGCGCGCGCTTTCGCAAATCCGGCGGTGACGCTCTCATCGTTGGTCACGTTCACTTCGCAATAGACGCCGCCGATTTCGGCCGCGACCTTCTCGCCCTTGTCCTTCTGCAGATCGAAGATGGCGACCTTGACGCCGTGGCTCGCAAGCGCGCGCGCCGTCGCTTCGCCGAGGCCGGAGGCGCCGCCCGTGATGACGGCCGAAATCGAGGAATTGAGTTCCATGGCATGTCCTTCCTGAGTGTTGGGATATTTTGCGGGGCTGTCTTAAACCGGCTGCTTGGCGGAAGGAAGCGGCTCCAGCACGAACTGGGTCTGGGTCACCACGGCGACGAGCTTGCCGGTTTCGCCCAGGATACGAGTCGTCCAGACAGACGTGCGCCGACCGATATGGACCGGCAGGGATTCGGCCGTGACAGTCGTTCCTTCCGGCGCGGGGCCGATGAAATTCGTCTTGCTTTCGATGGTTGTGGTGCCGGCGCCTTCCGGCAGGTTGAACACCGCACCCGTCGCCCCCATCATGTCGGCTAATGCC
>Ga0302324_100012261_pt1 | contig 17486 bp, 12 predicted proteins | sample Palsa_T0_1_FD_201949 | JGI IMG/M metagenome (GOLD analysis project Ga0302324, IMG submission 201949) | Peat permafrost microbial communities from Stordalen Mire near Abisko, Sweden - Palsa_T0_1 | ecosystem: Environmental > Terrestrial > Soil > Palsa > Peat permafrost | place: Sweden: Abisko...
CTGGTGGGCAGTACAACCGGGCTAGGCGAGTGGGGATTTTCGGCGTTGATCGAGGCCGATGGTCATCGGGTTCTGCTCGACACGGGGGCCCATCCCGATACGGTGCTGCAAAATGCACGCGACTTAAAAATCGACTTGTCCGACGTTAGAGAAGTGATCCTGACGCATAACCACTGGGATCACATCAGTGGGTTGATGACCCTTCGCAAAGAGATGATGAAAAAGAATCCCTCGGCGCTTTCCGTGGTACATGTCGCACGCGGTATTTTCTACAGCAGACCTGCGCCCGAGGGTGAAGATAATCGCATGATCGCGATAAGGAAGGAGTACGAAGCAACTGGCGGAAAGTTCATCGAACATGAGGAGTCGGCAGAAATCTTTCCCGGCGCGTGGCTATCAGGGCCGGTGCCCCGCAAGTATCCGGAACGCAACTGGAGCGCCACCGGAAAAGTGCAGAGCCCGGCGGGATTGGTCGAGGACACGATCCCCGAAGATCAATCGCTGGTGCTCAACACGCCAGAAGGATTGGTCGTGGTCACGGGCTGCGGGCACGCAGGAATCATCAACATCCTCACGTTTGCCCGGCAGGAATTTCCCAACGAGCCAGTCGAGGCAGTCATCGGCGGACTGCACCTTTTCCCGGCGACAGATGAGCAACTCGATTGGACTGCGGACAAGATGAAAGAGTTCAAGGTGGCGAATCTTATGGGCGCACATTGCACTGGCATCGAACCCGTCTTTCACATTCGGGAGCGCCTCGGCTTGCCACGAGCGTCGGCGGTTGTGGGCAGCGTGGGATCAAGCTTTGTCCTTGGCGAAGGCATACATCCCGGCCCGCTTGCCAGATGACCGCAAGATCGTAGTGCGACGGCAAGCCATTCTTAGACTCGCGATAGCGCAATGCTGGCGACATAGCAGGCCAAAGAAATGCAGACGCCTGTGAGAGGCACACGGAAAAAATAAACCTTGCAGAGCACAACAAAACCACCAAGCTCTGCCAGCCCGACAACGAGCAGGAATGGCGACTTAAAGAGGAGTTGGCCGTGAGCCAATGCGAGAAAACCGAAAATCAAGCCGAACAAAATAAGTCCCATGCTGTGGCTGGCATTGAAGCCCACCCAGGCCCGCCACATTGTTGTTTCTTTCGTAATGACAGGTGAAGTTTGGCTCATGCTGATTTCAAGCGCGGGGTCACGGGGCGTGAGATTTGGCCCCCAGAACGTATACACGAGGTGGACGACTCCGAGCGTAAAGATAATGCTCGCACTAAGAACCATGAGAATTCTTGCGGCCAAGATGCTCTCCCCTTCGGCAATTCAAAGTTCGGGTTGGTTCGGCGACCCCTTCGCCCGCACTACGCTGGGATGGGCTCAGCCGAAACTTGTTTAGCCGTCTTTGGAACGAACGGTCCGAGCAAGGATTTGAAGCGAGGACTCAAGCGCATTCGTTCACTCTCCTGTTCAAATACCTTCCGAGGCTCGCTACTCCTCTTCAGCGCGTAGCGGAGGTACGACAGCCGCATGAGCCAGAGGGCATGGCTGAGGTCTTCTTCACTCCGCATCTGAAATGTGATCCAGCCCGAATTCGGAATCCAGTGATGCTCTTCGGCGAGATCGTCTGCCAACAGGGAATCGTGGATAGAACGCGGGAAGGGTATGTCAATGATTCCATTCGTATGGACGTGCCCGACCTCAGCATCTCCGAACCGAAACTCCACTCCGGCAAAGCGATGTGGATGAATAGAAATGTGCCGCCACCCCGACACTTCCTGTTCGAGTTTCTTCAGGTAAAGTCGCATGATTAAAACTCCTAGTCTTTATTTTCGATGATCGAACGCAAATTCGCGACTCGCGGAATTCGTCGAGCAGCACCTGAGGTTCACGTGGAAGTCGCTACGTTCGAAATCGACCATTCACGACATTATCAGCAGAGGTGTCCCGTGCATGCAGGCGAGGTTTTCGGTTATTGACAAGCTCGAAAGGCTTGCAGTGTAGCCATTCGCCCGATGGCCGCCAGATCCCGTGCCGCCCCCAGACGGGCTCGGGATTCTCGGCGGCGCGCCTGTCAACTCAGCGGTGCGGATCAAATGGTAGTACAGGGGGAGGGCGCTATGTCGGTCGAGTGTAGGGAGGTCCACCGAACTCTCCAGTTGTATGGACAACTAGGCTTCTAGTGCTAACCCTTGCTCGTTGTCAAGAACTTTTCTTGCGAGAACAACAGAACTGAACCGTAGAGCGTCGCAACTTGCAGCGTCGCTCGATTTTCCGCATCCCTCTCAATGTGGTTGGCTCAATCTCGATGGCCCGAAATATCACACGGGCGTTCCGGTAGGGTTTGGCACATCGCGGATGCTGTGCACGTCTGCGATCCGATTCGTGCGCGGTCGCACGGTTTTATGTTCTATGCCTTCCGTATCTATTGAAACGTATCAGTAGACGTGTTATCCATATTCTCCCGGACCAAGGTCCAAGGAAATGTATCCCAAAGGGAGCAAAATGAATCGCGCAAGACGGCTGGCTTTCCCCCGGCGCCTGTTGGCGCAATTTTTCGTGGTGTCCATTCTCGGTTCGCACCTGCTGGCGGCTAACCCCGCCGCCTCCAACTCACCGGACCCAAGCACCCCTACGGAAAAACTTATTCTCCGCGACCATTGGACGCTCGAATCCTCCGCCAAGGTCGCGGCCCAGGGCGAGATCGTTTCGACCGCGGCCTTCGTTCCCAAGGGATGGCACAACGCCACCGTTCCCACCACAGTTGTCGCGGCGCTGGTAGCGGACAAAACCCTCCCCGATCCATTCTTCGCCACAAACCTCCGCCAGTTCCCCGGCATGACCTATCCCATCGGGGCAAATTTTTCTAACACTGCGATGCAGCCCGACAGCCCCTACGCGGCCTCCTGGTGGTATCGCAATCAGTTTGCCGCTCCCGCTTCCTATGCCGGCAAAACCGTCTGGCTGAACTTCAAAGGCATCAACTACCGCGCCAACGTTTGGCTCAACGGAAAACAGATCGCCAACTCTCACGACATCGCCGGAGCCTGGCGCACCTACGAATTGAGCGTCACCGGCGTTCTGAAACCCGACGGCGAAAATGTTCTCGCGGTACAGGTCTTCGCCCCCACCGAGAAAGATCTCGCCATCACCTTCGTCGACTGGAATCCCGCGCCTCCCGACAAAAACATGGGCCTGTGGCGCGAAGTCTACCTCAGCACCAGCGGTCCGGTCGCCCTCCGCTATCCCACGGTTGTTTCCAAACTCAATCCGCCAACGAATGATCGTGCCGAACTTACCGTGACGGCACAATTAAGAAACAGCAGCGCTGACCTTGTCAGCGGCGTCCTGAAAGGGCGAATCGGAGATGTAACCTTCGACGCAGCCGTAAAACTGAATCCCCACGAAACCAGAGACTTCACCTTCACTCCGGCTGAGTATCGGCAACTCGTGGTCGCGAACCCGCGCCTTTGGTGGCCCGCGCAAATGGGCGAACATAACCTTTACCCACTCACCATGGAGTTTTATGTCGGCGGTGCCTTGAGCGACCGCAGCGAAGCCGAATTCGGCATTCGCCAGATAACCTCGGAAATCAACGCCACGGGCGGCCGCAGGTTTCAGGTGAACGGCGAGAACATCCTCATCCGCGGCGGCGGCTGGACTCCCGACCTGATGCTCCGCGAGAACTCGCAGCGTCTGCACGACGAATTTCGTTACGTGCGCGATATGGGGCTCAACACGATCCGACTCGAAGGCAAGCTCGAAACCCAGGAATTCTTCGATCTCGCCGACCACGAGGGAATTCTGGTCATGGCCGGCTGGTGCTGCTGCGACTTCTGGGAAAACTGGAAGAGCTGGAAGCCGCAGGATTATGAAATCGCGCAGCAATCCCTGCGCGATCAGATCTACCGCCTGCGCAGCCACCCCAGCCTGGTCATGTGGCTGAACGGCAGCGACAACCCACCCCCGCCCGACGTCGAGCGCATGTATCTGGACATCGAAAAACAGCTTCTATGGCCGAATCCCGTAGTCTCCTCGGCCACCGGCAATGCCACCAAGGTCACCGGAAACAGCGGCGTCAAAATGACCGGACCCTACGAGTACATAGCCCCCAGCTATTGGGAGCAAGATACTCCGCAAGGCCAGCCTAACCGCAAAGAGTGCAACCCCGGCGGCTGCGGCGGCGCCTACGGCTTCAACACCGAAACCAGCATGGGACCTGCCGTCCCGCCCCTTGAAAGTATTCGTGCCATGGTGGGCAAGGACCACTTGTGGCCCATCGACGGGGTCTGGAACTACCACGCCGGCGGCGGAGAATTCAAAACCATCCAGGTCTTCAGCGATGCGCTTGCCCACCGCTATGGCAAGTCCGACAGCGCGGAAGACTTCGCCTCCAAGTCGCAATTGCAAACCTACGAAGGTGTGCGCGCCATGTACGAAGCCTACAGCCGGAACAAGTACCGATCCACGGGCGTGATCCAGTGGATGCTGAACAACGGCTGGCCTTCGATGATCTGGCACCTCTACGACTATTACCTCCGCCCCGCCGGTGGCTACTTCGGCGCCAAGCGCGCACTGGAAGCGCTGCACCCGGTCTATGGCTACGACGACCGTTCCATCTGGGTGGTCAGCAGCCAATACGATGACGTCAACGGCTTAAAGCTCAGCACGAAGATCTACAACTTGGACATGACCGAGAAGTTTTCCCGCGAGGACTCGCTCGACGCCGCCGCCGACAGCACGGCCAAAATATTTGCGTTGCCCAACGTGGATGGCCTAAGCCCGGTGTACTTCGTGGCGTTGCGGCTGACAACCTCCAGCGGCAAACTGGTAGGCTCCAACTTCTACTGGCTTTCCACCAAGCCCGAAACTCTTGACTGGAAAAAGTCCACCTGGTGGGTGACGCCAACCGAGTCCTTCGCCGACTACACCGCTCTCGCCCAACTTCCCAGGGTAAAGCTTAACGTTACCGACCGCACCGAGCGCAAAGGCGAGGAGTCCATTACCCACGTCACGGTAGAAAATCCAAGCAAGAGTCTGGCATTTTTCGTCCGCCTAAAAGTCAACAAAGGCCCCCAGGACGAAGAGATCCTGCCGGTAATCTGGGAAGACAACTACATCTCTCTGCTTCCCGGGGAGAAGCGCGAAGTAAGCGCCACCTACCGCACGGCTGAACCCGGAACGGCTAAGGCGTCAGTGGAAGTCAGCGGCTGGAACGTACAATAAATGCCTTGGACCGCTGCGCCCGGTGGTGATGACCGAAGGGGGCTCTCCATCTCTATGGCCGCGGCTTTCGCAATCTCGCGAGGCCTCGCGGCATCGAGACCAAGGGCCGCCAGACTTGCAATCAAACCTCGGCAGGTTCGATGAGTGGATAGAAAATCCACTTGACAGGTCTGATCATGGTCTTCTGCCGCCAAGTGCAATTGTGTCCCTGTCAGCGTTGAGGATTGGCGGCTGCGCCCAGCTTGCGGCCCAGGAACTCTGCGCTTGCGGCATAAGCGCGCACCCAGTCGCGGCGTAGAAGGAAGTCGTGAATCTCATCCGGGAAGATCAGTTCCTCGAAGTCAACCTTTTGTCTGCGCAAGGCCTCCACGAGTTTTTCGGTTTGGGCAAAGGGCACGTTGCGGTCATCGTCGCCGTGGATGAGTAGCACCGGCGAGCGCCAGGTGGCCACCGAAGCCATCGGTGAGGACTCGAAGGCTAACCGCGCCACATCCACCCGTTCGCGCGGGTCGTAGTTCGGCGAAAAGGTCGGCAACTCCGTGTTCCAGTCATGAACGCCATGCATGTCAACGCCGGCGGAAAACAGATTCGAGGCTCGAGCCAGCGCCAGCGCAGTCAGGTAACCGCCGTAGCTGCCGCCCCACGAGCCGATGCGTGTTCCATCCACGTCGGGCCGGCCTTTCAGGTAGAGCCCGGCACCCAGCACATCGTTGAATTCACTTGCACCCGACGCGCCATAATTAAGCGCTTCACGGAAGTTCAGTCCATAGCCGATGCCGCTGCGGTAGTTCACGCTGAGCACGATATAGCCGAGGCTGGCCAGATACTGGTTCATCGCGTAAGCATTGGAGTAATACTCCATGTAGTGCCAGCCGAGCAACATTTGCCGTTGTGAACCGCCGTGGAAGAAGACCATCGCGGGCCGCCGTTGCCCCGGCGTAATTCCTTCAGGCACGAATAACTGGCCGTGAATCTCGAGCCCGTCCGCGGCCGGAAAGATGACTTGCTGAGGCCTAACCAAGCGGGCGGCCGGATAATCCGCGGGGATGGCCTGAGGAGCAAGGTCAACCAAAAGGCCGCTCGCGACCACGGCGGCGCGCATGGGCAAGCCGACATCGGAGCGCAACACGGCCACGGTGACGCCGTCGCTCGCTACCACTGGCTGCGTCTCGATGCCGTCTCCCGCTGTCACGGCTTCTGCAGCGTGGTTCGACCCATCCGGGGCAAAGATGACTCGCCAGACATGGCGGCGGTCGATGTCATTCTGATTGGAGTCAAAGACCAGCATCTTGTGGTCGTGGCTGAGAGAGACGTGCTCTACCTCAAAATTGCCCGGCGTGAGCGGCGTAGCCGACCCGCCCGAGTCAGGCACGGAAAAGAGATGAAGCCAGCCGTCGCGTTCCCAGGGAAAGACGATTCGGTTGCCAGCGGTCCAATGTAACTGTTCGAGCGAATCCGTCTCGCGGTAAGCGCTGCCTACTCCTTCAGCCGCGCGCCAGGCCTCGTGCGCCTTGCCAGTCGTCACCTCCACGACCCGAATTGACCAGGGCAAGGCTGCGCGATGGGGCTCAAACAGCAGCGAATCCTTGTCGGGCGGAATGCGCAGAAAAGCGATGCGCGTGGAGTCAGGCGACCACACCGGGTTGCTGTCCATGTCCGTCGAGGGGTCAACATAGGTGACCGAGCCTGACGCCGCGGAATAGAGGGCGACGAAGCTGTGGTCGCCACGATCGCTCACAAAAGCGAGGCGTGCCCCGTCGGGAGACCAGCGCAAACCCTTTGCCGCGCCACGCGTTTGCAGCAATTGCTCGGGCTTGCCTTTCGGATCATCGAGGTGGAGCAACCAAATTTGACCTTTGAGCGTGTAAGCCAGTTGCGTGCCGTCCGGGGACACGGCCGGCGCCTGACCCTCGCCCAACAAGCGCGGCTCGCCGCCCTCCGCGCTCACCACCCACAGCTGTTGCTGTGCACCCTTGGGGAAGCCGGCCGGATTGGGCACGGGATGGTTCTCACCCGTGGCGCCATCGCCGCGGACGTAAACGATGGACGCGGCCTCGGCTGTCCACTCCGGGGTGTTAATCTCCTGGCCGTCATCGTCGGTGTAGTGCGTAATCTGCCGGGATAGATAGCCCTTACCATCCGGTGCGGGCTCGGCCACCCACAGATTGCGCCGGCCCCCGATGTTCGCCTCCCATTCCAGCCGCCCACGCGATGGAGCGGCGTGTAGGTCGGATGCGTACGGGGCACTCAGGGCCTGCTCGATCGTGAACCCCTTTGCCTGCGCAATTGCCGTTGGCGCGCTCAGCACAAAGGCCGCGGCAACCAGCACCCCGGCCAAACCCCACCCCACTCCGGCCTGCCCCGGCATTCGCACACTGCTCATCAGTTCATCCCCGGAAGAGACATTGTGCCATATCGGGAGGAGTCGAACCGAGACGGCATCTCGCCCATAGGAAAGGTCAGGAGTGGTCGACCAGGTACAGTTGAGGCTCCGTCGAAGCTCCGGTCACTAAGGCTAAGCCGAGAGACTGTAAGTGAAAAATGCCAGCGTTGCCGACGACAAAACCAGCCCGACATACCACCATTTGGAGCCGCGAATCGCGGCAATAAAAGAAAACACCGTAGATAATAGGGTCGCACCTAAGACGATTTTGTATTCGTGTTGTGACCCGGCGAGACTGTCTACGAAATGGTCGGCCTTTTGCGGATTGAGCAGAGAAAGCCAGAGCAACATAGTAAGCAGCATTCCGGTCGTCCCCAGCAGGTGGGAGAATTGGCGTCCCATGTCGCGAATATACGCCTCGGCGAAATTTCCAATGAACGCCGTCGCCCAGAGCAGTGGGTGATCCAGAATCTCATGGGAGCGGGGGGTCGTCCCCACAAGCGGAGAACTTTCGGCCCTCATTGTAGAGGGCCGAGGCCGGATATCGGAGACCTACGGAATTCGGAAGACGGTGCGTGGTCTTCCAGGCACCTTGTCCCAGATCTCTTCAATTGTTGAGAGCGGCACGGTACTTGTCGCGATCTGCAGTTTGGCAGGTACGACGGCATCAAGAACATTTCTGATCGAGTCGAGTAGAATCGGGAAAGAAACGCTCTTGAGTCCGCTACCCATCAACTGAATAGCGGACGAACGGAGGGCAGCGCCCGGGAGTTCGATGTTCTCCTCGCGACTGGCTCCGCCAACATGCACGAAGCGGACAGGTTTTGCGTCTTCCACCGCTTTCGCAATCGCCACGATTATGATCCTTGCGCTATTACCCCAAACATAATCAATCACGACGTCGACACCGTGAGCGAACTCTGCAATCAACGCTTGCTCGAAATGCTTCGCTCCCAGCGGATGGGCGGTACCCAGCGTGAACGGGATCATGACGTCCGCTCCTAGAGACGACAGTCCTTTGAGTTCGCTTTCATTGCGGCCTGTGGCGATGACTTTGCTTGCACCAAGATATTTTGCAAGTTGAACCGCGAGCCTGCCCGCAGTTCCCGTTGCGCCATTGACGAGGACCGTATCTCCGCGCTGCAGGTGAGCCCGCTCTAGCAAGGCAGCCCAAGCCGACATACCGGGGTTGACGATGGCAGCCGCGGTAACGCCATCGAGGTCGTCGGGAACTGCAATGCACTGCTCCAAACGAACGAGAGTCTTTTCGGCGAGCGCTCCGTAAGGCGCTTCCGGCAGGACGAAGTACACGCATCGTCCGTCCGCAGTGCGCCCGACACCGTCGGCGCCTGCCACGGACGGAAACTTTCCGCTTGAACTGTAATGGGAGCCCGAAGATCGGGACCTGCTGAACTGACTAAGCGCGGAAGCGCTGACCGTGATGAGTTCCTGTCCTTCGCCGGCAACGGGTTCGTCGAAGTCGCCATAGACGGGCGACTTGCCGGCTGCTGTGATGATTCCTGCTCTCATGAAATCCCTCCTCTGTGATCGACCGCGCGGACCTAACCCCTGCGAAAATGCTCCAAATCGATTGCTGAGCCATCAACAACATGCGTAGGTTCGCCTGCGTATGACGTAACACGTTGCGTACCGATTGAGGCGATGTAGCCGTCAGGACGGATCAGAATCCGTGATCCTTCTCGCGTACCGAACTCTGTGGCGTGGGTGCCGCGCATCTGCTCGAAAAGCCGCGTGCCGTCGGCAAGTCTTGCGTCGGGCATCCGGTCTCCGGGGTGCAGCCGACCCAGCGGTTTACCCAATGACAACGTACTGGTTCGGTAATGGAGTCTGAGCTGATTCGTCGCTTCTCCGCGTTTGAGCGAGCGGGTCCTGTAGAGTTGCTTGCTTAGTCCCAGCACCGCAGCGGCAACCGGAAGGCGCTCAGCCTCGTAAGTGTCGAGCAGGGACTCAGGGCCTCCGCGAAGAACGTGCGCCAGTTTCCACCCCAGGTTGTAAGCGTCCTGAACTCCGGTGTTCAATCCTTGACCGCCAGTGGGCGGGTGCAAATGGGCCGCATCACCAGCCAGGAAAACGCGGCCCACTCTCAAGTGATCGACCATACGGACCGCAGGCCGGTACATTGAACTCCAGGCGATCTGCCTGACCTGGCACCCTGTAGCTCTTAGGATTGCCGCCTCGATACCTTCTGCGGGCTCTCGAGGCGACATCAGTTGAAAAAGCGAAGCGTCCGGGAGCGGACAAAGGGCGATGGAACCCCCTTTTGCGAAAGGCCATACATGCCAATCTGAGTGGTCCAGTTCCTCGAGGTTGACATCGGCAACGAACGCGGCCTCGGTGTGGAGAGTGTCTCCGCGTAAGACCAATCCAAGCGCCTTCCGGACCGGGCTGTGGCCGCCATCACAGCCAACCAGGTATTCCGCAGTCACCAACTCTCCGCTAGCGAGATGGACCCGAACCCCACGATTGTCCGGCGACACGCGCTCGAATGCCGTGCCAAACTCTACCTGCGCACCCAGCTGTGCCAGGCGCTCTCTCAGGATCTGCTCCGTGCGATATTGCGGAAGCAACCAGAGGTTCGGATAGGGCACACTCTCTGTCGCTTGCTTGCGTCCCCCCATAGGTCCAAGCCGCAGGGAAAGCGGGCCTATATGTACGCGGAATCCCGGATACCGCACGCCAGCTTTGAGGATCGCTCCTGTGATCCCAAGATCCTCGAAGACCTCCAGCGTGCGTGGTTGAATCCCTTTTCCTCGCGAACCACGGAAGGGTCCTTCCGCCGCGTCAATCAGACGAAAAGAGATGGAACGCCGCGCCAGTTCGATGCCAAGTGTTAAACCGGTCGGTCCAGCGCCAACAATCACTACCTGCGTGTCGTACATTGTACGAATAGATTAATGGTACAGTGTACGAGTGTCAAGCCCCTCCCCACTGAGCCGTGAAAAGATTGCCGCCGCGGCCCTTCGAATTGCCGACGCTGAGGGCTTCGCATCGGTTTCCATGCGGCGGATCGCCCAAGAAATGGGTGTCGGTACGATGAGCCTCTATTACTACGTCAGGACCAAGGCCGACCTGATCGCTGCCATGGACGATGTGCTGATGGGTGAAGTGCTGATGCCGTCCCTGCCCCGCAACTGGTGCGAGGCACTCACCCTCATTGCCACCCGGACCCGAGATGTCTTCCTGCGGCACCCCTGGACGCTCTCTTGCATGTTGTCGGCTCCCCCCGGCGTCAACGCTATGCGCCACATGGAACAATGCCTGCAGGCACTTGCCAGGACGACCATGACCACGCGAGAAAAGCTTGCTTTGCTTGCGATCATCGATGACTTCGTCTTCGGATATGCCCTTCGCGAAGCTACCAGGGACTCGAAAGTCGATCCGACGTTCGCCAGGGCGCAACTCGCGACGGGGGCCTTTCCCCGGCTCAAGGAGGCCTTCGGCAAAGGACGAATGCCCGCAATGCCGGACCGTTTTCAAGTCGGTTTGCGGGCACTTCTGGATTCGGTGAAGGGCAGCAGTGAATGAGCTGAACAGATCCGTCACAAGGGCGCCAGACGTCCGCGCTGAAGGACCGAAGCCAGGGAAGTAGCTCGGCACCTCCGACGGTCAATACTAGGAACATCCCTCGGTGACGAGACCATGTTCGGCAGGGTGGACGGACCCGAAGTCTTACTTTATCGGTTGGGTAAGGCCGCCTGTGATCCAGGCATAATCTCCAGTCGCAGGTTTATTGCTCGCGCCCGTGACCCACTACAGGTGCTAGTCTGACGAAGTGACCGATGAACAACCGTGACCTGCAGGCGACCTGGAAGTATCACAATGGCACGAAGCACTCCTACTGGAGTATTCGTAACAATCCTCACTTCCTCGACTGGGCGAACCGGCCGCAGCCTTTCAAAATCTATCCGAAGATAGAGCCGCTTCCGCTGCCGCGGGACGTGCCGCAGACAGGGGTGACCGCGCTCTCCGCGATCTCAGAGCCAGCGCCTTCGTGGCGGGCTAATTCTGTTCCTGACCTTCAGGATCTGGCGCGCATTCTCTATTTCTCGGCAGGGATTACCAAAGAGCGCGAATATTCGGGCGGAAAAATCTACTTTCGCGCCGCAGCCTGCACCGGAGCCCTGTACGAGATCGAGCTGTACATCGTGACTGGCGACCTCGCTGGCCTGGATGCCGGCGTGTATCACTTCAATCCGGCGGATGTATCGCTGCGGCTTCTGCGAAAAGGTGACTTTCGCGGAAATCTGGATCAGGCGACGGCGGTGGAACCCGCGATGGCTCATGCGCCCACGACGATCATCTGCTCCGGAACCTACTGGCGGAACGCCTGGAAGTATCAGGCGCGCACATATCGCCATTTCGGTTGGGACAACGGCACCCTGCTGGCGAACATCTTGGCCGTTTCTGCGGCTTCGGGGCTGCCGGCCGAGATCGTGCTCGGGTTCGTGGACGCCGAGGTGAACCGCCTGCTTGATCTCGATACGCGGCGCGAGGTTTCCTTGTGCCTCGTACCGATCGGGCGCAAATCGGAGACTTCGCTGCCAGCCCGGAGAGAGGCGCCGGCGCTCGGCCTGGAGACGATCCCGCTTTCGGAGCATGAGGTCGAGTATCCATCCATGCTTGAGATGCACGACGCGTCTTTGCTTGAGTCCGAAGAGGAAGTAGCTCAGTGGCGCGGGAAGCAACCGGTGTTCCCATCTTCCTCCCCATCTTCCTCCCCGGCAGGAGAGGCAGTTCGCTTCGAGCGACTGCCGGAAGCACTGCAGCCGAAGGACACGATCGAGCAGGTGATCCTGCGCCGCGGCTCCACCCGAGCGTTCGATAAGAGTGCATCGATTACGCTGCAGCAACTCTCAACCATTGTCGATTGCGCCACGCGCGGCCTTCCGGCCGACTTCCTTGAGCCCCCCGGCGCGCAGCTCAACGATCTTTACCTGATCGTGCATGCGGTTCAGGGGCTCAAGCCGGGTGCTTACTTCTTCCGGCGCGAGCAGAACACCCTGGAGCTTTTGAAGGCAGGGGAATTCCGCGCCGAGGCCCACCACCTTGGTTTGGAGCAGGAGCTGCCGGCCGAGGCCTGTGTGGACATCTTCTTTCTCGCCGATTTGAAACGCATCCTCGAGCGCTACGGGAACCGCGGCTACCGAGCCGTCCAGCTGGAGGCGGGCGCAATCGGCGGGAGGATGTACCTGGCTGTGTATGCTCAGCGCCTGGGTGCAACCGGGCTGACCTTCTTCGACGATGACGTGATTCACTTCTTTTCCCCGCACGCGAAAGGCAAAAGTGCCATCTTTCTTCTCGCGATTGGCAAGCCGCTGAAACGCAAACCAGAGTAGGGCCCCCAGAGGAATTCGAAATCAGAGAAATGACCAGGAGGGAGCGCGTAGCGCCATCATGGAAGTTTTATCCCAGCGCTCTCCGGTTCGCCGACCATTGATCCGGGGTGGCGTAACGTAGAACCGTCCAGTGCGAGGATGAGTCTGTCATTCGTTAAACTGGGGTTCAACGGCAGACTCAGCGCCGATCGGTTGCCTCACTCGCGCGCCCAGTAGGCTGGCTCGATGGCCGGGTCAGGTTGAAGGCTGTGTTTACCAAGCCAACGTGAGAAAACGCCTGAGGAAAATTGCCTACCTGGCGTTTTGCCACTGAATCATATTCTTCGGATAGAAGACCCACATCGTTTCGAATGTCTAACAGCCGTTCGAACATCCGCACTGCGTCTCGATGGCGGCCCTGCAACTCGTAATTGTCTGCCAACCAGAACGAGCAGGGTAGAAACGTTCCTTCTCCATGGGGTATACCGTCTACGACGGGATCTTGCGTGTACCGTCCCACAAAGCCATTCTCCACGAGATGGGTTTCGATGGCTTTTACCGTGCCGATCACACGTGCATCGTCCGGCGGAAGAAAACCAACCAGCGGCATCATCAGGAGGCTGGCATCGAGGAGTTTGGCTCCATAGTATTGCACAAAGGAATTCATATTCGCATCGAAGCCCTGCCGGCAAACCTGCTCATGAATGGCACCGCGAAGTTTTTCCCATCGGGGGATATCTACGGCGAACCGGCCCAGTTCCGCCATTCTGATCAGGCGATCGATCGCTACCCATGCCATCATCTTCGAGTGGACGAAATGCCGCCGTGCACCGCGCACCTCCCAAATGCCCTCATCGGGCTGCTCCCAGCCCGTCTCCAGGAATTCGAGCATCGCCAGGGCGACTTCGTGACGCGCATGCTGGGGTGGTTCCAGTCCGGCTTCGCGCGCCTGAAAAAGCGTGTTGGTCACCTCCCCAAAGATATCCAGTTGATACTGTTGGTAAGCGGCATTCCCGGTTCGGACGGGGGTGGATTTTTCATATCCCGGCAGCCACGGCAGTTCCAGTTCTGTGAGCCTGCGTTCGCCCCGAAGGCCATAAACGATGCTCAGTTCGGAAGGGCTGCCGGCGACAGCGCGCAGAAGCCATTCCCGCCACTCTCGCGCCTCCTCCAAATATCCGGCCTTGACCAGCGCTTGCAAGGTCAGGGTCGCATCTCGCACCCAGCAAAACCGGTAGTCCCAATTCCGCACGCCCCCCAACAGTTCCGGCAATGAAGTTGTCGGCGCTGCTACGATCCCGCCCGTGGGCAGAAATGTGAGGCCTTTTAGCGTGATCAGCGAGCGCAGCACTGCGTCGCGCCATTGGCCCTGATAAGCACAGCGATCCGACCACTCCCGCCACCATTTTTCCGTCTTCTGAATCGCCTCGTCAATGTTCACCGGCACAGGTTCAGGCTGGTGTGAGGGATACCAGGTCAGATTAAACGCAACCTTTTGTCCCTCCGCAACGGTGAACTTCGCCTCACTCTTCATACTTTCACTGTGAAGCGGCACATCCGCCCGCAGCCGGACCATGTCTGGACCCGCAATGGCGGAAATCCCGTTGTCGATCCGTCGAACCCAGGGCACCACAGACCCGTAATCGAACCGAATCACCAGTTGCAACTTCATCTGGACCTGCCCTCGGGTGCCGACGACAACGCGCAGAAGCTCAGGCATCTCCTGGCGCGACATCATGCAGTCGATGAGCTTGGCCGATCCGCTTTCGGTTTCAAACTCAGTCTCCAGGATCAGAGTTCCGTCCCTATACTGGCGGCGAATGCTTCGGATCGGTTCTGCCGGCGAGATCGACCAATAACCGTGTTCAGCAGTTCCGAGCAGCGCCGCAAAACAGGCGCTCGAATCGAAGTGCGGAAGACAGAGCCAATCGATCGAACCCTGTCTGGAGACTAGGCCGGCGGTATGGCAGTCGCCGATCATCGCGTAATCTTCAATGGGTATGGACAGGGACTCCCTCCGCAAAAACGTGATTAGATGAACTCGGCCCGGTTTTGGAAGCCTCGCCACTCCTTAAAGGAGAATGCCTTCCGCAGGCAGTGTATGATCAATGGTCGACGACATTGATTCTATCTGCTAGGTGGACTACCTGGGACAGCGATTAGCGATCCTTGCGGTACAGAAGCTCGCGCATCGCTTGTCTCCGAGCCTTGTTCGCTTCACTCACTGTTTTGCGCTCCTCAGCGTCGATGCGGCACTGAGTCATGAGGCGAAATAGCAAATGCGACCCAAGCCGCGGCGTTTACGGATGTATCCTAAGCTCCGAGAAGCTCCTTTCTGGTACGTTCGAAGGGGTTCAAGATAAATGTCCAATGAAACTCAGCCCATCGTTTGGCCTGGCCAACCTTATCCCTTGGGATCAACCTGGGATGGCGAGGGCGTCAACTTCGCGCTCTATTCAGAGCACGCAGAGAAAGTGGAACTTTGCCTGTTCGATAGTGCTGGGAAACGTGAGACGCTTCGGGTCCAGATCCGCGAGCAAACGGACATGGTCTGGCACGGCTATCTGCCGGAACTACGTCCGGGCCAATTGTATGGCTACCGGGTCTATGGCCCATACGCCCCGGAGAGAGGCCACCGTTTTAATCACCACAAGCTGTTGCTCGACCCCTATGGCAAGCAAGTTCACGGAACCGTCCGGTGGAGCGACGCCAACTTCGGATACAGGATCGGACACAAGCAGGAGGATCTGTCCTTTGACCGGCGCGATGATGCCGTTGGAATGCCCAAGAACCGAGTGATCGACTCCGCTTTCACCTGGGAAACTGATGCACCGCCCAAGATCCCTTGGCACGACACCTTGATCTATGAGCTCCACGTCAAGGGATTCACCATGTTGCACCCTGACGTTCCGGCCCACTTGCGGGGGACGTACGCGGGTCTGGCGACAGCTCCGGTTATCGAATACCTCACGCGCCTGGGAGTGACAGCGATCGAACTCATGCCCGTGCACTGCTTCCTGGACGATCGCCGACTCACGGAACGCGGCCTCCGCAACTACTGGGGTTATAACTCCATCGGATTTCTTGCGCTCGAGCCTCGATACCTGGCAACCAACTCAATCTACGAATTCAAGACGATGGTTAAGACCCTGCACTCCGCGGGGCTGGAAGTGATTCTTGATGTCGTCTACAACCATACTGCGGAGGGCAATCAACTTGGCCCCACGCTCTCGCTCAGGGGCATCGACAACAGCACCTATTACCGCCTTGTGCCTGATAATCCCCGTTATTACAAGGACTACACAGGCACGGGAAACACACTGAACATGCAGCATCCACGGGTGCTGCAGCTGGTCATGGACAGTCTGCGCTACTGGGCTCTCGAGATGCACGTGGACGGCTTTCGTTTCGACCTGGCTGCCACCCTCGCCCGCGAATTGCATGAGGTGGATCGCCTGGGCGCGTTCCTCGACATCATCCATCAGGATCCCGTGCTCTCGCAGGTAAAGCTGATCGCCGAACCCTGGGACGTCGGCGAAGGCGGCTATCAGGTCGGAAACTTCCCGGTGGGGTGGACGGAATGGAACGATCGCTACCGGGATACGGTGCGTGGTTATTGGAGGGGCGACGGTGGACTGCTGGGAGACCTGGCTTATCGCGTCACCGGTTCGAGCGATCTTTACGCACACAGCGGCCGGCGTCCCTATGCCAGCATCAATTTTGTCACCGCGCACGACGGCTTCACCTTGCAGGATCTAGTCAGTTACAACGAAAAACACAATGAAGCCAACGGCGAAGACAATCGGGACGGCAACAACAATAATCTCAGCTGGAATTGCGGAGCAGAGGGTCCCACCGACGATTCCAATATCCTGGCTCTGCGCGCCAAGCAAAAGCGGAATCTGCTGGCCATGCTGCTGCTGTCCCAAGGGGTACCGATGCTGTATGCGGGGGATGCCATCGGCCATACGCAACTGGGAAACAACAACGCCTACTGCCAGGACAATGCGACGAGCTGGCTGAACTGGAATTTGCAACCTCAAGATCGCGACTTATTGGCGTTCGTGCAGCGCATGATCAGCCTGCGCAAGAGGCATCCCGTATTCCACCGTCGGCATTTTTTCCAGGGCCGCCCCATCAAAGGTGCGACTGTGAAAGATGTGTTGTGGCTCAATCCTGACGGCAAAGAGATAAGCGAGGACGAGTGGCGCGATCCTTCGATGCACTGCCTGGGAATGTTTCTCTCCGGAGAGGGAGTGGATGAGACCGATGAACGCGGCCGGAAACTCCGGGACGAGAACTTTCTCGTGCTTTTCAACGCTCACCACGAACATGTCGGATTCACGTTGCCGGCGTTCCGTGCCGGTGCTCGCTGGAACGCATGGATGGACACCGAACGAGAATGTGGGTTGCGTTCCGTCGAAACCTACGACGCCGGTACACCCTATCCCCTGCAGGCGCGGTCCCTGGTCGTGTTGCTCGAACGACGCGGAAACGGCAAGAAGGAAGAGCCGAATGAAGCGCCGCTATAACATGCCGTTCGGCGCCGAG
>Ga0302324_100012262_pt1 | contig 17486 bp, 19 predicted proteins | sample Palsa_T0_1_FD_201949 | JGI IMG/M metagenome (GOLD analysis project Ga0302324, IMG submission 201949) | Peat permafrost microbial communities from Stordalen Mire near Abisko, Sweden - Palsa_T0_1 | ecosystem: Environmental > Terrestrial > Soil > Palsa > Peat permafrost | place: Sweden: Abisko...
TCACATATGCCCGCGTTTCAACCGTGGCGAATAAATGTCATCACGCGAACGACTGCACCTACCCGAGTACCGACTACGCCCCGGTCTTCGATGACGCAACCAAACGTCACCCGGCGTTTCAACTCGGCCTACGCATCCCCTTAGGGATTATTCCGCGTGCGGCTTTGGAACATAGGTGAGGTCTTCGGGTCGAAAGCGGTGCTCGATCAGTTCGCCGTCAGCCTTCTTGTAGCGAACCACGACGGAGCGCGTGTCGACCTCGATAACCTCACCCCGTACGCCGAGGTTCTCTATCATGACGTGATCGCCGTATCGAAGTTGTGACATCGTTATTCGATTGCCTTTGCAAGATCGCTGATGAGTGCCTTAGCTTGGACGGCGGGGACGCCGAGATTCTCGAGTACGGACGGATCCTTAGGCGCAGCGGGCAGCACCTTGACCAGATGCCAATTGTCGGAGGTCTTTTTGACCAGTGCAGCGCCAGCGCTGTGGGTGCTCGTCGCCTTCCAAAAGGCGATCGCGTAAACGCCTTCGCCCACTAGGCTCGCGTTCAGATCATCGGGATGCCCGACTTTTGCATGAACCACATCCATGACCGACATTGCATCCATCATTGGCAGCGGCGCTGCGCAAAGCGATGCGGGCCAGAGCGCGACCAATAGGCCGATTACCGCTCTCGTAACGTTCATCAAGCCAACTCCCTCTGCGCGCATCATACCAGAACCGCCCTGAAAACCGGAGCTCAACGTCGGGGGGGAATCGCATCACGGCGCTAAATGGGCTGTAGCACGTGAATGATGAGCGATTCCAGATAGCCGGGTTTACGGGAGAAATCGACTTCACGGCTCGGGACGACCTCCGGGCGAAGCTTGCACCCCTTGCCGAGGCGCAGGCGGCAATCGTCGATTTGTCCGCCGTTACCTATATGGACTCGAGCGCTCTTGCCGAGCTCTTGTACGTGCAGCGTAGCCGAAATCGATCCGGACGAACGGCGATATGTGTCGTTCCGAGCGCTGCCGTTCGCCGTCTGTTCGACGCAGCGGGTCTCGATGGCATCCTTTCGGTGGCGGCCACGGTCGACGAGGCGAAAGCCTCATTGTGACGCTGCCCGGACGCCTCAGTTCGATTCTGGGGTTCCTGTCCGCGGTTGCCGTGCTGTGCGTCTTCGTCGTCGCTGCATTTTCGATTCGAAACGCCGTCGAGCGAAATCTCACGTTCCAGCGAGAATTGCGCTTGGCGCAGGTCGATCGTGCGCGCCTGCTGCGTCTTCAAATCGACGAGGAGACGGGCGTGCGCGGCTACGCCGACACCAAAATGCTCCTGTTCTTGGCGCCGTATACGGCAGCGCTGCGTACATTCGGTCCGACCTCTGCTGATCTCGGTCAACACCTCCCGCGTGTCGCGGTTGACGAAGCACCGCTCCGAGACGAACTCGACTTGAACCGGCGATGGATGCGCACGGTCGCTGCCCCGCTCATTCGAAATCCCGGAAGCCACGAGGTCATCGCGACGCAGGTCGAGGGAAAGCGTCTGGTCGACCAGTTCCGCGCAACCGACGCGATTTTATATGACGAACTCAATGCCGCGGCCGAAAGGGTAGAGACCTCCACCGCGCGGGCGGTGAATCAAACGCTCGTTGGCGCAATCTTCGTCGGTGTTGTACTCGCTGCGCTGTTGACGTGGCTTTCAGCGGCGGCGCGTCGTCTTTCCGCCGAAGTAGAATTGCAGCGCCGAGCCTACCTCGAGGAGAAGCGGATCGCCGATGCACTCCAAGAAGCGTTCTTGCAGAAGAGTCTGCCGGTTGTTGCGCAGGCCGAGCTGCATGCCGTCTACGTTCCGGCCGGCCGCGAATCGCAAGTCGGCGGTGATTGGTACGACGCCTTCGAATTGAGCGAGGATCGCATTCTCTTCTCGATCGGTGACGTTGCCGGTCACGGAATCGAAGCGGCGGTCGTCATGAGCCGGGTGCGTCAGGCGCTGCTCTCGGTCGGAATCGACGAGCCCGATCCGGCCGCCGTGCTCTCGCGAGCCAATGAAATTTTACTGATGCAAGATGCGACGATCGTCACGGCAATCTGCGGTGTGATCGATCTTTCGCATGGCGTCATTCGTCTCGCGAATGCCGGCCATCCGCCCGCGCTCGTTCGCTTGGCGAACGGCAAGATCGAAACGATCGGAGCCACCGGACCGCCGCTGGGCGCCCTCGATCGACCGTCCTACACCGTGGCGTCAGCGTGGATATCGCCGGGATCGTTGCTCGCGCTCTACACCGACGGTCTGATCGAGTACGGTCGCGATTGGGACGAAGGTGAACGCCGCCTGCTTGATGCGTTGCGCGCGATCCCGGCAGATGCCGCCGATCCGGCTGACGCGCTGATGCGCGAGATTTTCGGCACCGAGCCGCCCTTCGACGATGTCGCGATTCTCACTGTGAGTTTCCGGGAAAGCATATTGGATGGAGGCATGGGGCACGCCGCAGCGGCGGAACGCGTTCGGCCGATCCTCGGTCGCAGCCTGCGCACTCTGCTTGCATCGGCCCCGCCGATGCTAACGGCTCGCATTGAATCATGACGCAGCGATGGACGTGGCAAATCACGCGCGCGGACGGCAGCGCGGTTGCAAATGCGCGACACGCGTTCGCGCAAGTGTTGCACGATGACGGCCGCCGCCAGGCCGACATCGATACGGCCGTGATGATCTTTGGCGAACTGATTGCAAATGCGTGCGAACACGGCCGCATACCGGTCGATATTCAGCTGCGCAACGAAGGCGATTCGCTGGTCCTCGAGGTCTTAGATTCGGGTCAGGACATCAAGCGGCCGCGTCAGCGCGATCCTGAATCGCTGCGCGGACGAGGCTTTGAGATCATCGAACGGCTCGGCGGGGTCATCCACATCCTCCCCCGCCCGCGCTCGCGCGTCAGCGTGATTCTACCCCTCTAGCAAGCGATAGTTTCCCACGACGGTAAGATCGGTGGTCTCCGGCGCTTGCGCGCAGCGTTCTCGCACGTCACGCACGAAATTCTCGAACGATCCAAGGGACGTAAGCGCGTCGGTATCGTCGCTTTCCGTCGAGACGAGGTGGACGAAATGCCCGTCTCCCGAGGTCATCGACGCATAGCGCAACCCTTTGGGTGCGCTCGCGCGTAGTTCGGCAAACACCGCGCGAACCAGGCGGCTATTTTCCTCGACGAGCTCGGGTTTTACGGTGTAGCGAATCATCATGTGCTTCATGTCCCTGGTGACGACTCCCGCGGCTAAAAGGATTCGCGGGCGGAACGATCTCGATGTCATAGGGGTTGAAAACCATGTGTCGGAGCAGCTGGGGTTCTTCCAAGCGGATGCTCGGGTCGTCCTGGATGACCCGAGCGGATCGATCGTCTATTACCCCGCGGCGCTGACCGCCGAGCAGTCATCGCGCGCCTTCGAGCAGCTGCGCAATACGATCCCCTGGAGCAGCGAGCGGCGCATGATGTACGAGCGCGAAGTCGATGTTCCTCGGCTGGTAGCGTCGGCGCGTATCGATGAGGGGCTGCTCCCGGCCCTGGCGGAGATGCTGCCTATCGTGGAAGGCTTGAGCGGCGCACATTTCACGAGCATCGGGCTCAATCTCTATCGCGACGGCCGTGATAGTGTCGCACCGCACAACGATCGCTTGCCCGAACTCGTCGCGGGCCAACCGATCGCACTGGTCTCGCTGGGTGCAACGCGCCGCATGACGATCCGCAGCAAAGCGTTACCGCGTCGCGTGCTCGACCTCGATCTCGAGCCGGGAAGCCTGCTCGTTATGTCCTATGAGACGCAGTACGCTTACGACCACGGGATTCCCAAGACCAGCGCTGAAATTGGGCCCCGTATCAGCCTTGCATTTCGCGTCCGGAGGAAGAGCTCGTGAGTGCCACACCGACGTTGACTTTTGCGAAAGATATCCGGCCCATGTTCACCGATATGGACGTGGCGCACATGAAGCCGGCCGGCATCGATCTTTCGAGTGCGCAGAGTGTTAAGTCGCACGCGGACGCGATCTACGCAACCGTCAGCTCCGGCAGCATGCCGCCGCCGAGTTCGGGCGAGGCCCGCTGGTCAGCTCAGATGTGCGAGACGTTTAAGCAGTGGCAACTCCAGGGCTGCCCGCCCTAGCGTCTGCGATGCCCCGGCCGCTCAATAGGATCGCGGCGAATTCACGCAGCGTTTGCGTGGCATGAAACGCGCTTGCCATGCGAAGGCCGGTGCCGCCCACGAAGAGCCGGACCGAGGGCAACGCGTTTGCGACCTCGCCGGCGAGGCGGGTGGCGTCGTGACTTTCGACGCCGGCGAAAATGCCGAGCCCAACCGCGTGCAATGACGTCGCGAGTTGCACGATCTGGCGCGGCGCGATTTCCGTACCCGCAAAGATTCCGTGATAGCCAAGCTCGCTGGCCACGAGGGCGGCAAGGAGCGGCGGAACGGCATGTTTTTCGCCCGGTAAGGTGAGAAAGAGCATCACCGCGCTTGCCGCCGGCTGCTCGTACTTTGCAAATAAGGTTGCCGCGACAAATCGCAGCGTTTCGCACAAGAGGAGGCGCTGCATCGACGCTTCGTCGGCATCGGCTGCGTTGAGGGTGATCTCGGCCATGAGCGGCGTAATGATGTCGTCCGCGAAGTCGATCGCACTGTGTGTAAGCGAGATCGCGCAAAGATCGTGCGCGAGCGCTTTTGCATCCATTACGCGAATGCGCTTGAGAAGCCGTCCGATCGCGGCGTCGTCGCTATCGCCGTTAAGGCGCTGGTCGTGGACGACGCGCTGCAAGTCGATGTCCGCAAGGGGCGCGACGCGCGAGATGGATTCGCCCGCTTCGACCGCCGTGCGCAATAACACCAATCGCGCTACTTCACTGGGCGAAAACAGGCGTTGGCCGCTCACCGCACGGGCAGGTTTGATCGCGCCGTAGCGCTTCTCCCAGGCACGAATCGTGTCTACGGAGAGGTTTGTAAGGAGCGAGACCGAGTGGATCGGCAACGTTGCTCGACACCCGGCCGACTTCGATGATCGTATCTTCATCTGAATTCGGCGCCTCGAGAACGCGGGAGTAAGAGCGGTCCATTTATTGAAAATCCGCTTGGAATCCTAGACCGCGCGACTTTTTTTAACCGGATGTCATCTTGATGTCACGGTTACTTGGCGGGTAGTAACAGTAACCGTGTTTCGGGACTAGCTGACCGTCTGTTTTCTCGCCGGTTCCAGCGGGGCCGGCCGTGGGCACGGCCAATTCCCCGCAGATGAGCGAGGAGAAGATCGTCTCGCGCGGCTTTAGCGGCCGCCGTCCCGCGGCCAACACGAAGCTTCCGCCCGGACAATATCTCACGCAAGATTTCCCGGTACTCTCGGCGACGCCGACCCCGGTCGTCCCGCTCGATCGCTGGGAGTTCACGCTGAAGACGGAGAGCGGTGATGTGCGACGTTGGAATTGGCAAGAATTTCGCGCATTGCCGAGCGTAACGATCAACACCGACATTCATTGCGTTACGCGCTGGTCCAAATTCGATACGGCATGGGAAGGCGTTGCGATCGACACGTTGCTCGACGGAGTGCAGAGCACCGCGAAGTATGCGATGGCCCATTCCTACGGCGGCTACACGACCAACGTCCCGCTCGCGGATTTGCGCGGCGGTCAGGCGTGGGTAGCGTTCCGCTACGGCGGCAAGGATCTCGAGCCCGAACACGGCGGACCGGCGCGACTTCTCGTTCCGCATCTCTACTTTTGGAAGAGCGCGAAGTGGGTGAACGGCCTCACGCTCATGCCGCAAGATGAACCCGGTTTTTGGGAGCAGCTCGGATATCACATGTACGGTGATCCGTGGCGGGAACAGCGATACTCGGGGGATTAGTCTGGCGCGTCGGCACGCTGGTCGAACGCCGCAGCGAATCAGCCACGGCGCACACGCTGCTTCTCAACGTGCCCGATTGGCCCGGTCATGAGGCCGGCCAGCACGTCGACGTGCGGCTCACGGCGCCCGACGGATATAGCGCCGTGCGTTCGTATTCCATTGCGAACGCGGCCGACGGAAATCACCTCGAACTGACCGTCGAAGAACTCGCCGACGGCGAGGTCTCGCCGTATCTCGCGGAAACAGTTGTGCCCGGTGACCCGCTCGAAGTTCGTGGGCCTATCGGCGGATGGTTCGTGTGGCAGCCCTCGCAAACCGAGCCCGTGCAACTGGTTGCGGGCGGTTCCGGCATCGTGCCGCTGATGGCGATGATTCGAGCGCGCGCGCAGGCCAAGAGCACCGCGCCGTTTCGTCTGCTCTATTCGGTTCGTTCACCGCAGTCCGTCATCTATGGGGATGAGTTGCGCGAGCGCGCCGCGCAGGAGGCGAGCCTCGAGGTCACGTTTGCGTATACGCGCACCGCACCGGAAGGCTGGCCCGAGCGGCCACGGCGCGTTGACGCGGAAATCGTTGCAGCGGCTGCCTTCTCGCCGGAACGCAAGCCTTCGTGTTACGTGTGCGGGCCGACGCCGTTCGTTGAGACGGCGGCCAATCTCTTGATAGCCGCCGGGCACGACCCGGAGCGAATCAAGACCGAGCGATTCGGTCCGAGCGGCACTGCCGCGTAGCGCTTAGCGGCGACGGCGCCGCGATTGGTAAACGACGCGTGGCTTGGGCGCGACGGCCGGAACATCGGGGAAGAGTGGGTTGATCTCGCGTGCGAGCGTGCGCCCGATCAAGTACTCGATCTTGCGGATCAGCGGCTCTTCCTCAGAGGCTACGAACGTGATCGCGTCACCCGCGGTTTTGGCTCGCGCCGTGCGGCCGATGCGGTGCACGTAATCCTCGGCAATGAGCGGCACGTCGTAGTTGACCACGTGTCCGAGTTTGGCGACGTCGATGCCGCGCGCAACGATGTCGGTCGCGACCAGCACGCGGCACTTGCCCTTCTTGAGCATGTCGAGCGCGCGAGTCCGCTGTGCTTGCGTGCGATTGCCATGGATCACCTCGGAGTGAATGTTGCTCTTGGTGAGCGCCGCGGCAAGGCGGTCGGCGCGATGTTTGGTGCGCGTGAACGCGATCGCGGTAAAGATGTTATTGTCTTTGAGCAGCTCGATGAAGAGCTGCGTCTTATGTTCTTGCGGTACGGCGTAGAGACGCTGCGTGAGTAATTCGATCGGTTCATGTACGGCGGTTAGTTCGACGCGCACGGGATCGCGGAGCATGTCGCGCACGAGCGCCGAGATCGCCGGAGGCAGCGTCGCGGAGAAGAACAGCGTCTGGCGCTTGGCCGGAAGCTTTTCGACAATGCGCCGCACCGATGGAAGAAAGCCCATGTCCAGCATGCGGTCGGCTTCGTCGAGCACCAAGGTGGTAATGTCGCCAAAGCGCGCATTGCCGCTGCGCATGTGGTCCATCAACCGCCCGGGCGTGGCGACGATGATATCGGCGCCGCGCTTAAAGGCGGCGATTTGACGGCCGAAGCCGACGCCGCCATAGACCGCTTCGACGCGAATCGAGGTGTGACGGGCAAGTGCGGTGAGATGTTCGCAGACTTGCTCGGCTAGTTCGCGCGTCGGTACGAGAATCAGGGCTCGTGTTTTACCGCGCGGCAGGCTCATCAATCCGCTAAGAATTGGTAAACCAAAGGCGGCGGATTTGCCGCTGCCGGTCTGGGCGCTGGCGAGCACGTCGCGACCTTCGAGGGCCGGCGGAATCGCGAGCACCTGAATCGGGGTCGGTTCGGTGAAATGGAGGTCGCGCACGGCGCGCAAAAGCTCAGGCTGCAAGCCGAGCTGTTCAAAATTTGAAATGATAAACGTCTTTCGAGTGTGCGCAATTCGATCGCATACACCGAAAGATCGCGCTGAGGGGGACGGCGCAGTATGACACGCCGAGCCCCCGGCCGTCAAGGACGTTTACCGCAACGGCCGAATCCGTGAGCAAATGGCCTTAAATGCGGTGACGATCTCGGTTGCCTGGGCACTCGATCAATATCGTCAGGTCCTGCGCACCGTCGGTTCGCACAAGGGCGTCGGTCCCGTGCGTCTACCGCAAGATCCCCCCGACGTCGTGCGCTACTTTCGCGCGATCGGCGTCGGAGGGAATATCGACGTCTATGCGTAGGCTGCGCTACGCATAGTCCGCGACGCTGGTAGCGTCGTTTCCGCGCGTGCTCGCCGCTGCATTAAAGAGGGGCGTCGCGACGATCGAGACGATCAGATTGAGCAGTAACGCGTAGAAGGGGCCATAGCCCACGAGCGTACTACCGCCGAAATGCAAGGGAAACGCGGCGGTGAAGTTCGTTTGAATGGCCATATACGTACCGGCCACGATACCGACGGCCCAACCGAGTAGGAGCGCCTTGGGGTTGAACCAGCGGGTGAAGAGTCCAATGACGAACGCCGGGAACGTTTGCAGGATCCACGCGCCGCCAAGGAACTGAAAGCCGATCGCGTACTGCGGCGTGATGAAGATTACGAACAGGAGCGCGAACAGACAAATTACCAGCGTGAGAATCTTCGCGGTCCTTGTTTCGAGCGAGTCGCGCTGTGCCGAGAACTGCCGGAAGATGTTGCTGGCGAAGAGATTCGCGCCGCCGATGGCCATGATTGCCGCGGGAACGAGCGCGCCGATAACGATCGCCGCGTATGCAACGCCGGCAAACCAGTCGGGGAAGATCTGAGCAAAGAGCATTGGGACGACTTGCTGCGGATTCGTCGTTTTGATTCCGGCTGCCAACCCCGCGTAGCCGAGCAGTGCCAGGAAACCGAGCATCAGGGAGTAGATCGGCAGCAGCGCCATGTTACGCTGCACGACGGTACGGCTCTTGGCTGAGAGTATCGACGTGATCGAATGCGGGTAGATGAAGAGGGCGAGCGCCGAGCCCAGCGCGAGCGACCCGTACGCGAAATACCCGGCAGGCGGCAGCAAAAGCGTCGCCGGTTTGGGTTTTAGCGCGAGGGCTTTCCCCGCCGCATCGAAGATGCCGGCCCATCCGCCGAACATATGCGTGATCGCGATGACCGCACAGATGATCGTCAGGTAGATCAGCGTGTCTTTGATGAACGCGATTAACGCAGGGGCGCGCAAGCCGCTGGTGTACGTGTACGCGGCTAGCAACACGAATGAAATCGCAAGTGCAATCTTTCCCTCATCGGCAGCAAACACACCGCCGAGTTGTAGGAAAACGACCTTCATGCCCACGAGTTGCAAGGCAATGTACGGAAGAACGGCGAGGACACCGGTGACCGCCATTGCGAGTTCGAGCCAGCGGTCGCCGAAACGGTCTCTCACGAAATCCGCGGCCGTGATGTAGCCCCGCGTGCGCGCGACGCTCCAGAATCGGGTGAGCACTAAAATACCGAAGGGATAGGCCACGATGGTATACGGAAGCGCGAAGAACGCGCCCGGGCCGGCCGCATATGCGAGCGCCGGCACCGCGATAAACGTGTAGGCGGTGTAGAGATCGCCGCCGATCAGAAACCATGAGATGACGGTGCCGAAGCTGCGGCCGCCGAGCGCCCATTCGTCCATGCTTGCAAGCGAACCGGCCGGACGCCATCGCGCGGCGGCGAAGCCGAGCACCGTCACGGCTAGCACGAGAACAATGAGAATGATCGAACTAGCGTGCATCCGATGCTCCTCCGCGCGTCACGGCGATGAAGATCGCGAGCAACACACCCGAGCCGATCGTCCACACCAGCTGATACCAATAGAAGAACGGCATGCCAAGGAGCGGCGGATCGAGTCGATTATAGAACCCGGGAAATAGGGTCGCGACGAACGGAATGAGTAAGAGGAGATTCCACCAAGCGTTGCGTTTCATAGGCACACATTTGCGCGCGAAACGGCGCGCGTCCCTGGAAGGCTGACCGAACATCTGCTTGGTATCATTAAATGGTGGATAGCACCCCCGAAGGGCTGGCACGCGAGGTCGACCGTCTGCATCGAGCGGAACGATCCGAGGATGCGTTCGCGCTCGCGCTCGAAGCAGCGCAGCGCTTTCCGCAAAGTTCGCTCGCCCTGAGCAACGCGGGCTACTTTTACCTCCTGCGCGGCGAGCCAGCCCTTGCGCTGCACGCCTATCAGTCGGCGGTGCGCGCGAACCCCCAAAATGCCGAGGCGCGGCGTGGACTGGCCGTCGCCAAGACTCAGTGCGGAATCGCTGCTCAAGGTGACTCGGTGACGACGGTTCCCTTTCGCGGAACGGGTGCGCCGGTTCGGGTGCTCGTGCCGATTACGCTCGGGAGCGGCAACCTCGTCACGGACCACCTCTTCGACGATCGCGTCTTCTCCGTTATCAAACTTGCGGTCGAACTTCATCCACCCGCAGGGCCGTTGCCGGCGCATGACGTCGTATTTAATGCCGTCGGCGACGCTGACAGCTCCGCCGACGCGTTACAAAAGACACAAGCGCTTCTGGCGCAGACTCATAAACGCGTGCTCAACGAGCCACGTCTTGTGCAGCGTACCGGGCGCGCCGAGCAAGCCCGACGTCTGTGCGGACTCGATGGTGTCGTCGTGCCCGCGATCACCTCGATCGAACGCGAGGACGCCGCGAATCTCTCGCTGCCGATCCTGTTGCGCACACCCGGATATCACGCCGGCGAGCATTTCGTGCGCGTCGATAGCGCGCAAGAGCTTGACGAAGCGCTCGCGCAGCTGCCGGGGGAGCGGCTCTTCGCGATCGGGTTCATTGATACGCGCGAGGCCGGCGGTGCGTACACGAAGTATCGCGTCATGGCTGTGGCCGGCCGGCTCTATCCACTGCATCTCGCAATCTCGCGCGACTGGAAAGTGCACTACTTCAGCGCGCAGATGGCGGCCGAATCGGATTATCGCGAGCGTGAAGCTGCCTTTTTGCGCGATCCTGCCGGCGTTCTGGGCGAGCGCGCCTGGGCGGCGTTAGCGGGTATCGTACGGATTCTTGAACTCGACTATGCGGGGATCGATTTTACGATCGACGAGCATGGAGCAGTCGTCGTGTTTGAAACCAACGCGACGATGGCGGTGCGCTATCCGCCGGAGGATCCGATGTGGGAGTACCGCCGTCCGGCAGTCGATGCAGTGCTCGACGGAACGCGTGAGATGCTGCTGCGCTACTCGTCCATCGAGACGTTGCCGCCCTGATCGTCGAAGAAGAAGCGCGTATCATACGCCTTGACTTCGTTCGTCGCGGCATCGCGAACGCGAGAGTGGATCGAGAGCCGGTGCAACGCGCGTCCGCTGCGCTTGACCACGCCGCCGTAGGAATATTGCACGAGCGGAGTCTTCTCGTCGATGGGCGCGAGGCGGCCTTTTTGGACGAGCATGCTGAGCATCGTGTCTTGCAGCTTCTTTGGAATCAGCCGCGCGACGTCGTCGGCCTTGAGGCGCACCAATTCGAGCTCTTTTTGGGCCTTGTTGTCGACCACGACCGCGTCATTATTTGAAAAGCGAATGATCGCGTCCCAGTCATCGGCGCTGATCCCGGTGAAAGTCAAGCCGTAGCGCCAGGCCGGTTTGCCCTGGGCGGTACCGGGTTGCTGCCATACGCGCTTGGCGCGGATCACGATATTCCGGCCGTCGAGCTGCACCCGAAAATTGGCCTCTTCCGGCACCACGGCGGGACAGACCACGCCCATGCCGCTCCCGGAGATGTCCAAGCACGCGCAGTTGGTCCACTGCGTCCCGATCGCAACCCACGCCGGAAACGGCCCGGCGCGGCGTGCATATTTCCGCCGGTTCTGAGGCGCCCCGGTGAAAAAGGTGATCAGGTCGTTCAGCATCTACCTACCTATCATCGTCGCGGGCGCCGTCTTTACTTAAGGTTTGATGCGGCTTTCCGGGGCATCGGCGGGCCTCCCTACGCGGTGGGCCGAAGAAACATCGCCCATGGCCGATGCAGCGCTGCGGCCCGATCTGTCGCTGGTGCTCGAACGCATCACCGACGGCTTCTTTGCCCTCGATGCCCATTGGCGCATTTCCTACATGAACGCGCAGGCGCGGAAGCTGTTGCACGCTCGAGCCGAATGCATCGGTGAGTTCTGGCTCGATGTCTTCCCGAAGGCGCGAGGCCGCCTGTTCGAGCGCGAATATCACCGCGCGATGCGCGACCAGCGACCGGTGCAGTTTGTCGAATATTCGGCGACCGCCGAGCTGTGGTTAGAAGTGAAGGCCTACCCGTCGCTTGACGGGCTTTCCGTGTATTTTCGCGACGTAACTTCACGCATCGAAGCGCAGCGTGAAGTCGAGCGCACGACGTGGCGTCAGCAAGCGCTGATCGATTTCGGGCGCGCGGCTCTGGCCGGCGCAACCTTCGAGCAAACATTGCTCGATGCGATCGAACTCTTGCGTGAGATCCTCGATGCAAACGTCGTCGATCTGTATCACTACGATCGCAACACCGGAACCTTTGCGGTCACGCACAGCATGGGTTGGGAATCCGGTGCTTCACTCGAACTCGCGCAACCGCCGCTCGAGCACATCGCATCCGTCGTGCGCACCGGCGAACCGTTTGTCTGTTCCGATCTGCGAATCGACCCTCGGGCGCGCTCGCTGGCGCAACTCGAACGCTCAGGCGTGCTCTCGTGCGTCACGACGCTGATCGGTACGCTTGCGGCGCCGCTGGGAGCCATTGTGGCTTATCAGTCGCAGACGCGCACCTTTTCCGTCGCCGACGTGCGCTTCGTGCAATCGCTCTCGCAGTCGATCGCCGAGTTCTCGTCCGCGCTCGAGTCCAACCGGCTCATGTCCGAGGTGTTGGAGAGCATTCATGACTCCTTCGTTGCCGTTGATGCCGATTTGCGCATTACGTATGTCAACGGCCGCATGGCGCGCTATTGGGGACAAACTCCGGCAGAGATCATCGGCACGCCGATGACCGCGTACGCGGAACACTTTGATGCGCCCGATGGTCGTGTGATGCAACTTTTCAAAGAAGCGCAACGCGAGCGACGCTCACTAACCTTCGAACAGCACTTTCGCGGACGTTGGTACGAAGTTCGTTTGTATCCGTTCGGCAGCGGAGTGGCTTGCTACGTGCGCGACGTGACTGCGCGCAGGAACGAGCAAGAGCGCGTGCTCGAGCTCAACGCGGAGCTGGAGCAGCGCGTCGGCGAGCGCACAACGCAGCTAGAGCTGGCAAACAAGGAACTCGAGTCGTTCTCGTATTCGGTCTCGCACGATTTGCGCGCGCCGCTGCGGGCCATCGACGGGTTTTCGCAGGCGCTGCTCGAGGACTACGGCGACGGACTCGATCGTCGCGGTAAGGGGTATTTGCATCGGGTACGCCGCGCGGCCCAGCGAATGGCCGACCTCATCGACGCGTTGCTGCAGCTCTCGAAGGTCGCGCGCGCGCCGATGGCCTTTGCGCAGATCGACCTCGGTATGCTCGCCGGTGCGGTGGCGAGCGAGCTGAGCGAGAGCGATGCTCTGCGGGCGGTCGACCTCGTCATCGAGCCTGGACTGGGTGCTCGAGGCGAGCCGCATTTGATGCAAATCGTGTTAGCGAATCTGCTAGGCAATGCCTGGAAATTTACACGGCACACCGAGAATCCGCAGGTCTACGTCGGCAAAAACAGCGAAGGCGAATTCTACGTTCGTGACAACGGAGCCGGTTTTGAAATGTCGTACGCGGGGAAGCTCTTTGGTGCATTTGCACGGCTTCACTCGGCCGACGAATATGAGGGAACCGGAATCGGCCTCGCGACCGTGGCGAGAATCATCCATCGTCACGGGGGCAGCATCCGCGCCGAGGGGGCGGTAGGTGCGGGCGCCACATTCTACTTTACACTACCGGGATAAACCCTAAGGCGCGGGCACTATGGGTAAGCCATACATCCTTCTGATTGAAGATAACGCCGACGACGTTGATCTGACGATCCGCGCGTTCGAGAAAAACCATATCGCAAACGAGGTCGTGGTCATGCGCGACGGCGCGCAGGCCTGTGGTTTTCTTTTCGACTCGCAGCGGGCTCACACGACTGGATGGCCTGCGCTGATCCTGCTGGATTTGAATCTGCCCAAGGTAAGCGGTCTGGAAGTTCTGCAACGGGTGCGTGCTTACGAGGAGACGCGACTACTCCCAACCGTTATTCTCACGTCGAGCAAACAAGAAGAGGATCTGCTCCACGGCTATCGTTTTGGAGTCAATAGCTACGTGCGCAAGCCGGTCGATTTCAATGAGTTTGTTGAGGCGGTACGTCAAGTCGGGTTGTACTGGCTGGTGCTCAACGAACCTCCTCCCGCCGCGGGAGGGGGAGGCATGTAGTGACGCTGCGGGTCCTATGCGTCGACGATTCACCCGACGACGCCGAGCTTAACATCTTGGCGCTCGAGCGACACGGCTTCATGGTCGACGGCTTGCGCGTGGACGAGCGAGAGGCGGCACGCGTGGCGCTGGCGGGGCAGAAGTGGGACCTGATCCTATGCGACTATTCGATGCCGCGTTTCAGCGCGCAGGCGATGCTCGAATTGCTGCGCGCGCTGGGCACCGACATCCCGACGCTCGTTGTCTCCGGCGCAATCGGTGAAGAAGCTGCCGCGGAGACAATCCGTTTGGGCGCGTACGACTACATCTTCAAGAACAACCTCAAGCGCCTGGGGGCGGCGGCGGAACGCGCACTGCGTGACACCGAGTTGCGCCGAGCCCGCGCGTTGATGGAAGTGCAACTTCGCGAGCGTGAGACGCGGCTGCGGTTGCTCTTCGAGCAACTTCCGGCGCTGGTTATTTCGTGCGACACGGCGCTCACGGTAACGAGCGTGGAGGGCGCACAACTTTCGCAAGTTCCCGACGATCCGGAATCGCTGATCGGCACGCATGTCGCCGGTTCGGCGCTCTTAGCCGATGAGTCCCGCTTTCCGATCCGGCACGCACATCTGCAAGCGCTGCAAGGAGGCGCGGCTGAGTATGAAATGATTTGGGGCGGTAAGACGTTTCGCGGACACGTCGAGCCGCTGCGCGACGTCGACGGCCGCATCGTGGGCACGATCGCCGTCGCATTCGACATTACCGAGCGCAAGATCGCCGAGCAGCGCATCGCCTATTTCGCGCAATACGATCCGCTCACCGATTTGCCCAATCGCGCACTGCTGGAGGACCGTCTCACGCAAGCGATTGCCATGGCGCAGCGGCATCGCAACACGCTGCAGGTAATAACGACCGATCTCGACGCCTTCCGCGAGGTGAACGAACTCTACGGATCCGGCAGTGGAGACGAAGTGTTGCGCATGATCGCGGGGCGAATACGCCGCCTGGTCGACGGCGGAGCCACGGTCTCGCGCGCGGGAGAGGACCAATTCGTAGTGCTGCTGGTCGACCCGGTCGACCCAGTGCAGGGCCGCGGATTTCTCGAACGCCTTCACGCGACATTCGAGGCTCCATTTGTCATCGGCGACCTCGACATCTACGTGAACGCGAGCTCGGGCCTGGCGTCTTTCCCCGAGGACGGTAGCGATACGCAGACGCTGCTACGCTCCTCGGAGGCGGCGATGCAGGCTGCGAAGGCCGCGGGTGGGCATAGCTTCCGGATCTTCATCCCGAGCATGATCGCATCATCGGCCGAGCGTCTCTCGCTCAAGCGCGATCTGCGCGGAGCTGCCGTTGCCGGACAATACGTCTTGCATTATCAGCCCATCTTTCGCGCCGCCGATCTCACGTTCACCGGATTCGAGGCGCTGGTGCGCTGGCAGCATCCCGAGCTCGGCCTTTTGCCGCCCGAACACTTCATTCATTTGGCCGAGGAATCGGGAGCCATCGACGATCTCGGCGTCTTTGTCCTGCGTGAAGTGTGCCGCCAGCTGCGGGAGTGGGACGCGCGCGGAGTCGAGATTCCTCGCATCTGTGTCAACGTCTCCGCGCGCCAATTCGAACGTTCGAGTTTGCGCGATTCGATCGTCAAAATTTTGCGCGAATCGGGCATCGCGCCCTCGCGGCTCGAACTCGAGCTCACTGAAAGCGCCGTCATGCGCGATATCTCGAGCGGCATCGCGCTCTTGAACGATCTCAAGAGCTTGGGCGTGCGTCTCTCGGTCGACGATTTTGGAACGGGCTACACGTCGCTCAGCTACTTGCGGCGTTTCCCCATCGATACGCTCAAGATCGACAAAAGCTTCCTGCGCGATATGTTGCCGGGTTCGCAGGACGAGGCGATCGTTAAGACCATCGTGATCCTGGCGGAGAGTCTCGGGCTTGCCTCGGTTGCCGAGGGCATCGAATCGCGGATCACACTCGAACAGATTCGCGCGATCGGCGCGCACGAGGTTCAGGGCTACTTCTTGGGCGAACCCGCTCCGCATCAAGACGCGCTCGACGCGCTAAGCGATCTCCAGGCCGGAAGACGGCGCTAGCCGTTACGGACTTGGCGCCGGTGACGGCAACAGCGGAACGAAGTGCAGCTCACCTGCGGCGTAGTCGATCGTCACGTTGAAACGCGCCAGCAGCCCGGCGCCCAAGTGGCCGAGCGCCGTACCCGCTAGACTCCGCGTCGCGCCGATCGCCGATGATTCGATCGAATAGCCGCCGATGTGAACCAATGGAATCGTCCCGAGCAGCTCGACGCTCGATCCGCCGACGCCTCCGACATCCCGCTCCGCGGTCGTTTTGAATACCTCGGGATGTGCTTGATAAAAATCGTACGCGAGGTTAATGCTGGATTCGTCGCCGGTATCGAGCGCGAGTGACGCGGGAAGCGAGCCGAGCTGCACGTCGACAACCGGGACAAAGTTATCAAAGACCAATGGGACAGTGAACCCGCTGTGCGGTGCGGCCGCTCCAAAGACGACACGATGGGCGGCATTGTCCAGTTCGATCGTCGTTGCGGCGAACATGTCGGCGCCGAGTACGACCTGGTAGCCGAAGCGGTCGATGTCGTGAAGTACCACGTAGTTAGCCGCCGGAAGCGTCATGGCGCCCACGCGCAGTTCGCCCGCGTGCACAACCTCGGTCGCATAATCTCCCAGCCCGCGGACTTGAAACGAGCCGACGATTGGAGCGCTCAGTTCTTCGGCGAGCGCCGAGCTTACGGAAAGCCCGGAGTTGCCGCTGTCGAGCAGGCACTTCGTGACGATTCCTCCGAGCGTACAGGGGAAGATCGGCGTCGAGCGATCGGGATCCGTGGCGATCGCCGCCGGCGTCGATGAGAACACGGGGATTGGGCCGTGCGGCGGTTCGAATGCCGTTGCAAGCGTATCGCGCCGATCGTAGCGCTCGAACAGCGCGCCGTTGCGAAAGACCTCGAGCGGCAACATGTAGCGCCCGCCGATCTGCACGTAGTTTCGATACTCGAGCGTCATGTCACCGTTGACGTCGCGCATGTAGGTAACGGCCGCCGTTTTTGGGTCGATGTACACAAGCATCGGGACCGCATCGCCGCTCGTGATGAGCAGCGTGCGATAAGGAACGTCGGAGATCAGGGTCGTGCCGTCGTCGATGATGTGCCCGCCGCGCGCGCCGAAGCCCGGGTCGAGAAAAGAGAGCGAGGCGACCGTGCGCTCCGCCCGGAGGAGCGGATCGGCGCCGTCGGCCACCGGCAACGT
>Ga0302324_100012265_pt1 | contig 17485 bp, 19 predicted proteins | sample Palsa_T0_1_FD_201949 | JGI IMG/M metagenome (GOLD analysis project Ga0302324, IMG submission 201949) | Peat permafrost microbial communities from Stordalen Mire near Abisko, Sweden - Palsa_T0_1 | ecosystem: Environmental > Terrestrial > Soil > Palsa > Peat permafrost | place: Sweden: Abisko...
GGTCCGGGAGATTCCGGTGCTGGCCACCACGGACCGCCTCCCGGATTTTCTTCTTGACGGCATTCATCGCCCTGGGCGCGGGGTAGTGATACGGCCTAATCGCGCCGGTGCGCTTGGAGGGCTGCACAACGAAGCGATTTCCGAGGAAGTCGAAAGACTCCTTGCGGGCGTCCACTACCCGTGTTTTCTGTTCATTGAGGGCTAGGCCGAGCCGGTCTAGCACTGCCTTGGCCACGGCCAGATATACTTCTGGCCGCGCCCTGCACAGAATCACAAAGTCATCGGCATAGCGCACTAGATGAGCATTGTGCGCGCGTCCACCGAGACCCCTTGCGCTCCCAATATCGGTCCAGCCAATGAAGGTACAGGTTCGCGAGCAGCGGTGAGATTACCCCACCCTGCGGTGTTCCGGTCGTTTCCTTCCGGACCTGCATTTCCTCCATTACCCCAGCTTCGAGCCACAACTGAATCAGTTTCACGACTGACCGGTCGATGACTCTGGACCGCACAGATAGCAGCAAACGGTCATGCGGTATCTGGTCGAAATACGACTTGATATCCGCATCGACTACCCAGTGGCAGCCGGATTTGAGCCGTTCGTAAACTTCCCGCAGCGCCTGATGAGCGCTCCTCCGGGGCCGGAAGCCATACGAGAAGTCTTTGAAGTTCGCCTCGAACAAGGGCTCGATGACGATCTTCACCGCTGCCTGTACTACACGATCAGTGATGACTGGAATGCCAAGCGGGCGTTTCGCGCCATCCGCCTTCGGGATATAAACTCGCCGAACCGGCAGTGGCCGATAGCGCCGCTTTAACAACTGTTCCTGAATGCTGCGCAGGAACGCATCTACGCCGATTCCCTTCTCGATTACCGCGAAGGTTTGATGGTCGACGCCGGGAGCGCCGCCATTGGCTTTGACGCGTAGATACGCGATTCGCAGAACGTCGTCACGGCACACCTTGTCATACAGCACTCCGAACTTCCGCGTCGGATTCGCCTTGGCTGCCCGGTATAGCGACCGCTGTAATACTCGCACTTTTTCTAACGGCGTGTTTTGAGCTCTCGCAATCACGCAATGCCTCTCACATCGAATCGCCTGGCAGAAGCAGAGGTCCTTCCCTCCGGCAAGGTTCTGTTGTCCTCACCATTATCGGTACTATTACCTCCTCCGACTCCTCTCTCCCGCTTTCCTCCGGATTTCGGTGGTTGCCTTATACCTTCAGTTACGCGGTGGGTTAGACCGCGACGGAAAGAGGTCTCGTTTGTTTCGCTCAGCTCTTTCCACACATCCCATCCTCTATACCCCGAGTCCCGACCGTGGCTTCATTCGGTTAGTTCATCCACCACGGTCCACTGGCCTTCGTCCCCATTCTAAAGACTCGGCGAGACCACCCTACACCGTGCTCTCCCAGCATTGCCGCACGGCTGAAGTTTACGAGGCTTGCAAGGTTCACTTACGTTACGGGCTGTGCGTTCGCGCGCGCCCACGGTCTGGGTCGGGGGCCACGTTTATCCGGCGTTGTTTCCGTGTCTCAGTCACCTTCCACACGTACGCCATAGCTACGCAGGCAACTAACCTCTTCCTGCGGCAGGACTCTCGCCTGCTAGAAACTGAGCAACTTTCAAACCACTCAGAAGGGTACCTCATCTGTCGCCGCGGGGTCTTCAGCTTCGCCGACCACTGGCGCGTCAGGCCGGGGTCCGAGGACAAGGGAAAGTGACCACGAGTCAGGCGCCGCGCTCGTCTTAATGTACTTTGACCTCTCGTAATTTACCCGTGTCCACGTCGAAAATAGCGCCGCGCACTGGAATCTCTTTAGCAATCCAGGGATGCGACCTGACTTTCTTAATCTGCTCTCGGGTATTTTGCTCTGGGTCCTTGTAGGAGAAGAAGCGCATTGGAGCCGGCGAAGCGTCTCCCGTCGAAGCGCTCAGCTTCGAGTTCAGCTCGTCATCCGTGAATGTTGTGAATCCGCAGCCGGTGTGGTTGAGAAGCAGTATTTCCGTGGTCCCCAGCACACGGTTGGAAACGACAAGTTCCCCGAGAACATCTTCTGTTACCGCGGGTCCGCCGGTTCGGATAACGTCTATGTCGGCTAGCGGCAGACCCAAGATTCCGGGGAGATCTGAGAGCCGTGGATCCATGCAGGTCACAACAACGATTTTGGGGGCCGGACGCTTCCCAAGTGTCGGATTGTAAGTTTTTGCATAGTTGTGGTTTGCTTCTAGCGCTTTATCGATAATACTCATGGTTTCCTCCTCTTGACGACTGAACGTGTGCTCTACAACTTTTGCGATTGAGTTTTTCATAGCCGCTCCTTCTCCATAACTTGATGGTCGCAAGTTAGACTCTGCGGCTAATTTAGTCTTAATAGTTCTGTTCAACTTCGATGTAATTTCGATGTAATTGAATCAATTCGCCTCCAAATAGAGATGCCCAGCGAAGCCACATCGACTCTTCCCCCTCTTTCGACTCGATCCGGCCGATGCACAGCTTTGGCGCGACAACGAGCGGATCAACCTGAGGCGCAAGACCTTCGAGGTCTTGCGCTATCTGCTCGATCATCCGGGCCAGCTCGTAACCAAGGCGACCCTGCTCGACGCTGTTTGGTCGGAACTAGCGTCAGTTGCGGATATGCGCCGGGTTAGCCAGAAGTAGTTCGAACTCGCCTTCCAGCATGTGCCAGACGGGCTTCCAGTAGACGCCAGTCGCTTCCATCGCGACGTGCGTACAGCCCGCCTATCGGATCCAGTCCCCGAGCTTCCGGAGCTCCGCGGAGGTCGTTGCCCAGCGCCGTACCTCGCGGCATATCTGGCCCGCGCTCGCGCACCCACAAACATGCCACTACCGTCTCTTTGTGAACGTCCGGACCCGCGCAACATTCATGGATGACTTCCATTACTCACTTCTTCGCCGCGCGGCCAGCGCGAAGCCCTCGCGTTCGAATTCTACCAAGCGTGCTCCGAACGCCGCCGTCCGCGGCCACAATCCAGGGTGCTCGCAGGGCCTCAGGTCAAACTAACTTACGGGCTGCGAGCACCAGGAAAAGAGCGACCTCGGTGCCGGCAGCGCGGCACCCTTCTCTTAACAGGTTTCATCCATCAGGGTGGCCCAACGCCCCCAACTAACATGATAAAATACATTATCACGTTACAAACTGAGTCGTAGCACATATAAACAAGAAAAAATACGCAGACCAAAGTTCGGCGACAATCATTCAATCAATTGGTTGACTGTCAGGTAGTGTTACGCATACGTTCAACCGTATGGTTGAGGGAACGTCACTCCAGCTGAATTCCGTCTTTCACGCCTTGGGCGACCCCACGAGACGACGGATGCTTCGCGAACTCGCCCTTGGCGAGCGATCTGTAGGTGAGCTTGCGGAACCCTTTGCTATTTCGCTTGCGGCTGCCTCGAAACACATCAAAGCCCTGGAGAACGCCGGGCTGATCCGTCGCGAGGTGCGCGGCCGCACCCATCTGTGCCGCCTTGACCCCGGACCGCTTGCCAGTGCGCACCAGTGGCTGAGCTTCTACGAGCGCTATTGGACCGAGCGTCTCGACGTGCTCGAACAACTCCTCAAAAAAGAGGACGAACGCCAATCACCCACTCCCAAAAATAGGAGATGACCCATGAACAAGCGCGCGACCCTGGAAACCCATGGCGAACTGATCGATCCTGCCACGTTGAAGATCCAGCGCCTGCTGCCCGGCCCGATCGAGCGGGTATGGGCGTATCTCACGGAAAGCGAACTGCGCCGCAAGTGGTTGGCGGCAGGCGAAATGGAGCTGACGGTTGATGCACCCTTCGAACTCGTCTGGCGTAATGACGAATTGACCAACCCTCCCGGCCAGCGGCCGCCCGGCTTCGGCGACGAGCGCCGGATGCGAAGTCGGATCATTGAACTCGATCCGCCCCGCAAGCTCGCTTTCGCCTGGGAGGGCAGTGGCGAAGTGTCCTTTGAGCTGGAGCCTAAAGGCAATGAGGTATTGCTCACCGTGATCCATCGCCGCCTGCCCGATCGCGCCACTCTGCTTAGGGTAGCGGCTGGCTGGCATATGCATCTCGACGTGCTGGTCGCCCGGATGACGGCCAATGAGCCGGCGGCATTTTGGGACGGCTGGAGCCGTCTCCAGAAAGAATACGATCGGCGGATACCGGCCTGATAGAAACTACGGAGTGCCGGGTCGGCCGGGTCAAATGGGCGGGCTGACGGCTGCGCTGTAGCTACCTGGAGGATAGAAGAGCGATGACGAAACATCTGACTGGGACCCGTGAAGAATTGCTTGCAGCCCGTCTGAAATTGCTTGAGGCCGAGAAGGATCTGACCCGGCGGAACGACGAGCTGGCGCGGCAACGTCAGGGATTGCCGTGGGTGCGGATCGGTAAGGAGTATCGATTCGAGACCGACGAGAGGAGTGCTTCGCTCGCGGACCTCTTCCGGGGGCGCTCGCAGCTCCTCGTTTATCACTTTATGTTTGGCCCAGATTACACGGCAGGGTGTCCGTCCTGCTCGGCGATCGCGGACGGATTCAATGGCTTCGTCGTTCACCTGGCCAACCACGACGTCACCCTTGCTGCGGTGTCGCGGGCGCCGCTTGCGAAGCTGCAGGCATATAAGCGGCGGATGGAGTGGACGTTTCCCTGGGTGTCCTCACTGGGCGGCGACTTTAACTTCGATTTCAATGTCTCATTCACTGAAGAGCAACAGCGCGAAGGCATCGAATACAACTACCGGCGCGAACCCGGATGGGAACTAGCCGGGATCGGCGAGTCGTTGACGAAGCGCGGGGAGGGACCCGTCGCCGAGGTCGCGGCTATGACCGGAACCGACGTGGCTACATACACGCGTGATCGGCCGGGTGTAAGCGCGTTCGTGATCGAGGACGGCGCCATCTACCATACCTATTCCACCTATGTCCGCGGCCTGGATAGCCTCTGGGGCATGTACCAGTGGCTCGACCGCGCCCCCAGGGGGCGCAACGAGTCCGGCACCTGGTTTCGTCGCCACGACGAGTATGACAAGGGATCTCAAAAAACGGGCGGTGACTGATCGTATTACGGAGAGAACGATGACAGACTTCATGAAAGATGAACTTGGAGCTCCTAAGGTAGTCGATCGGAGCACCTTCCAGACGGAGCTGGACGCGTTGCGGGTTCGAGAAAAGGCTCACACAAGAGAAGGCGATGCCATTGCAGCCGCCCGCCGAAGGCTCCCCATGGTCGAGGTGGATGGTTCGACGCCGCTCATTGGCGAACATGGACCGGCATCATTGTTGGATGTGTTTGAAGGACGCCGGCTGCTCATCGCCTACTACTTCATGTGGCACACCGGCCACCCTGCGCCGGAGCAGTGCGAGGGATGTACCTGGGTTACATCGCAGGTCCGCGAGTTGTCATATATTCATTCACGCGACGTCGCCTACGCCACTTTTTGCCAAGGCCCGTACGAAGAAAGCGTCCGGTATCGCGACTTCATGGGCTGGGAGATGCCTTGGTACTCGGCCCAGGAATCGCTCGACACCCTCTTGGTTGGACGCCGGGTGGGCATGATGCATATCGTCTGCTACTTACGACAAGGATCCAAAGTCTTCGAGACTTACTGGACGACGAGACGCGGCGTCGAGGCGATGGATAACAGCTATCGGTTACTCGACTTGACCGTGTACGGGCGTCAGGAAACGTGGGAGGATTCGCCGACCGGCTGGCCACAACGGTTTAAAGGCAAGCAGGTTACCCGTACCGACGGACGCCCCACCGCCCAATGGTCTCGCCTGAAGGCCGGGTATTCGGACGACCTGAGAACCGGCAGGCGCTGAACCGCCTCCGATGGGCGCAGTATCACGGCGCGCTAGTCAAGACGATTGGCGATGCGGTCATGGCGAGCTTTCACGAACCGCTTAACGCCATTCGTGCCGCACTGGACATGCTTGCACAAATCAGGCGCTTCAACGATAGCGCGGGCCAGGAACTGATCACGCTGAAAATGGGCACGCATGTCGGAGAATGCCTTGCAGTGGCGTTGAACGAGCGACTCGACTATTTCGGGCGGAGAGTCAACCCGGCGGCGCGCGTGCAGGGACTGGCCGCGGAGAACGAGATTTATCTGAGCGACGAGATGTTCCGCCTGCCCGGCGCCGCGGACTTGTTAGCGGCGCTGCACTGCGACGGGCGGGTCGTCAACGTCAAGGGCATCGAGCGCGAGATCGCAGTTCACGCACTGCGCGTCTGACTCCCGGGTCCGCCGCGACACGCTGCCCCAACACAGCTGTGCTCCCCGGTTCTCGAACTCAAGTTGTCAGTTAAGTCCATGGCCCTTTGGTCTGCGCGTACTCGTCGAGATGCCACTTGAGGTACTGCCGCGAAAATCGGCTGGGGTTTGCGCCTCCACCGAAACCCTCAGATCTGGACACTCGAGGTGAGTTGAGCGGTGTGTTGCAAAGTGGTACTCGATTTACGAATGGCGATTGGTTCGCGGGATTCGCAAGGACAACGAAGAACTACCTTACAAATGTCATAGTCAATTAGTGACCGGACCACCAGGGGGCTTTGCTGACACCATGGAGCTTCGGCGGGGAACGGAGCCGCGCATCACAAGGTATTCTGGCTCCGACGTTCAAAGTATCGACTCCTTGCCACCGAAGCCCGACCGATTCCAAGGGCCGAGTCTCCCCGCTAACCGTACAGGCAGACCTTGTCTGATCGGACGCGATCGAATGGACGCTCTGATAAGGGATTTGGGAAAGCCGCCCAGTCATTTTGGATATACTGAGCCGATTTGGAGCGGTACGCTGCTCTCCCGTCACGTCGCACGAGGCTACGGTACTAACATTAGTACGCGTCAGTGCCGACGGATTCTGCAAGCCGTTACTGCGTCGCATCCAACCAAGGGTGATACTCCATCGGCTCAAAGCTCTGCGAACAAGCCTGCCATCTCCAGTGCGGCAGTGGGACTGACGCCGGGATTGAGATCGTATCCGAGTATCTACCGCCAGCAGACGGCCCTCGCGCGACTGAAGAAACTCGCCACCTCTGGGTTACCTGTTATCCCACTCGTAATGGCTATTTTTGAGGTCATCGAAGAGGCTATCCCGAGCAGCGATCAGAAGGCGTTGTGCACGGCTGCCGACGGGAATCTCCGTAGTCCCGATAACTGGATCCGGCGGAACGTCGTCGACGAGGTAAAGAACTCAGCGCGTTATAAATATTATGTAAGCGATATTCCGGTTGATCGCAGCCTTATCGCTAATCCTCAGATCTTCGACGAAAGATTATTGGACGAACAACCGACGCTTCCGGGATTTCATCGCACTGAAACCTATCATGAGTACTTCCGGCCGATCGGAGAACATCATGGCATCGTCATTATCGCACGCGACGGGAAAATATGCGTAGGTGCGTATCCCATCTGGCGCAGCGCAACAATGCCAGAGTTCAGCGTAAATGACATTCGGTTCGCGAAAATAGCCGCACTGGAGATAGGACATGCTTTAAGCATTGCTTATCGGCTTGAATCACGCCGTGCGAATGGCGAAGAGTTCAGGTCGACGGAGGAAGGTACTCCGGGATTGATTCTAATGCGGCCCGACGGTCGAGTAATAGCTATAGATCAAGCCGCACGATCGATTTTCACTCGATTGGCAATTCTCGAAGGGTGCGGCACGAACCTCCTTATGAACCAGAAGATCGCGCCGATGCTGAACTACATCGCACGCACTCTCGACGAAGTGCTACAACTACGGAGCGCTGTCGTCACCAATTCTGGCCCGCCCTCAAGGTGCCTCTTTTTTCACAGGACGGGAATTACCCTTAAGCTAGGGGGTTTTATCCAGGAAGGGGATGCCGGCTCGCTTTACTACAACGTAATGGTTGAGGTTGGCGAACTCGCCGAACATCGCCGCAAGCGCGTCAGCATTCGCTATGGATTGAGTCCACGTGAAACGGACCTGCTGCGAATCCTTGGAGAAAACTACCGAGGAACAGAAGCGGCCTTGGAAGCTGGTATTGCGCCGGCTACCCTACATAAATACGTACGCGAAATGACAGAAAAATTGGGATTGTGCGGTTCTGCTCAACTGAGACAATTTTCGCGCCAACTTCGTCTTTGAGCCTTACGGCAAATCAATCGAGATTGCGTTGTTCGACAAATGATCCCGGTTCCGATTCGCGCATTTTGACTACCTGCGCGTGGATAATGGATAGTTCGAAATACAGGCCGCTAGTATAATTCGAAATACTCTCGCTGTTCCCAATCGGTGACCGTATCGGCGGCATTCTCTGTAGAGATACCAGCCGATTCCAGGTATTTCACAAAGCGATCCCATTCAAATTCTTTAATTTTCACAATGTAGTCGATAAACTCATCACCGAAGCTCTTACGCAACAACTCGTCTCGTTTCAGGAGTGCAATCGCTTCATTGAGAGTTTTCGGCAGGAGCGGCTTATCGACTGCCGCGTAGGGCGCTTCACTCGGCGAACCCGGGTCGAGCTGGCGTTTTATACCGTTCAATCCCGCGAAAATCTGTGCCGCCATATATAGGTAAGGGTTTGCAGCGGGTTCTCCGATACGATTCTCGACGTGGGTCGCCAGATCGTTGAGGCCGCCCTGAACGCGAAGCATCGCGCCCCTGTTCTCGATTCCCCAAGTTGCTCGGTCGGGTGCAAGAGAGAAAGGCTTTGCGCGCCTATACCCGTTAATCGTCGGCGTGGTGAAGACGCATGCAGCTCCAGCATGTGCCAGAAGGCCACCCATAAAATGACGTCCTACCTCTGAAATGGCCTGATCAGGCTGCCCAGATGTAAAGGCATTCAGCTTGGTCTCGAGATTTATTAAAGACTGGTGCAAATGCCACCCGCTCGCGAAGAAGCTGGGTATGCCAGGCTTGCACATGAAGGTCGCATGATAGCCGTGACGCCGGCAGATCTGCTTAATAGCCGACCGCAGCAGCATCATGGCATCGGCGGCCTCCAATTCCGGCAGCGGATCGAAGGTGAACTCTAGTTGGCCCGGTCCCCATTCATCCTCCATCGTGCGCAGAGGCAGTCCAACACTTTCGAGGTTATGGCGAAGTATCTGCAAGATCCCGTCAATTTCGTCCAGATGCGCTTCCATGAGGTACTGATATCCACGAGTTACTGGGCGGACTCGTGGTGCAGGTGGCGGCTTACCAGGCCCTCCTAACTGATCTGGATCGAGGATGGTCTCATCGAGCTTCGTCAGATACCATTCGACCTCCAGGCCTGCCACGTATCCAAACCCCTGCTTTTTCAAAGCATCGAGAGCCCTCTGCATCAGAGCACGGGGAGCCCACGGCAGCGGCTTACCTGAATTGAAGTATAAATCCCCGAGGATCCAACCTGTTGCCGGCACCCATGGTAAGACTCTGAAGGTCAGCGGATCGGGCACAAGAACCACATCAGGTAATCCCGACATCTCCGGCGATCCAAAACCACCGCCAGCGACGAACGGATCGAATACAATCGAATTGGCGGTATCAAACACAAACGGGGCGACTGTGAAGTCAACTCCGTTGCGCAGCGCGCTTTTGAACGCTCGAGTCGTTAGAGTCTTATTCCTCAGAATGCCATGCTGGTCGGGTACGGAAACGCGCACTAGCTCAAGTCCGTTTTGATCGATTTCCTTAGAAATGCGATCCACCGCGTCTCGCTGTTCCACACTCCACAGGGCATGCTGATCAATAAACCCGACTTTGCCGATCGCGATATCTGCCAAGCTCGTTGCCATTGCACTTGCCTCCGCCGTGAATCAATAGCGTTACGCCGCTAGGCGCTTTATCGGTTCTGCGCTACCTCAAGTACTAACTCAACCTGATCCGCCTTCTTTCAGATACCATCGACTTGGATCTACCCCTCTGTAGAGCAGCTTCTCGGGTGTGATTGCGCAACAACCCGAAGCGCCAAGCCGTACTCTACCTAGAATTGCTTGGCAATCGGATATCGACGCCAGATCATGGGACAACGATTCGTGAACGAACACTGCAACTTCAGAATTTGTAGCCGCCCTAGTCTTTAATGCGCGCTTCGAGCCCCCTCAGGTGCTTCCCCGCCAGAACGAACCGCATCCCTAGCGCGACATTAAATGCAATTGCAAACTCCATCGGGGAGATTTATGGCCATACCCTCGATTTAGAGGGTTCCCTGGAGAAATGTTTGACATTATCGTTGTTCGAAAAGGGGCGGTCCTAAGAAATATTCATTAGGAAGAAGCAGGTTCGCTTTCAGAATCAGGATGTAAACGATCGGGAAATTTCGATGAAGGTTTGATTTTGTTCTCGCTCGAATGGACACGGTACCCTCCGGGGCTGCGGGCTTAGAGTATCAAACGTCAACTCAACGCCGCTATTCGCTAATCGCAAAGGATAGGACGGGCATTTTATGACAGGGATCGAACGGCAGCAGAAGTTTGTAACCCTCGCCGCTACCCACGCTGACGACTTTAAGACCCGCGTGAGTCGGCATGACCGTGAGAACAGCTTCCCCTTCGAGAATATCGAAGCGTTGAAAACCTCCGGATACCTCAATATGACGCTGCCGACCGAGGTCGGCGGCGGGGGCGCCAATTTGCAGGACTTCGTCTTGGCGCAGGAGCGGCTGGCGCAGGGTGATGGACCTACCTCAGTAGCGATTAACATGCACATCTTCAACGTGGCGGTGCGTTCCGACCTCTGGCGTTTGGGCGATCAGAAACAGCGCCCGTTTCTTGAAGCTTGCGCCCGCGATTCTCTCATCCTGTGCTCGGGTACCAGCGATCCCAGGATGAATACTGTAATCGGCTTTGCTGGGCTCAACGACACCACTCGGCGCGCCGAGAAGGTGCCAGGCGGTTATCGCATTAATGGTCGCGCCGGATTCAGCACTTTGTGTGTCTGCGCGGATTTCTTTGAGGAAACCGCCCACTATGACGACCCAACTGAGGGACCCCTATGCTTATTCTTTACCGTACCCGCCAAGACCGCCGGTATAAAGATTCAGAATAACTGGGACACCATGAGCATCCGGGCTTCTGCCAGCCACGATATCATCTGGGACAATGTGTTCGTTCCTGAGGAGCATATTACCGCTCGCCCGGCCCGCAGGTGGGATGCTTACAACAGTGTGTTTGTCTCGTGGTTTATGACTTCAATCTCAGCTTGCTATTTGGGCATGGCGCAAGCCGCACACGATCATGCGATTTCTTGGGCGCGCGAGCGAATCCAAATACCCTTTGACAAACCAGTTAGCCACTATCCGGGAAATCAGTTCCTGGCCGCTGAAATGGAAGTGGAATTAAGGGCGGCACGGGCAATGTTGCTACAAACCGCCAGCGCACTGAATGAACCTTCTCTGCGTGCCAGTCCACCGCTGATAGATTTGCTGGCTTGCGAGCATTTTGTTACGGAGACCGCGATCAGCGTAGTCGACAAAGCGATGCGCATCGCGGGTGGTTCCGCCATCTCCCGCGCGGGCCCTCTTGAACAGATGTATCGGGACGTCCGGGCGGGTATCATACATCCTCTGGCTGGGTATGACACTCTAGGAATACTGGGAAAGCTGGCGTTCGGTATCGCCCCCGATACGATGCCACGCTGGGTATAGCGACTTGTCGGTTCGCTCCTGGCCGGTACGTGTCAAATAAAGTACTACGAGATCGCGATACGGCACTTGATTGCGCAGCAAATAATAGCGGTGGAAAGGATTGAGGCGAGCCGAAGCGGTGGGATCGACGCGCGTGCCCGCCGTATTTCCTCACTCATTTGCAACTAACATTTGCATCATCGCAAACCCTTTATTCACGAGGGTTTCAGCAACGATACAAAACTTACCCAGTTTGACACATTGGCTTCCTGAGTTTGCTCGTGACCGGTGTTCTCTTCAGTGTTTTAAAGGAGCAGTCCACGTGTTTAACCGGCTGGTGGGCGTTCCATCCCCTGCATCACATTATGAGGTGAAGGGCGATGAAACCCGGAGGTTTTGCTGAATGGCTAACGGCGCGAGGTGCTACGTGCCGGCGAACTGAAACCCTACGACAGCGCGCGGCCAAGCGGAAACTGACGCCTGAGTGCCGACGAAGGCTGGAAAAGGGAGCGCGGTTTAGCGGCTAAAGATGCTCGCCATGTTCTAGGCACGGAACTACGCCTGGCGGCAATATCAAAGTCGGATAAGGGGCGATTATGTCAATCACGAAGGAGCGGGGGATTTTACAGCAGCAGTTTCAATTCCACCGGTGGCATGACCCGCCTCCCAACTTTTTTCCTTAAGCCGGCTTTTTGGTTTTGTTGCTCCCCCACCCGATATCCTGGAGTCTGACTGCGGTGTTTCGAGGACGTTGGAAGCGCCCTATACTTTTAGCCGCCACTCGTTTGAGCGAAACTCGTCGAGGTGACGAAGCGACAAGCATTCGGGTGGGGCTATCGGGCGATGTCCCGAGCCAAGGCGCAAGCGGTTTCCTGCGCCGTCTTGGCGTGGCGACCACCGAGTGTTAATGGTTGTGCGTCTTAACTTCCATGACTAAAGGAGCGTTGAGACCTTTGAGAGAACGGAGAGAATACAGGATGGAAGCCATGCACCGCCGCGGGAATCAGCAGCGCATTCTGCGACGTAGAATCAGGCTATGAGCACACGATGCCCGTATTCAATGTCACCTTCAAGTCCTCAAAAGGCGCTCCCCGCAGCGTTAGCGTGTCAGTCGGGATTGCTCGAACCGCAGACGCTTTAAATAAACTAAAGGAAGGACCATGGCTCAACGCGATTTGGACCCGGACCGGAATGCGGCAGAGCGATTGTTCGAGTTAACTTGGGGTTGGCTCGTCGCACGTGGGATTTACGTCGCCGCTGAACTGGGAATAGCGGACCTATTGTCCAACGGGCCTAGGACAGCTGAAGAGCTCGCTACAGCGAGCGGCGCTCACGCGACCTCTCTTAATCGCCTCTTGCGAATGCTCGCCGGGTATGGAGTTTTCGCGGAGGATGGCAAGGGACGCTTCGAGCTGACACCGATGGCCGCGTTGCTCCAAACTGGCGCGCTCCGGGACATGGCTCGATTCATGAGCGAGGCAGACTGGAATGCGTACGGGAACCTCCTGCATAACGTCAGGACCGGTGAGCCCGCCTTTAAGCACGTCCACGGAGAGAATTTCTTCGATTTTCTAAGCGCTCGCCCGGCCGCGATCGAACGGTTTGATCGTGGTATGGCGAGCTTTTCGGATGCGGAGAACAAAGCGGTCGCCGCCGCGTTTGATTTTGGGTCGTTCCGTCAGATCGTCGATGTCGGTGGCGGACGCGGCGGGCTGCTCGCGGAGATCCTCAAGGCCTATCCATCGCCGAGAGGCGTTCTTTACGATCAACCTCAGGTTGTGGCTCAACCGGACTATTTGAGGGCAGCCGGTGTTTTGCATAGATGCGAAGTGGCCGGTGGCAACTTCTTCGAGCATGTACCCTCGGGCGCGGATGCGTATGTGCTCAAACGTATAATCCACGATTGGGGCGATGACAGCTGCAAGGACATCTTAAGTCGGTGTCGCGATGCGGCGGCGGAGAGCGGTGGTCGAGTGATTGTCATCGATGCAGTGTTGCCGAGGGGCAACGAGTTTCACTACGGCAAGCCGCTGGACCTGCTGATGATGGTCTTGAACGACGGACGCGAGCGTACCGAAATGGAGTTCGATGCTTTGCTCGACCGTTCGGGGCTAAAACTTTTGAGGATTGTCTCGACCTTGTCCATAGTCTCAGTAGTCGAGGCGGAACCCTACTGATTTGAGATATACACTGGAGGCAAGTGCGATTTCGGCGGCGGTTCAGCGACATTAAAGATTCTCGTTAATCCTTCCTTCGGCACAGCTCCGGGAGGCTGCCCTCGCCGCAGACCCGCAACCACGATGCGGATCTTTTCCTCCGTTGAATACTGTCGTCGGGTCGCTCGCCGGATATCGCTAACCCGGAGTTTGCCGAAGCGGAAACCGAAGGCTGGATTAATGGCCCTCCGTATACCGCGGTGGAGCATGTTTTTGATGAAGACAGCATTGTTGACTGCCCACTCGCACCGGACAGTGGCATTCCGTAGTTTAGCCAGTTGCGCCGGCTAGAGGGGGTGAGTGATGAGAGATGACCTCAACAAGGTCCTAACCGAGCGACCGCGCCGAGGTTCGGATTCGCGCAACCTAAAGACCGGCGCCCGGTTCAAGGATTACGACGAAGCCAAGGAGGACGCCTACTCCTTACCCAAGCGCGGCAAGGCTCTGATGGGCAACCGTGCGCTCGGCCCGCATGACGAGAGCAAGGACTTCACGGACAAGCTGGGTCCGCTCAAGCGCTGGCTCGCATCGCAGGTAGGCCGTAATTGGGACCGGGTCTATTCGGAGATCAAACAGGCGTTTCCCAACACCAACAAGCAGAATCATCACCTGATCGAGACGCACCTGTTGGGCTACATCGAGCACAATGTCATCGTTGAGAAATCCCGGAAGGGCAGGCGCGTATATTCGATAGCGGGGTACGGCGTCGGCCTGCGCGAGCTGCTCACGGGCGACATTTACATCGACCCGGAAACTCACGTGTTGATGTGCTACAAGGGACGCCCCACGGGACATTCAGCGAGCCGCCTAGCTGTTTAGTTTCGGCGCTCGTATTCGATGCAATGGATACCCATACACTGGCCGTCGGTGAATTTGGCCTCGTACGACCAATGTTCCTTTGTCCTGCTATCGTACGTGTAGAATTCAAGCATCCCGTGAAAATTGATGTCGACGTCGCCGACGGGGACGCGGCGCATGGAACCGATGGACGGCATATCGGGGTAGGGGCGCTCGGCTAAGGGCACCTCCTCATATCGGACGCTATGGTGAATGAGGCGGCCGCCGGCCGTAATAGTGAACCGCTCCATGAATTGCGCTGTGGTATCTTTGGTTTGAAAGACCAGATTCCTGGGCGGCTGTGGCTGCTCCGGCAGGAGCATCTCGCAAACTAAGTAATCATACATCCCCATGGTTTTCTCCCGGCAACGCGGGCGTTTCTAAACGCGGGCATAGCCGTAATTCTGGTCGCATCAGCAACAATCTGAGTAATTGCGTCACTTTTTCTTCACCGATTTGACGGGGCTTGGTTTCGCTTTCGTAGCTGTGGCGGCTGTACCCAGTACCGCGTCCTTGAGCGCCTTGGCGGGGATGAAACGCAGCCCGGTGAGCACCGGAATTTTGATTTGCTCGCCGGTGGCGGGATTGCGCCCGATGCGAGCCTTCAACTTGCGTTTCCGAAAAATGCCCAGACCGGCAACGCGAATTGAACCTTCCTTTTTGAGCTCGCGCACCACCAGCGCGTTAAGTTCATCGAGGGTCAACTTTGCTTGCTTCTTGTTGATGCGATCTTCTCGACCAAATAGCCCATGATCTGCGTCTGCGTCATCCTCAACCTCGGGTGGCCCATCAACTCACGGTCGAACGGCCGTAACGGCGAGTCCGTACAGGCTGAATGGCGCTGCGGCCAAATTCGAGGGGCCCATCTGTTGGTCTTCGGTCAACGTGAGGTTCTCTCGAATTGCGTGCGCGGTCAGGACTTTTTGGGGCGCCCTCCTCTAATTTTCGCGGCTATTCTTGTGACTGGTAAAATAAGACTGCAGAAGAGCGGGGCGCCAGGAGGCGGATCACAGAGATCCACCGCGCCACCTGCGGCGGGAAAATGGAATGAAAAAAAACACGCCGGGTCAACAGACTCCTGATGGAACACAGGCCCAGACAGCAGCCGAAGATCGAAACCTGACCATCCTGAGCGCCTCTGACGAGCTGCCGCCGGTCTTGGCCGGCCATCAGACCCCGGAGATCCGTGCCCGCGCGGAGAGCTTCTATGCCGGCGTCGCCGAGCTGTTCGAACGCTGGGTCGCGCGCCGCCCCAGTCCTCATACCCAGCGCGCTTATCGCCGCGATGTCTTGAGCTTTGTCGATTTCCTTGGTATCGGCTGGCCCGAGGATGCCTTTCGGCTGCTGCTCGCCTCGGTTGCCGATGTACATGGCTGGCGCGACAGCATGATGGCCGAAACCAAGGCTCCCAAGACTCTCAATCGCCGCATCTCCTCGCTCTCGAGCTTCTATAAATATCTGACCGGTGCTGCCGCTGAGCTGCGGCTGCCGATCAACGTGCCCAATCCGGCCCACGCCCAGTTCATTGCCCGGGAATCATCCGATCCGCTCGAAGGCACGCGGGCGCTGACCGCCACCCGCGCCCGTCAGCTGATGGGTCTGCCCGCCGGCGATGACGTGCTTGATTTCCGTGACCGCGCCATTCTGAAGACCTACCTCTACACTGGGGTGCGTTTGGCTACCGCCTGCCGCCTGCGGGTTAAAGATTTTCATCAGGACGGCGAGCAGGCCACCCTCACCATCAACGAAAAAGGCAACAAGCACCGCACCATCGGCATTCATTTCGCCGCCGCTGAAGCGCTTGTTGAATACTTCAAGAAAGCTGGATTAGAAGCTGGGCCGATATTCCGGGCCCGGCGCGCCGTCCACAGTGCAGAGCTCGGTGAAGAGCCCATGAGCGAGGCCAGCATGTACCGCGTGATCGCCAGCTACGTCGCTAAGCTGCCCGGAGCGGTCAAAGAGGATGCGCGGCTCTACAGCACTCACTCCTTGCGCGCCACCACCGCCACCCTGCTCCTCGATGCCGGCGTCGATATCCGCAAGGTCCAGGAGCTGCTCGGCCACCGGCACGTCACCACCACCCAGATCTACGACAAGCGCCGCCGCACCACTAAAGAAAGTGCTTCACATGACGTTCCGATCTAACGCTCTAGTAATTGGTAATGTCTGGCAATTGGCAGGAAAGCAGTGCGCGCGAATAACGCGACAAGTTGAGCAGTTGTAGTATCGGCCGTAGTATTTATCGAGTCATAGATCCTGTGGCCGATGCTTTCGGCAACCCAGCTATAAAGCATGTCGCTTCGCGCTCTTCGTTGCGCGTGCCGTGAATTGCGTAGCGCTAAGGCCGGGCGGTGAAGTCGTGTAGTGCTCCCTCGATTTCAAGCCACGAGTTGGGGTTGTAGCTCGCGGAACTGCTGCGGGCTGCGATAGCCGAGTGACTGATGAGGACGCCCGGCGTTGTACCATTCGATCCAGTTGGCAACAGCAGTGCGAGCTTCGGTGAAGCTGCCGAAGTTGTGCAGCCAGACACATTCTTCTTTGAGACTACGGAAGAAGCGCTCGACGAGCCCGTTCTGCTCCGGCGTGTAGGGAGTGATGAACTCCTGACGAAGCCGGTAATCGCGGCAAGCGGCGCGAAAGCGCCGGCTCTGGAAGATGAGTCCGTTATCGCTTCGAATTACCGGGGTTGAACCTTCAGGGCGAAGAGTGCCGAAACGTGCCAGGCAGGCCTTGTAGCCGCCGGTGCAAAACTGACCCGGGTCGCCGATTGAAAACTGACCCACCCCGGCGTGGGGTACTCCGCAGTGGAGGGCCTCATGCTGGTGGCGGAGGAAGCGGTGGAGATCCGGGTCTTGA